>Ga0208833_1000019_pt1 | contig 58438 bp, 46 predicted proteins | sample DeeseametaMP1788_FD_184181 | JGI IMG/M metagenome (GOLD analysis project Ga0208833, IMG submission 184181) | Marine microbial communities from the Deep Pacific Ocean - MP1788 (SPAdes) | ecosystem: Environmental > Aquatic > Marine > Oceanic | place: North Pacific Ocean | collected 2011-05-03 | reverse complement strand
ACCGACAAAATCTGCATTCTCCGTCCAACCCGTGTTACAGAAAGGCAATTCGGTACACGCAGTTGCCGCATAATTCGAGGCAGTCCAACCGCCTAGAGCGATTTGCAACACGACTAAAATCAAGCCCGCCATGGCAAAGGTTTTAAACTTCTTAGCCACCACTTTGGACAGTGATACGATTTTTGGCCGCAACTGTAGCACGTACAGGAATAATAAGGTTAATATCGAGAAGCCACCGAGCAAGTGCGCCATCACGATAAAGGGGTGAACCTTTAAAGTGACCGTCCACATGCCTAGCAAGCCCTGGAAAATCACCAGAGGTAATAAAATACAAGGCAAGACTATTGGAATAGAGGCATCTTTGCGACGACCGACCAACGCCCCAATAAATAAAATGACGATTAATAAACCAATGCCTGTCGCAAAATAGCGATGAATCATTTCTGGCCATGCTTTTTCTGCTTCAAACTTCTGGTTGTACTTTAATTCCGCCGCATTGATAAACTCAACATCGCTCGGAACCGTATAATGGCCATAACAGCCAGGCCAATCAGGACACCCTAAACCCGCGTCACTTAACCGAGTCCAAGCACCTAACAAAATCACGCATAGGGCTAAAAAGCAGCCAAATACCGCCAACCGGCGTAATGTTCTCTTCTGCATTGCTATCTCGCTATACTCTGTCGCATATACATATTGATATAAATCTTTCCACCAGCCGATTCGGCTACAGACCCGTCACTTTCATTGCCTTACGAGCGTCGTCACGAAGGCCTTTACTGCTGGCAATAGCTTCTTCTTGATTATTCACCGGCTCATACTGCATAAATAAATTACCGTGCGGGTCCATCAGGTAAACCTTGCCTCGCTCAAGCTCAGACGTTGCATTCTTAGCAGAGCCTTTACCCAACACAATTTTATCCGCGTCTTCGACTTTATCTTGATAGTTAACCTGGCTTGGGAACACCACCAGTCGCTTGAGCTTGTCTGCTTGTTTGCCCAAAGCAAGGTGGTTTCGAGTCAACCATTTAATCGTAGTATCGCAAGTGGTAGCACAATCATCTGACTCTGCTATATAGACCCACCACCATTTCGTTTCAAAGTCACGAAAGTGCAAGGTCTCGCCGTCAGCCGACGTCCACTCAAACTGTTCGAAATGGGGGTAAGGCGTTTGTAATAAGGTACCGTTATTTTGTGTGGCAACATTAAACCAGCCCATGTAATGCGCTACGTAAGCTAGAATAACAGGGGCTGCAAACAATAAAACCAATCCAGAGACTACTCGACGGTTTTTCGTTCGTTGTTTCGGATCAACTGCTTGTTGACTCATGGTGCTGTACTCGCTTCAAGTTCAAAATGATAAATAACATGACCAAGGCGAAAGCCATGGCAAACCACTGAATCGCATAGGCGATGTGCTTTTCTGGTGGGCTCGCAACGAGCGGCCACTGACGCACAAACTCACTCTCTGTATCAGGTTGCATCCTGATAATGAACGGGGCGCTATCATACCCCATTTGCATCACTTTTTCTGCAAGAGTTTCAAAATCAAACTGCCCTAGAAGCCAGACGTTATCGTACTCCTGCCACACGGCATTATTGGCGACTACTGGATTGGCTCCTTTGGAGAAATACAACGAGCCTTCTATCGTATCGGCCTTAAAAATAGGGACTTCAGGGACTTTCTCATAGAAATCTTTTCGTGGCAGCCAGCCGCGGCTGACCAAGATTGGCGTCTCATAACCTTGTGGCTGCCAAAGCCCGTAGACTTCATAGCCTAAACGCCCATCTCGAGTTTGGTTGTCTGTTACTAGAGTCACCTCTGGTACCGGCTTGCCTTTGCTAATCACGCGCGTCATATCAGCGGTTTCCAATTCAAGCGCTTCAGACAAACGAACAGGCTCCACATCCGCTTTCTGCTCTAGTGCGCTTATCAAGCTGCGCTTTTCATCAGCTCGATCCAGCTGCCACACACCCAGGCGAAGTAATACCGGCAACAATAGCAAAAACCCAACCGTCGGAATTATGCTTGGCCTAAAGACTCGATTGCCAATAGGAAGTTGGAACAACGGTCGTTGCCATAAACGCTGCTTTTTGGGGGAATCAGTCAAAGCGCAACCTTCAATTTTTGTACACCTTCCAACGACTTAAGACTTTAAGGTTCCACTCATCAACTTTTCTCGTATAATGAGTCGAATCAAGCCTAACCATTGTAGAGCACATTATGTGGGTTAAAGTTGTCGTTATTATATTAATGCTGGCTATATTATTCAGCCTTTTTCGTGGTTTATTCTTTCTAAATAAAGGCGGAGAAGAAAATAGTCGCAAATTAGTCAAAAGTCTTGCTTGGCGCATTGGCCTCAGCTTGTTGCTTTTTATCACTGTGCTCCTGCTGGATCACTATGGGGTAATCAATATGCGTGAGGGCGTATTGCCCGTCGACACGAGCCCTGAAACCGTTGTAGATGAAGCTCCGAATGAGTCAGACGGATAATACTGAGGTCACTGAAAGACCGACCAAGTATTGCCAACATTGTGGGCAGAAAACCTTTCGCCCACATCGGAGCGTTCGCGAACTGCTATGGGAGTTCGTCGAGAACTGGTTTGGTTATGACTCCAAAGCCTATAAAACTGCTCGCGCCTTGTGCCGTCCAGCAGCGCTAACGCTCGACTATTTCCGTAATTCGCATCATCATAATCATTACGTGACGCCGATACGGCTCTATATCTTTCTATCCATTATCTTTTTCTTGCTCACGTCATTTGCAGGGCTGAACGTTACATCTCTCGATATTGAAACTCAGCCGGCAAACAAAATTGAACAAGAAATCAATCAAGCCGTTGAAGCGAATCCTTTATTGGATGACGAGGCCAAAACCGATCTTAAGCTGGATAATGATGCATTAGGAGGCGACGAGCCCAATAATGATATAGCAGCCACCGAACAGAACCAGAACGTTAACATTACCGTCGAGGATGACTTGTTTGAGGGCTGTAAGAACCCTGATGACATGATTGTGGCCTGGCCAGAATGGTTGGATAACTATTTTGACTCAAAAATGGTCGCACTTTGCGATAGCTACGACAATATCAGCTATCTCCCGAAGTACAAACAAACCCATGCTAAAGCACAATTTGGGTTATCCCTAGTACAAAGTGCCATCGAGTCGCTGCCTCAAGCTTTTTTGTTCACGTTACCTTTATTGGCCTTAGTGCTTAAAGTCCTTTATATACGCCGCGATCACCTCTATGTAGAACACCTCGTTTTACTGATACATTCTCACAGCTTTATGTTTGCCGCGATCTTGACCTATCTCGGCTGGCATCAGCTGGTGAAAGTCTTTGAGTGGCTAGGCTATATTCCGGTAGGCTGGGCGTTGCTCATTTGGGCGATAGTCTATCTTTACCTTTCGATGAAGCGTCTGTATCAGCAAAGCCATGTCTGGACCATTATTAAGTTTTTGGTCTTCAGTACGATTTACGCGATTGTATTCAGTTTCATTATGATACTGGCCTTAATGAAGGCGATGATTTCCGTCTAAATAGCGGTAGCCAGCGATTCTTTATCAAGGATTATTCGCTGGCGTAGCCTTTCATCAATAAATCCCAGTCAGGAGCGCGCCAATGAAATTGCGGCCACTTCTTGCTTTCTTTTTCTAACGAACGCTTCAGTCGACTCAAGTTAGACTCTAAATTAGAGGCATTTGGCTCAACAAAACGTCCCTTATCAAAATCAATCAACCACATCTCACCCTCGTTATTCATCATGATGTTATGAATATTGAGATCGGAATGGTAAACCCCCTGATCATGAAACTGCCTGATCAAGGCACCAACAGCAAGCCACTCGTTGTCAGTAAGCGCTCGCTCGCGGAGAATGTGAAACAAATCTTTTGAGTTAGGGATCAGTCGAATAATAATGGACGCACGATAAACCAATCCTTTCTTTGCCACCATTAAAGCCACAGGTTTTGGCACGGGTAGATTAAGCTTGCGCATTTTCTTGAGCATGGACTGCTCACGATAAGCGCGGGTATGGCGAATCCCCAAGAAGAAATAGCTATCTTCGACCCATTTCGACAATAGGCCACCTCGGTAGTATCGTCTCAACACATAGCTTCTACCATCTTTCTCAAAAAAATAGGTAGTGCTGCGTCCTACAGACTGACCGATGATCTCATCATTTTGTTGTAGTTGCTGTGGGTCAAACCAATCCTTAGAAACCTTATCACGGTATTTTTTAATCGCTACTAAGTATCGATTCTTATCAACTTGTTGAATTTTCACGCAAACTCAATCAATGACGCGGTTGGTTTATGACATACTATACATTAAAATCTGAAGTATCCATAACTTTCGAAGGTGTCACTTTTGTTAATCAACCCAGCTGAAAAGCCGCATTCGATCTGCGTTTTACGCCTTTCTGCTATTGGCGACGTGTGCCACGCAGTCTCATCAGTACAGGCATTACAGCGAACTTACCCGCAAGCCAAAATTACCTGGGTGATTGGTAAAGTTGAAGAAAAGCTTATTGGTGATTTGCCGGGCATTGACTTTGTGATCTTTGATAAAAGCTTAGGCTGGAAAGCATACAGGCAGCTAAAGCGTGATATGAAAGGGCGTCAGTTTGATGTTCTATTACACATGCAGCTCGCTTTTCGAGCAAACCTAGCGGCATTCTTTATCCCCGCCAAGGTCAAAATTGGTTTTGAAAAAGAACGTAGCAAAGAACTCCACTCGCTATTCGTTAAGCAACACATCAAGGACAGTCGCGGTACCCATGTGCTGGATGGCTTTAGGGACTTTGTTCGCGCGATTGGCGTTGATGATCATTTACCGACTTGGGATATCCCAATTCCACATCAAGCAAAAGCTTGGGGCACCAATTTTTTACCCAAGGAACCTTATGTGGTCATTTCGCCCGCGGCCAGCAAGGCTGAGCGCAATTGGCCAACGGAGCGTTACGCAGCCATTTCAGACTTCTGTCACCAACTGGGTTATCAGGTGCTACTCACAGGCGGCCCTACATCGTTTGAAAAGCAGTTATGTGCCGAGATTTCAAAAGCATCTCGCGCCTACACCATAAACCTCGCAGGTCAAACCGATCTTAAGCAACTACTACTGACATTAAAAAAAGCACAGTTGGTCATTGCTCCTGATTCTGGTCCAGCTCACATGGCTGTGACCCAAAATACACCGGTCATTGGTCTTTATGCTCACAGCAACCCTAAACGTACAGGGCCTTACTTGTACCAACGGTTTACTGCCGACGCTTACACCGCGATTGCCACTAAAGAGTTGCACTGCGAACCAGAAGGTATTCCTTGGGGTTATCGCTTGAAAGGTGCCAATCTTATGCAACAAATTACGGTTGAGCAGGTACAAAATCTGATTGAGCAAGCCATTGAGTTTTATGGACTTGAGCAACCGCTAAGCGAGTCTCCTGACTAGGGCCAGTCTACACCGCTGCGTACAGCACCATGCCAATTAAAACGATTGCTACCAACGCTTTGCAGACATCAATAAAGATACCTTCTGCGTCATAATCATTATCAAGTTCAGTGTTGATTTCGCTATTCTGTTTCATGGTTCTTCCCCTTTCGGATTGTTAGCTCACTGAAGTCACACATACTTCCCTTCAGTCCACATAACCATCAAACCCTATTTTTGGTGAAGGGTGTGTTTATAAATGTAAATAGCTGTGTCGAATACTGACAGTTCAAACAAAATTCAAGAACTTAGATCATAAGAGATGTCTAGATATGTCGGCAAACACGAAGTGTCGTACTTTACGGTGTTTTTAAAAGCTTGCTTTCAATGTAATACTTAATTCAACACCATCAACAAAGTCAGAGTTTAGTGGCGATGCCAGATCGATATTAATAACTTTGCGCCCACTAGAGCGTGCAATAAACAATCGCAGCCCCACGCCAGCGCTAATTAAAGTGCCATCCTCTTGATTGGGGTACGGTGAATATCCACTAACTCGCCCCGCATCGATAAAAGCCGCATAACCGACGTTCAGAAGTTTGAACCAGGTTGTGCCAGGATAGTAACGCTTTTCTAAATTGAGCAAGATACTTTCTTCGCCATGCTGGTATTCCAAAGGGTAGCCTCGAAGCCCTGACTCACCCCCCAAAGAGATTGGACGATCAATGTAAGGGTTATCAGCACCACGGTAATGCAGCTTACTGTAAAGGATATGTTCTTCGCTGGAGTGATAAAAATGCTCAAGTCCCATGCCATAGTAAGAAGTGACTCCCAGCGCTCTGCCTTGCTGATCAATACTTTCGCCTTCTGAGCTGGCATTGGCAAAGAAATGGAACAAATGATCATCATGAGGCTTGGTCACATAGCGCCCTTTCCAGAACCCCACCATGCCCTTTTCTTTGCCTAACTCGTCCGTGTTATAGCCCAATCTAAGTCGTTGGTACCAACCAAACTGCACATCCTCTGTTCGCCCTATTAAGTATAAATTCTTGGTTTGTATAAATTCATCTTTCTGATATTCCAGACCTAGCCACACATACTCCAAGCCACGATCATAAGGCAGCGCGGTCGTTCCCATGAGTGGTTCAAAGTAATTCTCATCCTTGCTGTAACCCACGGTATATCGCAGCGAATGATCGTCGACCAAGCCTTCTGATAAGCCGTAGGATAAATCATACTGCTCAATATCCTGCTCAAAGATATTAACCGACTCATCATTACTATAAATCGTGTCGCGTAAGCGTTGAGAGTTATAAAAAGCACCAGCCGACCATGTATCCTCTAAGGTATAGAAAGGTTTCTTGACGGAAAAAGAGTACTGCTCTCCGTCCGAGTTATTCGATAGTGCAACGGCGCTCTGGATATGGTGTTCAGTAGAAACATCAGAGGCTAAAATCAAGGTATAGCCCGAGCGGTCATCTTCCTTAAAATACTCTAAGGTGGCACGAAGACCATGTCCTAATAAATTATCGTCTTCAATACCATAAGCATATTCAGTGACACCACCTTCCCTACTTACATCAACCGTTGGGACGAGCGTCCAAGTTTCCCAAGTCTCCACCGTGACATTGATTCCCTGTCCATCTTCGGCCTCTGCCCAGCTAACCTTCGCGTCCCTTAAAAAACCTTGGCGTCTTAAGATACGTCCCGCTTCTTTCAGCAATCGCTTATGAACGGTTTCGCCTTGCTTGAATGGTAACAATCTTTCAATAACGTAAGGTTTAGTATCAATATGAAGCTCATCGGCTGTTTCATAGATCCAGCCAGTGCGCTCTTCTTCACTGAAGATAGGATGAATGACGACTTTAATGTCGTTAATGCGATATCCCTGCTGATTATTAGTATTTTCCTTGCTGGCTGCTACGGCACAACAAAGCAATAATATTATTCCAATAGCTCGACGCATAAGTTCCTTATCGTTATTGTTCGATTACATCATAATGTATATTGATTATTTTCCCAAATAACCGTCACATAGTCCTACAAATACATCAAAATGTAGGCTCTTGGTCACACAATAGTCATATTACCTTGTTAAAGTTGTTGCAACTCATTGATGAGGTAAGACAAATGACCTTGCCGTCTACCCATAAGAATAAAACGCACTTCCGCACTATCTGGATTTCTGACACTCACCTCGGCAGCAAAGGCTGTCAGGCTGAATTACTGCTCGAATTTCTCAAGCACATTGAATCCGACAAACTCTATCTGGTCGGTGACATTATCGACTGTTGGCGGTTAAGAAACCGCTGGTATTGGCCGCAACAACACAATGATGTAGTGCAAAAAATACTGCGTAAAGGACGAAAAGGATGCGACGTTATATTTATCCCTGGCAACCACGATTCTTTAATCCGTGACTTCGCCAGCATGTCATTGGGCAATGTTAAAATCCTCGAAGACGACATACATATCACGGCGCAAGGTAAACGACTTTTAGTGCTACATGGTGATATTTTCGATAACGTCATGCGCTTTACCCCTTGGCTCGCGACTATTGGCGATCATCTCTATGAGTTTTTGCTGAAACTCAATAGACCCATAAATAAGTTTAGACAAAGGTTTGGCAAAGGTTATTGGTCGCTGTCAGCACACCTTAAAATGAAAGTGAAAAATGCGGTCAGCTATATTTCTCAATTCGAGGAAATTGCCTCGGACCACGCCAAGAAACAACAAGCCGATGGCATTGTTTGTGGTCATATACACCACGCAGAAATCCGAGAGTTTCACGGAATTGAGTATTATAACGACGGTGACTGGGTAGAAAGCTGTACTGCTCTAGCAGAAGATTTCGACGGCAACCTATCCATTCTAAACTGGCATGAGTTGCGCAAGAGCTACATTGCTGAAGAAGTTTCCGATATCGAAATTGCTCACACCAGTCCGCGATAGAACCACAGGTTATTAAGGCTTATCCGACCAGCAGCACAATATCTGAAATATATTTGCTTAATGAAAAAACTGTGCTACTCTCAAGTCAAATGCTAAGCGCGCCTTATGCTCGCTTAAAACTTAACGACACATTTAAACGTGACATTGAACAAAAGACTATGTTGAAACAAGCCCTAAACATGCTCACTGAGAGCTTAATTGTGATTAACGTCATTGTGGTGATTTTATTACCGCAACGAGGGCGCGTGTGAGTTAAGAAGCATAATGAATAACCAAGCCCTCGAACTGAAAAGTCCGGGGGCTTTTTTTTGATTAACCTAAAGTACATTTAACGGATTGGAGGTAAGAAGAAAACTCAAAAGCAGCGAACGAAGCATAAATAAGTGCAGCAATTTTGAGTAGCTTCTTTAAATTATGAATTTACTAAACTCAATCATTATCGTCGTCTTAATTATTGTGGTGATTTTATTACCGCAACGGGGGCGTTATTGAGTTAAGAATTGTCAACTAACAACCGAAGCCCCCGCACTGAAAAGTCCGGGGGCTTTTTTTTGGCACGATTTTGAGACTTTAACAACACAACTTTATGAAAAGAATGGAGCAACTATGAAAGTTACATACGATACAGATATCAACACAGACACATTGAACGGCAAGAAACTGGTGGTTTTAGGTTATGGCTCCCAAGGCTACGCCCACTCCAACAACCTAAAAGACAGTGGTTTTGATGTTACCGTTGCCTTACGCAAAGGTTCATCAACGTTTGAAAAACTGAAGCACAGCAACATGCCCGGGGCCGAGCTTGAAGAAGCCATAAAGGACGCGGACTTGGTTATGATGTTGCTACCGGATGAAAACCAACCGGATGTTTACAACCAATACCTCGCGCAACATCTAAAGCCCGGCGCCAGTCTTGGCTTTGCCCATGGCTTTAATATCCACTTCGACCAAATCTCTCCTCGTGATGACATCAACGTTTTTATGGTTGCACCTAAAGGCCCAGGGCATACCGTTCGCTCAACCTATACCGAAGGAAGCGGTGTTCCCTGCTTAGTCGCTGTGCATCAAGACGTCACCGGAGATACCAAAGAGTTAGCCTATGCCTATGCCAGTGCGATTGGCGGCGGACGTGCTGGAGTTATCGAAACCAGCTTTAAAGAAGAAACGGAAACAGACTTGTTCGGCGAACAAGCGGTTCTTTGTGGCGGCACCGCAGCACTGGTTCAGGCCGGGTTTGAAACGCTTGTTGAAGCCGGTTACTCACCTGAGATGGCTTATTTTGAATGCCTGCACGAATTAAAGCTCATCGTCGATCTGATGTACGAAGGTGGTATCAACACCATGCGTTACTCCATTTCAAATACTGCGGAGTATGGCGACCTAACTCGCGGTAATCGTTTAGTGACAGATGAAACTAAAGCATCAATGAAGACCATTTTGTCTGAAATACAAAGTGGGCAATTTGCTAAAGAGTATGTCGATGATTGTCGCAACGATTACCAAACCTTGCACAAACTACGTCACTCACACTCAGAACATGAGATTGAGGTTGTCGGTGCAAAACTGCGCGGCATGATGCCTTGGATTAAGAAGAAACCCTTGGTTGACCAAACCATAAACTAATAAAGGTGACGTTATGCGTGGTGCAGACTACTTATTAAAGACCCTTAAAGATCATCAGGTTGATACGGTGTTTGGTTACCCTGGTGGAGCCATTATGCCTGTATATGATGCTTTACTCGGCAGCGGTGTCAAACACGTTTTATGCCGTCATGAGCAAGGTGCTGTGTTTGCTGCGGACGGCTATGCCCGCTCCAGTGGCAAACTTGGCGTTTGCATCGCAACATCGGGCCCGGGTGCGACAAATTTAATCACCGGCATTGCCAATGCCCAGATGGACTCAGTGCCGCTATTGGCTATTACTGGCCAAGTTGCTTCTAACCTGATCGGCACTGATGCCTTTCAGGAAATAGACACCTATGGTTTATCCCTGTCTATTGTAAAACACAGCTACTTGGTCACTCGCATCGAGGATTTACCGCGAATGCTTAATGAGGCGATACAGTTGGCTCAAAGTGGTCGTCCGGGCCCTGTTCTGATTGATATTGCAAAAGACGTACAAATGGCTGCTATGCCATCAACCAGTCTCGCCTACAGCCATGAGATGCGCCCTAAAGCTTTAGCCGAGACGTCGACAAGTACACATGCTGAAGAAGTACAAGCTGCCACCACGTTATTAGCAGCTAGCAAGAAGCCGTTAATTTATGCTGGCGGTGGTGTTAATTTGGCGAAAGCTTCTGAGCTACTGACCTCACTGGTAGAGCAGTTTAAGTTACCGACAGTAACCACCCTAAAAGGGATCGGAGCGCTCCCAAGTTCCCATGCTTATAACCTTGGCATGTTAGGAATGCACGGTACAAAAGCCGCCAATACGGCTGTTCAAGAGTGTGACCTCTTATTAGTCACAGGCGCACGCCTGGATGATCGGGCGACTGGTGATTTAAAGCAATTTGCACCTCATGCCAAGGTAATACATATCGATTGCGATCGAGCAGAAGTCAGTAAACTGAGACCCGCTGATATCAGTTTAGTGGGCGAGATGCCATCCATACTCACTAGTTTACAGCAGCAATTGGCTACAAAATTTTCTCATGAGACGGCTCACGACTGGCGTTATCGGTGCTTGCAAAACAAGGAGCAATTAGCGTTTCGTTACGACGCGCCTTTCGCCACGATTTATGCCCCTGCGTTGCTCAAGAAACTCTCGGATTATTGCAGTAACCAAAAAGCCATTGTTAGCTGCGATGTTGGTCAGCACCAAATGTGGGTGGCCCAGCACATGCAGTTTAACTCTAGTAGCCACCACCTCAGTAGTGGCGGGCTAGGCGCCATGGGTTATGGCCTGCCAGCGGCACTCGGCGCTAAATTTGCCAACCCCGAGCACACTATTATCAATGTGTCTGGAGACGGCTCTATCATGATGAATATTCAGGAGCTGGCAACACTGAAGCGCTATGGCGTCGCCGTGAAGATATTGCTGTTAGATAACCAACGACTCGGCATGGTTCGCCAGTGGCAAAATTTATTCTTTGAAAAACGCTTTAGCGAAGTAGATCTATCTGACAACCCAGATTTTGTAGAAGTTGCACATGCTTTCGGTATTCGTAGCAGCAGCATTGATCGCGCGACTCAAGTTGATGCTGCACTTGAAGAGTTTTTAGCCTGCGACGAGAGTTATTTATTACACGTCTCGATCGATCCCGATGACAACGTATGGCCACTTGTTCCGCCAGGTAAAAGTAACTCGGATTTCATCGAAGAATCTATCAGTGACACAACTTTTAAGGAGAACAGATTATGAGCACCAGCACTTTTAAAATCATTGTTCGACAATCCACTGGAAGCTTGGAACGTATTTTGCGCCTCGTAAGGCATCGCGGGTTTGACGTGAATTATTGTTTAGCGCGTGAAGAGCTTTTGGAAAATGGTATGAGCGTCACCTTGCAACTCAGTAGCGATCGCTCGACTGATAACCTTTATCATCAATTACATAAGTTGGTTGACGTGGTCGAAGTTCATCTGGCAACGCCGTCCCGCTTGAGGAGTTGTCTGGGCAATGAGTAAGCAACTTTATGTTTACGACACCACCCTACGTGACGGTGCTCAATACAGAGGCATTAGCTTTTCGCTTCAAGACAAGCTCAAGATCACGCAGCTGCTGGATAATTTTGGTGTTGATTATATCGAAGGTGGATGGCCAGGCTCCAACCCTAAAGACGAGGCGTATTTTAAGCACGCTAAAAACCTCGGTCTTAAGCATGCAAAATTAGTGGCGTTTGGTTCTACACGAAAGCCCATGCTAGAGGTTGATAATGACCCGCAAATTCAGTCGTTACTTTCTGCTAATACGCCAGCAGTGGCATTGGTCAGTAAATTTTGGACGTTTCATATTGAGACAGTATTACGGACTGACTTAACACAAAACCTCAGTATGATTTACGATAGTGTTGCCTTCTTCAAAGCTCATGGCCGTGAAGTTGTACTAGATGCTGAGCATTTTTTTGATGGTTTTAAAGATAATCAGGACTATACATTTCAGTGCATCGAGGCAGCAGTAAGAGCTGGTGTAGACAACTTAACTTTGTGCGACACCAACGGCGGAAGTATGCCGCAAGATATTGAGTATGCTGTCAAAGCAGTCCGCAATAAGTTTCCAACACTATCCTTAGGAATCCACTGTCATAACGATTGTGAGCTGGCTGTTGCCAATAGCTTGTCAGCCGTTAAATCAGGCGTGAGCTTACTACAGGGAACGATTAACGGTTACGGCGAACGATGCGGTAATGCCAACTTAATTTCGTTACTAGCAAACCTGTTGTTGAAGCAAAGTTTTAACCAAGAGTTTGGCCTAAATTCTGATATCACAAGTGAGCGTTTATCTGACTTGTCTAAAGAGATAGCCGATATCGCCAACATACCACTCAAGGCTGATGCTGCGTATGTTGGTGATAATGCTTTTAGTCATAAAGGTGGTATCCACGTTGCTGCTATCGCTAAAGCCTCACAGACTTATGAACATCTTAATCCTAGCTTAGTCGGTAACCAACGCGAGATTACTATTTCTGAGTTGTCGGGCAAATCAAACGTTCAGCTTCAAGCCCAAAAGCTTGGCCTAGATGTATCGCGTAATTTTCAACAAGTACTCGACAGTATTAAGGCGTTAGAGAAGAAGGGGCTAACGCTAGAAAACGCGCCCGGATCTTTTGAAATGCTGGTACGAAAGCAGGATAAATCTTATCAGCCACACTTTACTGTGCTTAGTATGCAAGTTGGGGTCAACGATATGAACGCATCAACTCAACCCAATGCCGATACGTGTACCGCAACAGTTAAAGTTCGAGTTAAAAATAAAATTGCACATGTAGTTGAAGAGGCTTCGGGTCCGGTTGACGCGCTTAATCTAGCATTTAAGAAAGCATTGACGAGTTTTTTCCCACAGGTTCAAGCCATGCAACTGACCGACTATAAAGTATCTATTCTTGATCCAGAAAAGGCCTCAGCGGCAACCACGCGAGTGTGGATACAATCTTGCTGCAAAGACTCCACAGCTCATGACCAGTGCTGGGCAACCATCGGTTGCTCCGACAATATCATAAAAGCTAGCGCACAAGCTTTAATTGATAGCTATCAATTATTTTTAATTAAACACAACCATTTATCGCAGAACTCAACACACCAATCTGCGCAACATAGATTTTCAGATTTAGACAATGAGGTGACACACAATGGCCACAATTAATCCACCACAACATATATGGTTCAATGGTAAAACAATACCCTGGCAAGACGCTCAAGTTCATGTCTTGAGCCATGCGATTCACTACGGTTCTTCCGTATTTGAAGGTATCCGCTGTTACGAAACCAGCAAAGGCCCTGCTTTTTTTAGGCTAAGAGAGCACGTAGAGCGTTTGTACCTTTCGGCAAAGATATACCGTATGAATATTCCATACTCTTTTGATGAATTGCTACAAGCATGTCATGAAGTTGTCAGTAAAAATGATTTAAGCAATGCCTATCTACGTCCTGTCGCTTTTTTTGGATATGGTTCGATTGGCGTTAACCCTGAACAAAATCCAGTTGAGGTTTCTATCGCTGCCTTTCCCTGGGATTCTTATCTGGGTAATGAGTCTATTGAAAACGGCGTTGATGTTTGTATTTCCTCTTGGAATCGCGTCGCTCCTAACACGATCCCGGCAGCAGCTAAAGCTGGTGGTAATTATTTATCTTCTCAACTAATTGTCGAAGAAGCCACGCGCAAAGGTTACGTCGAAGGTATCGCGTTGGATGTTAATGGCTATATCTCAGAAGGCTCGGGGGAAAATGTATTTGTGGTTAAAGATAACACTTTATACACACCACCGTTTACGGCTTCTATCTTGCCGGGAATCACCCGTGACACGGTTATGACGCTAGCCCGAAAAATGGGTTACGACGTTATAGAACAGAATATGACTCGAGAGGCACTGTATCTAGCGGACGAAGCCTTCATGACAGGTACAGCAGCGGAAATTGTGCCCATAAAAAGTGTTGATGACTTATTGGTCGGTTCGGGTTCTCGTGGGCCTATCACTCAACAATTGCAACACGCTTTTTTTGGCCTCTTCAAAGGCACCACTCCTGATGAGCATGGCTGGCTTGAGGTGGTTGATACTGTAAAGGACAAAGCTTATGCCTGATTATCGTTCAAAGCGCTCAACTCATGGCCGCAATATGGCCGGTGCTCGTGCCTTATGGCGAGCGACTGGCGTAAAAGATGATGACTTCGGTAAACCCATCATTGCCGTATGTAATTCATTCACTCAATTCGTTCCAGGCCATGTTCACTTGAAAGATATGGGGCAGCTGGTCGCGCGTGAAATTGAAAAGGCTGGTGGCATAGCCAAAGAGTTTAATACCATCGCAGTTGATGATGGTATCGCCATGGGGCATGAAGGGATGCTGTACTCCCTACCGTCACGCGAAATTATTGCTGACTCTGTTGAGTACATGGCAAACGCCCATTGTGCTGATGCGTTGGTCTGTATTTCTAACTGCGACAAAATTACGCCGGGAATGTTGTTGGCAGCAATGCGCCTTAATATCCCCGCGATCTTTGTCTCGGGAGGCCCCATGGAAGCAGGCAAAACCAAGCTTTCCGCTCAATTAATCAAACTTGATCTGGTCGATGCCATGGTTGCAGCCGCCGATGACTCCATCAGCGATGAAGACAGTGAGCAAGTCGAGCGCAGCGCTTGTCCTACGTGTGGCTCATGCTCTGGAATGTTTACAGCAAATTCCATGAATTGCTTAACGGAGGCGTTGGGGCTTGCTCTACCTGGTAACGGCTCGCTATTAGCCACCCATGCTTCGCGCAAACACTTATTCTTAAAAGCTGGGCGACAGATTGTTGAGCTCTGCAAAAGCTATTATCAAAACGACGACCACTCGGTGCTGCCACGGAATATTGCCAACCGAAAATCATTTTTTAACGCCATGAGTCTGGATATCGCTATGGGCGGCTCTACCAATACGGTCCTGCATCTTCTAGCTGCAGCCTATGAGGGAGAGGTCGACTTCTCGCTGCAAGATATTGATCGGTTATCGCGACAAGTTCCGAACCTCTGTAAAGTAGCGCCCGCCACCAAAAACTACCATATGGAAGATGTTCATCGTGCCGGTGGCGTTATGGCAATTCTGGGTGAGCTTAAGCGTGCAAACTTACTAAACTCTAACCAACCGACCGTGTTGCAAAAAACCATTGGCAACGTTATTGATGAGTGGGACATCATCACCGCCAAGAGTGATGCCATAAAGAAGCTGTATCGCGCTGGGCCAGCAGGAATTCCAACTCAGCAAGCCTTTAGCCAAGATTGCCACTATGACACGCTTGACGATGATCGTGAGCATGGTTGCGTTCGGAGCATTGATAACGCCTACAGTAAAGATGGGGGCTTGGCTGTGCTTTACGGCAACCTGGCTCCTAATGGTAGCATCATTAAAACCGCGGCAGTCCCTGAGCGGTTATTAAGCTTTACTGGACCAGCTCGCGTTTTCGAATGCCAAGACAGCGCGGTTGAAGCAATCTTAGGTAACCAGATCCAAAAAGGTGATGCCGTGATTATCCGCTACGAAGGGCCCTCTGGTGGCCCCGGTATGCAAGAAATGCTGTACCCAACCAGTTATTTAAAATCTAAAGGGCTTGATCAAGATTGCGCCTTAATCACTGATGGCCGATTCTCTGGCGGTACATCAGGCTTGTCGATAGGTCACGTATCGCCCGAAGCCGCTAGTGAAGGCATGATTGGCTTAGTTGAGGATGGCGATATTGTTCACATAGACATTCCCAGTAGGCTTTTGGAATTGCAGGTAAAACCGTCAATATTAGAGTCGCGCCGACGTCAGCAATCAGAGAAAGCTTGGCAGCCCTACTCTAGAAATAGACACGTTTCTACCTCACTGAAAGTCTACGCCAGACATGCGTTGAGTGCCGACAAAGGCGCTGTGCGAGTAGTCTAGTCTTAAGCTCTCCCCAGAGCACGACCTTTAGCTCTGGGGATTTTCGCTGAGGCTGTAAGTCATATTTGCAAGTATTGACATGTCCAACAACCTGGAATAGCATTAAAAGTAACCAACGGGATTGTTGGGCAAAGGACTTTTAAACCAGTACAAGGAATACAAGGAGTATAGTATGGCTGGATCAAAAGAGGCCGTTGAATTGGCCACTCACCTACCGGAAATTGGTTTTCCGGAATTTACCACCAAGCTTGTCAGCGATGTTTTCGATTCATTGATAGCGTCTAACCTGCGTCAAACTGAAGCTTATGTTGAGCTGTTGAAGCAAACCGGAAAAACTCTCAAAGACTTCATCAATGATACTCGTGATGATATTAGCGGCGAGATGTTGCTTCAGTTCTTGGGCAAAGTTCTTGGAGCAGATAGTGACAATGAGCGTCCTGATATCAAGGTAGGAGACTCATTATCAGCACCGCAAGCTAGCGCTTTGAACGATGCTCTAGAAGTAAAAGATGCTGATATTACTAGCGACAATAAAGTTGCGGCAGCCGGGAATGTGACCGAAAATAAGTTTCAAAGCATACTCGATGCCATCGCTAACCGTCTTGCTGCGGACAAATATACCCTGCTTAAAGAAATGGTTAGACAAGGTTTATTGCGCCTCGTGGTTGAGAACGGTGAAATTGAAACTCGCCTTACCTTTAACACTTATGGCTCGTCTTATTACCAAAATCGTTCTACCGATTACAACCGCAAAGACTTTAATTTCCGTGCTAAAGCCAAAACAGGCGGATTACTGTCAGGATGGGTTAAGGCATCAGCTTCAACGTCTTATAACAGTGTAAAAGTTTCAACCGCTACTAAAACTGACATAGACCGTTCTAGCAGCAGCGTTCAGATTTATGGTCGTGTTTATATCAACTTTAAAACTGATTACTTACCTCTAGATCAAGACGAAGGTTAGTTAAATGTCTAACGATAATTTAACTCCTATTGATATGGGTTTCGCCGAGTTCGTGGCGAAACTCATCTCTGAGGTTTTTGATGCAGTGGTAACCTCGCAAGCGGAGCAACAAGAAAAGTTACAAGAACTGCATGAATTGATGGCGTTACCAGAAGAGCTATTCGTTGATCACTTATTACAGCAAAATTCTTTTTTGCAGCAGGTCGATGATTTACTTTATGCTCACTTCCCTACCGAAAAAGAGCAACAACCCCACGGTATTTACGCTGGTGCACCCTACAAACCTAAAACAAGTCGTACACCAGAAAGTCCCGCTATTTTTGAGCAGCTTGGTGTTAAATTAACCAAGTCGGATTTTGATCAAAGTGACAAAGTCCTGACCGAAGAAGGTGTTTTGAAAGTTTATCGTAAAGCGGCCACCCCTTACGCTGTGCAGAAGCGAAATATTATTTCAAAACTGATCGAGCAAGGCCTGTCCAATATTGTGGTTGATAGCGGGAAAATCAATGCCAAGCTCACTTTTAGTACGAGCATGACAGGCTCAAACGATGATGATAGCGCTGGAGCCACACCCGAAGCAGAACTGGCCAATGTGAGTCAGCCGAGACTTAACCCAAGTCTGTTTAGTAATAACCTATCTCGCGCACATGTCGTAACCGGCATTCAACCGATTCAACCTATTAACCACTACGTAGGGCTACTCAAACCTGATCTTAACAAACAGGTTAGACTTAAAGTAAAGCAAGCTAGTAATAAATCACCACAAGATGTTGAAGCTAAAAGCAATATTTTTAGCGAAGTAGAACTTCACTTTAAGACCATACGATAATCGGCGGTTGATATGGCTGAGTTAAATATTGATGACGTTTTGCTTCTTATCCATGGCGAGATTGCAACCGCAGTAAATAGCGCTGAAATTTATGGCCATAGTCCCGGCATAAAGTTATCGAATATTCGTGTTCGTATGGGACAAGAGAACTCTCACGAAGTTGATAGTGCAGACTCTAGCATTTCACTCAATACCCAGCGCTTCCCCCCAGCCCAAGACGGTTGGTTGATTGATGTCAGTTATAATCCTTCCGAACAAGAGGCTCAGGATCAGAAGGTTATCCAAGGCGAAATATTACCAAGCCATGTATCATCTTTTTTTGCCAAAGCTTCTGTCGATAACATTAGCAGTGTCGGCCCCAAATACCGACAATACCTTAAAAAACTTAATATCAAAACGATTCAAGATTTGGCAGAATTTGAGCCCGATGATTTATACGTCGAACACCCTTCTCTATCCAACAGTCAGTTACGTGGCTTTCAAAGCCTGGCTCGCTTAGCACTATCCATTCCAGAGTCTTCTATTCCCGAAAGCTTACTCACCATTAGCTTTGGACAGCTCGTTGATATCATTTGGAAAAAAGCTAATGACTCTCGTCTTAGCGATATTCCACAACAAACGCTTGATAGGATCTCTCGATGGCTACAGCAGTTAGAAGTCTGTCTAGATAATAATTACTTTAATGACCTTACCTTGAAGATTATCATCGCTCAGAAGTAATACTTATAACTTAACAACGGTTAGGCAAAAAAAAGCGGTTGTTAACTTAATAACAATGTGCATAAAACCATAATATGAGCAAAAATTAAAACCATATACTGAGCTTGCAAGGGTTCAGAATGATTACAAACGCTATAACTATTACAATCATTACGACTACCTAATAGCATACTTAAAATAGCTATTATTTAAACAATTTCAGATAGTTACCCCCATAAATAGACACTATGTTCAATGGAGAGAAAAGCACTCTTTAATTCTACTGGGGCCCGAGATGATTCCAGCCAAATCTCCAGAAGATGGCCGATGACTCCAGAGTAACTTTGCACTGGTTGGAACTAAAACTTCACTAAAGATATTTTATTAAGGATCTTTGACCAATGAGTGAAGGTTTCATTTCCAAAATGAAACACAAGACCTTCAAAGGACTCTTGACCCTTCCCGTCAATATTATCATCAATCAGGATGTCACCTTTTAAGAGACCTTTGTTAGAGCAGATAATTAATCGTTCGGTAGCTTCGAAGCCTAAGTGATTCTCTACCCATAATCGTTTTTCAGTATAACTAAGAGGGTTTCGATTAGAAGGCGCTGTCAAAATATAAACGTCATGCTTTTCGCTTAGCTCTTTAAAGGCGTCAATAGCACCATCTATGGGCTCAAGATTCTCAAAGAACTGCGGTAAAGATTGAGGATACGTCACATCGGGCTGATGGCTTTTTACCTCTGCAAAGGCTTTGTCATAATCGGCTAGAACGCCATCCATATCAACATAAATAATCATTTCTTGCCTGCTACCGCTTAAGAGATAGTATTGTATCAAATCGTGGCTGCTCAGGTTGAGTATGAGCAAGTGAGCGGTAATTTAGTCTAAAGTACTCTGTCCCAGCCCGAATCAGCTGTATGGATTCTAGCCTGTCCATATCCTGAGGTATCTGAGGGTTCATTTCCGAAATCTCGCCGTTTCGATGGTCGAGGATTTGAAGCTTAAGACCGCTAGGGTGCGATAGAGTTTTGCTTTGGGGTGAGTATGTCCATTCCTTTTGATTCATTGTGAATTCCTAAATCTAACCAAGTGCTGAGAATTTTAACACAGGGTAACGATCAAATAGTGTTAGGTATCTGAAATTACGAGAAGTGTTTCACGAAATATTAAGTTGGCTAGGTGTTATTTGCAAAGCCTAATAAGCCTTAAATAGCTATGCATAATGTCTCCGAAACTTCAACATGCTTTAGATATCAGCCTCTACTTATATACCTACATTATTGATAACAAGATTAAATGATTGTGCCCAATGTTTATCAATGTATGAAGGAAGTTGAGGCGGCAAGGAAATTAAATAAATCCCTTAAAAATAAGGTCTGTATAAATCGAGTTTCTTGAATTTAATTGGTAATTGACATAGAGTACTTCTTTGGCAAGGAGGCTGAGTCATTAGAGCTTCTTTTTATTAGTGACGATTTACGAGGGAACGATGAATTTCTTTAGACTGTTATTTTGTTTATATCTTGTTTTTAACCTCCTTCTACCTATTAGCAAGGCGTCCACGCAAGAAGAATATTATACTACCTCTTGGGATAGTGAAACTTACCCCACCCTAGAGGCAGCGTTTGATGCAATAAAAGAATTCAGGCCTGTATTCAAAAACTACTCAGTTTTAGAAGAAGAAACATGGGTAGATGACACCACTAAATCCTACTTATATAGCTTAAGCGTTGAACCTCACATACTTGTTCAAGACTTTTCAACATATCGCTCTAAGACTCACGAGTTTCTTGGGGATTTTGGGTCGCTAGACGAAGTTATTGAGGCAGAACAAAATTATAGGATGGAGCAAAATAGTGGAAGCTCATGCGCTGGCATCCGCCCTACTGTTGAACCGCGTCCTGATAGAGATTGGGGGGATGGTCCATATCAGCAAGACAGTGTTCACGGCAACAGGAATGACGTTATAGTTTATGGTGATGGTAATGAGGTGCTCTACCGTGATCGCTATATTGCTCAAAATAAAGGATATCGGATGTACGGGCTAGATAAGGATAATAATTGTTCTCCTCATTCGAGCTACCAAGACATTACGATTGAGCGCGATGACCGCATTTATCGTTGTATGGGGAATATGGAGTTACATAAGGAGGTAACCCCTGAGACAGTTTCGGTCAATAGACCGAGTACACTTCCAGAGTATGAAAACTCTGTTTGCTGGAGGAACTATCATGTCAAGATTTACGCCCACAATTTACCACCTCGTTGTGATTGCGATGAAAATTTTGGAAGTGATGAGTGTATTGCAAGAGATGTTTCATGGAGTTCTGAGTCGCAGTTTGATGATAAGGTTGGAGCAATTCTTGAGATCTCTGATGAAAATAATCAAGGAAGAAAATGCGGAAGAATCATACCAGACGAACCTTGTGGGGCACCTGAGGGGCCTATACAGAATTTAGACCAAATGGGCAATCCTATTAGCTGTGCATCGGGAAAGAAAATTCAAGCAGAAACAGATTATCAAGCGAGTGTGGGCGGGTTAAATTTTTCACGTAGTTATATTAAGGAACCTAACACCCATAGTGGAGATATTGCTAAATCGAGTTTATCAATAGATATTCCTAATGACGTACAGATTCTCGAAAGTCAGTTTGCTTCGAGCCATTATGACAGCTGGACTGATAACATTCCTCAACTTCACGATAATGGACAGGGAGTTAAAGCATTTGTCAATAAAGGAACTCGTCGAGTTTTTAATGAAGGTGCTGCTTTCAGGGCTGAGCATGGATATTTAGTTGAGGAGTCACAAGGAACAACCTATCATTCTATTAATGGTACTGAGTACCATTTCAATTCGGATAACTTATTAACCAAAAAAGTTTTTAGAAATGGTCAATATCAAGACTTTAGCTACCCTAGTGAGTTAAAAACGGTAATAACTGATAATTTTGGACGTAAGCTTCATATAAACTATCAAGAAGTCCAGCTGCCTAATGGAGAGTCTCTTAAAGTTACATCTAAAATTACCGATCCTGCTGGTGATGAATATAAGTATGAATACAACAGCTTTGGTTTATTAAAGAAAGTTATTTACCCTGATGAGACTCCAGAAAACCAAAATGACACCCCCTATAAAGAGTACCATTACAGCCAATTATCACAGGGTGATATGGGACTTACAGGAATTACTGATGAACTAGGGAATCTTTATGCGGAGTGGGACTATGACAGCTTATCTAGAGCAAACCTGTCACAACACGCAGACGGTGCTGGAAAAGTTACAGTCACTTACTATTATCCTACAAATGGTATATATAAAAGCAGGGTTGAGCACTATCGTAATAATTATGGCGGTAGAGAAACATTATATGAATTCAAAAAACTCAATGGTACGTTAAAGCCTGTAAAGGTAACCCCTCTATATTGTAATGGGTGTGAAGTTGGTCAAACACAGTATCAGTATGATGCAAATGGTTATTTGAGTCAGATAACGAGCCCCGAAGGCGATATCACCAAGTACAATTATAACCTTCGCGGCTTGCTGGAAAGCAAAACTGAAGCTTTCGGTACCGCAGAAGAACGTACGGTGACGACTACGTGGCATGGTAGTTATAAATTACCATTGACCATAGATGAACCTCAACGCTTAACCACATACAGCTACGATGCCAACGGTAATCTGCTATCGCGCAGCGTTAAAGACAAGGGGACTAATGAGACGCGCACGGTCAGCTATACCTACAACGGTTTTGGTCAGGTATTAACCGTCGATGGGCCACGTACTGACGTCAGCGATATCACGACTTATGACTACGACACTAGCGGTAACCTAACCAAAGTCACCAATGCGCTGGGTCATGAAACCCTCATAACCAGTCACGACGCGCACGGTAAGCCACTGTCGATTACTGATCCTAACGGCACCGTGACTACGTTAACCTACCATCCGCGCGGCTGGCTCACCTCGGTCACGACCAACGGCGACACCACGACTTATGGTTACGACAAAGCAGGGCAGTTAACCTCTGTTACGATGGCCAATGGCGTGGTGCTGAACTATGAATATGATGCAGCCCATCGTCTTGTGGCGATTGAAGACGCTGCGGGCAACCGTATCGGGTACACGCTGGATAATTACGGCAACCGTACCCGTACCGACATCAAAGATAGCACTGGCACCATTAAAAGCTACGCCCAGCAGGTTTACAACGACCTAGGCCAGCTCAAGCAAACCCTTGGCGCAAACAACCAAGCCAATGACTTTGATTACGACGCCGAAGGCAAGCCGACGCAGAGCGAAGACGCGCTGGATAATCCGACCACGCAGCACTTCGATGCGCTCGACCGCCTGCAGAAAGTGGTCGACCCAGCGCTCGGCGAAACCGAGTTCGATTACGACAATCAAGATCGCCTAACCAGTGTCACCGACGCCACCAACAAAACCACCAGCTATCAGTACAACGCCTTTGGCGATGTGCTATCCATCACCAGTCCTGATACTGGCACAACCAGCATGACCTACGACAGTGCCGGTAACGTGTTGACCACGACCGACGCGCGCAATATTACCGCGACCTACAGCTACGATGCGCTAAACCGAGTGACCCATATCGACTATCCAGGCACGACTGAGGACATGGTCTTCACCTACGACTCAATCGCTAACGGTAACAAAGGCGTGGGGCGTTTAACTCAAGTCACTGACAAGTCTGGCTCAACAGCCTACGAATACGATGCCAAAGGGCAGTTAGTCGCCGAAACGCGCACCATTAATGGCACCAACTTTACCACTGGTTATGTCTACGATGATGCGGGTTTAATCACGCAAATTACTTACCCTAGCGGTCGTACGGTGGATTATCAGCGCAATACGCTGGGCCAAATTACCAGCATGACCACGACCGCGTCAGGACAAACGCAGACTATTGCCAACAACATCAGCTACTTACCGTTTGGTCCATTGGCCAACCTGACCTACGGTAACGGCAAAGTCCTCACCCAAAGCTTCGACCAAGACTACCGCCTAACCTCGAAACACACCACAGGCTTATACCAGTTAGGCTACGGCTACACACCGCGTAACAACATCGACGCCATCACCGATGCGCTCGACAGTAGCAAGAACCAAAGCTTCAGTTACGACGTGTTGGCTCGTTTAACGGATGCCAGTGGTCAGTACGGAGTCCAAGACTATACCTTTGATGCCATCGGTAACCGTTTGTCCAAGTCGTTTAGCTTTTCAGGAAAGCCTTCAGTATTTAAGCGATATAGCATTAGAGGATATAGCAATCTTCTGGAAAGTGACGAGCTTGTCGTTAACATAGGAACTGAAACCTATTCTTGGATGGTAACTAGCAGCATGAAGGAAAGTTGGCGCTGGCCGAAAAAGCTTGCAGAGTTAATCAGTGTGGGCTCTGATATAGCACTTTCTGGCGACGTTCAGGAACTCAATAGTGATGGTGTTTATGCACCGATAGCTTCGGGCTATAGAAATATTATTGATGTGTTCACTGATGCAGAGGTATCAGTGAGTCTCAACGGAACAGATATTTCACACCTTGCTTTAAAGGAAGAAGCGGTAAGCATAACTCCAGAGCCTCTGGGTAACTTTGCTCATTACGCATTTATCGGTTTCAAGACACTATCTCAAGGTGATGAGGTTAAGTTAGTCATCGATGATGAAGAGGTTTCATGGATTGTTGACGAATACTGGAAAGAGACTTGGCGCTGGCCAATGAAAACGATTCAATTGATAAAGGATAACTGGTCGAGTAGTACAGTTGAAGCTGGGGAGTCAAGTAATGGCTATCAACCAATAGCTTCTAGTTATCGAAACAATATTACGTTTATTGATTCGATGAAGGACATTAATGTTTTTTTGAATGGTAATGAAGTCACTACTGAGGCTCTAAGGCCAATATACGTCACAATGGATAATATAGACGTGCACGAAACCGAGAATTATGTTTATGCATCTGATAGTCACAGACTGTTGTCTTTTAACAGTCAAGGCTTAACCTACGATGCCGCAGGAAATACCCTAACCAAAGGCGACCTAACTTTTACCTACAACCAGATGGGGCGTTTAGCCACGGCCAGCAAAGCGGGTATGAACGCCAGCTACACCTACAATGCACAAGGTCAACGCGTGAAGAAAACCGTTGATGACGGCACCACAAGTGTCACCACGCTATATCACTACGACCAAGGTGGCCAGCTCATCGCAGAAACCAGCGGACAGGGGAGCCTTCTAAGAGAATACTTATACCTAGACAACATGCGTATCGCAAGCATCGACAACGGCGACCTGTATCATGTTCATACCGACCACCTCGGTGCACCGCTCGCTTTAACCGATAGCAGCGGCACGGTTCAATGGAAAGGTTCGTATGACCCGTATGGCAACGTCACCGTCGAAGTCAACAACATCGACCAAACACAACGCTTCCCTGGCCAGCGCTACAGCGCCGAAACCGGACTGCACTATAATTACTTCCGAGACTACGACCCCGAAATAGGACGGTACTTGCAATCCGACCCGATCGGACTAAATGGTGGGATGAATACCTACGGGTATGTTGGGGGGAATCCGGTTAACTTTGTTGATATAGTAGGTTTATATGCTGAACACACTAAGAATGCTCGAAAATCTACTCTCGGGAAACATCAAAAGGGGCAAGCTAATAAGCAAATAGCTAGAGGTGGAGAGAGAGGAGACCGCAACAGAAGTGTTCCAAGAAAGCGACCTCCTGGCCACAAAGGGCCTTGGCCACCTAAGAATTCGGGGGCTGTCTCTCCTTCAATGTTAGGACGCTTATTAGGAGTATTACCTTCATTATTATGGCCGTCAGATTTAGGGTGTAGTAGCTTTGATTGCGACAATGATGGTTATGATGACCAAACTGGTATGCCTTTATATGAAGTAGACCCTTGCCACCAACCATTTCAAGTTAAGGATTGATTGATGAATAAAATAAATAAAGCACAAAATTTATATCAAACTGCATTAGAGAAAGCTAATGCTAACGAAGAAAAAAAGGAAGTTGCTGAATTGTTAGAAAAGGCTTACTCTCTAGGGTCAGCTGATGCAGCATACGCACTAGGGAGCTGGTATTTTTATGGAGAGTACTTTCAAAAGAATATTGAAAAAGCAATAACTATGCTGTTATTTGCTTCTGAGAATGGAAGCTCTGATGCTAGCTTTGAATTAGGTGTTTATTATGAGACAAAAAAAGATGTTATAAATTTAACAAAAGCATTTTATTTTTATACAAAAGCGGCTTTGCAAGGAGACTCTCAGTCTTTCTATGAAGTGGGGAGGCTCTATTATTACGGTATCGGTTGCGAAGAAAATAAAAAAATTGCTGAGATTTGGCTGAATAAGGCAAAAGAGCTTGGGATAGACTGAAAATTAGCAGGTTCTGTTCTATTTTAGCCTCACTTTTTAGTGAGGCTTTTTTTGATTGTGACTTGGATGTTAAACGAGCATGATCTTGGATAGCTTTTCGGTTTTGATTGGGAAATTAGTGCGGCACAGTCTGGGGATTAGCCCAGCGCCAGCACTTTCTTAATACTTATGGGTTGTAGTTACAACGGAGGAAGTATTCAAACGTTTAAAATTAAAGAAAAACCGCCTAAGTATTTCTTAACTAACCTTCCTGAAAGTGAGGTTCGATATAGAGTTATGGAAGGACTTCAAGTAAAGGCGCTTAGAGATAATAGTTACTACAAAGAATATGGGTTTAAAAGCAGTGACAACCCAGATACTATTTTATCTGTAAATGCTGAGAATAAGAGTGATCATCTTTTTGGGAAAGAATTTTTTAGACGGCCTAATAATGAAGATAAAATCTTATTGCACACAATGGGAGCCTCATTTGTTTCAGAGTGCTATATACAAAATAGCAACCCTGTCGCCTATAAAGCTAATTTTGTTATAAATATTGAGCCACATGAAAATAAATTAAAAGTCTCTGTTTCGTCTTTTGATGCAAGTATTTCTTATGGGGGTGAGTTTAACTCTCACGCCCTTGGTTGGGTGCCAAAAAATGAGTCTGTAAGTCCTGTTGTTGTAGAAAATTATAAAGTTCTAGCGATAATTGCCAATTTACTAGATATAAATTTGAAACCACCTAAATTTTATATATCTAAAGATATTTCAGATGAAAAGCTTTGCTGACATAGCCCTAATAGCTGATAAACCATTAGTGCTTAACAGATGGAAATGAGGCTATTAAATGCAAAAATAACCAATAATAGCTGTATTTGCATCTCTTAGGTCATGTGGTTGTCGGTAAATATGATTAGTATAAAGAGTTAAACGTACTGTTTATAGGGGCAAACAACTATAAGTAAATGCCATGCTCAATAGCCAACAATAAGTTTTTTACTTCTTCGTTATCAGAGTTTATTGGCGCTTGGTTGTTGAGTTTTTTGTGTGGCGATATAAGCCATATAATAGCAGCATCTTCTGAGCCCAGCGTTTCTTTGGCCATAGAAAATAAGTCAGGTTTAAATTCTATTTTCTCCAGCAATAGAATGTATTTTTTCAATATCGTATCTAAATCATTCATGGTGTCGCTCTCACTTGCCTTAAACAGAACAATTGTAAACTATAGTTCTTTGAGTCAATAAGGTTTGCGGTATAGCTATTGGGTTAGCTTACTATGAAGTAAACCACTCTAGAGTCAAATTTACAATGTCTGTTTTGGAGGGCATGACCAAGGCTTATTTCCAGCCATGTTGTAGATATAAAAAATAGCTAATTTGGCATTTTTTTGAGAAAACTCATTAGAAATAAAAAACCTGATAATGATACTAGGCTTTTTTAGTAAGGCTCTGCGGTACGACGAGTCCAGCTTCGATTGCCTTGTGTGGTTCACCGCAAAGACATGCTAATTATCGCATATTGATTACTTTTTTCAAATAAACCCTAGAGTGTAAGTACTGCCCCAAACTGACCACGAATATAGAGCCGTCTGTCCAGCGCACCCGACATACCCCGACCAGCCTTAATCAGTTGGATGGATTTAAGCCTGTTCATATCCAGAGGTATTTGAGAGAGCACTTCCGAAATTTCACCGCTCCAATGATTGAGAATTTGAAGTTCTAGGCCCTAGCGTGCGCTAATATTTTATCTTGAGATGAGTACATCTATTTCTTTTGACTCATTGCGAGCTCCCAGAACTAGCCAAGTGTTAAGAGTTTTAGCACAGGATAACAATCAAATAACGCCAGATATCTGGATTTACTCACAGTGATCACACTAACTTTTTGGAAACGTCTAAAACGAAAATATCAATTAGTCCCTTTAGCTCCTGAGGTAACTTTTGTTCAATACTATTTTTTAGTTCCTGAGCGCTGGTTATACCATGGCTCTTAAGCCCCGCAACTTTCTCGTCAACACCAAACCATATTACTAGGAATATGCCTTGCTGCTCTGCGTCTGGATGGATGGAGTAGCGTTCATGTAACTGAGCTGTAGCGGCAGTGTATAACTCATTATGCCACTGCCCCTTGACTTCTGTAACAAGGAGTCGTCTTTTGCCACGAATCATCTTAGTTACTGTGAAATCACTGCGATTTAAATTCTTAAGTTGATGCTCTAATGTCACAGAAATCCCTTGTGGCTCAAGTCTTAAGTTAAGCCTCTCCGTAATAATTTCAGTAGACTGCACCTCCCCCAAACGCTCGCCTCCCTCATAAAAGCGATCTGCGGAGTTGAACTCTCCACCTTTAATGGCCTTCTGAAAGTCTTGTAGTTCATCAATAACAAGTTGACGCAAACCTTCAACAGTAGCGACTAGATCATAGTCCAGCAGCTCTACGACTTCTTGAGGAGTAGGTGGTTCAAAGTCTCTAAGCACCTGCTTTCTACTGTGATCGGCATGGATGCTCTTCAGTTCGTTGTGTAAATCTCTTAATCGCGGGTCAGAAATAAGCCGTTCGAGAACAGGAATAGAGTCATCAGGTGCATCTGAATTAATGGACCAGATTATTCCAGTCAAGAATCGATATGCATTCTCCCCCTTAGGGCTTCCTGTGCCCCAATGACTTGGAAGATCTACTTTAGGCCATTTATCGATGAAAGCATCTAAAATAGCTTCTACCTTAGTTGAAGTTAGCCGTGGCCAATATGAATACTCACTATGGTTCATACGCCCTGATCGCTGGTTTAATAAAAGCACAGTGTCTTTATCAGCTTTCAGCCATTCCCAGTAAGCTTCGGGGACGTCATTCAAGAAGTACCATGCACGCAAAAGCCAGAACGTACGCTTTCTTTCTATATCTTCATCATCGGTCCGATTCGGCCACAGAGTCATAAATTCTTGACATCGTTCAGCTATAATCTTATTCAGCTCAACACGATTACCATATTGAGCTGCTATATCGAAAAGTGAATCCAAAGAGTCCAAACCTAATTGACTGAAGCGTCCAAGCCACTCAATTGAGAGCTTCGAACGAAGATGACTGAAGATCTCTTCGTTATTGAGAAGCCAAATCTCTGGATGACCACACTCGGAATCTTCAAGCTGAGGTTCAACGTACTGCCGAAGAAAATTTTCTGCACTTGCACTATCTGGAAATATTAATCGGTCGACCTCAGCTTTTAATTCAGCACGGTCTTCGGCTGAAACTGCACTATAGTGCATATTAAGGTTCGTCCTTAATGCAATCAGAAGTGGGAGTTCAATATCTTCTAGTCCGCCTTTAATGCGCATAATCTCTAGGCAAGCTGCATAAAGAATGGTTTCGACGACTAGTCCTTTTGAAGAACATTGTAATTCGGCAAGCTCGCGTAGATCTGGAATTTCGGGGGTAATGAAACTTATACAATTTTTTAGTGCATTTCTTGCAAGAGTCTCATCACCAAATTCGAGCTTGATATTTTCTGGCTTTTCAAGCACTAACTCTGCAAAACGAACAAGACAACTCCAATGCCTGCCACTCTCAACAAGCTCTCTATTTTCTTGAACATATTTGATGTTTTCCAGATGCATTTCACTTTGCTGTTTATTGCGACGTCTCATAATGCGATTATGTTTTAAGTCCCACAAACGCCACTCTTTTTTAAACTGCTCCTTTTCATGCCGTTGGGACTTAGCCCACTCTCTCATAAATGAGTTTTTCTGAAGAGCCTGCTCACGCATGTGGCGACGTAGACTGTCCGCTACTTGCTTATTATCACCTTGAGAGTAATGATGAGTCTGTATAAAACTACTCCATAAAGTCGGGTTATCGGAGTTAAAAGCCAAATCAACTATAAATTTGTAATCATTTGGACGAAAAAATAGGCCCGAATGGGATAAATATCCAAACTTATACATTTTAATATCACGAATTTTTTCTCTATCATTAATATTTTCAAAAGCACAAGCTATTATACCTTGCCTCAGTTCGTCGTTTTCCTGTAGCACCTTAACTGATTTACTTTGGTCTGCACTTCTGTGCCCATCAAATTTTAGATTTTTCATCCATTTCCAAATACGTTGTGGTTCGTAAGGAAGGTTAATCAATTCGAAATACCGATCTAGAATTGCTCCAACGATCTTACTGATACCATTTCGACAATCGCACTTGTATGGCTCTTTGTTGCAAATACACGCGAAATTTTTTGTAAACTCATCCAACAGCCATTCAGTTGTTGGATAATCTAATTTTGAGATTAAGTCCTTTATGAAGTAACGACCACCAATAACTCTTCTAACATTGTTTTTGCGCACAGGGTAGAGCTTTGCGCTAACTCGAAAAAATCCTTCAAGATATTTCCTATCAAGTGATTTTAATCCTAATGTCTGGATGATATTAGCCGCAACCTTGAGCGAAGTTAAGCTTGCCTCAAAGATAAGGATTGACAAGTAACCTTGCTGTCCAAAGCTCATACTACTAAACAAACACTCGCTCGCTAACAATCGAGTGCTCTCACTTTCATTCGGACTTAAAACTAACTGACTTAATTCATATTCTATCTGTTCAATTGCTTGCGACCCTACTAGGAGCTCAAGGATAAGATCGCGAAGATGTCCATCACTACCAGAGGTGAGTAGATTTTTTATCTCACCTATAGTTTCCTGCGTGAAAAAGCCTGCGACACTAAATCTACGCCAGAAATCTCCCCTTCGAAAGTACGGGTCCTTATCCTCCACTTCCTTCAGACGGTTCACAAGCAATCGCTTTGAGGAATGCTCAAGTTGAGATGGATCACCGTTTGCGAGCACAGCATAAGGGTCCAGTTCAATTGCAGACTCTTCTATAGTCTTGCTACCCAATGAAGCTATCCAGGCAAGCACCCCCCTGAGTTCGTCTCTTACTATAGAGTTAGGAGCAATGACAGATAGACATTTTTGTATCGTCAAAGAGTCAGTAGGGTCAGCTATTTTTTTTACTAGGTAGTCCGCTGCACAGTATTCAGCAACTATCTTGTGAACCGGCCGATGTTGATCTGCCATTTCCCCTGGTTTGAAAAGTCTAGTTGCCAAAATACTGTCAGTACCAGTTTCTGCATTAACCAATGATGCTAATAACGGATATACCCTATCTTCTGAAGCTTCGCTCATGCAAACACCTTCAGCACCCGACAACAAAAGCTTGGCAAAAACTTCTGATGAGATAATAACTTTCTGGGCAGTAGAAAGTACTGGAGTACTTCTAGCTACGGTAACATTAACTTCCTTAGCCAAACGTTCAACTGCTTGTTCGAAAATCGCTCGTTTGTCAGTGAAGCACCTGCCACTTTCAATATAAGCATCTGCAAACAACTTCAAAAACTGGGGGTTTGGAAGCAACGCGTTTAGGTCAAATCGACTAACTTCAGACTGAAACGCTGTAAAGTCTTCACCCGGCACATGATGATCGAAGATTTCTCGCTGCTCTATTTCATTAAACTCATATAACCTTACAACTAGAGGTGACTGCCCGAGAAAATCTTGGAATGCGTTAGTAGAAGCATTATCCCACTCACTTGAGCGGCTTGAAATAATAACGTATGTTGGATCTGTCTTCCTAGCTTTAGCTAGAAGTCTATGTATTCCTGAATTATCTACCCTGGCCAACTCATCAAAACCGTCAATTACAAGGGGGGAATTCTCCGCATTATTTTCTACGTGCACAAACACGTTTGCAGTTACTGCATCAGTACCTAACTTTTCAGCAAGACTCTCCATAAGAGCAGTTTTCCCACCTCCAGGTTCGGCTAAGACCACTATATAGCTAGAAGCTGCAAGTAGCTCATCTTCTGCATATACCCTGTCTGAATGCGATAGTCTCCGTGGAATGTATAAAGTCGATTTCATTAGCTAAAATTAAAATTTTGTGTATTTAACTGGCAAAGATATTCCAGAGAACCCTTTGGTTGAAACTGATAAAGCCTATGTTTTCTAAGCGTGCTTCCATCCATCATATAAAAATCACTAATTTTAGTGGTTTGCCTTGCATTATTTCTATTTTCATCACATCTAACGACATTAGTTACTAATGGCAGATGGATTAACACTAAAAATGAAGTTTTCCTTTTTTGAAATAATTATCATACATCTGCATTTAATCTCTATTAGAGCTTAAGATTATGATCAAGAACAGCTTTTACTTTTTCCCACTCAGGCATCACCTGCCCCATCAACTTATAAAACCGTTTACTGTGGTTATGTTCAGCTAGGTGGCAGAGTTCGTGTAGTATGACGTAGTCGATGCACTCTTTTGAAGCTTTAATTAGGTGTGTATTGAGTAATAAGCGACCTTTAGGACTACAACTTCCCCATTGTTTTTTCATGGTTCGGACTGTAAATAGTGGTGGCTCACTGACCCATGGGGTTTTGCTTACGACTTTATCAAGCTGCTCTTTGAAGACTTGTTTAGCTTTGTCTTTGTACCAGTCGTCGAGCAATGCTTTCACAGTATCTGCTGATTTGTTCTTGCAATAAACATCTAAAGTACCTCTGAAAAGCCGAACTCTGGGACTATGCTTTTTGCCTGCATGCACTTTGAGCATATAACGTCGCCCAAGATAGAAATGCGACTCTCCGCTGATGTACTCTCTTGGACTAAACCCTTCGTTAAGCTTTTTGAACTCGTTAAGTTTGTTATTAATCCATTTACCACGCTTCTTTGCAGCTTTTATTACATCTTTATCTGTAACAGCTTTGGCGGCGTAGACTTGCACAGTACAGTCTGAGTGCACTTTAATGCTGACTTTAGGGCTGGACTGCTGCTTATCTTTACGCTCAAAAGCAATAGCCTCCTCACCATAATAAAAACTCAGCAACTTCTTAGTCATGGCAATACCCATTAACCTTGCCCTGTCCCAACTCTTACGATATGAATTATTGACTCAACAATCGCTTTAGCGTGCTCAAATCCTGCACCAGCACTCTTACACATCGTCATGGCATTAGGCAGCAGCAGCTTCTGAATAGCATTCTCTATATCCTGAGGATTCAGGGAGTTTTCAGCGATAGCAATATCAACCGCTTGGTCACATTCAAAAGCAAAGTCTATCCAGCTCTGTAAGTCATCTTCATGGAGCGTAGCAAAGGTTTCAGGAAGCTCTTTCTTAAAAACCCCGAAAAAGGCTTGAGATCGCCTATGTTCCTTTAATTGCTGCGGAATATCGTCAAGATCACGCTTATTAACCTGCTCCTCGAATTCCTTGAATAACATGTACTGCTTCATGGGATGGTCGAACTGGCTTTCGGCTTGCTCAATGACTTCTCTGAGTAATTTGGAGAAGGCTTCTTGAGCATAAGGGTCATCACGCAAATCCTGCTCGATAGTTTTGGTAACGCGGGTTTTGATGATGTCGGTTTCGTTCCGGGTCTTATCAACAGTCCAATCATCAACCTTTTGACCCAAACCCATCTTGCCAACTTCATAGACTCCTTCTGATTCGCGAACCTCAACCCCAACCACATGTTTATCCAACAGTTTTCTAATGCTGTCTTCATACTCGCTATAATCAACGGTTTCGCCCAGTGAGTTCTGCACAGCCTGACGAATTTGAGTCATGGTCTTCAAGGTCTGCTTATATTCCTTGCGGTCTTCCTCAGTAAAGCTTTTATCTTCATAGAAGTCAGCTGATTGCAGCGCCACCTTCAGACAGGACGAAAACTCTCTTAAAGCGTCATAAAATTCGTCACGCACCTTCTGGTTAGTATCAACCATCTCACCATTGATTTCTTTAACCTTAGGCAAAAGCACCTGATAATATTGCTCGTTATCACCTTTGTTTTTAACGCTGGTAAAGTAATTCCACAGATTCTTGTTGAGCTGAGGCAGTTTTCGATACTCGGTGTTCATGTGCGAGTAAAGCCCTTCAATATCGTCAATGTCATAGCCGCCTTGCGTTCTGGCCGCCAAATCCTGATATTTACCAATCGCAGTATCCAGCTCGGCCAATATTCCTCGATAGTCAATCAAATAGCCGTACTTCTTATCAGGATGCAAACGATTGACCCGGGCAATCGCCTGAATCAAGTTATGTTCCTTAAGGGGCTTGTCGATATACAGGACAGTATTTTTCGGTTCATCAAAGCCAGTCAGCAATTTATCGACCACTATAAGCAGCTTTAAATTCGGGTCTTTATCGAAACGTTTGACGACATCTTTGGTGTATCTACCTTCATCCTGATTGCCAATATTATCGTTCCACCACTGGATCACTTCTGGCACATCATCAACATTTCTATGGCCCTGACGCATATCAGGCGCACTCATGACCACGGCACTCTCAAAAAGCCCAATCTCGTCAAAATGCTGTTTATACTTAACCGCTGATGCTTTGCTATCGCAGGCCAACTGAGCTTTTTGCCCTTCCGGAAGGTTCGCCTGAATATGGCTGGCAATATCCGATGCTATCAGTTTAATACGATCATCAGAACCGTAGACCGCGCCTTTCTTGGCATACTGACGTTTTAAGTTAGCGACCTGATCATCGCTTAACCCTTGAGTAATTCGTTTAAACCAAGCATCAATCGCACGTTCATTTACATTTAAGTCAGGGATCCGCTCCTCATACAGCAATGGCGTCACCGCTTTATCTTCAACGGCACGTTGCATGGTATAAGCATGAATAATCGATCCAAACTTGTTAGTCGTTTTATCGTCTTTAAACAGTGGCGTGCCGGTAAATGCCACAAAGGACGCATTAGGCAGCGCCTGACGCATTCTGATGTGGTTTTCTCCATCCTGGCTACGATGTCCTTCATCAATCAATACAATAATGTCTGGACTGTCGTTATGGCACTCAGGCAACCTTGCCGCCGAGTTAAACTTCTGAATCAGGGAAAAGATGATGCGCTGATGGCCTTGACCAATTTGCTTGGCCAACATTCGTCCTGAAGTGGCAAGAGAGTCTTTTTTGTCCTTTTTACTATCGAGTTCGCCACCTGTAGTAAAAGTTCCACTTAATTGGGTTTCCAAATCTTTTCGATCAGTAATAACGACGATTCGACATTGCTTGAGAGTGTCATTGAGTAATAATGCCTTAGACAAAAACACCATAGTTAAGGATTTGCCAGAACCTGTGGTATGCCAGATAACGCCGCCACTTCGTGAACCATCGTTATCTTTCTGCTGAACCCGTTGCATAAGCTTTTTGGTGCCAAAGAACTGTTGATAACGAGCAACAATTTTACCAATCTTGCTATCGAACAATACGAAGTAACGACTAATCTCAAGCAAACGTTTAGGCGTTAATAAGCTGATAAGGAGTCGATCTTGCTTCGTCAAAGCCAATTCACCGCCCACAATCAGGTCTTGATACCAGTTGCAATAACGTGATTCTCGACAATCGAATATGGCATTGAAAGACTCTTGTGGCAAAGGCTTATTCTTTAACGCAGCCATCTGCTCATCGCTAAAGTCTTCTTCGCGCCAGGCTGCCCAGAATTTATAAGGGGTACCACAAGTGGCATAACGGCCATCATTGCCGCTAATACTCAGTAGTATCTGGCTGTAAGCAAATAAATGTGGGATTTCATCAGGGTGCTGGTTACCGATAGACTGAGTAATGCCTTCTTTAACCGTAGGCCCTTTGCTGGCATGGCCATCGGGACGCTTGGCTTCAATAACCGCTAACGGCAAGCCATTGACGAAACAAACAATATCAGGACGTCTACTTCCAACCCCGCCATTACGGGTTACGCTAAACTCGTCGGTAAACAGAAAGCTGTTGTTATCAATAGTATCCCAGTCAATGATAGAAATAGTCGGATGGGCTTTTTTGCCATGAATAATTTCAGTAACCGAAACCCCATATACCAAAGCGTTATAAATCTTCTCATTGGCTTTGGTGAGGCCTTCGTTTAATTGTGGTTGGAGATTAGCAACAATCGTATTAATGCTTTGTTGGCTTAAAGAATAACGCTCTCCATGAAACTCAAACTGACGCTTTTGCAGCTGCCTGCGCAACTCCTCAACCAGCACCACCTCATTCTGGCTATTACCACGCAGCTTCAACGCCTGCTCAGGGCTAATAAACGTCCAGCCCATATTAGATAACAATGTCAGCGCTGGAATCTTAACGCTGTATTCTTCTTGGAATCTTAATGAGCCCATAAAGTTAAGTTATCCTTGTTTATTTTCTTGCTCATCTTGCGAGCTCAAATCTACCAGTTCTTCTGAATTAATATTCAGATCAAGCTTTTCGTTGATTTCTTTGAAAAGAGTATACTGATCATGCTCATTGTCTTTTAGAGCACTTTTCACATAGTCAATAAGTCTAGCATCGTGATTATCAGGCTCTAATCTAGGAAGCTTACAATGAAGCATCCAATTTATTCGCTCATAGTTAGATTCACTTATCCATTGAGTAATTTTACTCTCTATTGCTTCTTGTGAAACATATTCAAGGCTATTCGATAGCAGTTTACTAAAAGAATCAAATAAAGCTTCAGAAATAAAGTCCTCCTCATTTTCTATGTACTTTCGAGTAATCTGAGGAACTGTTTTACTTTCAAAATCTATAAGGTATTTTTTATAGTCTAATAATGAGCTAAACACGTCTGGCTCAAGGCTATCAACTTCCCCATCAATAAGCTTTAACAAATATTCTTTGAAAGCTTCACTAAAACCAGCTTTAGGCTCCGATAGACATTGAAGTAAGCTATCGTGGTCTTTAATAGCATCAAACCAAGTCTCTTTACTAATATTGTTAACAATATTAGTAACTTCCTTTATTACGTTCTCATTGCCATATTCTTGGAGTATTTGTATAACTTCGCTGTAAACTATAGGTTCACCAGTTATCTCTTGTTTCACTCCTTTGAATGCCCCGTTGTCACATAATTTCTTAACTATAGCTTCAGTAACTCCGTCCTCTCCTAACTCAATTTCATCAATATATTTTATACCAAGGCTATTCTCAAAAAGCTCTTTATCTTCAATTCTTTTTATTAATTCGACAGCAAGACTATTGTTATCATCTTTTGCAAGTAACCATAACTCATCATAAAGTTTATTTTTACTGAAGCAGTACGATAAATTATCAAAATCACTTTCAGGCATATCCCCTGACCAATAATTTTTAACCTCTTGTGATACAAATTCAAGAGACTGAAATTTATCATCAGAGATGGCAGTAATAATCGGTAAAAAGGGATTTTCTTCTAAATCTAAGCCTGAAGATGCATTCCAGAAAGATTGCTCATTAATACAACTTTTTAGCTTTGACTTTGTATCAGAATTAACCACTTTAGATGTAAGAACCAAGTACACTAAATAGTAAGCATCTGGAGCATTGCCCTCTCTATCCTCTAAGTTTAGCCAGCTCACAAACTGTTCAAGTACACTTTCCCATTCAGAAGATTCAGGGTGATTTTCAAATGTTTGAATAAGATGCACTAAACTATCTTCAGGTATTTTATCAGAGTTAAAGTCAATAGAGTTGGCCAGCTCGATTATCATCCCTTTAGCTGGTATCACACAATTAAATTTAACATTTGCAGTCTCAACCTGTTCTACCCATTTAACCCAACCAGCCAAATCAAGCTTCTCATACTCACGAACCTCTAGGGGATCATCATATTCAACAAGAAGTGTTGACAGCGCATGCAAAGAAAGAATCAGTTTACCCTGTGAAGTATCTGTTTTTAAGCTTGAGATATACTCTTCCAATCGACGCTCTACTTCAAGTTTTACCCAAGGTGTTACAGAAGTATGCTTCTCACTCAACTCAATTAGCTGTCTAAATGCATTACAATAATCAAACTTTTCTAAATCCCATCTATGGGTTGAATTTTTAAGAGAAATGATAGTATTTTCCACATCTGATTTTATAAGATTTGATTTATCTTTAAATGCTTCATATAGAGCACTTATGGCATTTATTTTATACTTCTCCTCATGTTCAGAAGAAACACTCCAGTTTGACCGACTAGCTCTCCATACCACCCAAAAAGCCTTTTTATGGGCTTCAGATAACTCTGAAAGCGCTTTACCATCACCATTTTTTATCACTTTCTCAATTTCGGGTGTAAGCAACAATTGCAGCCCCTTTTCTTTTGGAACCCCAAACAACAACCCCGACAGTTCTTCAGTCAATGATGGTAGCTCATTTCCTGAAAGTAGGCTTTTTCTTACGATGCTTTCAGTAAGCTCACTTCTTAAAAGCGCATAGTTACATATCGCTTCAGGACTAAACTGATCTTTCCACTGCAATGCTATAGCTCCGCTCCTATTGATTACACTATGCATTTGCCTTGGTGTAGGAGAAGACTCAAGATTGCTCATTGCCTTGATATATGCATCTATAAACCTATTTACAGCATCTTCTGGCCACCCAACTAGGGCGTTATGTACTTTATTTGTAAAGTAATCAATCCATGCAGACATTAAAGGTGTGTGTACTTCCACAACCGTTTGGAATGTTTTATTAAGAAAAGATAGCACCTTATCGCTCGTTATTAAGCTGTTATTAGTTGCGCTCTCAAATTGCTCAGAAGCCCCATACTCATGTTCACTTTGATTTTCATCCCATAAGCTTAATATTCCCTCCTTATCATATGGCACTATAAACCAAACCTTATCTAGAAAATCGCTTTGGTCGTGACTACTACTTTTATGTCCAAAGAACGGCTGTAGTGTAGACCAAAGGGACAGTGCCTGCTCTGGAGCAACTCTATCTAAGTTATCTACAACAATAAGTATTCTTTCACATTTACTGCTATCGATTAGTATGTACTTTACAATTTTCTTGAAATACAGCTCAAACTCTATAGAGGTTCGTTCTTCATCTTCTGTGATATCTTGCGTTAGAGTGTCTTTTGACTCAGTTTCAAACAGGCTAAATATTGGTTTGCCATCATTCTTAAATAGAGAATATATGAGCCAAACTATAGCCCATACTGGAGCCGCAATTACAGAAGCAAGGCCAATAGTAAAAATCCAGTCTATATCTTTAGCGCCTCCATCTAGTCCTATTCCTTCCAAGTTAACTTGTGATAATAATGCCAATCCAAGAGGAACAAAAAGCAGGAAAAAAGATAGCCAAGCGCCAAATACAGTCGCCCCTCTTGAGGAAGTAGACTCAGTTACTTTCTTTCTTTTCGTTATTACTTTCTTTAACTCTTGTAGATTTTCATGCTTTTCTTTAGGGTCATAGGCATTAATTAAGCTTTCCAGAAAGTTTCTTCTAAGTGGATCACCCTCATGAGACCAAGCATCAAATGTGAAGAAAAATGTTTTGCTGTCGTTTTTATCAAATTTCTTATTAAGGAAGTTTATAACTGTTGACTTCCCTGAACCCCAACCTCCCTCTAACCCTATCGTATATGCTTTATCAGAGTTATTTATCAACTGATAAAGTACATCTGCAGACTTTTCATGAGTTTTGTCAGGATACAGGTCTTCATTGGAGACCTCCTCCTGAATCACGTTAAACATAAAGCTATATTCTGGTGAGTTCATAATCCCTCCTTAATGTAATTTCACCCTTTTCTTTCCTGTTAATAACTGTTGCATAAGTGCTTTCTTTTCTTGCTTTAGCTTCTCGAGCTTATTATTTAATGATTGAGTAGTGCTATCACAGTTGTTGAGCACTTCTGCAATTTCTTTCTGCTCCTCATAACATGGGCAATAAATACACAATCCAGCAACGTCTGATGAGTTTATAGCCGGATAATTAGTGCCAACCACAAGAGCATTTATTTGTCCGGTAATATGCGCTCCAAATAGGTAGTGATATACATAATCCCCATAGACATTACTTTTAGGCGTTAAAACTGCAAAGCCTGTAGAGGCAATAGCTCCGTCATTAACCTTTCGAACTCTAGCAAAGCCTTGTAAATTCGGCCTGACTGTTGCGAGCAAAATATCATCATCTTGAACAATGCGTCTGGCTCGACTTGGCGCATCCTTAAAACTATATTTTTCTAAGCTTCTACTAATTGCACCTGGTGAGACATCTGATAAGGATATGTAATCAAAAGTAAAGTCTGATTTGGTTTTACTTCCCAGCTTCTGTTTGTCAACCTCTAGTAGTTGTGAAAAATGGAATCTCTTAAACTCACCTGAAAACCCTTTTAGGCGTTTCTTGCCGGTGAGGAGCTGTTGCATGAGGGCTTTTTTTTGTTGTTGGCTGTTTTTTAGGAGTTTTTCGGTGGTTGTGATGGCTTTGTCCCATGTGGATAGGATTTGGGCGATTTTCTTTTGTTCTGGTAGAGGTGGGGCTGGAACTTTTAGTTTTTTAATATCTGCGATATTTATTCTTGAAACTGTTGACCCAATAGACAAACGCCGAATATTAAATTTACACTTTTCTGTTGCCAAAAATAATGAAATAAAAAGCGGCTCTACTTTATTTCTTATAGGTCGCAACATTACCATCCTTTGACCCATGCAAATATTTTTGCCTTCTGGTACTAAACAACTTTCTCCAGCTGGGGCTTCCCTTGTAAAAAGTACATCTCCATACTCTGGAATAGCTCTTTGAGTCCACTCTTCGAATCCAGACTTAGTGGTGTACTTCATATCATCCATAACCAACTGACCATTTCTAACATTACTTGTACGAACTACTAAATAGTCAGATTTATCAATATAGGGAGCGGTTTTATGTTCACAGTCAATTACTTTACATAGCTCTTGAACTTCTTTAGCTTCTACCTCACTGTAAGCCATACCCTAACTCCTTTAGGTATATCTCCATTTCGCTTTCGAGTTGACTTAGTTCCTGATTGAGCTTTAGGCGTTCTTCTCTGACGGCCATGAGGTCGATTTCTTCTTCCTCTTCGAAGGTGTCAACGTAGCGTGGGATGTTGAGGTTGTAATCGTTTTCTTTAATTTCTTCATAGGTGGCGATGTAGGCGTATTTATCGACCAGGACGCCTGCGTTGGTTTTCTGGTTGAAGCCTTCGCCGCTCATGGCTTCTTCAAATTGTTTGGTCAGGTCTTTTGAGCTGTCTGTGCCGTTGTCCATACCGATTGGGTCATGGCCATCTTCTGCGCAGAGCAGTTCGCGGTATTTGCGGTAGGTCTGAATAATTCGGCTGATGTCGTCTTCGGTTAGTTGGTTCTGGTTTTTGCCTGCTTTGAAGTGTTTGGAGGCGTCGATGAAGAGGACTTTATTGCCTTCTTTATTATCTTTGCGGTCTTTTCGGAACACTAAAATAGCGGCTGGGATACCGGTGCCATAGAATAGTTTTTCCGGTAGACCGATTACGGCATCAAGCAGGTTTTCGTCAATCAGTTGTTTACGAATTTTGCCTTCGCTGGAACCACGGAATAGAACACCATGCGGCACCACGACACCCATACGACCGCCTTTTGAGTCTTTACTTTGCGGCTTCAGGGTTTCGATCATATGGGTGATAAATGCGTAGTCACCTTTAGTTCTCGGTGGAATGCCGCGACGGAAGCGACCGTGTGGATCATGTTCGGCTTCGTCATGGCCCCATTTGTCCAATGAGAATGGCGGATTGGCGGTGACTATATCGAATAGCTTTAAGTTGCCGTCTTTATCCAGCAATTTAGGGCTGCGAATAGTGTCGCCCCATTCAATTTTGTGATTATCTTCGCCATGCAGGAACATGTTCATCTTAGCCAGCGACCAAGTTGAGCCAATGGCTTCCTGACCGTAGAGTTCATAACGCTTAGAGTTGTAGTGCTTTTTAATCCAGTTGCTGCATTTCAGGAGAAGTGAGCCAGAGCCACAGGCCGGATCACAAATGCTTTCGCCTTCTTTCGGCGCCAACAGACGGGCTATCACTTCGGATACTTCTGGCGGGGTATAGAATTCACCAGCTTTTTTACCGCCCTGGGCAGCGAACTTACCGATTAAGTATTCATAGGCATTGCCAATCACATCAAGATCACCGACGCGACTTGGTTTAAGGTTCATTTCAGGATGGGAAAAGTATTCGAGTAACTGCCTCAAAGTCGTATTCTTCTGCTTGGTATCGCCGAGCTTGTCTGTGTTAAAGGAGATATCCTGGAACACACTTTTACTCGCATCACGTAACTTATTACCGTTTTCTTCTTCAATCTTATGTAGTGCTTTATCGATACGCTCACCATTACCCATTTCATGGCGCTGCTCATATAAAACATAAAAGCTGGTGCCTTTGGGTAATACAAAGCGCTCAGACTTCATCAACTCTTCAATAACTTCAGGATTGTCACCATACTTCTCTTTATATTCGTCATAATGGTCCTGCCACACATCCGAAATGTACTTCAGGAACAGCATGGTCAGAATGAAATCTTTATAGGTATCGGCGGAGATAGTGCCACGGAAAGTATCGCAGATACTCCACAAGGTTTTATTTATGTTGTTTTGGTTGATTTTATCGGTCATTGCTTAATGTCTCACTTTTTATTAATTGCTGCGATATTCCCTTCATCATTTGCCTACCCGCATCTATTAGACTGTGAGCCGTCAGTCTTTCATTAATCACTAAATTATTCAGCTCAACTATTTTTCTTTGTTTAGTCAGATCTGGAATAACCATTTCAAATTCTTCTAATACATTTCTTCTTATACTCTTTGTTACTGATCCCTCACATTTTATAGACCAATATGATTGACCATTAGAGGAGTTAAAGTACCATGTAGCGAACTCAGGAAGTACGCTCTCATTTTTTAATCTAAGTACATAAAACTGTGGTGCGGCATATAACCTATTGATATTTTCTGGGATATTCAGAGTAACTGCAATATTACGTGTGCCTCGGGCAATGAAGAGTATATCTTTATTCGAAAGCTCATGTTTACTCTTAGTATCTTTCGAAACCTCTGACTCGACAACCCCATCCCAGAGCACCCCCTTGTCTTCGCAAACATTTTTCATCTGTATAACATAACTACCAGTGTTTATAACTGGTTTGATTTTTTTCCTAAACGGGTATCCACTTGATATATGAAATGTTTCTTTTACTGACTTTATCAACGCTTCCTTCCGCATGATGCATAATTAATGATATGACATCATAGGACATACGAGGACAACTTGCAAGTATTAGTGCATCATGCTATCTGATGCATTGCGTTTGTTATGTTTGGGAGTAATAAGTATGAATCAACTAAACCGGTTAACAACTGTAGAAAGAATAAGAAAAGAGTATGGCGAGTTGATATGCTTAAAGGAGCTGGCATACATATTTCGTTATCCGTCTGTGGATGCTGTTCGCAAATCAATACAGAGAAAAACGTTTCCAGTCCCCGTTTCCAAACTCCCTAACAGAGCAACATTGTATGCCTCTGCACAAGATGTTGCAGACTGCCTGGATAATTTCAATAAGAAGGAGACAGCTAATGATTAATTAAGTAAATGAGGAGGGGGAATGCCTTGGGGGCAACCAAGGCTATCGATTCGAGTATTGAGCCACTCAGTCCTTCCTATTCTCCATATCCCATGTAAAAACACAACAACCTGAATATGTATCTAGGTCTTTTTGTCCTAGGGAGTCTGCTTTTGTCTGTTATTTGGAGGTTAAATGTTAAATGATACGCAATTGAACCGTTTTATGAAGAAATTTGATTTAAGTAGTTACGCAAAAAATTATATTACTAAAACAAGAAGTACCGCTCCGCATAGACTTGTAGGAAGGTATGCAGAGGGGAATGTTTGTTCCTGGTTTTTTAGTCATAAGCTAGGTCACCTCATATCAAGCGAAAGTTCTACAGGGGAACTATACTTTATCCTAGAGTCTGAATACTCAAACGATGTGTTCGAATATTGGGATCAACCACCTCCTGTTGAAATACACAGAATGACGTCAAGGGGGCACCGCATAAGAACACGTTACACGCCAGATTTTTTAGTATTACAAAAATCTGGGGTAGTCGTTGTGGAAATCAAGTCTAAACATAAATTAGAAGAATTAACTAAAAAAAATCCTGCAGACTGGACCTTTATTAACAGTAAATATAGCGATAACGCAGCTAAGGAAGCATTTAAGAAACTAGGGTTGAAGCACGTCGTTATATCTAGCGACTCTTTTAATCATGTATATGCCGCAAATCTCAAACTCCTTATCAAGTCTAGACATCAAGAGGTTGATAAGGCCGAGCAACTATCAATTTTAAAAGAATTAAGAAAATTGAGCTGGATTTCTATTCATGAATTACAACAAAAACTAAAGTTAAAATCTATAGACTCCATTGTTAGCTTAATAGGAAAAGGAAGTATATATGGACAGGTTAAAAGCAAGCTAATCACTGCCAAAAAATCATTCTTTATCTCCCCATCAAAAAAACTTCTCAATATTTACGAAAAAGAATTTGAAGATTTACAGGTAATGCACACTTCGGGGGAAACAGTTTCTAGAGAAATAATTCCATCAAAAAAAGATATTCAAGAAGCATGTCGAAAGCTAAAAATAATAGAATCAGGAACGAACAATAGCAGTGTTAGACGGTGGAAAAAACAAATAAAGGATGATGCAAAAAAAGGAATAAGAAAGTTTCAATCTTTAACGCCCAAAACACATCTAAAAGGAAATCGAAATCATAAGATTAGTGAAGAATCACTAAAAATTCTTATCAGCTTTATAAAAAACCACTTCGCCATTCCAAGTCAACCGTCGATTAGTCGCTCTTACGAAAAATATGAGCTCCATATTGAACACGAGCACCCCCATATCCACCCTGTATCGTTAACAACATTTACTAAATACATTCACAACCTTGACCTTAAAACGTTGCACTATAACAGGAGCGGTAAACGAGCATATAACTCAAAGAAACCACCAACTGATGTTAATGAAAGAAAGATAAAAGCTCAACTACCTTTTGAGTACGCCGGTATAGATCATTATTTGGCAAAAACTGAAATAGTTATTTTCAATAAAAATGGTATCAAAAGGACTGCAAGACCATGGATTACTTCAATTTTCGACGAGTACTCAGGATCAGAAATAGGTACCTGTATAACGTTTTCACATCCTAGTCGCAATTCAATTGCTTTAGCCTTACGTGATTGCGTAAGGCGATTCAACAAAGTCCCTGATGAATTAATAGCTGATCGGGGCGCAGAATTTCGTTCCAGATATGCTTTAGAACTTAGTGCATATATAGGGTTCTCATATTCTTTGAGACCTTCAGGTGATAGTAGGTTTGGTGGTCTCACAGAGAGGTTGTTTGGGGAATTTACAAGTTTTGTATTAGATGGCAAGAACGGTAGCTTTAAGAAAAATGTTTATTCCAGAAGTACTTCCAGATCTCACTCCCCTAAAAATCTATCGTCACTTGATATCACTGAGTTCTACGAACTTTTCATTGAATACCTTAATTGGCGTCCTAAGCGACCAATTCACAATACATTTGAGACACCTGGGTCAATCATTGAAAAGAAAAGTAATCTTACAAGATTAGCAGGCATATATGTAAAAAATGACATCCAATTTCAAATTGCAACTGCTATTGAAGCTAAAGCATACACAGTAGATCCTGCCCGTGGAATTCATCTGGATGGTGTTCATTATTGGTCGCCCAGGCTAGCTGATATAAAAGGCAGAACTAAAAAGGTGGAAGTAAGGGTTGAGCCACAAAACCCGTATATAGTTTACGCGCTGATAAACTCTAATTGGCATGTGTGTGAAGCTACAAAGTTACAAGAATTCAATAGTCTAAGTATTCCAGAGAAACTCTCTAAAGCAGCGACTATACGAGAGCTAAGAAAATATATCGGAGAAATCAAAAAAGAAGCGAACAAACAAGCAATTGAATCCTTTAACCATGCTCAGATTTCATCTCTCGATACCAACCCGACACCTCAATATTCATCTCAAGAACATGAAAAATCTGCAGATCCTTTTGTTGAAGCAAATAGCCAACCAATTAAACCACTAAAGATATCCACATGGGAGGAAAAGTCATGAAAGACCAGTTACTAAATATCATAAATTCAAAGATTCATCATCACTGCTGGAGCCTAACTTATAAAAGGCTTTATACTTCATTGGCTTTTGCACAACCCTGCGATGTTTTCTGCTTAATAGGACCATCTAGGAGTGGAAAAAGCTCCGTAATGAGACAAGTCGCGCAAGAGGTAACTGATAGAGGTAATGATGAGTCTGTAGGCAACTCTATCTCGTTAATTGCAACCAACTGTTCAACCGACGGAAGGTTTTCTACCAAGGCATTCACAATTAATGCACTAACAGCAATAAACCATCCTTTTTACTCCTTCAATATTGATAGTCTTGGAGATGACGTAATAAAACTGACAAACAGATTATCTCGAACAAATGAAACAGCCTTACGAACCGCCCTAGAAGCATCTTTAAAACACCATAAAATAAAGTACTTAATAATTGATGAAGTTCAGCATGTGCTATATTGTAAATCCAAAGGCAGTACTACCCCAAGAGCAATTCTTGACTCTTGGAAATCACTCGCACAGGAATGTAAATTAACATTAATTCTTATTGGTACCTATGAGGTTCTAAATTTAGTTTTAACCTCAACGCACCTTATTGGTAGAACAAGCTTTATTCATATGCCTCGTTATAAGAATTCACAGGAAGAGTTACCGCATTTTAAGGAAATTCTGACTTCGTACGATCATCTTTTAGGTATTGAACACAACCTTCTTTCTTCCAACTTAAAATTTATCTATGAACATACTTTGGGTTGTATAGGTCATTTAAATAAATGGCTAAGAAGAGCTCTTGAAGAGTCTATTGTCTTAAACAAACCGATCGATATGGAAATACTGAAATTTACCAGAAGAACAAAAAATGAATTAGACTCAATTTTGGAGGAAATTCAACTTGGAGAGCTCATGTATCTTCAGTCAAAAAAAACAATAGGCCAAATAACCTCGAAAAATAATAATCCTTTTTCAGTAAAGCCTCAGCGTTTCCATTCAGACTCAAGACTTAAAGGTAAGTAGTATGAAAAAATTATACGATGTAAATATAATTGGTCAATATTCTCCTAATGTTGAATCATTTTTCTCGGTCCTGCACAGGCTTTCAATCATACATGGAGTATCAATAACTGAACTTTTAACGTTCTCTATTCATCATGTTAATAAAAGAAAGACTGGTTATCTTCATTCATCTTATTCGCATAGATTTCATGATTTAGCGTTGCTAGTTAGGCCAAATGACACTACTCGCAAGTTAGTTGATATTGTAAGTTTAGTAACCCAAAATAAGACTCTTCGTTCTACAACTTTCTTAGCCTTAGATGAAATATTAGATAATTCACGTAAAGCATTTATAAACAAAATCAAATGGTGCCCAATCTGCTTTTATGAATTTGAACAACTCGGGCTTGATGGATATTATAAATTGATATGGTCATTAAAAGATGTAGAAAGTTGCTTTATCCATAATGTAAGGCTTGTAAACAAATGCCACTTTTGTAACTCATATCAATCCACCTCTGGTAAAAGAGTACCAGCTATAAAATGCCAAAATTGTGAGTTAAGCCTATCTCTTCCTCTTAACGAAATCACTATAGATGACTCTTGGCATATGTGTGATGAAGGTTTTCTAGATCTTGTACAAGAAATAGCCTCAAACCCAAACCTTACATATCCTAGGAAAGGTATTCAGAATTTTGTTCGATCAATTTTTCAACACTCTTTTGAGAATAATCACGAAGAAAGGCTAGCACAAATGATATGCGATGATGATTCTCTAAGGATAATATCTCAGAATAAACCTGTAACAATGATAACTTTGAGAAGGCTTGCATATCGTCTAGGATTGCGGCTAACTTATCTTTTGAAAGGAGATACACACTATCTTCAATATTCGCTTAATCCAGACTGGGAAACTATATACTCAGATAACTTAAAACCCATACCCAAAATCAAACACAATCATCAACATATATTTAATGAGTTAGTGGAAATGAAAAATTCATCTAAGAAGTTTGATAGTTTAAAGGAAATATGTGAAGAGCTTAATGTAAGTTCCGGCTATTTATACTATAGGTTCCCGCAACTTTTAGCCGAAGTTCGGAACAAATAAAAAAGCTCAGGTTATGGTTTTAATTTCACCATAACCTGAGCTTTTGCTCAATTTATGCTTATATGCACAAACAACCGCTTCTATGATCTTTTGGTGCTCAGAGCGGGACTTGAACCCGCACGGCCTACGGCCACTACCCCCTCAAGATAGCGTGTCTACCAATTCCACCACCTGAGCTAAAAGTTATTTATTGATTGTCGCCGTCTTTCTTGGCTTTTTCAGCATCTTCAGCTGCAGCGTCAATCGACTCTGGAATAGCTTCAGTTGTAGCTTCTTCAGAAGGAATCTCTGTGCTGATTTCTTCATTAGTCTCGGCTGGGATTTCAGCAGACTGAGCCGAAGTGCCAGACTCTTCAGTTTGAGCAGCATCATCAAGTAAGCTCGACTGAGTTGCTTTGTCACTTGAGTTCACAGCGCCAATAGCTAACGCAATTGCGAAAAATACAATTGCTAGAATTGTCGTTGATCGAGTCAGGAAGTTACCTGAGCCCGGTGCACCAAACAACGTATTAGAGGCGCCAGAACCGAAAGAGGCTCCCATCTCTGCACCTTTACCTTGTTGGATCAATATAATACCAATCAATAGTAGTGCCACTACTAACAGACTGATCATTAAAAATAATTCCATACTATTAACCTGCTTGTCTTATCTGCTGCTTAACCAGCAATTTTGCAAATTGCTATAAATTCGTCGGCTTTCAGGGAAGCACCCCCAATTAAGCCACCATCAATGTCGTTCTGCGCCAGTAGCTCTTCAGCATTTGCTGCTTTCATACTGCCGCCATATAAAATCTGTACTTTTTCCGCAACACTTTGATTCATCGTGGAAAGGTAGCCTCTAATCTCAGCATGCGTTTCTTGTGCCTGCTCAGGACTTGCGGTTACCCCAGTGCCAATGGCCCAAACGGGTTCATAAGCGATAACGCCTTGTCCTAACTTATCTAAACCAGCTGATTTATCTTGATAAAAGTCTAGAACAGCGTCGATTTGGCTTTTAACTACTTTCATAGTGGTGCCATTTTCGCGTTGTTCAAGGGTCTCACCAACACATAAAACCGGTACCAAGCCTTTTTCCAGCGCTTTAGCAAACTTTTCAGCCACTAAGGCATTCGATTCATTATACAGACTGCGGCGCTCTGAGTGGCCAACTAAAACGTAGTTCGCTCCCAAATCTTTCAGCATGTCGCCGCTAATTTCCCCAGTGAATGCTCCCTGCTCTTGTTCAGAGAGGTTCTGCCCACCGACTGAAATCTTGCTGTCTTGAGCCAGCTGAATCGTTTTGTCTATATATAATGATGGTGGACAAACCAAGACATCGCTTTGCCAATTACTGTCTAATTGACTCTTTATACCGTTAACTAAGCTCTCAATGGACGCTAAGCTACCGTGCATTTTCCAATTTCCTGCGATCAAGGTTTTACGCACATCACACCTCTTTATATATGACTGTTGAGCTTGTCATTGCCGCTTTTTGCCCTTTACTTGCTAACTCATTAGCAAAGAAGAAGCGTTGGACAATAAGAAACCCACCTTTTTCTCAAAAGGGCGCAAATATTAACCGAGCCTTGGCTTTAACACAAGCATTGATGCTTAAGAATTAAGGATTTTCAGTTCAATCATGGGTTTTATCCCAAAAACCATGGATCTTACGGTGTTGATCCAAGTATAATACGCGCCGTTTGAGGTCATTGAACATTTTTTGACCTTAATGTTGAGCGATTGTAATGAAAATAGGCCATAAAACAATAGATTAGACTGGTTACAGGTGACTGTACACCAGGTTTTTTGTTTTTGGTCAGTTCAGACGTTGCAATTATTGAAGTGACAACCATCAGGTAATAGTTAAGTAGCGACCTATGATTAAGATTAAAAAAGGCCTGGATCTTCCATTAGATGGAAAGCCAGAGCAAACAATCTCAACTGGTGCTACGGTCAAAACCGTCGCCATCTTAGGCGAAGATTATGTTGGCATGAAACCCACCATGCATGTGCAGGTTGGGGATCAAGTAAAAAAAGGCCAGATTATCTTCGAAGACAAGAAAACTCCCGGGGTAAAATATACAGCTCCTGCTGCAGGCACCATTTCCGCGGTTAACCGCGGGGCAAAGCGTAAACTGCTTTCCGTTGTGGTGGAGATTGCAGATCAAGAAGAAGCGGTATCTTTTAACAAGTATTCAGCGGATCAGTTAACTACGCTAGATCGTCAAGCCATTGTTGATCAAATGGTTGAGTCTGGCATGTGGACTGGTTTGCGCACTCGCCCTTACTCTAAAGTTCCAGCCATTGATTCCACCGCTAAAACTATCGTTATTAGCGCTATGGACACTAACCCGTTAGCGGGTGATCCAGAAGTGACCATTAAAGAATATAATGCTGACTTTAATCACGGGCTAGATATCCTCGCACAGCTAGCGGGTGAGAAGGTTTTTGTAGCAACGAAGGTTGACTCTCAGATAGAGAAGTCGACCAACGCTAAAGTTAGCTACGAATCATTCTCTGGCCCACACCCAGCAGGTCTTGTCGGAACTCACATCCACCACCTAAGCCCAGCATCTTCAGAGAATGTTGTATGGCACATGGGGTATCAGGATGTTATCGCGTTAGGCCGTTTATTTACTGATGGTGAGCTTTTCGCTGAGCGCATAATTGCAATAACGGGCGAAGAAGCTAAAAACCCTCGTCTAGTGCGCACACGTCTAGGCGCTAATGTCGATGAGTTATTAAGCAATGAAGTTAATGACAACGACAACCGCCAAATCTCAGGCTCAGTATTAAATGGTGTTAATGCTGTTGAGTCACGAGCTTTCGTTGGCCGTTACCACAATCAAATTACTGTCATCCCAGAAGGTCGTGAGAAAGAATTCTTCGGTTGGGCTATGCCAGGAAGCAACAAGTTCTCTGTAACTCGTGCTTTCATTGGACATTTATTCCCGAGCAAGAAGTTCAAAATGAACACGTCTACTGGCGGTTCGCCACGCGCAATCATGCCAATCGGCAACTACGAACGCGTACTTCCGCTAGACATTTTACCGACACAGCTCATTCGTGCTCTAGTCAGTGGCGATACTGACACTGCGCAAGCACTTGGTTGTCTAGAACTAGATGAAGAAGATTTAGCATTGTGTACCTTCGTTTGCCCTGGCAAATACGAGCATGGCTCAATTCTCCGCGAAAATCTGACTAAGATTGAGAAGGATGGCTAAGATGGGTTTAAAGAATTTTATTGAAAAAATCGAGCCGCATTTTGAGAAAGGCGGCAAGTGGGAAAGGTGGTACGCGCTTTACGAAGCAGCGGCGACTATTTTCTACACGCCGGGTCACGTTACTAAGGGCGCGACTCACGTAAGAGATAATATCGACTTAAAACGTATTATGATCATGGTGTGGTTCGCTACTTTCCCTGCCATGTTCTGGGGTATGTGGAACGTCGGTTATCAAGCACAAGCAGCACTTCAGGCAGGCATGAGCCTACCAGATATGTGGCAGGTCGACTTCTTCCAGTTTTTTGGAGGAGCCATAACGCCTGAAACCGGTATCTTTGGCCTGATGTTCTACGGTGCCTGTTTCTTTATTCCTATTTACGCCGTGACCTTTATTGTCGGTGGTTTCTGGGAAGTTTTATTCGCTACAGTGCGTGGTCATGAGATTAACGAAGGATTCTTTGTCACTTCGATTCTTTTCGCTTTAATCTTGCCGGCCAAAATTCCATTGTGGCAAGTGGCTATCGGTATTTCTTTCGGTGTGGTTGTCGCAAAAGAAATCTTCGGTGGCACAGGCAAAAACTTCATGAACCCTGCATTAGCCGGTCGTGCTTTCCTATTCTTTGCATACCCAGCAGATATCTCTGGTGAGACTGTTTGGGCTGCAGTCGATAGCTTCTCTGGTGCAACGCCTCTAGCGGCGGCGGCAGCAGGCTCTATCACTGACTACAGCATCAATGCTAACTGGTGGGACGCATTTATGGGCCGTATCCCTGGCTCTATTGGTGAAGTGTCGACTCTAATGTTAATCATTGGTGGTCTATTCATTATCTACATGCGAATCGCTTCATGGCGCATCGTTTTAGGTGTTCTACTGGGCATGATCGCAACCAGCTATATCTTGAACGGTATCGGCAGCGAATCGAATGCGATGTTCGCGATGCCTTGGTACTGGCACCTAGTTACGGGTGGTTTCGCCTTCGGTATGTTCTTCATGGCGACCGACCCAGTGTCTGCCGCGTTAACCAACAAAGGTAAGTGGATCTTTGGTGCCTTAATCGGCTTTATGGCTGTGATGATTCGTGTCGTCAACCCAGCGTTCCCAGAAGGTATGATGCTGGCAATCCTATTCGCTAACTTGTTTGCACCGCTTATTGACCACTTCGTGGTACAAGCGAACATCAAACGGAGGACTCGTCGTAATGTCTAAGAAAGAAAGTCCTATCAAAACTATTGTTGTCGCCGTAATTTTGAGCTTGGTGTGCTCGGTTGTTGTTTCTTTTGCAGCAATTCAGCTTAAGCCGACTCAAGAGCTCAACAAAGAACTTGACCGTAAGCGTAATATTCTTATTGCTGCGGGTTTGCTTGAACAAGGTGGTACTAAAGCTGAAATTGAGGAATTGTTTAAGCAGGTTGAGACTCAAGTGGTTGATTTGTCGACTGGTGAGTTCGTCGAGCCACCAAAAGACTTTAACCAGCGTAAGTTTGCTAAAAACCCTGAAACTAATAAAGTTTTAGAGGGTAAAGCGGATGTTGCTAGTATTAAAAAGCGTTCGACTTTAGCCAACGTTTACCTCGTTCGTGACGGCCAAACACTCGAAACTATCATTCTTCCAGTACACGGTTATGGCCTATGGTCAACCATGTACGGCTTCTTGGCGCTACAACCTGACACCACCACAGTCGTTGGTTTCAAATACTACGAGCATGGTGAAACGGCTGGTTTGGGCGGTGAAATTGAGAATCCAACATGGCGTGCAATCTGGCCTGGTAAAGAGGTTCTTAATGAACAAGGCGAGCCAGTGATTAAGCTAGTGAAAGGTTCTGCTCAAAACGAGCACCAAGTTGATGGCCTTTCAGGTGCAACTCTAACCAGTAACGGTGTTGAGAATACGCTTGTTTATTGGTTGGGCGAGGATGGCTTTGGCCCATTCTTAGAACGAGTAAGAGCGGGAGAAATTTAAGATGGCATTTGATAAACAAGAAGCCAAATCGGTCTTATTTTCACCGATTTTCAATAATAACCCGATTGCTCTACAGGTACTGGGTATCTGTTCAGCACTTGCGGTTACCAGTAAGCTGGAAACAGCTTTGGTAATGAGTTTAGCTCTTACCACGGTTGTTGCTCTATCTAACTTATTGATCAGTATGATCCGTAAGCAGATACCATCCAGTATCCGTATTATCGTACAGATGACGATTATTGCGTCGTTGGTAATCTTGGTTGACCAAGTGTTGAAAGCTTATGCTTATGAGGTCTCTAAGCAACTTTCGGTATTCGTCGGCTTGATTATTACCAACTGTATCGTGATGGGCCGAGCTGAAGCCTACGCCATGAAAAATGGCCCATTCATGAGCTTCTTAGACGGTCTAGGTAACGGTCTAGGTTACTCTGTGCTGTTGATTGTTGTCGGTATTATTCGTGAGCTATTTGGCTCTGGTGAATTACTGGGCTATACAATCCTGCCTTCGACAGCGAATGGTGGTTGGTACGAAACAAACGGTATGTTGGTTCTTCCAGCAAGTTCATTCTTTATTATTGGCTTCCTAATCTGGGCACTTCGTGCTTGGAAGAAAGACCAAGTGGAGGATAAAGAATAATGGAACATTATTTATCATTATTTATTCGCTCTGTTTTCGTCGAAAACATGGCATTAGCATTCCTTCTGGGAATGTGTACTTTCTTGGCGGTATCAAAGAAAGTTCAAACATCTATCGGTCTTGGTATTGCGGTGATTATCGTACAAACCATTACTGTACCAGTGAACAATTTATTGGTTCACTATTTGCTAGCAGACGGCGCTTTGGCATGGGCGGGCTTCCCAGAAGCTGACCTTAGCTTCTTAGGCTTGATTGTCTATATTGGCGTTATTGCTGCCTTGGTACAAATATTAGAGATGACTCTCGATAAGTTCTTCCCTGCTTTGTATCAATCTCTGGGTATTTTCTTGCCGTTGATTACCGTTAACTGCGCCATCATGGGTGGTTCGCTATTCATGGTAGAGCGTGATTACAACTTCCCTGAGTCGGTCGTGTTCGGTCTTGGTTCAGGCTTTGGTTGGGCACTAGCGATCGCGGCGTTGGCTGGTATTCGTGAGAAAATGAAGTATTCAGATGTTCCTGATGGTCTTCGTGGTTTAGGTATCACCTTCATCACTGTAGGACTCATGGCTATCGGCTTCATGTCGTTCTCTGGTATCAAATTGTAATTTATAAGGAAACAACTAATGACTGAGATTATTCTAGGCGTTGCCTTATTTACCGTAGTGATTCTTGCGCTTGTGATGATTATTTTGTTTGCTCGCAAGCAACTGGTAGCTACTGGTGACGTTACAATTAACATCAATGACGACGCTGATAAGTCAATTACCACCGAAGCTGGCGGTAAATTGTTAGGCGCACTAGCCAATAACGGCATCTTCGTATCATCAGCCTGTGGTGGTGGTGGTACTTGTGGTCAGTGTATCTGTAAAGTAACCGATGGCGGTGGCTCAATTCTTCCAACGGAAGAAGGTCACATCACTAAGCGTGAAGCTGCTGAAGGCTATCGTTTATCTTGTCAGGTTGCTGTCAAACAAGACATGAAAATTGAAGTACCTGAAGAAGTATTCGGTACTAAGAAGTGGGACTGTGAGGTTATCTCAAACGATAACAAAGCAACGTTCATTAAAGAGCTTGTATTGCGTATTCCTGATGGTGAAAGCGTTCCATTCCGCGCCGGTGGTTACATTCAGATTGAATGTCCTCCGTACAAGCTTAAATACAGTGAGTTTGATATTCCTGAAGAGTATCGCCCTGATTGGGATCAGTTTAAGTTGTTTGACGTAGAAGCTGAGTCTAAGGAAGAAGTGATTCGTGCTTACTCAATGGCTAACTACCCGGAAGAAGAAGGTATTATCATGCTGAACGTGCGTATTGCTACGCCTCCGCCGCGTGATATGTCACTTCCTGCAGGCAAAATGTCATCGTATATTTGGAACCTTAAAGAAGGTGACAAAGTCACTATTTCTGGTCCTTATGGTGAGTTCTACGCGAAAGACACTAAGGCTGAAATGGTCTTTATCGGCGGTGGTGCTGGTATGGCGCCAATGCGCTCACACATCTTTGACCAATTACGTCGAATCAAAACTGACCGTAACATCACGTTCTGGTACGGCGCCCGAAGCAAGCGTGAAATGTTCTATGAAGAAGATTTCGATATGCTAGCTCGTGAGAATGAAAATTTTGATTGGCATGTCGCTTTATCTGATCCGCTTCCAGAAGATAACTGGGAAGGTTATACAGGTTTTATTCATAACGTATTGTATGAAAACTACCTGAAAGACCACCCTGCTCCGGAAGATTGTGAGTTCTACATGTGTGGACCTCCAATGATGAACGCAGCATGTATTAAGATGCTTGAAGATCTTGGCGTTGAACCAGAGAACATCCTTCTCGATGACTTTGGTGGCTAATCAAAGCTAACTCTTCTAAAATAGGCGGCCTTAAAGGTCGCCTTTTTTTATACCCGTATTTTTTCGGCCGTTATCCAGACTATAGGTTTCCCATTATGCGTTTGTTGACACTTCTCATACTAGTATCTCTATGCCTTTCGTGTGCCGAAGAGGCTCATTATAGTAAAATAACCGGTAATACGATGGGAACCACATATAGTGTTATCGTTAAGTCTGGCACTGCCTCTCCTCAGGAAATATACGAAGACATTGAGGTCGAGTTAAAAGATATTAATCAACTGATGTCGACCTATATCCCCGATAGCGAAATCAATCGTTTTAATCAGCTTCAAGATAACTCCTGCTTCAGGTTTTCCAGCAAGACATGGGAAGTACTGTTAGCTGCACAAGCAATTTATGAAGAAACTGACGGGGCTTTTGATATCACACTCGGTCCATTAATTTCTCGCTGGGGCTTCAACGCTGAAGAGTATGAAGAAAAAGTGCCAAGCTCTGAGGAAGTATCAAAGCTTATGGCTGAAGTAGGAACTGATAAATTAACCTACGATATCCACAATCAATGTATCCACAAAAACCACCCTGGTATTACTATTAACCTTTCAGCAATCGCTAAAGGTTATGGTGTTGACCAAGTGGCTGATATTGTTGAAAAGCATGGTGTTGAAAACTATTTGGTCGAAATTGGTGGCGAGACTAAAACGAAGGGAAAGAATCCTAGCGGCTCTGTATGGCGAGTGGCAGTAGAAAAGCCTGTCAGTGTCACTCAACAAAAAATGCTCGTGGTAGGCCTTAAAGACAGCTCTATAGCCACATCAGGAGACTATCGTAATTACTTCGAGGTTAATGGCCAGCGTTTTTCACACACCATCGATCCTAAAACAGGTTACCCAGTCACCCATAAGCTTACCTCAGTCTCTGTGATTCATCCGCAGAATATGTACGCGGATGCTTATGCAACAGCTTTAACAGTGATGGGGACTGAAGACGCCTTATCGTTCGCAGAGTCTCACAAACTTGCCGCTTTCCTGATCAGCCAAAATGGTAGCGAGCTCTCGACCAAGTCAACACAAGAGTTTCGGCAGTTTACTTTGGATAATTAAAGCTGAGGCGCTCAGTCAGTTGACCGGCTGCCTTCCTTATAGAAATGATTTTAATGTACGTTGTGATTACAATCATTACACTCTTTGTGAAAAGTATCCCGTCGTACCAATTAACGTGAAGCTTATAATAGTTCTATAGCCACATAGCTTTTTGATAGATTAATAACTCACAACCATCATGCTATACCTTCTAACTCAATGATTTAATGGCCAATCTCCCTCACGCTTCAATATATTTTTTTACCACATTATATTGATCAATAAATAAGCTATAAACTCACTAGATACCTATGATAAAATATAGGTATTAAGTAAATATTAGTGAGTAATCTGGACACAATGAGCAGCACATTTTTATTAGCTTTTGCATTATTTATAGCGGTTATCGTTGTTATGGCGGTAGGCTATATTTTTCAGCAGAAACGTATCAGCGGAAGCTGTGGCGGCTTGGATGCTCTTGGTATTGAAAAGGCTTGTGACTGTGATAAGCCTTGTGCTAAAAAGCGTGCTCGTTTGCGGAATAATGAGCATAGGTTGGATGTTAGCATCATAGAAGAGTAGATCTAACTACTCTTCTAATATTGTTATTTCGTCGCTATTGTCTATTTCTGTACCCGAAGCGTTCTATGAAAAGTGCTGAAAAGCTTTTAGAATGCTTTGTCTAGAGATCATTCCTACCAACTGACTCTTTTCAACCACTGGATACATTCTGCAGTTATCTTTCAAATATTTTTCAGCGACATCTGCAATACTGTCATCAGGATGAACAGCCCTAACATCTTTACTCATTCTGTCCATCACTCTATCACCTAAGTCTCCGTGATAAATGGCACTCAACACTGTGTGCAAACAGTCCTTCTCTGAAAGAAAGCCTACTAAACGATTATGGTCATCAAGCACTGGTGCACCTGTTAGGCGATACTCCATCATCGTTTGAGCTGCCTCAACCACGTCGGTTTCAGGTTTCAAAGTAATCATGGCTGAAGTCATATAATCCCGCACTGTGACTGATTTTAGCATTGGCAACGCTCCTGTTATTTAGTGGCACTTTATTTTTTACTTTCTTTGATAGTAGCTTATTTGTCAGAAAAAACAAAGCCCGGCAAGAGCCGGGCTTTGTCACATAATAATTAAAATAATTATTATTACTTCATCGTCTCAGCGTGAGCTTCTGCACGACGGTTAAGTGCACGACCTTCAGTAGTCGAGTTATCAGCGATTGGACGCTCTTCACCATAACCTACAGAACTTAAACGAGACTCATCGATACCAAAGTTGTTAATCAAGTAGTCTTTTACAGCGTTTGCACGACGCTCAGAAAGGCCTTGGTTGTACTGG
>Ga0208833_1000018_pt1 | contig 62608 bp, 58 predicted proteins | sample DeeseametaMP1788_FD_184181 | JGI IMG/M metagenome (GOLD analysis project Ga0208833, IMG submission 184181) | Marine microbial communities from the Deep Pacific Ocean - MP1788 (SPAdes) | ecosystem: Environmental > Aquatic > Marine > Oceanic | place: North Pacific Ocean | collected 2011-05-03 | reverse complement strand
ACGCGCATAGGTCGCTGCCATATTCTGGCGCTGTTCCATAACGTCTTGTACATTCTGTTTACTCGATACCTTCGTCTCATTCTCGAAACACGATACCAAAAATAAACTGAGCATTACTAATAATACTGTTTGAAAATTCCTCATTCAACTAACCCCTTATACTTTAATCTTTTGTACCTAAAAAACAGAATCTGCGGCACCCTATATTTTTTAGATACTCCTCTACCCTATAGTATAAAATATTCACCTTTAAGAATTCATTAATTATATAAAAAAAATTCTATTATTGAAAAACTGGCATCAATTTTTTTGCTGTCTGTGGTTGATTATATATTTAATACAATAAGTTAGTTATTAAAAATATTTTCTAAATAAATTTACATGTTATATATAATATATACTGTTATTGTTTTTTTGGCAAATATCTGTAAATATACTTATACAACTTACCAAATAATTAGGCTAAAAATAGAAATTGAATGGATAGGTATATATTTTTAATACTTGGAATGGCGTTGATAGTCGCTGGTGTATATGGCTTGATAACTGGGGATGCTGGCACTCAAAATTATGGTGATGTAGCTTCAGTATCAGCTCGTGGCTTTGGAGTTCGGCTTATTGGGATTTTAATGATTGTCGTAGGGGGCAATGTGGTTAGAGTTGAATGGCGACGTAGACGGTAAAAATTAGGTTATTACCCAGAAATCTGGCACGGTCATATCATATTAAAATCTGCATTTTAAAAATTTTAGTGATAAAATTGCTAAAAAACAACCAAATTGAGAATTCTCATCTTCATTTTCGGCGAAGGGAGAAGATAATGAATAAGTTCCGATCTATGAAGCCTATACAAAAATGAACCTCTGTTCAATCCACATTTCAAAATCCTTTTAATTACCAAAGACATCTAGAAACGAGACAATATTTTAAAGAACTAAGGCAATCCTCGCTCAATGCGTGGAATGAAATCCTTTTTGCTTGAACTTTGAGGTGGTACGGGCATTCTGGGTGGTTATTTTTATGTATTGGAAAAATGTAAGACTTGCTGGCAGAGCTATCAGACGAACTCTAACCTTTCTCCGAAAACATACTACACCAATTTTTATGCCACAAAAATGTCATTCCAAGCATTCAGCGAAGATTGTCTTAAACTCTTAAATGTACGTCTCGTTTATAAATGTCTTTGATAGTTAAAGGGGAATGTAGGTTTGTAGCTACCTAATCCGCATCACTTATAAGATATTATGAGAGTGTTTTCTTAAGCTCTTTTCTACGCCAAATCATCAGCTGACTGTCGTCTGAATCTCTATAACCTTTATATTTCTTAGGGCTAGCCTTATTGGAACTGGCTGTGTTGAATTGTCGTTTTAAAGCTTTTTTAGGTGTCGCACCACCTAGACCAATATGAAGAGATGTGACATCATGCGCGTCTTTTTGTTGTTCCAGCTCTGTTGCAAATTCTTGTAGTATTTTTGACCATTGTGCTCCTGTAATACGGGTTCCTAATGTTTCAAGACTGTCGAAACATAATTCATTATTGTCACCACGCCAAACCCAACTTTGACCCAAAACCTGACCTTTGCTGTTTTCTATCACATAAAACCCACTATGTTTCGAGATATAACCATGTTCAGCACAATCCTCACCGGCACAGCCAATAGATTGACAACAATCAGTTAATTCACCCAGAAATAGTCCTCTGAAATCATCTGAGGCAAGTAATTTTAAGTGAACATTCTCCATCTCAAAGCGTGCCCCATCAATATATATGTCTGGCAGCCTTTTGCGCTTGTTTGATTTCGTGTTTTGAATAATTTTAAGAGCTTCATTAAACCGTTTCTCATCAATCAGCTGTGTGAAGCAGAAATTAGCCAACTCCCTATGTTGATTAGCCTTTTTATAGGCAAATTGAGCACAACTGTTTCGTGTGTTGATCATTGACCAGGTTCGACCATCAGATGATTTTATAGGGGATGTCAGTTTGTCTCCAAATGCAACCAGCTTAGCCATGGATGGCCCACATTTTAAGACAGCATCTCCCCAGTCTTTAAGGTTAATCTCTGTGCTATCTGGCATTTTTATCATTTGAATAATATCATGGAGAGGTTGCTTTCCGGGCTGTCCCCATTTTTGAAGATATTCAAAAACACGCTCGGGCGCCCCTAAAAGAGCAGCAACATGGAAAGCGATTTTGTTAGCATGTGCTCCAATATAGCCTTCTTGATCTAAAAGAGAAAAAATGAGATCAAAAGTGCCTTGCTTGAAAAAAGTAGGATTTTCAAGCTGAATGCCTTCAGGGGCTTGCCTGCGAACTATCTTCATCCATTTCGCATAAGCATCATAATCTCTGGCTTGATTGTCTATTAAGACCTCTCTGGAAGCCCCATTTTGTATTAATAAGTGAGCTATATCCATGTGACCATTCCCTGCAGCCCATCTCAGAGCCTCGTTATCCTCAGCTGTGACATCAACCTCGTCGCTTGCCATAAGCAACTTAACAATCTCTATATGACCATTCCCTGCAGCCGCTTTTAGAGCAAAGTTATCTTCAGCGGTGATATCAACATCATCGCGTGCCATAAACAACTTAACAATCTCTATATGACCATTCCCTGCAGCCACTTTTAGAGCAAAGTTATCTTCAGCGGTGACATCAACCTCATCGCGCGCTATAAGTAGCTTAACAATCTCTATATGACCATTCTGTGCTACCAATTTTAGAGCATAGTTATCATCAGCTGTAACATCAACATCATCACACGCCATAAGCGACTTAACAACCTCTGTGTGACCATACTTTGCAGCCAATTTTAGAGCATAGTTATCATCAGCGGTGACATCAACCTCATCGCGAGCCATAAGTAGCTTAACAATCTCTATATGACCATTATATGCAGCCAATCTTAGAGCAAAGTTATCCTCAGCGGTGACATCAACCTCATCGCAGGCCATAAGTAGCTTAACAATCTCTATATGACCATTATATGCAGCCAATCTTAGAGCAAAGTTATCCTCAGCGGTGATATCAACCTCATCGCGTGCCATAAGTAGCTTAACAATCTCTATATGACCATTCTGTGCTGCCAATTTTAGAGCATAGTTATCATCAGCGGTGATATCAACCTCATCGCGTGCCATAAGTAGCTTAACAATCTCTGTATAACCACTATATGCAGCCCATCTCAGAGCATAGTTACCATCAGCGGTAACATCAACCTCATCACACGCCATAAGTAGCTTAACAATCTCTGTATGACCATTATATGCAGCCTTCCTCAGAGCATAGTTATCATTAGCGGTGACATCAACCTCATCACACGCTATAAGTAGCTTAACAATCTCTGTGTGACCGTTCTCTGTAGCCCATCTTAGAGCAAAGTTATCTTCAACGGCGATATCGACCTCATCGCGTGCCATAAGCGACTTAACAATCTCTGTGTGACCATTCTGTGCTGCCAATTTTAGAGCCTCGTTATTATAAGCTGTGACATCAACTTCATCGCGCGTCATAAGTAGCTTAACAATCTCTGTGTGACCGTTCTGTGCTGCCTTCCTCAGAGCTTCGTTATTCTCAACGGTGACATCAATTTCATTACGCGCCATAAGTAGCTTCACAATCTCTGTGTGACCATTCTGTGCTGCCACTCTTAGAGCACAGTTATCCTCAGCTGTGATATCAACCTCACCGCGCGTCATAAGTAGCTTAATAATCTCTGTATAACCACAATATGCAGCCAATTTTAGAGCTCCGTTATCATTGGTTGTGACATCAACCTCATCAAATGCCATAAGAAGCTTAATAATCTCTGTGTGACCATATCTTGCAGCCAATCTTAGAGCTGAGTTGTAAGAAAACGTTACATCAGCGCCCTTGTTAATGGCATCAAGGATGCGGTCTTTATTATTACGTTCAATGGCAGTAATGAGTTGTTCGTTGGGTGTTTTATGTTTATAGGGATCAAGCCCATTAATAATTTCTTGGTATCTTTCGATAGGGGTTTGTTTCTTATGGATTTGAGACTTAGATGAGAAAGCAAAGAGCTGTTCAGGCGCTCTCGCTATATTTACTAAAAAATCAATATCTATCTCTTTACCTTCTTGTTCCAAACGCATAGCGTATGCAGGAAGGGCTTTTCGGGCTTTCGGGTTTATCTCCACACCTTGCTCATCTAGGATAGCAAGGGCTTGTCGGGCCTTTAAGACAGGCTGAGGAATATGTCTTCGTTGGATCATCTGAGCAGTCTAAGGCACTTATAGTATTATGTCAATAAAAATAAGTGTTTTTTGGCTTTGGTGATTAAAATGATTTTGAAATATCGATTGAATAGAGACGAATTTTTGTAGAGACTTCATGGATCGGAACTTATTCATTATCTTCTCCCTTCGCCGAAAATGCAGATGAGAGTTTTCAACCTGATTATTTTTATAGCGTTCAGTATTTTGTAAGTTTTGGATATTCAACTCTTTCATTGCAGCCTTATATGACCCAAGTTTATCTGTAACGATTTCCCTTGGTAAACCATGTTTAGATATAAGCTTTTTCAATACTTTTTTAGCCGCTTTTCTATCTCTTCTTTTAGAAACATAACAGTCTAAAATAGTTCCTTCATGATCAACAGCGCGCCACAAATAATGTAATTCTCCGTTGATTTTGACGAATATTTCATCAATGTGCCAACGCCAATTTGAGGCATAAGTTTTAGTCTATTTCTTTACCTCTTTAGAAAAGATTGTGCCAAATTTATTCCACCAATAACGAATAATTTCATGACAAATATCTATACCGCGTTCGTGCAGGATATCTTCTACATTCCGTAAACTTAACAGATAACGCACGTAATACATGACAGCTAATTTGATAATTTCTGGACTGGTTTTTAAATATTTGAAGTGATTTACTTTGCTCATTTCGCAATTTTATCACTAAAACTTTTAAAATTCAGATTTTAATCTGACATGACCGCTAGAGGCAAATTTCTGTAATCATTTCATCCACTCATGGTCTCTTCTAACCTTGTCCATACCATGTTGAACGCCCTCCCCCATGACGCGACAACAAACCTTTACTCACAAGGGATGTAAGTGTTGATTTAATTGTATTTGGACTTGCGCCTGTTTCTCGCACAATATCACGATTGGTCACGCGACCGTGATCACGCACATAATCCAAGATAGCCAATGCGATTTCTGGCAAATCTTCTACGGCTTTTCTCTCACGTTGAACCTTGGCTTCTAGTTTTCTTTTCTGTTGCTGCATTGAGCGCATAAAAAATAATAGCCACGGTTGCCAATCTGGCTCTTCGCTGCGTATCGTGCCTTGTGTTTGTCTAAGGGCTAGATAATATCCCTCTTTGCTTTGCTCTATAGCATGCTCAAGAGAGCTATAAGGTACATAACTATACCCAGCTTGAAGTAAAAGAAGCGTTGTAAGAATACGGCTCAAACGGCCATTACCGTCTTGAAATGGGTGTATCTCAAGAAAAACAACGATAAACACAGCGATAAGCAACAATGGGTGAATATGGCCAATTTCTCTTTGCTCATTAAACCAAGTGATTAATTCTTGCATTCTTCTTGGCGTATCAAAAGGTGTCGCCGTTTCAAAAACAATCCCGACCATCTTACCATCTTCATCAAACGCACCGACATCATTACGCACTGTTTTATAAGCGCCACGATGTCGCTCATCTTTGTCACTATGTTTTAATAAATCTCTATGAAGTTGTTTAATGTGATTTTCAGTAATCGGTATCTCATTCCAAGAAGATGTGATAATATCCATCACTTCGGCATATCCTGCAACCTCTTGCGCATCACGACTATCAAAACGCTTGACCTCTATTTTACCGAGAAGATCCGCAACCTCTCTATCACTAAGCTTACTTCCCTCAATACGAGTTGATGACCCAATACTTTCAATAGTTGCCACATTCTTTAAAGCATTCAAACGATCAGGCGCAAGTGTCCCAAAAGCACGCCACGCGCCTTTGAACTCATCGATTTCTGATAAGAGTGAAAGTAAATTTGGGGTTATTTTAATTGTACTTATATTTATCATACCCAATTAAATACCCAAATAAACCAGAATAGTCAACCCATTTATTCACCCGAATAAACCAGAATAAAAAATATTAAGAGCAATAACGGAGGTACTATCAAACGAAAATCCAATAAAATAATCCCGTTCGGGCTCTTAATCGGATAAAAGCAAGATAAGTCAGAAAAAAGATCCCGATCGAGATCGATAAACAATATTGTACAATATCAAATTATATACAAAATCGAGAACAAACATATTCTAGTATGATAGAGCTCTTATTTAAATTTCATACTCTAAAGTTATCAAACAACTGGGTATCCATATACCATTAAGCTATTTCGTACCAAAGTCTTTGAGAATTTCGTAAACGCGTCCGACTTCCGTTTTTCTTAAGGCTTCATAGATAGATTTATTACTTTCTCTTTCACCATTAAACAAAAAAGCACAAAGAGCATTATACCCTGTGATTGCATCAATCGTTCTGCTTTTACCTTCTTCAATTTTTTCAGATTTCAAATTCACAGAAACATCTTTCAAACTCTTAGTGCATTCATGCTTCTTAGCCCAATCTTCAATCTTTCTTAAAAATATTCCTCTATCTCCAGCGTTCATTCTTTCATACAAAGTTTTATAACTATTGACATTAGCATCTTTTCTACTAACACCGTCATAAAAACCATCTCTTACGGCTCTACTAATAATTTGTGCAGAGTATCCTGTTATATCATTGTACAGAACTTCATATGTTCGAAAAATACCTTCTTCTTCTGCACGTTGATTTTGCTTTTGTATTTCCTTTTGTTGCTCCCATGTCGTGTAAATCAATATCAAAACAGCAACAGAACCAAGCGTCCCACCAAGATAATCTCCAAAAGTAGCATAACTCCACTCAATATCTGAGAACCACCATACGCAAGCAAAAACCCCTATTAAAAGAACTAATCCTATCGATAAATAAACAACAACCTTACCCATTATAAAACATCTCCACCAACACTCTTAAACTTTTCAACAAATGCAGATACTTTTTGAAAAACTGTTTGTTTTTTAGTTAAGTATTCTGGGTTAAGAGGACTCATTTTAGGCAAAATGGCATTGAGTTCTGTACCATTATCGCTTGCAGACTCACGCTTAAGTGATGTGAAAATATAACGTTTTGCTGCATCCACATTAAGATTTTCAGAAACAATTAACCGATCCATTTCACGGCGCTTCTCTTCTTGTGCAAAAATAAAAAAAGATTCAATAATGCTAGCCTTGTCACCAATTGCATTCAGATCTGTTTGATTGATAAAATCAATCAATAGGCTTTCTTTAGCCCTATTACCAAGACTTGATCTAATCATACGCTGAGCATCCTCAATAAGCGCCTCTTTATCTTTTACCTTTTTGTTTTTCTCAAAAATTTGTTCCAAAATATAATCTAAATTGATTTCCTGTGACTTAAGCAAATCGACTTCAAAAACCACATCATCCCAGTCTATATTCGACTTTTCTTGATCATTTTCTTGTTTTTGCTTACGCAACCAATTCCTAATATCTTCATATACACCCGTATAATTCTGAATATCTCGTTCCGTTGGAATATGAATCGCTTTTAATGAAGTGAAGGCTTCATCGCTTAAATAATACTTTTTCTTAAAAGTCTCTACTGCTGAACTATTATCTATGTCTATATTTTGAAATTCACGTAAACTAGAAAACTCATCGTAATTTTTAAGAATATTTTCTACACGAATATATTCGCTAAATAATTTAACAAACGACTTTTTATCAGCTTCTTTAACAATATCATTAGGATCAGGGAAACGTTGCTCCAATTCATCTACCACATCTAAGAAACCTCTCCTCACCTCGCCCATAGAAGTATCGTAAAAACCATCCATGTATTCTTTATAACTTTTTTCTAAGACTACATTTCTAGTATTACTATCCCCGAAAAGGGTAATAGCATCTATTGTTGCTTGTTCCAAATCTCTGAAAGTCACAATATTACCGAAAGTTTTTGTCGCATCATAAATACGGTTTGTACGCGAATAAGCTTGCATCAATCCGTGATAACGCAAATTTTTATCTACAAATAACGTATTAAGTGTTGGCGCATCAAAGCCAGTCAAAAACATACCTACAACAATTAACAAGTCTATCTTTTGAGCTTGAACCTTTTTCGCTAAATCACGATAATAATTCTGAAAACCTTTACTATCAACGCTGAAGTTAGTATCAAAAAATGAATTATAATCACGAATAGCCGAACCTAGAAATTCCTTAGCGCTACTATTCATAGCAGAAACATCAAAGCTTTCATCTTCTATTTCACCAATTGCATTCTGTTCTTCATTCGCATTAAAAGAAAAAATCGTCGCAATTTTGATAGGCCTATCGCTATCTATCTGCAAAGCATTTAACATTTCATAGTAAAACTTAGCGGCATCTACACTACTAACAGCAAACATTGCGTTAAACCCTTTACTTCCACCTTGTAAACGATGCGTTTTCTGACGAAAATTATTTAGGATATATTGCGAAATTTCTCGAATACGCTCAGGATGAAGAAGGGCTTGTTTATTTTCTGCCGCACTCAGTTTTTTCTCATCCTGCTCTCTTTCAAATTCTTTAAACTTGGGACGTACATCATTATAATCCACTTTAAATTTCAAAACTTTTTCATCACGAATAGCATCAGTAATCACATATGAATGAAGCTCACAACCAAATACACTTGCCGTTGTATCTGCACCCAAAGCATTTCCTTTTCGAATAAGTTTACCATCAACGATATCATCGCCTATAATTGGTGTGCCAGTAAAACCAAACTGATAAAAGCGCTTGAATTTCTTCTTAAGATTTTTCTGCGCCTCACCAAATTGGCTACGGTGACATTCATCAAAAATAAATACGACCTGCTTATTGTATATCGCCAGATCATTTTCACTCTTCATAAGGTTATTAAGCTTTTGGATCGTCGTAACAATAATCTTGTTATCGTCTTTATCAATATTACGTTTAAGCCCAGCAGTGCTATCAGACCCATTCACGCTATCGGGAGAGAAGCGCTGGTATTCTTTCATAGTTTGGTAATCAAGGTCTTTACGATCAACCACAAAGAACACTTTGTCGATAAAGTCGAGCTCCGTCGCCAAACGCGCCGCCTTAAAGCTGGTCAACGTTTTACCTGATCCCGTCGTGTGCCAGATATAGCCCCCGCTGTCTGCATTGCTCCAGTTTTTTGCTTGGTAGGAGCTCTTAACTTTCCAAAGAATACGCTCGGTCGCCGCAATCTGATAAGGGCGCATAACAAGCAAGGTGTTGCTGATATCAAAAACCGAATAATGCAAAAGCACATTAAGCAATGTATTTTTCTGGAAGAATGTAGCGGTAAAATCCTTCAAATCTTTAATCAGGCTATTATCCGCCTTTGCCCAATTCATCGTAAAGTCGAAGCTGTTTTTGTTGCGCTGGGTCGTGTTGGCGAAATAGCGCGTATCTGTTCCGTTCGAGATCACAAATAACTGCAAATATTTATAAAGCGAGTGATCGCTGTTGAAGCTTTCCTTGCTATAGCGGTGGATTTGGTTAAAGGCTTCGCGAATGGCCACGCCACGCTTTTTTAGCTCTATTTGTACCAACGGCAGACCATTCACCAAAATCGTCACATCATAGCGGTTGGCATGGCTTCCCGTTTGCTCAAACTGCTTAATCACCTGCACTTTGTTGCGGGAAACATTCGATTTATCGACCAAATAGATGTTTTGAATGCGCCCATCATCAAAGACAAAATCATGGATATAATCATCATGGATTTTACGGGTTTTATCGATAATGCCGTCGCTAGGCTTATCAAGGAATGTTTCAACAAATCGCGTCCATTCGGCATCTGTGAACTGCACATTGTTGAGGATTTGCAATTGCCCCCGCACATTGGTCAGCATGGCATCGGGCGTTGTGAGATCGGGCAGAAATTCATAACCCTGTTTGACCAGATCAGCAACAAGCTCACGCTCCAAATCACCTTCGGATTGGTAACTGTCAGCGACCTCCCATTCCTTGATATATTTATCAAGAACAATAAAGCGGTTTGATTCTGCGATGGGTTTAGTTAGTTCTACCATTTGCGTCGTCCTTTTTCGGCCAATAGCCGTAATTATCAATTAAATTGTCAAGCAACAGCTTTACTGTTTGCTTCTCTGGTCCCGTTGGGTCGCGCACTTCTTCACTAGATAATGTGCGGTGGCTGCTAAAGGTTATGATACGCTTTAAATACGCATCTTTGTCCCCTGGTGCGGTTTCTAATAAATCTTGCCATTTTGCGTATCCCAGAAAACTGGCCGTTTTCTCGTATAGGTTTCGCAACAGTGTAAAATGAAACTTTTCTATCTGATTATCGGCAATCGCTTTTTCAATGATTTGTTTCAAATACAAATGGTACGAAAAACTTTTGTTGGAATCGCCATCCTTTTCAAGCAGGGCAAAAGTCCCATCTTGAAACTTTTCCAGCAAGTAGCATTTTTTGCTGTTCATCTCATTATATAACACATTATAGAACAGCGGATTGTGCGTTGTGATGATGAATTTTAAATGCGCTGGGGCAGATTTGATAAGCTCCGCCAAATTGACCGCCAATTCAATCAAGTGATTTTCATCAAGCGAGCTGACAGGGTCATCAACAAACACATATTCCAACCCGTCAAACTGTCCCGTGCGTTCTTCCTCGGGTTCATTCAAAATGGTAATAATCTGATCAAGCAACGTATAAAATATGCTCCAGATGAAATTGCTTTCCTCACCTTTGGATATTTTGATATTGCCTGAATTGGTATCGTCCCCGCGCTTATAAGAGAAAGTCACCTCTGGGTAAGTTTTCTCACCCGTCTTTTTCCCATCTTGAACCACGTCAACGCCGATAAACTGCGGCGTTAGTTTTTCATCCGTATAGCGCTGGAAATTTTCGATTATCCCCTGATCGCCCTGTATTTTAAGAATCCAGTCAATGAATTTGTTTTTCTGAATTTTTAATTTAGGCTCTAAATCAAAGTCCAAATCATTATCCCAATAGAATAAATCCTCGGTAAACGCATTATAATATAAGATCTTTTGTCGAGAGAACTCCGAAGGATCAAGACCGTCTTCATCGCTTTTCGGTGCAATCAAGTCTTTAAGCAAGCGAGAAAGGCGGGTTTTACCCGTACCGTTAAAGGCATAAACCAACTGCACCTTTTTATCAGTATTCTTTAATTTATGGGCAATCCCTGTGAGCGATTTTAAATACTCCTCATAAAAATCAGAAATATCACATTCCTTAACGGCCCAATGCCCCCTGTGAAACTCAAAATCATCAATACCTAATTTTTGTTGATACTCCTTTAGAATACCTCTGGTTAAAGGGTAGTGGTCTTTGTCAAATCTATATTTGGCACGTAGATTATTAGCATTAACCTTGATATCGGTAATTTTCCCAATTCTTGCATCAGCGACTTCGTCCTCAACAGCAAAAATGGTTGGCAGGCTCTTTAGCTTATTGATTGCATCCTGATCTAAGGATTGAAATTGCTCCTTGATAGGGTCTTCTGTATATTCTAAAAACCTGCTCACGGGAATGTTGAATTCCCCTTGATCGCCTGAGTAAAAGCCAGGCACGCTCGCCATGATCAGGTTGTACAATTGACCGCTCATCTACGCTGTTTCCTCCATAGGTTTGGGGAAGTTTAGAAGAAGGTCGCGGTAATATTCATATTGCGTTTGGCGCAATTCAATTTCACGTGGCAGACCTTCGCTGATGGAATTGGTCAACGCATCAAACTTGTCGAGGATATCAACAATGCGGGCTTGTTCCGCCAATGACTTTTGAGGGTCGTTGGCGTATGGGATTGGAATATCAATTTTCGCCATATCATTAGCAGACACATCAATAACTTTTGCACCTTTTGCATATTTTCTTTTTGATTTTTCAAAGGCTGCTGTTTGACTAAAGTAAGCAAAATATTTTCCTAAAATTGCATCGCTTGGTTTAAATATCGTTGCGTGTCCGCCAGTAACTGCCTGCTCTTCTCCTAAATAAACCAAAGCCTTTCCAACATCTTCAAAGTTCTCGCTTGTGTTAGTAACAATCACATCACCAGTATTTACTTTTCTGAGCTTCTCAGCGGTTTTTGGAGAAACAAAAGAAAGAGTAGATGTTGTTGATAGGCCATAATAGGTGTAAATTTGACCGTAGTGAATTGCTGGCACACCTTGCTCGGTGAAATCAGTTTTAGGCAGTCCGTTACCGCGAACGAGTTCACCAAGTTCACCCAAAGGTTTCCATGCCACATCACCTTCATCAAAAGTGAGGAGTTGATCACGATAATAGTTGTATTGTTTTTTGCGGGCTGTAAGCTCGGCTGTAAGCTCGGCTGTAAGGGCGGTAAATGCGTCCAAAATCCGTACAATCTCCGCCTGTATTTCTAGCGATTTCTTCGGATCATCTGGGCATGGGATTGGAAACAATAACTTTTTCAATTCCTTCATGGGTAAGCTAACAACAGGTGAGCCAACAACTTTTTTACTATATGCCTTAATTATATGTGACGAATTGAGTAAATGGCTAAGATATCCGGAAGAAATCACCTCATGCCTTGGTTTAATAACATACACACCTTCTTTGATATCCCAGTTTTTAGGTTCCGCTTCTATTACAGCTGTACGTCCCACTGTGCCTGTTCCGGAAAAAAGGATGTCACCTTTTTCTAGATTTGAACGGTTGTTGATTAGCCTTAAAGCCTCATTATTAACCCGATCGGTTTTATCCAAAAAAACGACATTGCCATTTTGAATTTCACGTACAGTGACATAGTAGCCTTCTGCATCTACGGTATTTAGCTTGAAGTTTTTGCGTGGGTTTAATCCTGTCTTTAAAGATATTATTAGATCATCAAGTGGCAACCACTCAACATCAGCACCATCCAACAGCTTTTCTAAAAAATTTGCCTTGCTCATGCATTGATCTCCGAAACTATTGCATCGATGTCAGTGCGTAGCTGGTCAATTTTGCCAACGGTTGTTTTAATCTCGGCATTCAGTTCCGTGATATCAATCACCTCACGGGTGTCTTTGGCCTCAACATAACTGCTCACCGATAGGTTATAGTCACTCTCAACAATCTTTTCGTATTTAACGGTTGCGGCAATGTGATCGACATTTTTCTTTTTATCGAACATATCCATGATGTGTGCGATATGGTCATCATACATCACGTTATTGTTGGTTTCTTTTTTGAAGAATTCTTCACCGCTGGCATCGATGAATTGGATATCGTTATTGGGCTTATTTTTCGCCAATACCAAAATCGTCACGGCGATGGTTGTGCCGTAAAACAGGTTCGGTGCAAGAGATATCACCGTTTCAACATAGTTATTATCAACCAGATATTTACGGATTTTCTGTTCCGCCCCGCCACGGTAGAAAATACCGGGGAAGCAGACAATCGCCGCACGCCCTTTGCTGGATAGATAGCTGAGCGCATGAAGTACAAAGGCAAAATCAGCCTTAGATTTTGGCGCAAGCACACCCGCAGGCGCAAAACGATCATCATTAATCAGCGTTGGATCATCCGATCCAATCCACTTCACCGAATAAGGCGGGTTAGACACAATCGCATCGAAAGGCTTATCGTCGCCAAAATGCGGATTGATGAGCGTATCGCCAAGCTCAATTTCGAACTTATCGTAATTGATATTGTGCAAGAACATGTTCATTCGTGCGAGGTTGTAAGTCGTATGATTAAGCTCTTGCCCGAAAAAGCCTTCTTCAACGATATGATCGTCAAAGTGCCTTTTGGCCTGCAATAGCAATGAGCCGGAACCGCATGCGGGGTCATAGATTTTATTCACGCTGGTTTGTTTATGCATGGCAAGCTGAGCAATCAGTTTTGAGACATGCGGCGGCGTGAAATACTCCCCGCCAGATTTACCAGCATTGGCTGCGTAGTTACCGATTAAGAATTCATAGGCATCACCGAACAGGTCAATTTGCGAGCCTTGAAAGTCGCCAAATTCTAATCCTGCTACACCTTTCAACACATCGGCAAGGCGCTTGTTCTTTGCGGCTACTGTATTACCAAGTCGGTTGCTGGTGGTATCAAAATCGGCGAATAGCCCTTTAATATCACTTTCCGATGGGTAGCCGTTAGCGGAAGACTCAATTGCGGCGAATATCTCTGCTAAATCTGTGTTTAAGCTTTCATTTGTATTGGCTGTTTTAGTGACATTGACGAAAAGCTGGCGTGGATAGATGAAGTAGCCTTTGGTCTTAATCGCGTCATCTTTGATTTCAGGGGTGATAATATCATCAGACATTTCCGCATAATTGATACTATCATCGCCACCCTCGATATAATTGGCGAAGTTCTCACTTATAAAACGATAAAAGAGCGTACCAAGCACATATTGCTTGAAGTCCCAGCCATCAACCGATCCACGGACATCGTTTGCAATCTTCCAAATTTGACGTTGTAGCGCATCACGCTGTTCTTTGCCTGTCATGTTATAAACTTTCTTTTTTAGATTTTATACCCACTATAGAAAATAATCAAAAACACATATAAAAACAACCATTGTTAGTATGTATATACTAAGTTGACTTCCAAACCATAGCAAGCATGTATACACCTCACTTAAATCAAACAAGAGGAGTGAGAGTATGAATATTGAGAGAATTACGCATTATCATTTTAAAACAAAATCTAAATCAATTGCCAAGGCGATTGAGATTGTGGCGCGGGATCATAAAGCGCGAGAGTTATTGTTTTATTTTGACAAAATAGAAAAGACAAAGAAACGGAATATTATTCTACGTATGGCTGATTATCTAAAGTTATAAAAAGGTCTTCACTTTACAGACGTAAATAATACTATCCAATATTAAAACTTTCTCTCCAGAAATACTTGTCAGAGGCCTAAATCATGAGCGATAAAGACTACGAAGTCGGCTATAAAAAGCCTCCTAAAAAGACATAATTTAAAAAAGGACAATCTGGTAACCCGAGCGGACAACCAAAGAGAAGCAAGAACAGTTTTACACCTTTGGGGACAACAACCATTTACCAATTTCAAAAAATGATGGTTGATATTGGTGCCTAAGAAATTCAAGTCATGAAAGAAGGTCATCCCGTTTCCATGACAAAAATAGAAGCCATGGTCATGCAACTTTTCAACAAAGCTATGGGTGGGTATTTAGGCGCAGCAAAAGCACTTCTTAAATAAAATAAAGACAGCCTCTTTGATCTTGACCATGCTGCACGTCGTGTATCGAGAACAACACGTTTGTTAAGAGATACGGAGAGGAGAAAAATATTCGACACAAAACCAAAGCCCAACACCTATGGCGCCTTTTTAGAGAAAAAACACATTCTTTTCAGTAAACGTTTTGAACAACGAGAACTCTTTGGAGAAGAACAAATTCCTTATATTCATGACGAACCACGAGAAGAATTTGACTGGAAAGTATTTAATGAAAATATGCGTGAACTCTATCTTGAAAAGTGGGCGAGGATGAAATGGAAGAAACATTCACCCTCCCGAGCCTTTACGAGCTTGACTTCTAATCAATAGCAAGCATGTATATCCTTAAACAAAAGAGGACACACATGCATGATTTATCAAGACAAGAGCTAACATCAAAATGGGAAGATGCGTGGGGTAAAAAAGCGCCGCCGAAATTAGGGCGAAAGATGATGTTGTTAAGCTTGCAATTCAGACAATGGGAAAGCGATACGAGCGGATTAAATCACAAAGATCAAAAACGGTTAGATAAGCTGATCAGCTCATATAAAAGCAACCCAAACTATTTTGAAAAAGGTAAACAAACCTCATTAACAGTCGGTACACGCATCATAAAAACATATAAAGGCAAAAAACATATTGTCACCGTGTTAGAAAAAGGCTTTGATTACGAAGGTCAAACCTATTCCAGCTTGTCAAAGTTAGCGTTTGAGATTACGGGGACGAAATGGAATGGGAGAGTGTTTTTTAATCTGAACCCACAACTTTAGACTCTATTTATAATAATACAACCATAAATACCAAGAAAAACCATCAGAGCTTAGAAATACTTTAAAAATCTCTACACAGGATTTATTGTAAATCCATTAGGGATAAAACGACAATCCCATGTCTCAAAACAAAATTCGCAATTTTCTTTATAAACTAAATCATAATAAGCTTTATTAATATGATCATGACAGTCAGAAAAGTGCTTCCAAAGCAGTATAACATCTTCTCTTAATTCTTTATAATAACAAGCCCTTAAGGTATGCAACCATACCATACCGCTAGAAGCAAGCAGCAAATGTTTTTTCTGTTTATACTCTTTTATCATTCTAGCTATTTCAATTTGTAGTGCAACTTGCTCTTTCTCATCTCCATCAATTGATATAATCGTATCAAAATTTGGAAAAACATCTTTGTACAAAAATCTGACCTCCGTTGAAAAAACAAGAGAAATTGCACGTTCCTGGTAAGAACTACGCTCAACAGCAGTTAAATACTTCTTCAAATCTCTTCTCGCAAAGAATAAAACCAAAATATACATCATTCTTTCAATGAAATTACCTATCATACTGCACCCTTTTCCAAATATCTGTTACGTATCTTACATCATTCAATAAACTAAGATAATTCTATCTTATACTGATAGACAATAAAAAAACACTCGACTTCCTCCCAAAAGGAAGCATGTATGGTTTGTGTGATTATTGATTAACTATACATGAAAAGGACGGACGTTTTGAGTAAAAAGATATGTGCTATTTATACACGGAAGTCGACGGATGAACGGTTGGATATGGAGTTTAATACGCTGGATGCTCAGCGTGAAGCTTGTGAATCTTATATCTTGAGCCAACGGTCAGAAGGTTGGCGGGCCAGTCAAGACTATTACGATGATGGAGGATATTCTGGTGGGAGTTTGGATCGCCCTGCACTCACCCGCATGATTGAAGATATCAAGAGCGGTAAAATCAACATTGTTGTGGTTTATAAGATTGATCGCTTAACGCGCTCTTTGGCCGATTTTTCAAAGCTGGTTGATGTGTTTGATGACTATGGCGTAACCTTTGTCAGCGTGACGCAAAGCTTTAACACAACGACATCTATGGGCCGATTGACGCTGAATGTTTTACTTTCCTTCGCGCAGTTTGAACGGGAGGTTTCCGGCGAGCGTATTCGTGATAAAATTGCGGCGAGTAAACGCAAAGGCATGTGGATGGGTGGCATGGCGCCTATCGGATATAAAATTGAAAATAGACGATTGAGCATTCACAAAAAAGAAGCCCGACTCGTGCAAAAAATCTTCGATTACTATCAAGAGGTCGGCGCGGTGAAAGCGTTAAAACAAAAGCTTGATGACGAGAAGATTAAAACACCCAAACGCAAAACGCTTAAAGGAAAAAGCTATGGCGGAAAGCATTTTAGTCGAGGCGCTTTATATGCCCTATTAAAGAACCCTGTTTATATCGGACAGATTGTGCATAAAGACATCACGCATGATGGATTGCATGACGGCATTATTGATGAAGAGCAATGGCGCGAGGTTCAAAAAATATTGCATGATAAAAACCATCAACGCCAAAAACAAACAAAGCAAAGATATATGTTACAAGGTTTGATTTTTGATAATGATGACACGATTTACAGCCCCACTTATACCAAGAAAAAAGATGTGTTATATCGCTATTACATCTCGCAAAATTTACTGCAATATAAAGACCACCCCAAAGGTATCATGGCACGTGTGCCTGCGACAGAGATTGAGCAATTTATCTTAAAACATTTACGACAACAGATTGACACCATTATCCAAGGTGAAGAACCGCTCGCTCGTGATTATATTTTGAAACATAAAAGTGAAATTAGTGATACTGATTTAATAAATACCATATTACAAAAAATTGTAGTTGGCCAACATGAATTAACTTTGTTTTTAAAGGTCGGTACGTTTATTGCCTTTATCAATGAGCGGTTTGAATTGTCTGTGACCGTGCAAGATGATTATTCTGTGAGCTTGCCATTTAGATTGAGTAAGACGAATAACGGAGCGGTTACGATTGAACAGCCTGTTTTGAAAAAGCCTAAACTCCATCAACAATCAGATAGTGAATTAGAAGAGCTCGTCAAAGGCATTGTCTGGCGAGAGCGTCATTTTGATGGCAAACCTATCATGACAATTGCCAAAGAAGAAAACGTCTCTGACTTTTATATTTCGAAACTTATCTATAAGAGCTTTGAAACCCTCATCAATTATCAGTAATTTTTTTGAAAAATTCCCTGTTATTACCCTGTTAACAGGGAATTTTCGTTTCAGAACTCAATTCAGTTTTTTGGCTTTGGAGAAAAATGGAGAAAATCTCTGATTTCTGAGGTTCTCTAGAATTGAGTTGGTAAAGGAAACGGCAAACGACCGCGTGGCGCGGGGATTTGGGGTGCTTATTTTTATAGTACGGGGAAATGTAAGACTTGCTGGCAGAGAGGAAGGGATTCGAACCCTCGATAGGCTTTAACACCTATACTCCCTTAGCAGGGGAGCGCTTTCAGCCACTCAGCCACCTCTCTAAGTCCAGCGATTGTTTAAACGTTTTAATCTTTTAAACCGTTCAAGTCAATAAATTTTCAAAGCTTGTATTACTTCAATTTCTCTTTCAAGATCTCATTCACCATCGCAGGGTTAGCTTTACCACCGCTTAGCTTCATGACTTGACCGACGAAGAAACCGAATAATTTGTCTTTACCGCCTTTATAGGCTTCAACTTGACCAGGATTTTCTGCGATCACTTGGTCAATGATCGATTCAATAGCGCCTGTGTCTGTGACTTGTTTTAAGCCTTTTTCTTCAACGATGACATCGGCGTCTTTGCTTGTTTCAAACATCTCTGCGAAAACGTCTTTAGCGATACGGCCAGAAATTGTGTTATCTTTAATAAGAGCAATCAAACCACCAAGCTGCTTTGCACTCACAGGACTTTCGCTTAAGTCTTTGCTTTCTTTATTGAGCAAACCAAGGAGTTCTGATGTCACCCAGTTACAAGCCAACTTTGCATCATCACAAACTGATAAAACATCTTCGAAATAATGTGCGCGATCTTGTTCTGCCGTTAAAACACCGGCGTCATAGTTTGATAAGCCCATTCCCATGAAGCGATGTTTTTTCTCATCTGGAAGCTCTGGAAGTGTTGCTTTGATACGCTCAAGCAACTCATCTGTTAATTCCAATGGTAATAAATCAGGGCATGGGAAGTAGCGATAATCATGAGCATCTTCTTTTGAACGCATAGAACGTGTTTCAGCCTTATTTGGGTCCCACAAACGTGTTTCTTGGTCTACCTCACCGCCATCTTCGATTAACTCAACTTGGCGACGTGATTCATATTCAATCGCATGGATCACGTGACGCACAGAGTTCACATTTTTAATCTCACATCGTGTTCCAAATTCATCACCTGGTTTACGAACAGAAACGTTTACGTCACAGCGCATAGACCCCTCTTCCATATTCCCATCACATGTTTCCAAATAACGTAAAATAGAACGGATTTTCTTCACGTAAGCAGCTGCCTCTTCTGGGCTTCTGATATCTGGTTCAGAAACGATTTCCATCAAGGTACAACCAGAGCGGTTTAAATCAATAAATGATTTTGTTGGGCTTAAGTCATGAACAGATTTACCCGCATCCTGTTCTAAATGCAGACGTGTAATCCCAATTTGTTTTGTTGAGCCATCGTCTAAATCAATCTCAATTTCACCTTCTCCAACGATCGGATAGAGATATTGTGAAATTTGATAGCCTTGTGGTAAATCAGGGTAGAAATAGTTTTTACGCTCAAAAACAGAATATTTATTCACTTGAGCATTTAACCCAAAGCCTGTTTTAACAGCTTGCTCAACAGCCACTTCATTCAACACAGGCAACATTCCTGGCATTGCTGCATCAACGAGCGATACTTGTGAATTAGGCTCCGCGCCGAAATCTGTTGCTGCGCCTGAGAAAAGTTTTGATTTCGCTGTTACTTGCGCGTGAATTTCTAAACCAATAACCAGTTCCCATTCACCTGTTTCACCTTGAATTCTGTAAGTCATATCCTGTTATTCTCCTTACGCGGCTTTTTCTGATTTTAATGTTTTTGGCATTGCTGTGAAATTTGCAGCCTTTTCAATAACATGGCTTGCACGCAATACCATCTCTTCATCAAAGGCTTTACCAATTAGCTGTAATCCTAATGGTAGTCCATCTGCACTTAAACCCGCTGGAACAGACATTCCAGGCAAGCCTGCCATATTTGTTGTCACTGTAAAGACATCATTCATATACATTTCTAATGGATCGCCCGTATTATCACCCAAAGCAAAAGCAGCGCTCGGCGTTGTTGGGGTTAAGATCACATCACATGTTTCAAATGCTTTATCAAAATCTTGTTTAATCAAGCTTCTAATTTTTTGAGCTTTCACATAGTACGCATCATAGTAGCCTGCTGATAGAACATAAGTCCCAATTAAGATACGGCGTTGCACTTCGCTACCAAAGCCTGCTGCGCGTGTACGTTCATACATATCATTTAAGTTTTCACCTTCAACACGTAGGCCGTAACGCACACCATCATAACGTGCCAAGTTTGAAGAACATTCAGCCGGCGCGATAATATAATAAGCTGGAAGCGCATATTTTGTATGCGGCAGAGAAATTTCAACTGGCTCGGCGCCAGCTTCTCTCAGCATAGCAATCCCATCATCCCACAGCTTTGTAATTTCTTCAGACATACCATCCATACGATATTCTTTTGGAATACCAACTTTCTTACCACGCATATCACCCGATAGAGCGGCCGCAAAATCTGGTACAGCTAAGTCAACAGATGTTGAATCTTTTGGATCATGTCCCGCCATTGATTGAAGCATAATCGCACAATCTTCAACTGTACGTGCCATAGGCCCTGCTTGATCGAGAGAAGAAGCAAACGCCACAATCCCAAAGCGTGAACAACGCCCATAAGTTGGTTTAATTCCTGCAATCCCTGTAAAGGCAGCAGGCTGACGAATAGACCCCCCAGTATCTGTACCCGTTGCCCCCATCGCAATACGCGCAGCAACAGATGCTGATGACCCACCAGAGGATCCACCTGGTGCTAAATCAGCATCATCACTGTTACGCTTCCAAGGGTTAATCACATTACCGTAAGCCGATGTTTCATTTGAGGATCCCATCGCGAATTCATCCAAATTCAACTTACCCAACATCACCATACCGTCATTGAGCATGTTTTGAGAAACAGTCGATTCATAAGTGGGGGTAAAGTTTTCCAAGATCTTAGACGCCGCAGTTGTGCGCACGCCTTTTGTACAATACAAGTCCTTCATCCCCATTGGGATCCCCTCTAAAAGACCAGCCTCACCTTTTGCACGACGTGCATCACTCGCTTTCGCTTGTTGTAGCGCTAATTCAGGTGTTTCCGTGATATAACAATTTAAATGGCGCTGCTCATCCATTGCTTTTAAATGAGCGCTTGTTAATTCTTCTGATGTAAACTCACCCTTTGCCATCGCATCAAGAGCTTGTTTAATTGTTAGGTTTGTTAAATCTGTCATCATTTATGGACCTTCTTATTCAATAATCTTTTGTACAACGTAATAACCTTGAGATGTCTCAGGCGCATTCGCTAGAACTTGTGTTTGGATATTTCCGTCTGTGACTTCGTCTTTACGCTGTTTTAACGCCATATCAGACACACCTGTTAACGGTTCAACACCATCTGTGTTAAGCTCTCCCAGCTGTTCAATCCAGCCCATGATTCCGTTCACTTCTTCTGCTTTTGCTTCTAAATCTTGCTCTTCAATATGCAGACGAGCAAGACGACCAAGTTTTTTTACTGTTTCTTTTGTAATTGACATTGTTACAATACCCTTTAAATAGTCTTATCTATTGTGAAAACTAAAAATAGGAATAGCACTTCTAGCCCGCATGAGCAATGGTTTGTTTGAAAAAGGTAACGCTTTAATGGCGTTAGATGTAGGAACAAAACGCATAGGCATCGCCTTATGTGATCCGATGCATATGGTTGTCACACCGCTAGAAACACTTCATCGCAAAAAATTCACCCCAGATGCCCAGTATTTAATCAAACTGATTAAAGATTGGAATATCAAAGGCCTTGTCGTTGGCCTCCCGCTCAATATGGATGGAACAGAGGGGGTAACCTGTCAATCAGTACGCGATTTCATTAAGAATTTAGAGCGCCTAGAAGACTGGCCGACAACGCTTGCCATCACCTTCCAAGATGAACGCCTCACCTCTATTGAAGCCGAAACCGCTCTTATCGATGAAATGGATGTCAGCCGTAAAAAACGCATCGGCGCCGTCGATCAACTCGCGGCGATGACTATTTTAAAACGCTTTTTAAATAATTAGGCTTGCCAAGAATGTAAATCATTTCCGTTTATTTTCAGCCATTTCTTCGCTTGTTTTGTTTTTGGGTATAGTTTTTCACAAAAGCGCCAAAAGTCTGAGCTGTGATCCATATGGAAGCGATGGGAAATTTCATGGGCAATCACGTAATCACACACCATTTCAGGGGCTAGTAATAAACGCCACGATAAAGAGATAACGCCGTCACTCGTACAACTCCCCCAACGCGACTTTGTGTCAGTCACTCGAATTTGAGATATCTCACACCCTGCTAGATCGGCAAAATAAGCCACTTTATCTGTAAAAATATCTTTAGCTTGTTTCTTAAAGAAACGAATGACACGTGACCCGATTAATCCTTTATCCCCATAGACAAGTAATTCACCTTCTTTTAAAACCGTGTGTTTACGTGGATAATCACCGCCATAAACGACCAAAACATTATTTCCAAGAATTGAAAGTTCTGTGCCTTCTGTAATTGATTTATGCGCTTCATTATTATTTCTGATTTTATTCAGCCAGTCACGTTGTTTTCGAACAAAGCTTTCAATGTAATGAGCGGGTGTTCTTTTAGGAATTGTCAGAATAAACCTATGATCAGGTTTACCGACAACAGCGCGTAGGTTCAACCGTGTTGCACGATTATGCACACGCACAAGGATATCGTCATCAACAAGATGCTGATATGATTCTTGTGTCTGTGTCTTTTTAAAAAATAACCCCATAGAGCCAAGCCTAGACGTATTTCATAAAAAAGGCACTATTTATTTTTGGATTTCGAAGACGGTTTCTTCGGTGTCTTTTTTGGTGTTTTTTTGATCGCTTTTTTAGGTGCTTTCTTGACCATTTTAACAACATTTTTTGAAGACGGTTTCTTTGCTTTTGCCTCTTTCAACACAGCCGCTTCATCAGGGCCTATTGTCACAGGATCCATCTTCTTATCATGTTTACGAATAAAGTCACGTACGCGTGGCATAATATAACTTCTCCAACGACGACCATTGAAAATACCGTAATGCCCAACATCTTCTTGTAAATAATATTCTTTCTGATCTTCGTTTAAACCTGAGCAAATATCCATCGCGGCTTTTGTTTGCCCAACAGCTGAAATATCGTCCATCTCTCCTTCAACCGCTAAAAGAGCTGTCTTTTTAATAAGAGATGGTTGAACACGCTCGCCCTTGAACATCATTTCTTCTTTCGGAAGCGAGAATTTTTGAAATACTTCTTCAACTGTTTCAAGATAGAATTTTGCTGGTAAATCAATCACCGCTAGATATTCATCATAAAATTTTCGATGTGCTTCCGCAGAATCCCCATCACCTGTAATCAAATGTTCATATAGTTTAATATGCTCACCGATATGGCGATCTAAATTCATTTGCATGAATCCTGTTAATTGGATAAAGCCAGGATAAACGCGTCTAAACGCACCTGGGTAATAAGGTGGAACAGTAGCAACAACATTTTGTTCAAACCACGATAATGGACGTTCGGCTGCTAATTTTGTGACTTCTGTATCCGCTTTACGAGCATCAATAGGCCCACCCATCAATGTCATTGATAAGGGCTGGTTTTTATCATTACGTGCTGCGAGTAATGAAACCGCTGCCAATACAGGTACTGCGGGTTGACAGACAGCTAATACATGAACATCTGGTCCCAATCTTTCGATGAAATCCATCACATATTGGATATAATCTTCCAACCCAAATGTCCCGTCACTTAGAGGTACAATACGAGCATCTTTCCAATCTGTAATATAAACATCATGATTTGAGACTAAAGCTTCAACTGTGCCTCTTAATAATGTCGCATAGTGACCTGATAAAGGTGCTACGATCAATAATTTTGGGTCTTTGCGCTTCTTGGCGCGTTCAAAATGAATAAGATCACAAAAAGGCTTCGTCATCGCCGTTACTTCGTTGATAACAACCTCTTTACCTTCGATCATAGTTGTATGAATACCAAATTCAGGTTTCCCGTAACGGCGGGTCATACGATGAACTAATTCAGCCGAGGCACCAACCATTTTTCCCATTGGAAAGTGACTTAAGGGCGAGGCAGGATTTTTAAATAAACTCATTGTTAGCTCAGCACCAACACGCATCGGTGTCATAAGGGCATAATGTAAATCATGTAGATGATAAAGCATGGCTTCCTCTCCTCGCTTTTTTAGTGACAAATCAGCACGTACTGCACTGCATCATTTATTTCATTATAAGGCAAAAAAGCAAAAGAAACAGTTAAAAAATAAGAAGTTTTTTTAACCTTTAATCGCCGTACTTCCAGAAACAGCATAAGGGTTGCTAAATTGAAGTCGGTTATTCTTCTCATCCCATTTGACATCATATCCTTCCCCAGATTCAAATGCGTCTGCAAAAACGGAGTTGCTGATATTCGTTTTGCTTCCATCTGGCATATAAAGATCAAAAGAGTGATCCTCGTTCACAACAACAAAAACGCCCGTAGGAACACCATCTTGTGTCAAATTAACGGCGGTTGTTCCTCTTTGTGATTTATTAATATGTGAGGCAACATCATAAGCTGCGGCAAGACAATCATCACCTTGTCCTAAAACATCCGCACGCGCCTCATTTTGTGGGAACCTTTCTAATGCCTGCGCTCTAGCATCATTAAAGGTTTTCCCGTCTCTAATCAAAGCCCCTATTACATGTGCTCTGCTCGTTAATAAATTATCTTCCATGTAAGGTGCTTCTACACCATCACATGTTAAAGTGCCCACACGGTACTCATCCATCTTGTTATCTATAATTTTTGCGCCTGATAATGCGGCAACAGCAAATGTTAAGACCAAAGGCAATACAGGCATCTTTTTTTTATGATCCATAATCATAATCCTCTCTCATTAATAACATTATGGCTCATCTTACCTTCAGAACTTTAATATATTATGAAAATTATAAATAAGGTTCGATAATCTGCTTCATATTTTCTTCTGGCGTATTTGTTTTAAAGATATGGCGCAATTGGCCTTCTTGATCAAAGAAATAAATATAGGCTGAATGGTCAACCGTGTAATCACTTAAGCTTTCTGTTTCTACTTTTGCTGAATACACCTTATAGGCTTTTTTAATCTGCTCAATTTGTTCTGACGTTCCTGTTAAGCCTTCAATCTTGTCATGAAAAAGTGACATATAGTCCTTCATTTGATCGACCGTATCACGCTCAGGATCAACGGAAACGAAAAAAACGCGTAAAGCATCTTGCTTTTCTTTTGAAAGCATTGATAAAAAGCGAGTCATTGTCGCAAGCTCAGTCGGGCAAATATCTGGGCAATAAGTAAAGCCAAAAAACATCAAATAAGCTGTGTCTTTTATGTCTTTATCAGTAATAACAACACCGTCTTGGCGTGTCAGTTCAAATTCACCGCCTATTTGAGCGCCTTGAACAACAGAAGAATTCTTTGTAGGCTGTTTATCCATGACATAGGACATGAATAAAGCAAATAAGAAAATACCAATTAAAAAAAGTGCTGCTATTCGAATAACACGTAATACAGAAATATGATCTTTCATAAGATACTCCTTAAGATATGTAAGCCATACATTCTTTTATCGTATCTTGATAGGCTGCATCAATCTTTATTTTAAGCAGTAAGGTGTCGCGGCACATAAATCACTTTTTGATTACCTATCTTACCATAGGCTCCTTCTGTGATAATATGACCATTCACCGTACAGGCATAAGGGCGTGTTCTAAAATGAGGTGTTTCGACAGGATTCCAATCAATAACATTAATAACTTCATTACGGATACGATAACATTCATTCAAGCTATCAATATCTAATGAGATATAAGCATAGCCTTTATGATAAATGACTTCTGCATCGCCGAGAATTTCTTCTAGCTTGGCTTTATCATAGTCTGTTTCTTTTAAAACAGTTGCGTAACCATATTGAATATTAACTGGTGCATCCTGATCAGCTGTCGCAACTGGTTCAGCTTGGGGGGTATCTTCTAACGCTTTAGATACGCCAAAAACACCAACAGATGCTAATACTAAGAAAAGGGTCGTTAACCGCCCTGCTTTTTTATGTGCCATGTTATTCCCTGTTATTTTGTTTTATTATTTCATTAATTAATAAAATAATATGCCAAATAATCTATCTTTGTGTCAATAGTTATTATAATTTTGCTTCTGGAAGCCTCTTAAAGCGAATTGGTAAATTGGCATGAGGCTCTGTTCTTTCAAAAATATCTTCCACCATCATATCAATCTCATGCGCCATATCTTCACGCAAATCATCCTCTTCATTAGCTATATAGCTTTCTGCACGATTTTGCCTTGTACTTGGTCTATGCTTCGAATTTTGAGACGCGCTCAGATAGGCAAATGTGGCATTTGCTAATATGCCACCAACAATAATGAAAGGGCTTATAACCTTTGCGAGCACACCAAATATGCAATATGTCAACAATGATTGTAAAAGCGTACGTTGCATGACTGAAACAGCAAAGGATTTCGCATCTTCGCTTTTATATTGATCTTCCATCAGTTTTTTATCATGAAGAGAGATCGGATAAGAATAGCTATTCATTGTGTCGATTAATTCAAGAGCAGAAGAAATGTCATATTCATTTCGAATATCTGCATATAACAGTCCTGCTAAATCTTGTCTGCTTACTGCTTGGTCTTCAAGAGAGAAAAGTCGGTTCACCGCACTTGCGACTACATCCAAATGGACTTCATTAAAAGACGCTGTTATGTCTGTGCGCCTTTGATCAAGAATCAAGGCACGATTAATAAGATCAAGTGTAATATATTCATTAGACAAACCCGTCATAGTGTCTCCTTCAATAACAATTTTATTTTGAGTAGACACTACAACGGATTATAAAGTTATGTCAATATTATTTAGATATATTCAAGCATTTCTGCCACTAATGGATGGCGCACGATATCTTTTGCTTTCAAATGAACGACACCGATATTTTCAGACTCAGATAAGCGCTCAGAAATCTCACCCAAACCAGACATACCATCAAGCAAATCACTTTGATCTGGATCACCTGTAATCACCATTGTTGAGTGCCAGCCAAGGCGTGAAAGAAGCATCTTTAATTGTGTATAAGTGCAGTTCTGCCCCTCATCAATAACAACAAAGGCATTATTAAGAGTCCGTCCGCGCATATAGGCAACAGGAGCAATCTCAATCGTTCCCTCTTCCATCAATTTTCTAAGACGTTTTGCCCCTAATCTTTCACTTAAGCAATCATAAAGCGGTCTTAAGTAAGGAGCCATTTTATCCTCTAAATCCCCTGGCAAATAGCCAAGCGTTTCACCCGCATCGACTGCAGGACGAGAGAGAATAATACGATCAATCTCGCCTTTTTCCAAAGCATCAACAGCAGCTGAAATCGCTAAATAGGTTTTCCCTGTCCCCGCAGGGCCGATTGCAAAGCACATTGATTTTTCCTTAATCATATCCATCAAAAGCTTTTGCCCTTCAGAGCGTGGTTTGACGGTTTTTAAATAGCGTTGTTCTCTTTTTTCATCTGCATCTAATGGATGCCATCCTCCCATCTCATAACGATTTTTCTCAAATAAATTTTGAACGACATGTTTATCTAATCCTGCATCATTGTTTCTGCTTGTTTGTTTGATTGTTTTTTTATTACGTTTTCCCATGTTCGTTAGGCTCCTTAAAGCTAGAGGTTGATGCCTATTTCTTTTAAATACCAAAAAGCAAAAACGGCCTTGAAAGCATCATGCTTATCAAAGCCGTTTTTAAAGTTTGCCATATGGTCTAAAAGGAAAGGCGTTTTTAAACAGTCAGGGGCACCACCGCTTCCATCTAAATGGAGAAACTGAGTGATATACTGGTGTGTCCTATATCTCAAATAAAGATCCTTAAGAGTGTTAAGGTTAAAGACGTCCCCCTGATTGCGAGAACATCTTTAGTGTATCATGATTTGCGAATCGGTGAAAAGGACTTTTTTAAGCTACATAAATTTTGGTTGTGGGAGTTGTTTTACCGTAAGTTTATTCGCTTCTGTTAGAGTGAAATTACTTTTAGCAACCTCGCCTAGGCGTTCTTGCGCTTTTTCAGTTTGTTTTAAATGATTGTGATAGCTCGTCTCTGCACGCGCGGATCTTGTTCGCTTCGCTTTTAGATTACTAATCGCTGTCATGCTAGTAACACCAAAGGTAGAGACTGCGGCTATCACCCCCCAAACAATAGCAGAATTCAATACCATTCCAACAACTCCCCCACCAACTATGCCTATAGCACCAAATATAATCATCTCAGCTAGAAGGCTTTCACCTTTATCCCGCTCTTTAAAATCCGTTATAAAACTCTCTTTCTCTTGCGCTTTTACAACACGATACTTTTCTTTATTCAATTTCGTAATCACATTATTAGCGACCGCATCCTGACCAGAATACATCAAATCATTATAAAGCAGTGTCGCAACATCATCACGTGTTACAGCGTCTTCATCACTTAAATTAAATGTTTGATTTAGAACGTTTGCAAAAACATCTAAAACCGTTTCATTAAATTCAATCTTTAATGTTGTTGTTCCAGCATTCCCACGTGTTTCTAATAGCTCTTTTAAATCTGAAAAACCGATTTGAGTTTGTGGTTCTCTTGGCATTCTATATCTCCGATCATATTAAAGTTGCCATAACGTACAATATGATAAAAATTATGTCAATATCTATCTTAACCTTTTCTTTATGATTCGCATGCGATCCTTAAATTATAAGAAAAACAAACGAATCACACAGGTCGGATAAGGAGCCTTTTATGCAGGAATCCTCACAGGATAACGCACATAAACATCACACCCAATTCAGCCTTAGCCTTGGTCAGGATTTGATGTCTATGCCGCTCAAATTTAGGATTGTTTCACGCCTAAAAACAGGAAGCCAGGCGGTCTTATTCTCAGATCCTGATCTATCCTTTTATAGCTTTAAAGACTGTGTCGAAGAAGCTATACGTCGCGGCATTGATCTTAGTTATGCTGATCTTACAGATCCTTTCGATGGGCTAGAGATTTTACTCGCCAACAAAGAGAAAAGAGAGATAAACCGCTTTAAATTTAAACGCTTGAGCCTTGCTTACGGCCATTATGATGGTGGTGTTTTTAAAAACAGCTTCATAGAAGGTGTCGATTTTTCTGGTAGTTCTCTAAAGCGATGCGATTTTTCAGGGGATTACACCCGAAAAGATTTAGAAGATCATCACTGTATTGGCTATACGACTGAAGGGGCTAGTGCTGATTTCTCAGGATGTGACCTTAGCTACACAAAATTTGATAATGCCATTTTAAGTGAGAGTCGTTTTTCAACCCTGATTGATTACGAGAAAGAAAAGCGCGCGCTATGTTTACTGGATCAAACAAAATTCCATCATTGTGACCTCCGCCATGCGCGTTTTTCTTTCGCTCGTTTAGATAATCCAATTTTTGAACCTGTTTCAAAAAACGATATTCAAGGCCTTCAATTTGAATGTTGTGATTTCAGTAATACTTATGCCTTTCCTTATATGTATAAGGATGCAATCCGTTTTACCTCCTGCCAAAATGTCAAATAAGAAGAGGCTCCGTAACTTAAATACGGAGCCTCTTAAATGTAATTTTAAAAATGTTAAGCTGCTTCTTCTTCGCTTGTGAAGACACCGCTTGAGAAAGCATCTTCCCATGTGCCTTGTGTTGAGGCACGAGAATATTCTGTTGCACGGTTTTCAAAGAAGTTTGTGTGCTCAGCCCCATTCATAATGACATCCATCCAAGGAAGTGGGTTTTTATCAACATCAAAGATCGCCTCTAAACCAAGCTGTGTTAAACGACGGTTACCAATATAACGGATATAGGCTTTAACTTCGCTTGCTTCCAAACCTTCAATACCGCCCATTTCAAAGGCAAGATCAATAAAGGCATCTTCATGTTCGATGATTGTTTTACAAGCATCTGTGATTTTTGTTTTTAACTCATCTGTCCAGATTTGTTTATTTTCATCAATGAACGCTTTGAACAATTTGATAGCAGACAATGTATGTAATGTTTCATCACGCACAGACCAAGCAACGATTTGTCCCATCCCCTTCATTTTATTGAAACGCTGGAAGTTCATCAAAATCGCAAAAGAAGCAAAAAGCTGTAATCCTTCTGTAAAGCCACCAAAGACCGCCAGAGTCAAAGCAACATCTTCTAATGTTTCTGTGCCAAACTCTTGCATATAGTCATATTTGTCTTTCATCTCTTCGTATTTTAAGAAGGCAGAATATTCAACTTCTGGCATACCAATTGTATCAAGAAGGTGCGAGTAAGCTGCAACATGCACTGTTTCCATGTTTGAGAAAGCAACCAACATCATTAAAACTTCTGTCGGTTTAAAGACTTTTGTATAGTGACGCATGTAGCAGTTATTTACCTCAACGTCAGCTTGTGTGAAGAAACGGAAAATTTGTGTCAACAAGTTACGCTCAGCCGCTGTTAATTTGTTTTTCCAGTCACGAACATCTTCAGCCAAAGGCACTTCTTCTGGTAACCAATGAATACGTTGTTGCGTTAACCACGCCTCATACGCCCATGGATACCCAAAAGGTTTGTAAACTGGGTTTTCTTTTAACAAGCGACATTTTTGATCGACGGGTAATGTTTCAATGACTGTACCTGTTTCAAAATTTTTAACGTCTCCTGACATTTTCTCTCACTCCTTTATTATATTTTTCTTTATCTCTTATTTGATTTTTTTTTATTGGCACGCTAAGCATTCTTCATACTTATTGTCTTCAGCCTCAGCTAAAGCAGCAGCCTCCATCGCCAAGGCTTTATCAGCACTCGTCTTAGATTCAGCACGCTGAATAGACTTAGAACGACAGTAATACAGACTCTTAACACCTTTTTTCCATGCAAGATAGTGTATTTCATGTAAATCTTTCTTGTGAACATCAGCTGGTAAGAAAACGTTCAAAGACTGCGCCTGACAGATAAATGGTGTGCGATCTGCCGCATGTTCAATCAACCAACGTTGATCGAGTTCAAAGGCTGTTTTGAAAACATCTTTTTCTTCATCACTTAAGAAATCAAGATGTTGTACAGACCCTTCATGCGTAAAGATTGAGCTCCATGTATCTTCATCATTATGACCTTTTTCTTCCAAGATCTTCTCAAGGTACTTATTCTTAACGGCATAAGACCCAGATAATGTTTTATGCGTATAAGCATTCGCAGCCATTGGCTCAATCCCTGGAGAAGCACCACCACAAATGATTGAAATCGACGCTGTTGGAGCAATCGCCATCTTGTTAGAGAAACGCTCCATAATATTATATTCAGCCGCATCAGGACATGCACCACGCTCATGCGCTAAAGTGACAGATGCTTTATCAGCTTGTGACTTAATATGAGAGAACATACGACGGTTCCATACTTTCGCCATTACACCTTCAAATGGGATCATCATTGATTGTAGGAATGAGTGGAAACCCATCACACCTAAACCAACTGAACGCTCACGCATCGCAGAATATTTTGCTTTCGACATATAGTCTGGTGCTTTTTGAATAAAGTCTTCTAACACATTATCAAGCATGCGCATTACATCTTCAATAAATGTTGGATGATCTTGCCACTCTAGGAATTTCTCTAAGTTTAGAGAAGACAAACAACAAACCGCTGTACGCATTTGATCATGCTGATCGATTCCTGTTGGCAATGTAATCTCACTACATAGATTTGACATCTTAACAGAAAGACCTGCCATTTTATGATGTTGAGGAATTGCACGGTTTACGTGATCAATATTTAAGATATAAGGTTCACCTGTTTCAATACGTGCTGTTAACAAACGGATCCAAAGCGAACGCGCAGATACTTTATCAACAACATGACCATCTTTTGGTGAAAGTAATGCCCATTCTTCATCATTTTCAACCGCACGCATAAAGGCATCAGAAATAAGAACACCATGATGTAAATTCAAAGCTTTACGGTTAGGATCTCCTCCTGTTGGTCGGCGAATTTCAATAAATTCTTCAATCTCTGGGTGGTGAATATCAAGATAACACGCGGCCGATCCACGACGGAGCGACCCTTGAGAAATCGCCATTGTCATTGAATCTTGTACTTTAATGAAAGGAACAATACCGCTTGTTTTACCATTGCGGCTCACAGACTCACCGATTGAACGGATATTACCCCAGTAGCTACCGATACCGCCACCAAGAGCTGCTAACCAAACATTTTCATTCCACAAATCAACGATCCCACTCAGTGAATCTTCTGCCTCATTCAAGAAACAAGAGATCGGAAGACCACGGCTTGTACCACCATTTGATAAAACAGGTGTTGCCGGCATAAACCATAGATTTGAAATATAATCATAAAGACGTTGAGCATGCGCAGAATCATCCGCGTAATACATCGATACACGCGCAAAGAGATCTTGAAATTCTTCTTCTGGCATTAAGTAACGATCTTTCAATGTTGTCTTACCGAAATCAGTTAGAAACTCATCACGGTTATGATCGATTTCAACGCGAGGACCTTTTTGCATTTGGGCTATATCGAACACGGGCGGAAACTCCTTTTCTTCTTTTTAATTACTTTATTATCTCTCTCTAAATAACGCTTAAAAACCTTTAGGTAATAAAACCCCACCCCAGCAAATTGTATTTTGCCCGATTTTCAAACGTTTTGAACGACTTTTTACCTGAAACGTAAATCTTTACCAGAGTGGTAAGACATACAAGGTCTTGTGTCTGATAACAATAAATCTACCAGATATTGATTCCGTGATGCAAGAATTTTCTTTTTTAATGAAACTTTCATCACATGGAAAATAACGTCCAAAAAAGTGAATAAATTCAATCTATTTGAATCCTCTGAAAGGTCAATCACCTTTGTTTTTAGAATCGAAAAAAGAAAAAAAATTACTTTTTTGAGTTTTTTTTGCACCTGAGAATACCCATGAATTCATCACGAAGAGTACCATAATACCCACTACCTATAGTAGTTAGGCATATATTCATACACAATATATAGATGAACAAAAAAGTGATTCTTTTTTTAAAGAATCACTTTTTATAAAAATTATCCTGTAATGTAATTTTACAAACTTATCCTTTTTACGCTCGGTGCGGGCATCAGTTTTAAAGAATGCGCCTCACGAATACGAACTGTCATCTCTCCTTCTGGCGATGACGCTTTCTCAAAAAGATGTAAAACACTCTTCTTGCTTAAAAACTCACGCGCAAACATTCTATCCGCATATGCTTGTTTATAGTGACGTGTATATAAAGCATCAGCCTTTGCCTCAACAGTTGACTCCTTATAGGCTTTATTTTTAGAAATCGCCAAAAATCCAGCAACACCACCAACAGCCATACCACCAGCAAAAATAGCACCTGCAACAGACAACATTGGAGCGCTCACAACGCTCATTGCTGCGGATCCTATGATAAATAGAAAACCACCAAAACATGCGCCCATAAATGTCGCTAGGAATAAATTAAGATTACGGCTCATTTTTACTTGCTCTTTATATCTATTTTTAAAGAGATCTTCATCTGTCAGTGTGACAAATGAATGCCTTTCTAAAATAGAAAGCGCCTGACCAATGCCATCGTCTTTTTCCGAGCGTGATAAATATTCAATTGTCATCCCTAAAAGGGCTTCATATGTAACTTGCTGCGATCCTTTCAATCCTGTTCCGGCATTTAAATATTCTAAGAATCCTCTTGTGCTTTCTTTGTTAAACGCACCGATAAGCCCGTTTTCTTGTGCTAACAATTTATAATCTTGTTCTAAGTTTTTAAGCGCGCGACGCTGTTTTATCGCTGATAAAGGCATTTTATATCTCTCCCATGTCAATTAAAATAATAAGATAGTTTTACCAAACAGTGTTTTTATGTCAACTTAAAAACACCTTATTCAAAATATGTGCATACGCAATATAATTACAAAATAGAAAGAATATTGATTTTACCTATACTTTAATCTTGCTTTGCTTTCCAAAACTCCTTATATTTTGCATTGCGACATAAATATTTTTATGTCTTTGGGCGTCTTACAAGATCCCTCTTGTTAAGATGTTTCCTCCCTATACTGCTAAATCTATAGGCTCATTTCTTTATATAGAAGTGAGCCTTTTTTTATAAAGACTCTTTACTTTTTTAACTAAAACAGACTATTTTAAGACCATGGCAAAAATACTGATTGCAGAAGATGATTCCTCTATGAGGCAATTTTTAAAACTTGCTTTGGAAAAAGCAGGACACAGCGTCGAAGTCCGCGAAGATGGTATTCAAGCCTTAAGCGCAATCACACAAAATGACTATGACATGCTTCTCGCCGATATTGTCATGCCTGGCATGGATGGTGTTGAGCTAGCGACACGCGCGAAAGACATCAAGGAAAGTTTAAAAATTATGTTCATCACAGGCTTTGCCGCCGTTGCCATGAGTGATCGAAACCCGTTAAAAGGGCAAACAGAAATTTTATCAAAGCCTTTTCATTTAAATGATCTTGTGACACAGGTTGAACGCACACTCGCTGCTTAGATTTCTTACAAAGGCTTAAAAGATATATGTGCTTGTGACAGTGATATTTCAGTCGCAGGTCGTGATTCTAAAATAGGATTAAGAACAGGGGCAATTTCTTTAAATGCTTGCACCGGTAGAGAGCTTGTAAAGCTATGATGCTCTGCTTTTTCACCCTCAACATACGCGACAATCGTCCCATAAAAACGATCTCCTATTGTAAAAACAAAGGTTGCCGTTCTATTTTGAGCCTTATCGGAGATCAGGGTGCCATTCTCATCATATAATTTTAAACGATTATCGCCTGTCCCTGTTTTTCCACCAACAGTTAAGACAGAACCATCACTTAAGCGCACTGTATTTCTAGCCCTTATAGCCGTCCCATGAGAAACAACACCTTGTAATCCTGTTTGTACAATTTGAGCAATCTCAGATGACAGAACGCGTTCTCCCTCTTGAGATTGATATGTGAAATGACATTCATAAGGTGTATCAAGCGCCATTTTGATCGATGTATATTTATAAGGTTCTACACTGACACCATCATTTTGAATAATCCCTACAAGCTTTGCTAATGCTGATGGTTGATCTCCTGACACTCCTAAAGCAGATGCATAAGAAGGAACCATACGCTCAAAAGGAAATCCCAAAGCATGCCAATGATGCTCTATATTTTTAAAAGCATGTTTTTCTAAAACAGTTCTGATTGTACTATTTTGACGACGCGTATTATGTGTGTTAAAAAGCCATTCATAGCTTTCCTCAATAACCTCATTTGCACCCTTTTGAAGATCTTGCCAAGATAAAGAAGGATCTTGCACCAACCTTTGAGAAACCCATAAATCAAGAGGGTGCGTTCTGGATAAATAAGCGCGATCATTTAAAGAATATTTCGTTATTTCATAACGACTATAAGCAGATAAAACCTCTTCACCATCGTCACAATTTACACATAAAGGCATGATAAAATTAACCATATCTTGGTATGAATTTTGAGGCAGAACAGAACGGTAGAGTGTGGCTAGTTCATGCAAATTCCCCTTTGTATTCTTGGCTAACTCACTCACGATATCTTCACCAGAATGGCCTCGATACTTATTAAAGGCACGCCACACAAATAAACGCCCTTCATCATGAGCGAATTCTTTCATATAAGAAAGACGGCGTTCATCCGATCTTTCTGTTAAAAGCATCTCTAACTCTGGTTCATTTTGATGCATATAATATGTTGTAATATCTTGCATCATGCGAATGAAAGGCAAGTTAATTGATTTATATAAAGCTTCTTTTACTGTCACTCGGCGATGATTATCGTGATCATTGAAATTATTAAAGTAATGTCGACCACCGCCAGTATAAAATGGTTCATACGGATTTGCTGAATAGTCACGCTGCATCGCTTGCTCTAAGAGTGCGCCAATAGAATGTGTCTGAATATTCTTTTTGATATAGTCCTGAACAAACAAAGATAAAGGATCTTGATTAAAAACAAACTCTGGATTGTCTTGCGATGATCGATAAATAGCTTCCACCACTTCTAAATAAGTGATCAATGTTCTCAACTTAGCCGTTGAACCAAGCTCGAGCTTTGACCCCTCGTTTAAATTCAGCTCCCCTTCGTAATTATCCGTTTGAACCCTTAAAACATTTCCGTCTTCTGTTTTTTCATACAGGGTAAAACTATAGATAATCTCACTCATCGTTTCACGATCAGCCATTCTATAACCAATTAATGAGTCCGCCACGCCTGATTCAGGGTCAGAGAAATCATGCAATAACTGTGTTACCAAACTTGACACATCTTTATCTATTGTCGTTTGTACGACGCCATCATATCTTACTAAATCATATAAGCTTTGCGTATTAAAAAGAGGTAATAACCCTAAACGGACGAGATCGGCTGACTTATCTGTCGGTAATGACACATTCGGTGCGCGCGAAACATTGGGTTTTATACGTGCATTCAAAACATACTCTGCCATCTCGCGAGATAAAATCTCTTCTTTGCGTAACAATGGTATGTAAACATCCACACGATTTTGCAAATACTCCCATTCTGCATTCAAATATGCAGAAGGTCTTTGCACCGCCATAATCAAGCTTAAGATTTGCCTATATAAAACAGCAAGCTGCTTTTTCTCTGCCTCTCTCAATTCCTCGTCACCTTTAGTGAATAGCTCATGAGCCTCATCTAAATCAACACCAAACCAAACAGACAACCCTTCTGCTAAACCTGTCACTTCGCCAAAACCAGAGCGCGCGGCCAAAGGCATCGCATTCATATAATCCAAAACAATACGTTGTCGCTCAGCCTCTGTTTCATCACCATCTCTATAAACCTTTACGGACGCAGACAGCATTTGAGATAATTTATCTTGAGGCGTATAAGTGACCCCATCACGGGAATGCCTTACTTTCTCCAATTGTGTTGCCAATGTAGATCCACCAGCGACATCTCTCGTATAGCCCATATATTTCAACATAAATTCAAAACCCGCATGCATAAAACGATCCCATTCAATGGCTGGATTTTGGCGACTATGATGCTCTTGTAGCAACTCTCTATTTTCAACATATAAAAGCGCGTGAACTGCAAAATCTGGTATCGCTTCAAAATCATCAAATACTTGCTCTGGAAAACGCGTCTGATCAAGAACATAGTCATTCCGATCCAAGATGGTTAAACCTGCTTGCGACTTCTCTTGATAAAGCGGGAAAATTGGTAACCCTTGATATGTGATATTCGTACCCACAGTACACGCATCCATTTGAAATCCATATGCATTAAAACGATCTCGAAACATATCGGCTTGCTGATAACCAAAGCGTTGATTATAAGGCCCTGTAGGTGCTTTAATATACTCTTGTGCAAAAGGAGGTGATTTGAGTTGATACGAGAATTGTTGTGCAATCGTTTGAAAAAATCGCGATTGAAAAAGAGATGTCTTATTCTCTCCCCAAACAAATAACGTCCCTGCAGCCATACTCGCAATCACAGCATAGAGCCAAGGCGCTAATTTTGATAAGCGTCTTTTTTGCTTCGTTTCACGAACATCCTCTAATAAGGCTTCTGTCTTACAATCCTTTAAGGCCATAGTCCCTTTTTCTATCTATAGATGTGACGGCCACAGTAAAGAAGTGATAAAATTATGTCAAGAAATAACTCACAAAAACTATTTCTTTTTATCCCCAAGCCAAGTAAGGTAAAAAAATAAAGAGCGCCCGTAGCTCAGGGGATAGAGCACTGGTTTCCGGAGCCAGGTGTCGCAGGTTCGAATCCTGCCGGGCGCACCATATCTGTTAATCAATAACGATCAAACCATGCTAATGTTTTTTCAAATAAAATTTGCTGATTATGCATTTTTGAAAAGGTATGATTAGCATGATTGATATGCTGATAATCAAAGGCGCCTTGAAAAAGAGTCTGATAGTCCTTTGCGGGCAATTGATCACTTCCTAAAAAAATGCTTTCATTTGGAATAATAAATTGTGTTGGTGTCTTGATATGCCTCGCTAAATCTTGGCACTTAGTTGTTGAATAGTCTGCAATCTCTTGAACCATCTCTTGAGAGATCACAAATACATTCCCGTAATCAAGATGATAACATGCTGCCTCTTCTATATATTTCAAACAACCTGCATTCTTCCAAAAATTAGGAACATCAAGCGCCGGATCCCATAAACTCATCGCCGTAACAAGAGGCGAGTTTAAAATCATCATACACAAGCCAGATAAAGAATGCGCACTCACATAGATCTCGTCATATTCAACTGAAAAATGGTCTATAATAGTTCTGATATCCATGACATGGGTGGAAAGTGATGATTGTGACAATGACCGTGAACCAGATTCACGTGCATACAAACCAACACGGCAATGATCATAACCTTTTGAGGTGAAAAAATCGGCCGACATAACTTCTAATAAATGTGTCATTGTATGGGTCATACCATGAAGATGGATCACAATCTTCTTAGACCCTTGCTGTCTTATCGTTGAGTATAAAGAGAACCCATCACTGGTTGGAAGCCGCAATAAGGTTTCTTTCATCTAAAGCCTATTTATTTTTGTTTTGACGTTTTTGTTTAATAGCATCCAAATGATTATGAATTTTCTCGCGTTTTTCTTCACGCATTTCTTTCACGTCATCTTGATGTTCTTGTCTTTTTTCTTTGAGATCTGCTTTACGGTCTTCCATTTCTTGCATATGCTCTTCTTTACGTTGCTTGATCTCGTCTTTGTGAGCTTCTCGCTTTTCACGCATTTCTTGGCGTTTCGCTTTAATATCTTCCTTCATCTTAGAGATTTCTTCTTTATGCTCTTCTTTAAATTTTTGAGCTTTTTCACGCATCTGCTTCTCTTCATCATCTTCACCAGACGCTGTTTCAAGATCTTCCATCTGACTTGAGGAAGCATTACCTTCTTCACCACGCAATGCTTTCAACTTCTTTTCTTGTTCTTCATGAGATAAGGCACCAAAATTTGCGTCAATTTTCTTTCTTAAGCGTTCTTTAAGTGCGGCCTTATCCTCTTCAGACATAACCGTCAAACGCTCTCGTAGCTCTTGTTTAATAACTTCTTTTGAAGCAACAGAATCCTCGGCGAATACGGGCATTGCCGTTCCTGCAATCATTAAAAATGTAAGTGTCGCTATTGAAAAAACTTTCATATGATCTCCACTATTCGTGTATCATCCTCATTAAAATACCACCACCTAAGAGTGTTATTCTATAGGATAAACATTAATAACATACTAAAAGTTCCAAATCAAAGAGCGTGCTTTATAGAAGGTGTGTGCGTATTTTTTAATGCAGCGCGCAAAAAAGTCCTAATTTCTTCAAATTGTTCAATCACATCTGGCTCAATTTCATGCTCTTGTTCTTGCATATAAAGCAGGTAAGACGCTCCTAAAAAGACAAACATAGGACCATGACTAGCCGAGGCTGTTGCCACCAATTCTGGACGTACATCATGTAAAATAACACCAGCTGCATCATCCCCAGCTGAGAGTTCATAACTGAACACAGGTGTATCACCTTTGATATACCCCCATTCCTCATCCCCCAGCAAATACCAATAAAGGGATGTTTCAATCCAAGCATTATCCGTATTACGACCAGAGGTGAGTACAGGACCTGCATAACATTCAATTCCCTTTGAAATTACATCCCTAAGCCTGTGTAAAAAGCTCGGATCTTGTGCTTCAACTTGTTCATATTTCAATTCTGTCAAAAATTGGGAATGCTTTTCGCGCATCCGTTCAGGCGATAGCGGGTCTCCACCGCGCTTTTTTACCATCTCTTCAATCATCTGTGTGAATTCAGGTTCAAACCGATCTGCATAATCACGCCTTAACTCAATAGAACCACTAACCATCTCTTCAAAAAATTCTTTTGTTAAAGTGTCAATAATCGTTTCACGGTCAAGCATATAAGAACCATCAGCTTGTTTTTTACTTTCAGCAAATCCACCAGCAAAAGCCGGTTTACCATTATCTTTTCGGATAATTCCTGTTACATGAAGACGTTTTTTACCTTGTTTATTTGGAACAATTCGAACAGCTCCATTATCTGTTGTATAATTTGGTCCGAAGGCCCCCAGTAAGCCACGCCCTTTTAAGCCACGTTCTTCATATGGATTAACAGGATGATTTCTCTCATCCAAATCATAGACAACACCTGTCAAAGTTGAGCGACGCCCTTTATTCCAAACTTCACCTGATTCTAAAGGTGTATCAGCGTTATCCGCCCATTCAGCCCCTTTGATATTAGGATGGTCAAAATAAGGCGGGTTTTCTAAATCGGCTTGAATACCCATTTCCAAATAACGCTTATCAATCCCCAATGACATATGTTTTTTAAGATCATAGCGCTTAGCATAATCGACTAAATCTCTCGCCAAACGAGTCACAGAAGTTTCTGGAGCCTTCTTTAAAGAAGACTCCAGAACTTGTAATGCTTTCGGATAACTCGTATGTTTTGCCATCTTATTCATTCTCCCTGCTTATGCTGCTTTTAATTTTTGATAAGGCTTATACTCTTCTACACGCACATTTGCACGTGCTCTTACATCATCAAATTTTGTTACAGCTTCTGGTCTTGCCTTATTATAGAAAACAGTTCTTAAATAATCCTTACGACCTTGCAAGTTATCTCTGCGCACAGTTTCAAACCCAGTGAACTCATTATACACCACAGATAAAACACCGCGTTTTGACTGTTTGCCAGGATCTGTTTTGGGATCTTTGAAAACATCATACCAAATACCATCTTCTTGGCGAGCAGATGCTTTCATCGCAAACTTCATTGTATCACGATCTATACGCTGTAAGAGAGCGCCACCCATACCGAAGGCAATATTTTCAGCACTATAACCATTACGCTCCATCATTTCTAAGATCTGGCCGATTTTTTCTTGATCAACACCATCCCCTTGGATAAGACGTACTTTGTCATTTAAGACTTTATAGCCTTTACCATTCACACGAGCGCCAAATTTTTCTTCCAAAATCGGTAATGTCTTTTCAATGATTTCTAATGGATCCCCACTATCTGGACGGATTACAAGAGAGCCTTCCATCGCAAGAACATCTTCCTTGAGCTGATCCCCCCAGATATTTTCAATCGCATTGAAATAATCATAAGAGTCACTCACAACAGCAACTAAAGCGCCAGGTGCATCAAACTGCTTAAGCATATTCTTATAAGCGCGCGCTTCATTATCTTTTCCCCAAGATGTCATTGTTGAGTGTTCTGCCGCAGGGATAGAAAAACCAGCCATTTTGCACGCATAATATTTCATAGCGCCAAATATCCCTGTGAGCGTATCTGTTCCTTGGAAATTCACCAAGTGTGCCATGCCTCCTAATTTTGCTGTTTCTTTAGAAGAAGCACCGCGTGCGCCGAAATCATGAAGCATGAATGGTAATTTTTCCATTGTATCTGCTGTTTTATCTAGGTAATAAGCAATCGTTTTCTTAATTTCACGGCTTTGTGTCGCAACTGTTGTTGGATACCAAACCGCACGTAATAATGCTGTTTCCAAATAACTCGTTAACCAAGGGCATTTTGGATCTGTATTACGAATTTGCACCATCGCATTTTTAACAGGAACCACTGTTCCTTCTTCTAATGCTTTGATCTCAACAGGGAGATAGCCTTTATATTCTTTTAAAATATAATCCCAGCCTTCACGGTTAAAAGGAATGCCATGTTCTTGAAACATTAATTCCGCTGCATCAATTTGAGCTTTTGTAATTGGCTTGCTCAAATATTCTTTGATATAAGCTTGTAACCCAAAGAAAACCGCATCATTAAATTTCCCGCCGCGAGATTCGATGTAGCTTGAAACATATTCTGTTCCGGCTGGATACTGTAAAAAGTGTGAAGCCTTATAAGAATCAGTATCCGTTACCAAGCTATCGAAATCTCCGATATACTCTAAATACTCATCCAAATTCTCAATGACATCACTTAAGAGTGTTGTGTTTTCAGCGATCTCTGCTTTACCTGTAATAACGGCCCATGCATTTTTCATTTTTGTTAACATTTTTATTTCTCCTTTGCTGTTTATGTTCATATTGAGTATATATAAACGCATCTAAAACAACTCGTCAATAAAAAAATTAATAAAAATTAAATATTTTTTACAAATAACTGTATTCAAATGATTTTATAACAAATAAATCTGCATAGTTATTTAAAACACATATGAGTATATATAGAAAAAATACTTGACTTAACGAATACTTAATCCTAAAATGATAAAAATAAGAAAGGTGAAAACCATGAAAAAGAAAAAAATCGTTTTATTTGGTGGGTCTTTTAATCCGGCTCATATTGGTCACATGAAAATGGCACGTAGCCTTCATCAATTCTCTGACTGTGATGAGGTCTGGATGATGTTCGCTCAAAATAATTTCAAAGATCCTGATGCCTACGCATCTCTAGACGATCGCCTGCAAATGGCTGAGCTTTTATTAAAACATGTGCCAGACACACCTATTCGCTTCAATACACTCCAAGAAGAAATGCAAACACATCAAACGGTTGACGTTTTACAAGAACTGACCAAACGCTACCCCGACTATGAATTCGTTTGGAGCATGGGTACCGATTCTTTAATCCGCTTTCATGAATGGGGGGATTATGATTACATCATAGAAAACCATCCCATCATTTTAGTTGATCGCCCAACCTATACAGCCGATGCGTTAAAATCAAAAACAGCGCGCGAATATAAACATTTAATGGGCAAAACAATTCATCTTATGAGCGATGCGGAAATAGGTGCTATTTCTTCAACCGCTTTTAAAGAGAAATTAACTCAAAATCCAAATGCTGATTTCGGTATTATGAAAGATGTCGCACGTTTTGCTTTTGAAAAAGGGTTGTACGGCACACAAAAAAAGCGCCAAGCGTCAAGACTTAACCCCTTTTGCGCCAATTACAAATAAGGAACATACCGCCCTGTTTCCGCGTGATGTTTAGCGCTTTTTATAAGAGCTCTTTTTGTATCACCTTTAGTTGTTTTGATATTCGCCGCCGTTAAAGAGCAAGCCACACCTGAAAATAAGCTAACACACATCAGAGCATATTTTTGATTTAATAAATTGCTAACAAACATCACCGCATTCAACAAAACAAACGAAATCATCACAGCATTTAATGTGACTTTAAATGTTTCCTTACCTGCGGCTGTGTTAAATTCACGGCGCGTTTGCTCGAAATCTTTACCACTTGCTTGTAAATACGCAAAGATCTTTGGATTTTTCTGTGGATCACAAAATTTCATCCACTCTTTCTCTGACATTTTTTCTGACATATAACTTCTCTTTAATACGGCCTATAAGAACCTGTTTCTTTATAATGTTGCGCTTTTTTAGCTAAGGCTTTTTTTGTATTACCACGAGAATTACTCAAAGATGTCCCCATTAAAAAACAAGAAAAGGCAACAAGTGCATTCCACGGATTAATTGTTAATGCCACTAAAACATTACACATACCAACCATATAAAGCCCAAGATTTACACGGGCGATTGTTTGTTCATTTGCAGCACGCCGATTAAATTCAGCTCGGGTTTCTTCAAAGTTTTTACCACTTGCTTGTAAATACGCAAAAATTTCTGGATTTTTTTGAGGGTCGCAGAATTTCTTCCAGCTATCTTCTGTCATTTTTTCAGTCATAGATAAATCTCTAAATCATAATTATTTATAAAATTTACATAAACATATAAAATACACAAAATAAATGCAAGTGCTTTTTGCCCTTTTATGCCGATCTAAACGCATGTGCTGGATAACAGCCCAAAATACGGATCTCAGCCGCAAAAAAATCTAACTCCTCAAAAGCTTGACGCACATTGACATCATCAATATGTCCTTCGATATCACAATAAAATTGCGTCGCCTCAAAATGACCATCCACCATATAGCTTTCTAATTTCGTGATATTCACGCCGTTTGTAGCAAACCCACCCATGACTTTATATAGAGCCGCTGGAATATTGCGTACGCGAAAAATGAATGTAGTGATCGCTTTTCCTTCTTCTACTTCAGGAACAAATGTTTCAGGAGAGAACACTAAAAAGCGCGTCGTATTATGCGCTGCATCTTCTATATTCTCTTTCAAAATATCTAAATCATAAATCTCAGCCGCTAAACTAGATGAAATAGCCGCCTTTTCCTTATCTTGCATTTCAGCAACTTCTCTTGCCGCTGTTGCCGTGTCAGCACTCACATACTGTTCCAGCTTAAGATCTTTGATAATGTTGTGACATTGTGGCAATGCATGTGTATGAGAGCGCACTTGCTTAATATCGTCGATAGATGCACCTTTCACCCCTAATAAACAATGATGCACAGGCAAAAAGAATTCGCCCACAATGTTTAATTTTGTTTGTGGGAGAAGCTGATGAATAACCGCTACACGCCCAGCAAGTGAATTATCTACAGGGATCATCGCCAAATCAGCACGCCCTTTCTCGACAGCTTGCAAGGCGGCTAAAAAGTCCACACAAGGAACTGTTTCCATTTCTGGATAGACAGACCGGCACGCTAAATCTGAGTACGCCCCTTTTTCACCTTGGAATGCTATTTTCTTCATAAAATTTAATCCTTATATAATTTACATTGCTTATAACTTCATACTTGAAATTAAAACAAAATAAAAGTATCTTGAAGCAACAAAATGTCACGAAAATTTTATGTGACAAATTCAGGTGTAAACTAAATAAGGTCTGTTTTATAAGATGTCTTTTGAATTCAATAAAATTTTCGCTGCAATTTTACTTGCAGGTATCGTTGCAAAACTTTCTGGATTTGTTTCCGACAGAATATTTCATGTAGATACACTCGCAGAAAATGCTTACCAAATTGAAGTTGCAGAAGAAGCAGCACCTGGTGAACCTCAAGTTGAAAAGACAGCTGAGCCTATTCTTGCCCTCCTTGCGACAGCAGATATTGCAAAAGGTCAGAAATTATCAAAAGCGTGTGCCGCATGTCACTCATTCGATAATGGTGGCGTCAACAAAATTGGCCCCAACATTTGGAACATCGTCAATGCTTCAAAAGCCTCAAAAAGCGGTTTCTCTTATTCTGATGCCATGATTAGCAAAGGTGGTACATGGAGCTATACAGAGCTCAACAGCTTCCTTTGGAAGCCTAAAAAGCATATTCCAGGCACAAAGATGAACTATATCGGCTTGAAAAAACCGCAACAACGAGCCGACCTTATTGCTTGGCTTAGAACATTATCAAGCTCTCCTGCTGCTTTACCAAGTGCGAGCGCTATTGCGGCTGATAAGTAAATTCCCCACAAAAACCTAAAATTATCCTTTTATTAAGGCTATTTAACAAAAAATTAATGCCATAATAGTTAAAGGTTGACTCTCTGCGCGTTTTTTTGTATGATTATGAAAAATTATATAGGGGACCGAGATAGGAAAGGGATAACAATGTCACAAACACACAATGCGCTTATCGAAGAACAAAAGAATGCACTTTTTACACTGTTTCAACAAACAGCACAATTAGAGGCTGGTTCAGAATTACCAAAATTAGACAAAAACCAACAACCATCTAAAAATAAGAAAAAATATGGCGTGTTAGCTGCTGGCTCTGATTTTGAAGAAAAGCTAGAAAAACTATTCACTGTTGGATTACTCTCAAATGCCTCTGGAAATTTTGTAGGCATCCCTAAACCAATACAAAATATTGCATCTGTTATGGCATCAGCAATGCTTTCAGCTATTCAAAAAAGTTTGGACGCTACAGAAACAAGCCCAGAAATCTATACGTGGCTAATTGAAGAAACAGAAGCTCAAGCAACCAATGTTGGATTTGATGCCTATTTTGACGCCTTAAAGCCTTCATCTCAAGATAAACTTCTAAACAATGCTGACTATGTTTACGCGGAACTCTATAATCGTATTCAGCCTAAACAAGAATTCATTCCATGGGATTCACTTGATCCTAAATCTCCAAAATCAGATGCGAAATTACTGAAATCACTGAAATCAGCGCCATCTGCACCAGATGAGATCAAACAAGCAAGCGATGTGCGTAGCACTTCTGTATTAAAGACAGTACTTGGCAGTGTTAATTCTTCATCCGTTGATGATAAGAAAACAGAAACAGTGAGCACACAAGAATTACGCAAGCGCGCAGATATTGCCTTTGCCATGAAAAAACAGAATAAGAGTCTGGACTTTTATAAATTGATTACAGACCCTGTTTACGCTGTTGAAGCTCTAGAAAAAATTAATGCGAAAACACCTGCATTTTCACAAAAACCTGCCCCTGCTTTTGATTTAGACGGCACGTTAAAAGAAATGCAAAATCAAAAACGTCAAGAACCAACCCTCAATCCAGATGAATTTGTTGAATTGGAAGAAGATACAAGAACACCTAAAATTGGTGATATATCACAAGATCTTGAGCTTCCAGAATCAACACGAATTGAACCAACACTTGATGACATTTCATCAGCACCAGAAGATGATGTAAAAGCTGAATCTGTAGCACTGACTGAGGAAACAGATCTTGCAGAAACAATTGAGCTTCCAACTGAGGATCTCTCTTCTGAAGAAGTAGATTTCGACTTTGGTAAATTACAAGACGAGATTGAAGCAGATGTCGACAACACTGATGATGCTGATCCAGAAAATCTAGACTTCGATTTAGACAAGCTTGAGAGCAAACCTGATGCAATTGAGCTTATTATCATGAATGCCTACCCAGATATGAAAGACGATGTGCGTTCATCTTTGATTAATTCAATGAAACAAGACCCTAAAATGTCTTTTGAGGCATACACATATTTAGAAACGAATGCTGATAAGTTTGAAAAACGTATTTTGACAATGTTTAATAACGTTAGACGTGATAAACCAATCGCTATCGAGATGGCAAAAGTTGCCCAAGAAAAAATAGGTGATGTGCTTGTTGCCACCTACCCAGATGAAGACTCTGTTGAATTAAACGCTGTTGTTTTCAAATCTGTGCGCACAAGAATGGGCGCTGATAATACAATCGAGCTTGCCTTCATGGAGCCATTAAAGGCAGAAGATATCCTTGAAAATGTCATTAACCATAATGTTGATAAATTAGGATTTAAGAAAACAGATCCAAATAACCTCCCTATCGAAGATGCGCGTTGGTTATCTCTTGTAAACAGAGTTGGACTTGTAGAAAATTCTCCTCACAAAGAAGCATTAGAGAAATGGAGTGCTTACTTACCTAAAGAAGAGGTTTCAGAACCTGTTTTAGAAGTCGCACCAGCTCAAGAAGTTGACTTTGTTCTCCCTGATGAAGTAGAACAAGATGCTGACCTCCAACCAGAAACTGTTGCGGAAGAGCCACAACCATCTGAGCCACAAGCAGAAACATCAGATCTTTACCCTGTTGTTTATGAAGAGCCAAAAGAAGAAGCTGCTCCTGCTAAGAAACGTTCACCACTTATGAAACGTCTTTTAGGGGCTGCTGCAACGGTTGCTATTGCCGCTGCTGCATTCTCATTCTTTGGAAATAATCCAACACAAACGAATGATGCGCCACAAGCAGATTCTGAACCCGTGGCAACACTACAAGCAGCAAGTGCTTCTGTTGACGCTGGTACATCATTTGATGCGCCTGCTCTTCCAGCAGAAGTTACACCAGCAGCGCCAGTAACGGTTGATTATTTAATCCAACCAGGTGACAGCCTTTCTAAAATTGCCGCTGCCGTTGGATCGGATGTGGACACATTAAAATCATTAAATGGTATAGGCGCTGAACAAGATCAGATTAATGCTTTTGAAACGCTTAAACTACCTGCCGGTGCGAATACGGATGATTTATCAATCAATTCTGTTAGCACATATGATGGACCAACAATCACTTATACTGTTCAATCTGGCGATACAGTGTCTAGTTTATCAACAGCCTTTAATATTGATATGGGTTCATTTGTTGCTATGAATAATATCGACAATCCAAACCATATTGAGGCAGGTGCATCTTTGCAAGTTCCTGATAATGGTGACAATTTCACTACAACTGTGACATATGATAATTCATCAAGTGCAGCACATGCAGGAAATTCTGCTGAAGGCGGTAATAACGCGGTTTCACTTGACACAGAACCATCATCTGCACGCACTATATATCCAACGCCGCTGATGCAGAAAAACCCAGCCTTACGCGCCAAAGCAGCAAGAGCGCGTATTGAAAATGGTCAAACATTAGGCGCTGCCTTTAACAGTGTTGTAAATAGTGAACTCGTACAAGCGCTTCACCGCGATGGCAAAGCCTTAGCTCATGAGGGATCTCGTTTTGGGAATTGGGTTGCTGGCGGTGTTAAGAAAGCTGGTAGCTGGTTAGCAAGTCAACCACGTCCTGATAATAAACCAGGGCCACGCAGATAATCATTAACTTACATTTTTTGCTTCCAAGCACCGCGATCTGTTTGCTGCCAATAGCTCAGGTCGCGGTTTTTTTCTTTCAAAACTTTCCAATAGTTACGCGCTTTCCCTAAAGCTTCTTCATCTAATCCATTAAAGAAATAGCAAACCATCTCATAAGAATCGATTTCTTCTGCTTCAACGCCCTCCACTAGGGTTAATAACTGTGCTTGATTTTGATTATCCAAGGATTCACTGATCCATATTGGTTGATGATCAGCATCACCCTCTTTCTCTGTTCCATGAGGAAGAAAACTCATTTCATCAAAGCGCCATAACACATCATTTAAATGCTGCGTAACCTCTTTAGAAGGGGTAACAACCAAAGCACGCATATCACGTTCAAGGGCTTTTGTCAGGATCTGAGGCAAAGCCGTATCAAGTGTCGAGCGTGTTAAATGATAAAAACGAACTTCAGTCATTCTATTTTATGCTGTCTGTGCATCAATAAATTGATTTAAAAGACGCACGCCATAGCCTGTTGCACCTTTATCCAAATGCGCCCAAGAGCCTTTGATCATGGTTGTACCAGCAATATCTAAATGCGCCCATTTCACGTCCTTTTCAACAAAGGCTTTTAGAAATGCACCTGCTGTTGCACTCCCCGCTCCCAAAGCACGCTTTCCAAGGTTCGTCATATCCGCAACCTCACTTTCTAGCGCTTTATCATACGCCTCACATAAAGGTAGGCGCCACACAGGTTCATTCGCAGCAATACCCGATTGCGTTAAAGTATCGGATAAACCATCATCGTTTGAGAAAAGACCTGCATACTCCCCTCCAAGCGCCATGATAATCGCACCTGTCAAAGTTGCGAGATCAATTAAATGGCTTGGTTTATATTTTTGTTGAACATAAGTCATCGTATCCGCTAAGACTAAACGCCCTTCGGCATCCGTATTTAGAATCTCAACCGTCTTACCTGATAATGATGTTACGACATCTGTCGGGCGTGAGGCATTTCCAGACACCATATTCTCAGCCAATGCCACCGCACCAATCACATGAACAGGTGCTTTACGTGCTGCCAACGACTTTAAAAGACCAACAACAACAGCTGATCCTCCCATATCCGCCTTCATACCCAACATACCATCAAAGGATTTGATATTATTTCCACCTGTATCGAAACAAATCCCTTTACCGACAAAGGCATATGGCTTACTGCCTTTTTTAGACTTGCCTTTTAATCCATTATATTCAAGTAAAACCATATGGCTTTCACTTGTTGAAGCTTGTCCAACACTTAGAAAAAGATTAGCACCCATGGCTTGTAATTTCTTTTCGCCTAATGCTGTTACTTTAACATCTGTGCCTTTGAATAATTTCTTTAAATTTTCGGCATACATATCTGGGCGTAAATAATTAGGGGGCTCGTTTGTTAAAGAACGGGCGACAAAAACGCCTTCAGCGATAGCTTCAACCTCTTTTGCAACCAAGCCTAACTCTTTATGATCTGTGCTAAAAGCTGTGACTTTTGTCAAAGTCATCTTTTTAGCGTCTGCATTCGCTTTTTTATAGGTATCAAAACGATAGCTCTTTAACAGTAAGCCTGTCATATATGCTTTATAAAAAGCATCTTTTTCTAATTTCACAGACTTAAATGGGAAAACAATATGCGCTTCTTTAACAGACACATCCTTTAAACGATCAAAAAGAGCTGCTCCTGCTTTCTCAATAGAGATTTGATCAAAATCCTCTTCTTTACCGCAACCAACCAGCATGATTTTATCTGCTTTTGATTTCTTATTCGGTGCAACGAGTAACGTCTGTCCTTTTTTTCCCTCAAATTCATTAAAATCTGTCCATTCAAGAAGTTTACTCATCGAAAAGCCTAATAATTCTAATTGTGTTTTAGAAAAGCTTAGCTTCTTCTTTTTCTCTGCCTCAAAGACAGGGCATATCAATAATGCTACATTTTTCTTTAATTTAGAACTATCTGCGGTTGCTAGTCGAATAGAGGGTGAGTACATGAGAGAACACTCCTAATGTTTAAATAAATTTATATGTTTTAAGGTTTGCGCCTTGCTGTGTTTGATTATATAAATATAAACACAAATAACAAGAACTAAGCTGAACGAAACTTTTTATGGATCTCCTGACGCGCTATATTTTTAAGACAGTTGCTATTGCTTTAATCTTTGTAACAGCCTGCCTAACATTCGCAGTCTGGTTAACACAGATTTTACGCTTCTTAGAGCTTGTCGTTGATGCAGGCGCTCCTGCTGGTGTTTTTTTTGAGTTATTGATTTTAACGGTGCCCAAATTTCTAGAGCTCGTTCTCCCAATTGCTTTATTAGGAAGCTTGCTTTTTATCTATAATAAATTAATAACAGATAATGAGATTGTAGTTATGAATGCCGCAGGCCTTTCCTCTACAACTCTGATCAAGCCTGTTTTGATTTTATCAGGGTTTTTAGCGATCTTTATGTTTATATTAGGTGGATGGCTCTCTCCCTTATCACATGCTAAACTTCAATCTTTGAAAGAATATGTACAATCCCAATATAGCTCTGTCTTATTAAGAGAAGGTGTTTTTAATAGTTTTAATGGGGATATTACCGTTTTTGTACGCGAAAAGAGTGACGATAATTATTTACAAGGTATTTTAATTCATCAATCAACATCCGCAGAACAAACAACACCTTCAACAATTATTGCAAAAGAAGGGCATTTATTACAAGAAAATGACTCTATAAAAATCACCTTAAAAAACGGTTCAAGACAACAAAAAGACAGCAAAACAAATTACGTCTCTAGATTAGACTTTGATAATTACACCGTTGATATCACACCTAAAAAACGTGCCTTGCGTGAACGTTGGTCTGAACCAGATGAACGCACTTTGCCAGAACTTCTAACACCCGATGTCACAAATGTCAGAGATGTTAGATTTTATTCTGCCTTTATCTCAGAATTTCATCGCAGAATAAGCGCTCCTTTTTTAATCTTTAGTTTTTCACTTATTGCTATGACATGCTTGCTGATCGGAGGCTTTGATAGGCGCGGTCAAAACAAGCGTATTCTTTTAGCTGTTTTATTAGCAATCATTGTACAAAGCTCATATTTAACCTTTATCAACCTAGCAGCATCAAATAGTTGGTTTGTTATTGGCATATATGCAAGTGTCATTCTTCCTATTATTTTTTGTTGGAAAATGCTCCATCCCAAGGTCAAGGTTCAATTCAACGAAAAGGAGATCAGATGATCCGTTTCTCATCGACATTCTTTTTGTATATTTCACGACATTACTTGATGTCATTCCTAGCACTCTTAGGCATTATGATTGGCATCATTTTCATGTTTGACTTAATTGAATTATTACGTCGCGCCGCCGACAAAGATCTGGCCTTTGGTCTTGTGTTACAGATGGCTTTACTAAAAATTCCAGAAGTTTCTCAACGCTTGATCTCTTTTGCTATTTTATTCAGCGCTATTCATACATTTTGGCACTTAACCAAAAGCAATGAATTAATTGTTGCGCGCGCAGCTGGTTTTTCTGTCTGGCAATTCCTACTCCCTATTTTATTTATAGCTTTTAGCATCGGTATTTTAAAAATCGGTGTGATTAATCCTGTTTCTGCTATTTTTCTCTCTAAATTTGAACAAATGGAAAATAAGCATTTAAAACAGCATGTTGACCTAATTAAATATAATGAAACAGGACTTTGGCTAAGACAACAAAGCCCCAACACCAATAAACAGATTATTTTACATGCAGAGAAATTTCATCCGTTAACATGGAGTCTGTCAGATGTTCAGATCTTCACTCTTATAGATGATCTTGTCGTCAAGAGAACCGATGCTTACTCAGGATTTCTTGATAAAAACACATGGCATTTTGAAGATGTGACGCATTATAATTTCGAAACAGCGCCTGAAAATTCCGAGCGATATTTATTAAAAACAACAATTACACCAAAAGAAATTGAAGATAGTTTTGCATCTCCCGACACAATCTCTTTTTGGGATCTCTCTAGTTTTATCAAATCAATTGAAGCGATAGGATTTCCAACCATCAAATTAAAAATCTATCAGCAATCACTTCTTTCCGACCCGCTTTTATTTTTAGCTATGGTACTTATTGCTGCTGCTGTTTCTCTTCGCCCCCCACGAAAAGGGCAAATTTTTGCGATTATCACGCTTGGCATTGTTATTGGTTTTCTTGTCTTTATCTTGGATAACTTCTTACAGGCCTTTGGCTTAACCGAGGAAATCTCTCCCTTCATTGCCGCATGGTCAGCTCCGCTTATAACCTTTGCACTTAGCTTAACAACCTTATTATATCTTGAGGAAAGCTAAACTCATGCATTTTATAGAACCTGATCATAATTGCTCTAGATGCCCTAGATTACATTCTTTTATTTGTGATAACCGTATAAAATACCCAGACAAATATAATGGCCCTGTTCCTTCTTTTGGAAGTTTAGAGGCACAGTTATTAATCGTTGGTCTAGCACCAGGTTTAAAAGGAGCTAACTTCACAGGAAGACCTTTTACAGGGGATTATGCAGGGGATTTATTATACCCTACGCTTTTAAAATTTAATTTTGCCCTAGGGGATTATGGTGCATCACCTCAAGACGGGCTTACCCTCAAAAATACCCGTATCACAAATGCCGTTAGATGTGTTCCACCACAAAATAAACCAGACACATCAGAAATAAACCAATGCCTTCCTTTTCTGAGCGATGAAATTGCTGCGATGAAGAACTTAAAAATTATCCTAAGCTTAGGGGGTGTTTCTCACAAATCCGTTTTAAAAGCCTTAGGTTACAAGCAATCAAAAGCTAGTTTTACACATGGTGCTTTCCACAGATTAGATAATGATTTAACACTCGTTGATAGTTATCATTGTTCGCGTTACAATACAAACACAGGACGATTAACAACTGCGATGTTTGAACATGTTCTTAGGGATATAAAAGAAGCGTTACGCTCTTAGAATTTCATATTCATACCGACCATGAAGCTATGGTTACGATATGGTAATTCTGTTGAGTTATTCCCAAGTGTGGTTGTTACTTCAATCTCACCTGTAGCGAAATAGCGGTATTCTGCTGTGATACCAATACGCTCATCAAGCTCATATTCAACACCCGCCATCGCTTGGTAAGCAAAGGCATTTCCACTATCAGATAAGATATCTGGGTTTGTATTTGTTTCATATTGCTCAAACTCAACATAAGAATACCCAAAACCACCCCCAATATATGGTGTGTATTTTGTTTTGTTCTCTAAATCATAATATCCATTTACCATGATCGCAAAAGCACTTGCCTCGCCGTCTGACCCTTGTTGCTGTGCCCCTGTTTCTAAGCGAGAGATTGTTCCAACGTTATTAACGCGCGAGCTTACCTCTGCTTCAATGCGGTAATTTTCGAAATCATAACCAGCCGCACCTGAAAAAACATATCCAACATCATTTTCAACCTTCAATACACCTGTTCCAGATACAAGTGTTTGAATTGTATAATCATGCATTACATTAAAACCACCATTTAAGCTCAGATAAAACCCTTTATCAAAGTTACGTTTGGCTTTGGCATGTGCTGTTGTTGAAACTGTGAGAATCAAAACTGAAATTAAGATCGTTAGAAAGCGTATCATTAAATTATTCCTTTATGGGGCTATATATGATTGTATAGACTTGAAATTGTAAAAACGAATCGTAGATTAATTTTAGAATGAGAAACGACAAGAATAAAGAAAAAATACTATCTTTTTTAGGCTGGAGCATCCTTTGCTTACTGTTGATCAATCTTTTATACTTTTTTATACCCCGCAGCCCTCCATCTTCTATCCCGAAACAGATAAGCTCTTTCGAACAACAAAAGCCTGTTCATGAGGGACAGGAAGCTCTTTCCCTACAAACTCTTTCAAATCCCTTACAACTCGTGGTGTTTTTTGCTAGCTGGTGCAGTATGTGCGCCGTTGAACACCCTTACATCGTCTCTCTTAAAAAGAATTATCCTGATTTACAAATACATGGTGTTACTGTGAATGATTCAGCTTACGCGACACTTCATTTCTTAGAAAAATATCAAAATCCATATGATACACTCTCTATCGCTTCGCTTGATATGATGCGTAATTTTAAAGTAATGGGAATACCGCAAACTTTTCTGATAAATGATCAAAAAGAAATCTTATATCATAAGAGAGGGGTTTTATCACAACGTGATATTGATCAGAATATCGTGCCGAGCCTTGAAAAAAGCCAAATAGGAAAGTAACGTATTTTTATTTACACATATTAGAAACGCGTTCATATTCTTCCAAACTATCAACACTTTGTTGTAGCTTCCGTCTTTCTGAATACATACGCTCTGTTTGATTTGATACTGCTTTTTCAATGACTTTCATCATTTTATTTTGGGTACGCCCTGATATTGATAATGAAATAGGGCCTATTGTTCCAACTTTTCTGGCAATTTTATGCAGATCTGACTCAATCTTGGCTTTATATTTTTTCAAAACAGCCCTATCAATTTTAATATGTTTCATTTCATGTTCTAAAATAGCACTATGCTCACATGTACCTTTTGCGTGTTCTTTTGCAATTAAAATTGTTGGATCAATATGCATTTTTACATCGATCGTATCATACCAGTAACAAGCTTGACCTGAGTTTGTATCTTGAAGATAGCCAAAAGAAACTTGTGAATTCACACTAATTTCTCCATTCATTAGGCCTCCAACTTCTGTATGAGCATTTGAATCATAAGGAGATTTCGTATCAATATTAAATCCTTTAAGTTCTCTCTTGGATCTTGAAAAATCATATTGGACCTGTTTCGACGTCATGACGATATTAATTTTAGGTAACGGCGCTTGTTGACATTTACCAGCCCAGACAGGTGTCGAAATAAAGCATGACAGTAAAATAGCTAAAAAAGCTTTAGAAAAATTCACTCTTTTGTCCCCTAGATTGAATATAGCTAACTTAATTTATCCTCTATAAAAGAGTATAGCGTCTAAATATTAAAAATCTTTTAGTTCTTTGAAAAATCTTTTAAATGAATTATCTTAGCCTTAAAGTAACACATTAAAAATATAGGAAAAACCATGTCTTTTATCGTTCTCACTTTTATTCAATTAGTCGATATTTACATTTGGCTTATGATCGTTGGTATCGCAATGAGCTGGTTAATCGCTTTTGGTGTATTAAATTCTGACAACCGTGTTATTCGGGAGATTTATTCTTTTTTAAATCGTATTACAGAGCCCGTTTTAGCACCGATTAGAAAAGTGATTCCTCCTATTGGGGGGATTGATATTTCTCCGATTGTTATTTTAATTGGATTTCAATTTGTAAAACAAATGCTGATTGGTTTGATTATATGAGTGCAAAAATTATCGATGGAAAATCTATTGCCGCGTCGATCCAAGACCGCCTAAAAACAGAAATAACCCTCATTTCTGAGGGTAAAAGACCCCCTTCTCTTGCCATTATCTTAGTTGGCGATCATCCAGCGAGTTTAAATTACGTAACCAATAAATCAAAAGCCTGTGAAGCAATTGGTATTACATCTATCATCAAACACCTCCCTCAAGACACGTCACAAGATGAGTTAACTTCTTTAGTTACAAAACTCAATGCTTCCCCTGAGATTGATGGATTCATGATACAGCTTCCGCTTCCTGCCCATATCAATTCAAATGCTGTTTTAAATAAAATTGCTCCCGAAAAAGACGTTGATGGGCTGAATGTGGCTAATATGGGTAACCTTTTTAAAGCTCAAAAAACAACCCCTTACATGCGCCCTTGTACACCATTAGGCATTGTAACACTTATCAAGCACGCCTTAGGCTCTTCTCTAAAAGGAAAACATGCCGTTGTCGTTGGGCAATCAAATATTGTTGGTAAACCAACAGCCGCACTTTTATTAGAAGAAGATTGCACCGTCACAGCATGTCACTCTGAAACAATTGACTTGCCAAGCCATATAAAACAAGGAGATATTGTTGTTGTCGCAATCGGCTGTCCTGATTTTGTTAAAGGCGATTGGTTTAAACCATCTGCTTGCGTTATTGACGTAGGCATCAACATCCTTGGCTATAATGAAAGCACACAAAAAGCATCCCTGACAGGTGATGTTGATTTTGAAAGCGCACAAGATAAAGTAAGCTATATTTCACCTGTGCCAGGAGGTGTCGGCCCTATGACAATTACAATGTTGCTTTCAAATTGTGTAGAGGCTTATAAGCGTTGTTATTTAGAAAACGAGCGTTGACCATCAAACTCATATAAGTTTTCAGTCTTAACAAAGTCAATACCTGCTTTTTCACATGCTGATAAAACAGATAAGATATCTTCCTTAGAAACCTTTTCTCCCATGAAACGACATCTCCAATGATCAACCAAAAATGTTTCTGGTTGTCCTTCTGGCCAAATTTCTAACCCTCTATTTGAAATATTAAATAAAGTTAAGCCATCTGTATTACAAGTCTTCAATTGAGCAGCCACTTTATCAATATCTTTATCTTTTTGATGGATAAAGATATCAACACCAACTAATTCTTTAGCCGCCGAAACTGTTTCCTTTGGAGGAAGTAAGCGCACAGCTTTATCCGCATTTGCTTCAAAATTTGAAGCTTTTAATTGTATTGGCTTTTGCCCAATACGCTCAATGACCGCCTGAGTAAACTCTTTTGTATTCGCACGTTTTGTACTCACACCTTCACGATAAATATCGCCCGTGTGAATACCATCTTCTAATGTTTTAAGCCATGCATTATTCACTTTATCCGCAATATCACGCTGTCCAATATGTTTTAACATCATCACAGCACCGTTAATCAAACCTGATGGGTTTGCAATACCTTGTCCCGCAATATCTGGCGCTGACCCATGGATCGCCTCAAACATAGAGCAATGTTCACCAATATTCGCCGACCCACATAATCCAACCGATCCTGTTACCTCAGCCGCAATATCAGAAATGATATCTCCATAAAGATTAAGTGTGACAATCACGTCAAATCTTTTTGGATCTGAGGCAATCTTCGCTGATCCAATATCAATGATCATGTTATCTGCTTCGATCTCAGGATATTCTGCTGCTATTTCTTCAAACACTTTTCTGAATAAACCGTCAGAAATCTTCATAATATTATCTTTGACCATGCATGTTACTTTTTTACGCCCATTCGCACGGGCATATTCAAAAGCATAGCGACAAATGCGCTCTGTACCAGGCCTAGAGATCAATTTTAAAACCTGATAGACATCATCGGTTTGGCGATGTTCAATCCCTGCATATAAATCTTCTTCATTTTCACGCACGATCACCATATCCATGCCTTCATGTGGTGTTTCCACGAATGGATGATATGTCACACATGGACGCACATTGGCAAACTGACTCATTGACTTTCTGATTGTCACATTCAAGCTGGTGAATCCGCCTCCTCGTGGTGTTGTAATGGGCGCCTTTAAAAAGACTTTTGTCCGTCTTAAACTATCCCATGAGCTGTCTTCAATCCCTGTCATATGACCGCTCTTATATACTTTCTCGCCAATTTCAATTGTTTCTATATCTAAGCGTGCGCCAGCCGCGTCTAAGATAGCAAGTGTTGACTCCATGATCTCAGGGCCAATACCATCACCATGAGCAACTGTAATTTTTGTTTTTTCTGTCATTTTTTTGACCTCTTCTTGTTAATAGAAAATGATAAATTTAAAATAATAATTGCTGTCAATGCCGATAATACAGAGGCTGCTATGACGCCTAAACGAATGGCAGCGGCATGATCTATATCAGGGTATGCCAATGTCCCTATAAATAAAGACATCGTAAATCCAATCCCACATAGAAGAGAAACAGCATATAATTGCATCCATGTTGCTTTTTTAGGGAGTTTCGCCAAACCCAGTTTAATCATTACAAAAGAAATACCAAATACACCAATTTGCTTCCCTACAAATAAGCCTGCGATAATACCAAACGTCAAAGGATCCATGAATGAATCCCAAGAAACGCCTTCAAATGACACCCCTGCATTCGCAAACCCAAAAATAGGCAGAACCATAAAGGCGACCCAAGGATGCAGTGAATGCTCCATGTGTTTAACCGGTGAATGTTTTTCTGTCCTTGTATCATACATCGGAATGCAGAGAGCTACGATTACCCCCGCTAAGGTCGGATGTAAGCCTGCTAATTTTACAAAGACCCACAAAACAAGCCCCAATAGAATATAGGGTGTTAAGGCTGTCACTCTAAAATGATTAATTAATATCAAGCCAATAACACAAACCAGTGCAACAGAAAGAGCCATATAATCAATTCCCCCTGTATAAAAAAGAGCGATAATTATAATTGCGACAAGATCATCAATAATGGCAACGGCTGTTAAAAATATTTTAAGTGATATCGGAACCGCCGATTTAAAAAACGCTAATACAGCTAATGCAAAGGCAATATCGGTCGCAGCCGGAATAGCCCAACCATTTATATTTTCAGGAATATTAAAGTTAATAGCAAAAAATATCAAAGCAGGAACTGCAATGCCTCCAATAGCCGCACAGATCGGTAAAATTGCTTGAGATGTTTTTGATAATTCGCCTTCTAAGATTTCTTTTTTTATTTCTAAGCCAACTAAGAAGAAAAACACGGCCATCAATGCATCATTCACCCAAAATAGAATAGGGCGTTTAAACGAGCCTTCAGCAAGTATAAAACCAAAATCTATATCTAAGAAATGATTATAATAAACATCTAAAGGGGTATTCGCTAAAAGAATAGCCAGAACAGAAGCAATAATTAAGACAATACCGCCAACTGTTTCTAATTTTAAAAATTTATTTAACGAGGATAAAAGCATATTTAAACGAACGAGAAGAAAACTTATTTTGAAAAATAATGGCAAGAACTGCCTTGTACGTATAAGAATTTAAACTTATTGATTGAAAAGGTCAAGTATACTCAGTACCATAGTAATAATTTGTTAATTCTTTTTTTGAATTACCCACTTATCGAAACGCTTATATGATCTCTTCTTTCTTTAGCTCTCGCTTTAAATATTTTTCTGAAAAATCCCCTGCGTATTTTTCTATCTTTTTAGTTTTCTTTGGCTACTTCTTCTTTAACGTTAATGATGCTTTTATAAAAATTCTTGTTGAACATCATACAACAATTGAAATTATCTTTTGGGGTGCGACATTTACCTTATTGGGAATGTCTTGTATTACCGCCTTTGCTGATATGAAGACGGTGTGGAAAACAAATGATTTAAAATATCATATCTTGCGTGGATTTTTAACATTAGCTTATATTTCTTGTAATGCCGTTGGCTTAAAATATCTTAGCCTGCCTAACTTTTATGCCATCATTTTTCTATCCCCTATGATTTGTGTCTTACTGGGGCAGATCTTTTTCAAAGATCATATCAACACAGCGAAAATAATAGCTCTCATTACTGGGTTTATTGGTGTTTTAATTGTTGTTAGGCCAGGGAATTTAGATTTTAGTATCGGTGTTATCTTGACTTTTCTATCCGCTGTTATGCATGCGGCGTCTCTTGTCTTAATCCGAAAAATTGACAAAAGCGACCATTATCTACTCTTTAATATCGTTGTCTCTATTGTTGTCTTTTTAGGTGCTTTAGGGCCTTATTTATATTTATCTGAAAGCTTAACCTTGCCACAGCCCTATTATTTATTTCTTTTCTTTTGCTGTGGTATTTTAAGTTCTATAGCCGCCACATTGATCGCAATTGGCTTTCATATAGCTCCATCGACATCAACAGTAGCTCCCTTTCATTATATGCAGATTATTGGGGGAATAGCGCTTGGTTATCTCATATGGGCAGACATCCCAACATTATCGACCTTTATTGGGTCAATAATCATTATTATTAGTGGTCTCATGATTATTAAAAATGAAAAATCATACAAAAATAAAATTATGCACAAATATCCATTATGATCCCAGTGCAGGCTTATACGTCGCCACAAGAGCCTCAAACTTGCGTTCTGTTCGAAGCATATCTAAGTAAGACGAAATAATCTCTTTTCGATCATGTGCTTTTACTGCCATTGTCAAACATGTTGCCAAAGCATCCTTCAAATCTCTATCAGACAACGCTTCATTATCAATAACATCTTTTATAATATCAACCATCGATCTTGCCATCAAAGGTTGAGAAAAAGAATTTCGGTTATATACATTTAAACATTTATTCAAAATTCTTTCATCATGAGGAATAAGATGAATCTCTGTTACACTTTGAGCCAATTCTGTTAAAATTGTATTCGTACATGGGATAGAAACACCATCAGGCCCTATACATGACATGAGATCTGATGCTAATTCTTGAACAGCTTTAAACGCTAGCTCCTTTACATCAATAATCTCCGTGATAACATCTAATTGTAATTGAATTCTATCTGAGAAAGAAATAGCAGGGATTTGAGAAAGCAGAGAAAATGTTCTTTTAATACCCTCTCTTAAATAACTGTCATTTGCAGAGCCAAGGCGAATAGCTTCGAAATTTGCTTCTGATAACATATCCAATGATGTTTTCAACGCTGAATCTGTTACTTGATCTTTTTCAATTAAGTCTTTGACACGCTGTAAACATAAAAAAGAGATATCAGATAAAGGCTCACAATCTTCAATCTTGTCCATATATTTATCAACAATGATATCTAAATGCTCACATAATTGTGATTGCTTTCCTTGGTCATAAGACGCGCTTAAGCTTTCAACCATTTGATCACATATAGCCGTTAACTCAGAACGATCAATAGAGTCTGAACTGATATAACTGCTGATAACACCCCTTAAAAAGGTTCTATGAAATGACGGTTCATAACCTTCTTTCCCATCATATAACACCGCTCTCACTGTGCTGTTTACAACAGTTTCATGAATTGTATTCTCTATTTCTGCATCAGACTTTGTATTCTTATATAAAGATCTAAACACTTCAACCAGTTCTGGCACAGCTATACGTTGCGTATCTTGAGCAAAAACATCTAATACTTTATTAAGAGCTTGTTTGATTTTTACTTTATCTTCTGCAAGAAAGCTTGTCTTCATACAAAGCAAGAAGCCTACATCAACACTTAAACCTTGATTAAAGAGAGCCTTCATTGTGTTCTCATATTGCTCAGAAGTGAGTGGCTTTTGTTTTATTTGTTTCACCAATTCCCATTTCAAGACATCACTATCTTTAATATAACCAGAGAAATTTGCTGCAGAACTTGCCGACACAAAACCTTTTTCTTCTGATTTCATCACGCATGCTCTATAGGCCTCACTCAGTACTGCTGGATCAGTCACATAAGGCACCAGAGCGTTAATCCGAAGATCCATTGCACTATCTACATCTTGGTTTAGGATCACAAAAACATCTTTAAACAAAGATTCATAAGCATCTGGAGATAAAGGCATCTGATTTTCTCTCTTTCATATAGCATCAATTAAAATAAGATTACATAACCTACTAACATGCGTCTATTATGTCAACAGTTAATTGTGTAATCATAACCGTATAAATAAAAAAAGAGGCTTCTCAGACAAGAAGCCTCCTTTAATAAAATATCTAATTGATATTACTCAATAATCTTAGCAACAACGCCAGCACCTACTGTACGGCCACCCTCACGGATAGCAAAACGTAGACCTTCGTTCATTGCAATCGGTGCAATCAATTCTACATCCATTGCAATGTTATCACCT
>Ga0208833_1000017_pt1 | contig 63451 bp, 59 predicted proteins | sample DeeseametaMP1788_FD_184181 | JGI IMG/M metagenome (GOLD analysis project Ga0208833, IMG submission 184181) | Marine microbial communities from the Deep Pacific Ocean - MP1788 (SPAdes) | ecosystem: Environmental > Aquatic > Marine > Oceanic | place: North Pacific Ocean | collected 2011-05-03 | reverse complement strand
TGCCCCGATTCAGGACTGGGTAAAACTAGCCGTTAATCGTGCGCGTCTATCAAGCACGCCAGCAGTATTCTGGTTAGATAAAGATCGCGCTCATGATGCTGAGTTAATCAAGAAAGTCGAAACTTACTTGAAAGATCATGATACTGATGGCCTAGAGCTACATATTTTAGCGCCAATTGAAGCGACTGAGTTCACGCTAAAGCGCGTCAAAGAAGGCAAGGACACAATCTCTGTTACGGGTAACGTATTACGTGATTACCTAACCGATTTGTTCCCAATCCTTGAGTTGGGTACAAGTGCTAAGATGCTTTCGATTGTTCCGCTAATGAACGGCGGTGGATTGTTCGAAACGGGCGCTGGTGGTTCTGCACCAAAGCACGTTCAACAGTTCGTGAAGGAAAACCACTTACGCTGGGATTCGTTGGGTGAGTTCCTTGCACTAGGCGTGTCGCTAGAGCATATGTCTGAAAAGAATGGTAACAAGAAAGCGCAGGTATTGGCGGACGCATTAGATGTCGCGACGGAAGCTTTATTGCTAAACGGTAAATCTCCTTCACGCAAAGTTAATGAGCTTGATAACCGTGGTAGCCACTTCTATTTAGCAATGTACTGGGCGCAAGAGTTAACTAAACAAGATACTGATGCTGAGCTTAAGTCTCAGTTCGCTAAAGTTGCTGAAGAGCTGACAAGTAAAGAGCAAGCCATTGTTGATGAGCTAAATAAAGTTCAAGGCCAAGCGATGGACATCGGCGGTTATTATTCACCGGATCATAAGCTGGCTTCCGATGCTATGCGACCTAGTGATATTTTGAATGAAGCACTAAAGCTCATTGATTAATCAGTAGTTAGTTGATGAAAAGGCGCCGCTTGGCGCCTTTTTTATGGTAACGATTGGGACTTGGGATGCGTTTATTGTTGTAAATGCAATCATAAATGGTAGTATTTGTTCACTAGAAAAAATAAGAGCGAAACAAGATGCAGGAACATGACAATATAATCCTACCCGACTATAAAGAGTATCCGCCGGAAGAAATGAAGACTCGATCTAAAGAGTTCTATGATGAAATAAAGCGCCGCCATACGGTTCGAGAGTTCTCAGATAAAGCTGTGCCGAGAGAGGTTATTGAGAATTGCCTTAGAGCCGCAGGTACTGCACCAAGTGGCGCCAACCACCAGCCATGGTTCTTTAGTGTTATTGGCAGCCCAGAGGCTAAGAGAGAGGTTAGAGTTCACGCAGAAAAGGAAGAGCGTGCTTTTTATGATGATGGTAAAGGCGGTGAAGTGTGGCTTGATGCACTAAAACCCCTAGGCACCGACTCACATAAACCATATCTAGAAACGGCACCTTGGTTGATTGCGATTTTTGCCCAACGAAGAGGGGGGCTGCACGCAGGGGAACAACGTAAAAATTATTACGTGCCGGAATCAGTTGGAATCGCTACGGGCTTTTTAATTAATGCATTGCACTCTAGTGGGCTTGCTACGCTTACGCACACGCCAAAACCGATGGGCTTCCTCAACACTATTTGTGACCGACCAAAATCTGAACGTCCTTACATTCTTTTGGTGGCGGGCTATCCCGCAGAAAAAGCGACGGTACCAGTACACGCTACCGTTAAAAAACCACTAGAAGATATTGCTGAGTTTATTTGATTGTCGTTAAGCCGAAATAACTAGTGTCATAGGTTGGGCTAAGTAATTTAGCTTAGTCCAGCTTATTGTACCAGCGGATAATTTCTTTTTGATCGCCGGATAGCTCAAGACCCGCATCTTGTTCTTTGATGGCGTGCTGAGCGAGTAACTCCACAGCTTGTAGCTCAAGCTTCTTTAGGCTGTCGATTAGCGTCTGACGTTGCTTTTGTGTCAAAAAAGATGCCAGTTGTTCATCACGTTGATGAAGGCTTGCTGTGACTTGTTGGTACAGCTGTTGGCCTTTATCGGTGAGGTAAAGCTGCTTTTCTTTTTTATTGTTGGGTAAGGCGCGCTTGTCGATGAGCTTCTTATTAAGGAGCGTTTTTACACCACGACTCACCGTATAACTGTCGAGCTTTGTCTGAAAAGCAATTTGTGCGGCTGAAACTGGAGAATAGGTGCCGACATTAAGCAGTACGCGGAGCTCTCTAGAGCCAAGGTCGGTAATTTTGCGTATGGTTATATCTCTACCTAATTGTAGGATGTTGCTGATGACCGCGATACGGTATGGCAAGTGATCATCTAACTCGTAAGGTGGTTGTTGCTCAGTATCGTTTGGTGGCGTTTTCATATTTTAGCGACTTCTTTTTATGTTTTGTCATTGTAACTCATTTGTTTTTATTAGAGAAATCTTACATAAATGTTAATGCTGAGTCACCTTAGATTTCAGCTTTTAAATTTCTTTAGAGTCAATTATAGTCAGACCATCTAACGGGCTTTACGCTAACGCCCCAGAGTTTTGCAGGCTATAACAACGAGGCAACCATGATTGATTTACGAAGTGATACAGTGACCCAGCCGACCGAGGCTATGCGCAAAGTGATGGCAAAAGCCGCAGTTGGCGATGACGTGTTTCACGATGACCCAACTGTAAACCGATTAGAGGCGTTGATGGCCGAGATGTCAGGTAAAGCCGACGCTTTATTTGTGCCGTCGGGAACTATGTCGAACTTGGTCGGCTTATTGGCGCATTGCCAACGTGGTGAAGAATATATCGTAGGGCAGGATTATCACACCTATCTTTATGAAGCGGGCGGGGCGCCAGTGCTCGGCAGTATAGTGCCGCAACCAGTGCCAGTTGAGGCCAATGGCATCTTAGATTTGGATAAGGTTGCCGCCGTTATTAAAAAAGATGACTATCATTTCGCACGAACTAAGTTGCTGTGCTTAGAAAATACTCATAACGGCAAAGTGATTCCTCTGGATTATATGCAGCAAGCTTACGATTTCGCTCAATCAAAAGGCTTGGGCTTACATTTGGATGGGGCTAGAGGCTTTAATGCCACTGTGGCTTTGGGCTGCGAATTAAAAGACTTGGCTCAGTATGCTGACTCAGTATCGATCTGTTTATCTAAAGGCCTAGGTGCGCCAGTGGGCTCAGTATTATGCGGTGATAAAGACACCATTAAGTGGGCGCGTCGCTGGAGGAAAATGGTGGGTGGTGGCATGCGCCAGGCGGGCGTATTGGCTGCTGCCGGTATTTATGCGTTAGAGAATCATGTCGACCGTCTGGCTAAAGATCATGCTAAGGCAAAGATTCTAGCAAAACGTTTGGAGCAATTTGATGCGTTATCGGTCAAGCCTGAGCTAGTACAGACCAATATGGTATTCATTAAAACTACAGCTGATACCGCCCAAGGACTTGCGAAACACCTTGAGAGTAAAGGAATTCGTATCATTCCAGGCGAAACAATGCGTTGGGTCATGCATTTAGACGTAACTAGTGAACAACTTAACTATGTGTGTCAGCAGGTCGAAGAATACTTTAGTTAGCCTCGGCTTTTTCATGTCGTTGAGCGTCAAGATGCACGGCTTTGGCACCATACGTGATGTAGCGTAACTGCATGGTAGTGCGCTCTTTAAGGGCGCTGCGTTCTGCCGGCTCTAAATCTAAAGCTTCTGCACCGGCATTAAATACTAGGGTGACCAAGCCTTCGGCCAATGTAAAAGATTGGTCGCTGGTATAGCCAGACTCTTGGGCCAAGTAGTCGCTCAACTCTTCTTTGAAGTGCGTAATCTCGCGCGCTACTGCTTCACGAAAAGCCGGTGAAATACCGGTTCTTTCACGAAGTAGTAATCTAAAAATGTTAGGATTCTTCTCAACAAATTCCATAAAGGTGTCGACAGAAGTTTGAATCACGCTGCCGTTAAGTTCGATACGACTGCGTGCTTTGCGCATCAGTTTACGCAAGGTGATGCCGGATTCATCAACCAACGTTAAGCCTAGTGCTTCCATATCATCGAAGTGGCGATAGAAGGAGGTTGGGGCAATACCCGCCTCGCGTGCAACTTCACGTAAACTCATGCTCGAGAAGCTATGATCGGCTGATAAGTGGGCTAGAGCAGCCTGAATAATGGCTTGACGGGTTTTTTCTTTTTGTAGTGCGCGTGGGCCTGGCATCATGTAATATTTGTTGTTGCAAAGTAGCTCTAGTATAGAAAACAAAAGGTTAAGTGTACAGCTGTACGCTGGATTGCAATAACCGTCATCAGAAGTTATACTGTGCTCAGTTTTTAGCGTACAAGTGTACGCTGTAATAAAGAGGTAAAAGAATGTCCAACACAGAAACTCCCGCCAAAGAACCTTCACACAAGAAGGGTGAATTAATTTGGCCTAATATTATATTCTTCGGTTTAAGCTTTTTAGTGGCTGTAACTATCGTGCCATGGTTCGGCATTGAGTATGGATATCATTGGTCTACTTGGATGTGGGGTATCGGCTTGTGGTTATTCTCAAGCACGTCAATTTCGATGGGTTACCACAGACTATGGTCGCACAGAGCATTTGAAGCCAATGGCTTTTTGCGCGGGATTCTAGCATTTGGTGGTTGCCTAGCTTTGCAGAACAGTGCTTTGCACTGGTCTTCTGATCACCGTATCCACCACAAACATGTCGATCATGACGAAAAAGATCCATACTCAGCGAGTTTAGGCTTTTGGCATTCACACATTGGTTGGATCCTTAAACGTCGTGATAATGGTCGTTATAATGAGCAGTATGATCGTTGTCCAGATTTGAAACGTGATCCGATTGTGATGTTTCAGCATAAATACTACTGGTTGCTAAGTATCGGATTGAATGTCGCAGTCCCTGCGTTGCTAGGTATTGTGTATGGTCATTTCTGGGAAATGATGCTGGTTGCAGGCGTGTTCCGTTTGGTATGGTCGCATCACCTAACCTTCTTCATTAACTCGTTGGCTCACATTTGGGGCTCACGTCCTTACACTGAAGAAAATTCAGCACGCGACAATTTTATTCTTGCGGTTTTGACAGGCGGGGAAGGGTACCATAACTATCACCACAAATTTCAGTATGATTATCGCAACGGCATTAGCTGGTGGCACTTCGATCCATCAAAGTGGTGGATCAAGTCTTTAAGCTGGATCGGCGTGACCAAAAACCTTAAAGTCGTGTCCTCTGATAAAATCGAGCGCGCGAAAGCTCAGACTTTATTACTAAAGGCAAAAGAGAAGACGGCTCATTTAGCTAATGCTGAAGAAATTATGCAGAAGCTGCATGACGAATATGATCAACTGGTTGCTCGTATGACAGAATTCTATGAAGCTAAAGTGGTTTGGTTAGAGTCTAAGAAAGCGAATATTGCGCATGAAATTGCGGAAGAGAAAGCCCACCTTATTGAAAACTATGAACAGTTTAAGCTAAAGCTTGAAGAGCAAAAGTTGAACTGGATGAGATTGGCTAAACAGTACGCTTAATGCTGACGGTCTTTTGAAAAAGACTGTATATCAAAAGAAAAAGCCCTGCATTTGCAGGGCTTTTTGCGTCTAGTACAGTCCTAAATAACGAACTAGGATAATTCTAGGAGCTTTATTGGTCTAAGAACTTTTCAGCATCTAGCGCAGCCATACAGCCTGTACCTGCAGAAGTTACTGCTTGGCGGTACACGTTGTCGGATACGTCACCAGCAGCAAATACACCTTCAACAGAAGTAGCTGTCGCATTGCCTTTTAAGCCACTTTGAACTTGAATATAGCCATCTTTCATTTCAAGCTGACCGTCAAAAATATCAGTATTTGGCTTGTGGCCGATAGCAATGAATACGCCCTGTAATTCCAACTCTTCAATAGAGTCGTCTTTAGTGCTTTTCATGCGTAGACCAGTAACGCCCATGTCATCACCCACAACTTCTTCCAGCGTGCGGTGCCAGTGTAAAACGACATTACCGTTTTCAGCTTTCTCGAATAACTTGTCTTGTAGAATCTTTTCCGCGCGTAATTCATCACGACGGTGAATCAGATGGACTTCGCTGGCTAGATTCGACAAGTACAATGCTTCTTCAACTGCGGTGTTACCGCCGCCGACAACAGCAACCTTCTGGTTTTTGTAGAAGAAACCATCACAAGTAGCACAAGCCGAAACACCTTTACCCATGAATGCTTCTTCAGACGGTAGACCCAAGTATTTAGCTGAAGCACCTGTACAAATAATGAGCGAGTCACAAGTGTAAGTGCCGCTGTCGCCTTTCAAAGTATATGGCTTATTCTTTAAATCGACTTCATTGATGTGATCAAAGATCATTTCAGTACCAAAGCGTTCAGCATGTTTCTGCATGCGAATCATAAGGTCTGGACCCTGAACACCTTCGTTATCACCAGGCCAGTTGTCGACATCGGTTGTGGTCGTTAATTGACCGCCTTGCTGGATACCAGTGATGATGGCGGGCTCTAGATTTGCTCGTGCTGCATAGACTGCGGCACTGTAACCTGCAGGGCCTGAACCAAGAATTAAGCACTTTATATGGCGCGTATCGCTCATAGGTCGTTATCTCCGAAGTTCTAAAATATTTATAACAATTTGGGCTAAATTGTAGGTATTTGTTAGCAATAAATAAACCTTTAATTGATTACCTTACTCTATGGAGTCATAGAGAGGTGAGTTCAAGACCGTTAGAATGTAAAATAATGCATATTTGCATTGCCTCTAATGCAAATAAGAGCTATCCTGAATTTACGTTAGATATTTGTATGAATTATGAACAGTAATACATTCGACAAAAGTTGCGATAATGATAAAGACATTGATGAAGTGATCCAGCAGGTCGCTAACGATGCTTCTTTATACGGTTTAGATGCCGAAAAGGTTAAAGAAATTTGGTTTGATGCCTTACTTAGACAAGTCGCTGACAATGAGCTAGAAAAGAAAGCTCACTAGTCCCATCTCTACTACTGCATCAGCAGGTCGACTGATGCTTAGCTGAGTATTCGGCTGATTTCTTAATAATCTCTTGCAGCACTTCTGTATCCACATCCGCTAACTTATTGATATACAAGCATGCCTTACTTGTTTTATGTTTCCCAAGCCGTTCGAACAGTTCTGGATGTTGATTGATACCAGCCATTACATATAAGGTGAGGTTTTGCTTTCTTGGCGAAAAGCCAACCAGAAAGATATCTCCCTCGTGGCCACTAGCATATTTATAGTGATACTCACCAAAACCAATCATACTATCGCCCCACATTTTAGGTTCTAAGCCAGTTTGCGCTTTCATCATTTCCAGAATAGCGAAACTGTCAGCACGTTTTTGTTCGTGCTCGACTTGGTTTAAGAACTCAGTGACAGACTTGCCCGTAGGCTTTGTTTTGTTTTCAGCTTTAGCCATAAATTACTTAAATTTTGTTTTTAGGGTGTCTTTTATCATAGCAAACATCGTTTCATCACGCTGGTAATCGATTGCTATAGGAATAAGCTCAGAATCTAAGGCCAGAACTAAAGAAGGAAAGCCATTTGCTGAAAGCTTTCTATATTGCTCAATTTGTTGCTTAAGTAATTGCTCGGTCTCTGGGGAACGCAAGTCTTGTGCAAACTGTTCGGTGTTAAGTTCTAGTTCACGGGCTAACTGCTCGAGTGTGGAGGTATCAGATGGGTTCATAGCCCTTAAATAATAGGCTTCCTGTATGGCACGAATCATGTGTTTTTCATGGTTTTGCTGGCTAGCGGCAAGAACCGCGCGACAGGCGGGGTAGGTGCTGCGTCTCGGCTGGCATATGGTCCAAAAGTCATAGTTAAACTGGGTGCCTAACAATGTTTCGATACGTCGCCAGTAGCTTCGTAGGGTTTTCTGCATCTCTAGAGGCATGGGAAGGTCGCTATCAGGGGCCAAGCCACCAAGAATACATTCAATATTTAAGCTATACTCGAGCTCTTGAGTTAAACGCGCTTGTAAGCGTTCCCACGTTGGCGCAAATCCCCAGCACCAGCTGCACATAGGATCATGAAAATAAAAGAGTTTTACAGTCATATTAAAATAGTGACAGTTGCATGAATCTACAAAATAATACTTTACTTCCCCTGTGTATATAGTATTCTACACACGCTGGTTAAAATAACAGCTAACACGAAAGATACATATGTTCGATGCTACACCCGAGTGCTAAAAAGTACAGACTTTGAATCACTTACTGTCGTACCACCGCTATTTGTTATCTAAGTTAATGCCGTTTTTATCTCAGTAACACCCGCGTTAGTGGCCCATAGGGGGTTTACGGCGCAAACATTAATTTTTAAGCAAATTAGCTTTGGAGAAATATCATGTCAAAAGTAACTGGTACAGTTAAGTGGTTCAACGAGTCTAAAGGTTTTGGTTTCATCGAGCAGCAAGCTGGCGAAGACGTATTCGTACACTTCCGCGCTATTCAAGGTGACGGTTTCAAAACTTTAGCAGAAGGCCAACAGGTTGAGTTCGAAATCGAGCAAGGCCCTAAAGGCGCTCAAGCTGCTAACGTTACTAAAGTATAATTTATACTTTAAACGTTTCTAAAAAAGCCGCTCATTGAGCGGCTTTTTTTATGTCTGTGTTATTAAGAAAAAAGTTTTGTATAATAAGCTTAAATGGATTAGTAAAAGACTGCAGATGAGACTAAAAGGAAAACTCGTTACTTGGAATAGTGGAAAAGCTTTCGGTTTTATCCGTTTATTCGAGCACACCCAAAACAAGGATATCTTTGTTCATAAGTCTGAAATTAAGGGTTTAAGGCGACAACCTAAGGTTGGCGACATAGTCACTTTCACATTAGGTAACGATAAAAAAGGACGTTCTAGAGCGTTAGACGCTGTGATCCTATCAGCTAAAAAGAAAAAACAAAATAATAACTTTAAAGAGTATAACCTATTTTTTGCTTCGGCATTTACTATATTTCTCATTGTAAGCTTCTGGGTAGGAAAGCTTCCCTTGGAGTTGGTGCTCTGTTATTTAATAGTCAGTTTAGTCTCTTTTCTGATGTACTACTTTGATAAGAGAGCATCATTAAGCGGTAGGGAGCGTACTCCTGAAAATACTTTATTATTGCTTGGCTTGATTGGGGGGTGGCCAGGAGCAATTGCGGCCCAACAAATATTTAGACATAAATCATCCAAGAAATCTTTCCGTAACGTATTTTGGACTATGGTAGTATTAAACATTATGTGTTTGATTCTGATTGCTTATCTCTTATAGGATGCATTGAGCGGAGCTAACTAACATTCTTTAAAATTAACCCTGTGGAATAGAGTTTATCATGAAAATCGCTTACCATGCTGACGATGCCATTGACGCCCAGCTAATATCTGATCTACTCAATAACAGTGATATTTTTGCGCAAGTTCGTGGGGCTCATATGCAAGGTGCGGTTGGAGAAGCTGCTGCGATGGGCAATGTTAAGGTGTGGGTCAAGGATGAAGATCTGACGGAAGCCAAGTCTATTATTGAAGAGTGGGGTAGCGCGGCATTTGTTGATGAAAAAGACGCTGAACTCTTTGATGATGGCTACGGTGATAATTCTGAAAAGCATTCTGAAGAATACGGGAAACAACCTCAGCATAGGGTTTTAACCACCAGCTTTTTTATCATTGTGGTTATTATGGTATTCGCTGCTTTAATTGAGGTTTAAGTGACTACTGGCGGTTTCTTGCCTTGTTTTGCTGATGGATACTCAAAACTAATGCATTACAAATGCAGTATTGCAAAAGTACCTGATCAGTAACATTTTGTACAAAAACTACTTAGGCCTCAAAAAATAATAAATTTACATCTGGCCGTCCAGATGTCCTTTTAAGTTTCTATCTTTTATGTATTTTATGGAGATACCCAACGCATAGATGGGTTATATCAAAATACTAGGGGGTAACATGAAACTAAACAGTCTATTTAACACAGCTGTTGTTGTAGGAACTATCTTTATCGCTGGTTATTCAAGCGCTGGAGATGCTTTTACCAAAACAACGATCGAGCAGCAAAACCACAAGACACAAGTACCGCAGGCCGTTAATAACGCGCTTACCAAACAGCAAATTATCTACGACTATGACGAAATGCTTAATTTTGATTTGGATGGGTATTTGAAGTCACAAGCACCGCATTTATTAGAGCACGCTGAGGTGATTTCACATTATGCAGGTTATTCTTCCATTAGTCCTAAACTACTGATCGCTTTAATGGAGCAGGAAAGTGGGGTTGTGACTGATAGTAAAACTCAGGCGAAACTCGATCGACCTTTCGGTATTTTATCAAGTAAGGTTGGGTTTAGGGAGCAAGTCGAGGATATTAGCTCACGATTAGCATCTGAGTTCTACAAGGGGCACTCATTCTCGGAAACCGGTATCAATGAGAAACTGACTACCGATAGAGATGCTATAAAAGCATTAAAAGCCATTCTTGCGCCAAAATACCAGTCTAATGCTGACAGTGCGTTGAAAGCCAACGAAACAGCTCACCACAAAGCTGTGATCAGCGTTGGTCAACTTTATAACAAGCTATTCGGCGATAGTGATCACAAGGTTAAAGCTCGAACAGCCAACCAGTCTAAGATTGCCAATATCGACAATTATTTCCAATTGCCGTACTTAGTCGGTGAAACTTGGCGCAATGGCGGAAGCCACACCAATACTGGTAGTGGTAGCTATCCACAATCGTCATTGGACTTTAACGACGGTGGTCGCTGGGGCGATAACTTGCGACATATTTGGGTCACTGCTGCTGCGCCAGGCCGTGTGAAATATCACTCCTCATGCTTTATGGAGGTGATCCATGAAGATGGTTGGTCGACAACTTACTACCACTTAGAAAACATACAGTATGGTACTAACGCCAATGTAAGCCGAAATACAAGAATTGCTAACTATGCGGACACATATAATCAAGCTCTTTGTGATGGAGGGCAGTCCTCAGGACCTCACTTGCACTTCTCGTTAAAGCGTAATGGACAGTTTTACCACTTAAATGGCATTAAATTATCTGGCTATACCGTGGATACGGGGCGTGATAGCTATGACGGCAACTGTAACTATTTCTGGCTTGAGCGTGGCGGCCAAAAGTACTGTGCTTGGTCAAACATCTACAACTACGGCGTTTCGGGTAATCCTCCAGGAGGTGGTGATACCTATACCGGTTACCTAAACAACGGAGGCAGTGCTGTAGAACCGGACGGTAGTTGGTTCTATTACAATGGAGGCACTATTTCTGTGGATATGACTGGCCCAAGTAGCTCTGACTTCGATATACGCCTGCAGCGTTGGAATGGTAACGGCTGGTCACAAGTTGCAATCTCTGAAACACCAACATCAGTAGAAAGCATCAATTATAGTGCTAATTCAGGTTATTACCGAGTGGTCGTCTACTCCTATTCGGGAGCGGGTAACTACAGCGTTACTATCGAAAAGTAAGTTGGTGACAAGTGTATAAAAAAAGCCGCTCAATTGAGCGGCTTTTTTAGCAGGCAATCAATTACAGAGTATCGTAACTGATTTCTAATGCGTCTTTCGGATCAACGTACTCAAAGCCTAGGTTTTCTGCTACTGATTTTTCAGTAACTTTGCCTTTGTAGACATTAAGACCGTTCAATAAGTGCGGATCACGAGCAAGTGCTTCGTGATAGCCTTTATTGGCAATGGTGATGATGTAAGGCAGAGTCACGTTGTTCAGTGCGAATGTCGAAGTACGTGGAACAGCGCCCGGCATATTAGCGACACAATAGTGAACCACATCGTGCTTGATGTAAGTTGGTTCTGCGTGTGTCGTTGCTTTTGAAGTGGCGAAACAACCGCCTTGGTCAATCGCCACGTCTACCAATACAGAGCCTGGCTTCATGTTTTTAACCATTTCTTCAGTCACAAGCTTTGGAGCAGCTGCGCCAGGAATCAGAACGCCACCGATCACTAAGTCTGCAGTTGTCACTTCTTGCTCTAGCGACTCTTGGCTTGAGAATACAGTTTCAACGCGTGAACCAAACTCAGCCGTTATACGGCGAAGCGCATCAACGTTACGATCAAGAACTACAACGCGTGCACCCAAACCTACTGCCATGCGGATTGCGTTACTACCGACAACGCCAGCACCAATCACGACGCACTTCGCTGGAGATACGCCTGGTACGCCGCCAAGCAACATGCCTAAACCACCACGAGATTTCTCTAGGCATTGTGCACCTGCTTGAATCGACATGCGGCCAGCAACCTCAGACATCGGAGCTAACAGCGGTAAACCACCAGTACGGCCAGTAACCGTTTCATAGGCAATGCACACAGCGCCAGAATCAACAAGATCCTGCGTCTGTGGCATATCCGGAGCCAAATGTAGGTAAGTGAATAGGATTTGGTCTTTGCGCAAACGCTTTCGCTCTTCGGCAAGAGGCTCCTTCACTTTTACAATCATTTCAGCTTTAGCAAATACTTCTTCAGCTGCATCAACAATTGTTGCACCAGCCGCAACATAATCGTCATCCGTAAAACCAATGCCGCCACCAGCATTTGTTTCAACAATAACCTCATGACCATGTGCGATAACTTCACGAACACTACCAGGTACCATACCGGCGCGATACTCGTGATTTTTGATTTCTTTAGGTACACCGATCAACATAATATAGCTCCAAATTGACGGTTAAATTAAGCCCTTTCTGGGCCAGTAAAAATCGCTATTATAGTGCTGTTTTATCAGTTTTATTTGCTAATGTTTGGCTTTTTGTAGTATAAATAACTTTATTAACCCAAAAAACATAGTTTTTATTCTGTGAAAGTTAAAAGTGCCAGTAAGCAGATATTAGACCGAATTGACCGCCGTATTCTGCGAGAATTACAGGCAAATGGTCGGATCTCTAATGTCGAGTTAGCGAAGTTAGTTGGATTGAGCGCGACCCCCTGTTTGGAGCGAGTAAGAAGGCTAGAAAATGATGGCTTCATTGAAGGGTATTTAGCCAAGCTTAATCCAAAGAAATTGTCAGTTTCATTATTAGTTTTCGCTGAAATTCGGTTGATGCATACCTCGCCGCATATGTTTACTGAGTTTAATAATGCTGTGGCTAACATTCCTGAAATTCTGGAGTGTCACTTGGTTTCTGGTGATTTCGATTACTTACTCAAGGCGCGGGTCGGTGACATGCAGGAATATCGAAAGTTGCTGGGTGAAACATTGCTGACGTTACCGGGTGTTAGGGCCTCGCGCTCGTACATGGTCATGGAAGAAGTTAAAGAGACCAGTTTGTTGCCAATAACTGACCAGAAATCAAACGATTAACGGTTGTTAAGACCTTATTAGCGTTTTTGCATTATGATGCTTGAGATAGCTGTAACTTCGATTAGAATGGTGGTAGAAAATACTTAGGATAAAATTTTGAGTAAAACTAAAACAAAACAAGCAGCAACAAAGAAAAAAGATACTCAGTTAGATTCAAAAGCCATACTCCGTAAACGACTTAGCGAAGGCGGAATGATCATTCTGGTCACTATTGCTTTGTTCCTATTATTGGCGTTGCTGAGCTATAACCCTAATGATCCTGGTTCTTTTACCAACGGTAGCGGTGCGCCTGTGCAAAACGCAGCGGGTAAAGGAGGGGCCTGGTTTGGTGATTTCTTTTTGCACCTGTTTGGTTATCTTGCCTACCTGATTCCCTTAGTTGTCGGTTATTTTGGCTTTTTAGTGTACACCGAGCGTAAAGAGGAAGTGTCCCATCCTAAAAGCTTCTGGCTAATTAAAAGCGCTGGATTAATTATCGCGATCATTGCTGGTGCAGGTTTGTTATACCAACACTTTGGTGACCGTTGTGTTGCGGGACTTGCAGTTTGCCATCAGCAAACGGATATCGTGTACTTTTCTGGCGGTATTTTAGGTAAAGCCATTGTGGGGCTGATTATTGGCTCATTGGGCTTGTACGGCACCACGTTAATTTTACTGGCCTTATTCCTGTCAGGAGTGACCCTGTTTACGGGTATTTCATGGCTCAAAATTATGGATAGCGTTGGTCGCTGGACCATTACGACGATCAATAGTCTAAAAAATTGGTACGGTTCTTTTAAAGAAAAGAAAAAAGAAGAGAAAGAAGTTAAGCAGGTGGTGGTGAAGCGCAAAGAAGCGATTAAGCAGGAAAAGACCAAGCGTGAAACGCGCAAGCCTGTCAAAATTGAGCCAAAGGTCGCTTCTGTGCCACCGAGCGCAAAAGTAGAAAAGAAAACACGACAAAAGCCTTTATTTGAAGGTGCCGGCGAGGGCCCATTGCCAACCATGGAGCTACTCGACGAGCCAGAGCCACCGAAAAACCACTTCTCAGAAGAAGCCTTGGAGGCCATGTCACGACTGGTGGAGTTGAAGCTTAAAGACTTTAACGTCGACGCTGAGGTGATGGAAGTGCACCCAGGCCCAGTGATTACACGCTTTGAGCTTGAGTTGGCGCCTGGTGTAAAAGTCAGCAAAATCTCAAACCTGGCCAAAGATTTGGCGCGCTCTTTATCGACCATATCGGTTCGTGTGGTAGAAGTGATACCTGGCAAAACTTATGTTGGTATCGAGATCCCGAACGAAAGCAGGGAGATTGTGCGCTTACGAGAAGTTTTGGCGTGCGATGAATTTGAAAGATCGAAGTCACCGCTGAGCATGGCCCTCGGTAAAGATATCGCTGGTAATCCAGTGGTGGTCAACATGGCGAAAATGCCACACTTGTTGGTTGCTGGTACTACGGGTTCCGGTAAGTCGGTTGGTGTGAATGCGATGATTATTAGCATGCTTTATAAGTCATCGCCTGAAGATTTACGCATGATCATGATTGACCCTAAAATGCTTGAATTAAGCGTTTATGAAGGGATTCCGCACTTGTTGTGTGAAGTGGTAACCGACATGAAGGATGCGGCTAATGCGCTGCGTTGGTCTGTGGGTGAGATGGAGCGACGTTATCGTCTGATGTCAGCATTAGGCGTGCGTAACTTAGCAGGCTTTAATAAGAAGGTTAAAGATGCGATCAAAGCTGGCGAGCCAATTAAAGATCCTTTATGGCAGCCTACCGACGATTTAGAAGAAGAGCCACCAACCTTGGATAAATTGCCGTCAATTGTCATTGTTATTGATGAGTTAGCGGACATGATGATGATCGTGGGTAAGAAGGTTGAAGAATTGATTGCTCGCATTGCACAGAAAGCACGTGCCGCTGGTATTCATTTAATTCTGGCGACACAAAGACCATCGGTTGACGTTATTACCGGCTTAATTAAGGCGAACATCCCATCACGGATTGGTTTCCAAGTATCGTCGAAAATTGATTCACGTACGGTTCTTGATCAAACTGGCGCAGAACAGCTACTCGGTATGGGCGACATGCTGTATTTACCGGGCGGTAGCAATATTCCAACTCGTGTTCACGGTGCTTTCGTTGATGATGACGAAGTTCACCGTGTGGTCGAAGACTGGAAAATGCGTGGTGAGCCTGACTATATTGAAGAAGTGATCAGTGGTACCTCTGAAGTTCCAGTACCGGGTATGCCGGGTATGGATGGCGGCGATAGCGAGCAAGATGAGTTATTTGATCAAGCAGTGGCTATTGTGACCGAAAGCCGTCGCGCTTCGATTTCAGGGATCCAGCGTCGTCTGAAGATTGGTTATAACCGTGCAGCGCGCATGGTTGAAGCGATGGAAGCTGCGGGGATTGTGTCGGAGATGGGCTCGAATGGGGCGAGGGAAGTATTAGCGCCGCCACCTCCTAAAGACTAATTCAGCTAGTTTGTTTGGCAATACTTTGTTGTAACTTATTTTTTGCGTCGTCATTTACTGCATGTAAACTCCTAACAAAAAATAAGTTACGCCGCGTCTTGCCTGCACCACTAACGCTGAATTGATACCAGTCTCTTAAGACTAACTTACTTATCATCCTGGCCCGTGTTCAAGAGGAGTCCCTTTGAGGGAGCTCAGGCTCTTGTGTTAAGACTTGTGCTTTATACAAGAAAATATATTAAGGTGAAATTCAGTCTCAGGGCTGTATAACGGTAGATAATGAATAAAGGCTCGAAAGGTTTTTACATGAAAACACTATTTGAACAAGCAGTTACGATCCTTACCTTAGGGTTTAGCTTATTGATGGCAAGCTTCAACGTTCACGCTGATGCTGCTCATAAGTTACAAGAAAAACTAGAAAATATTGATAGTTATAAGGCGAGCTTTAGCCAAGAAATTCGTGATGAGTTTAATACGTTATTAGATAGCTCATCAGGTTATTTTGAACTTCAACGACCTAAGCAATTTCGCTGGGTGGTCGCAGATCCTTATGAGCAGGAGATTGTGGCTGATGGGGATAACTTATGGCAGTTCGATCGTGATATTGAGCAAATCAATGTTTCCGAGCTGACGGCCAGTCTTGAAACTACGCCTGCAGCGATCCTCACCAAGAACGAGGTCGATATTGTTGATAACTACAATGTCGCTGAAATTGCTACGAGTAGCGAAGACACCATGTTATTTCAACTTAGTTCTAAGGCTGAAGACTCATTGTTCGAGCGACTGCTGATGGAGTTTAAGGGTGAGCAACTGATTGCGCTTCAGGTCAGTGATAACCTAGGTCACACAACCTCAATTGAGTTTTCTGATATCAACTTAGACCCTGATTTCGCAAAGAACCACTTTGCATTTACTCCTCCTGATGAGATTGACGTTATTGATAATCGTAAGAAAGTCGCGGACAATGCTAAGGATAAACCTTAGCACCAAAACTTTTTAATGAGTCAACAGGACCAGCTTTTCAACGATTCGCACGTTTATGTACCCTTGGCCGACAGAATGCGTCCTCACAAAATTGAGGATTATGTTGGCCAAGAGCACTTGCTAAGTCCGGGCAAGCCTCTCTATCAAGCTATCGACGCTAAAAAACCTTTCTCCATGATATTTTGGGGGCCTCCAGGTACTGGTAAAACAACTTTAGCAAGACTCATTGCAAATACTTCAAACGCTCACTTTATCACTATTTCAGCAGTTTTAGCTGGGGTTAAAGATATTCGAGCTGCCGTTGAAGAAGCTAAGCAATACCAAGCCCAGGGCAAGCAAACATTGCTTTTTGTTGATGAAGTTCATCGCTTCAACAAAGCGCAGCAAGACGCGTTCTTACCCTATGTTGAGAATGGCACCGTTACTTTTATCGGCGCCACAACTGAAAACCCATCGTTTGAGTTAAATAACGCATTATTATCCAGAGCCCGAGTGTTTGTTTTAAAAGACTTGTCCAGTTCAGCCTTGAGGAAGTTACTCAACCGTGCAGTCAGTGACCAAGAGCATGGGTTAGGGGCTATCAACCTATCGGTTGAAGAAGAAGCAGTCGAAATATTAATACAAGCTGCAGATGGCGATGGTAGAAGGTTACTCAATATACTAGAGTTAGCATCTGAGCTAGCTCTAGCCGATGATGATCAACAGCCAGTGGTTAACAATAAAATTCTTGAAGAAACCCTAACACAATCCTTACGTCGCTTTGACAAAGGTGGTGAACACTTCTATGACCAAATTTCCGCACTACACAAGTCTGTTCGCGGCAGTGACCCCAATGCGGCATTATATTGGTATTGTCGAATGTTGGATGGCGGTTGTGACCCCTTGTATGTAGCGCGTCGAGTGGTGCGGATGGCGAGCGAAGATATCGGTAACGCGGATCCTAGAGGATTAACCTTGGCTTTAAATGCATGGGACGTACAAGAGCGACTGGGAAGCCCTGAAGGGGAGTTAACTATTGCACAAGCTATTATTTACCTCGCATGCGCACCTAAAAGTAATGCTGTTTATAATGCTTATAATCAAGCGCGCAAGGACGTAGGCAATGAACCGACCTACGAGGTGCCGATGCATATTCGTAACGCACCGACACATCTAATGAAAGATTTAGAGTATGGCAAAGGTTATCGTTATGACCATAATGAACCTGATGCTTTTTCCGCTGGACAGAGTTACTTCCCAGAAGAAAAGCAAACCGTCGACTATTATCAGCCTGTGCCGCGAGGCTTAGAGAAGAAAATTGCAGAAAAAATGGCGTGGCTGAAACAAAGAACTGAAGAAGCATTAAAAAGAGGCTAAGAACGGCATGAACTGGGCAGTTATTGGGGCAATTGGTGTTGGCGGCGCTTTAGGGGCTATTGCACGATTTAAAATTCGTGACTTATCAGAGTGGTTACTTGGCGAACAATTTCTATATGGAACACTGATAGCCAATGTCCTTGGTTGCTTTGTTGCTGGTTTTTTAATCAACTTTTGGCAAAATGCACAGGTCTCGATGACCCTTAAAGAGGGGGTAATGATTGGGTTTTTAGGGGCGTTAACAACTTTTTCAACGTTTTCTCTAGAAACCTTATATCTTCTTCAGCAACAAGTTTGGCTGAAAGCTGGCATGAATATTCTTGGAAATTTAGTACTTTGCATGCTTTTCGTGTTTGTTGGCGCTTGGCTTGGTGGTAGAATGTCGGGCTAATAATTCATAGAACCACTAAATTCAGATGCTTGATCCAAAACTATTACGTAATGACATTGACGCTGTAGCAGCAAACTTAGCCAAGCGTGGCTTTGAGCTGGATGTTGCGACTTATCAAAAACTGGAAGATGAACGCAAAAAAATCCAGGTTGAAACTCAAGAGTTACAAAACGAACGTAATACGAGTTCCAAGTCTATTGGACAAGCAAAAGCTCGTGGCGAAGACATTCAACCTTTGTTGGATCAAGTTGCCGATTTAGGTAAGAAACTGGATGCTGCCAAAGAGCGCTTGAATGAAGTCATGGTGCAGCTTGATGATATGCTAGCTGGTATCCCAAACTTACTGGATGATTCGGTGCCGGAAGGCAAAGATGAGAATGACAACGTTGAGGTTCGTCGCTGGGGTACGCCAAAAGAGTTCTCTTTTGAGCCAAAAGACCATGTCGAGATCGGCGAAGGTCTTGGTGGTATTGACTTTGCTAGTGCAGCAAAAATTTCTGCAAGTCGCTTTGTGGTTAAGAAGGGCGTTGTAGCTAAACTTCATCGCGCTTTGATTCAATTTATGCTGGACCTGCATAGTAAGGAGCACGGCTATGAGGAAATTTACGTTCCTTATATGGTTAATGCCGAGAGCTTAACAGGTACCGGACAGTTACCGAAATTTGAAGAAGACCTCTTTAAAGCGCAGGGTAAAAACCAAGATGGCAAGCAGCTATATATGATTCCAACTGCGGAAGTCCCGGTGACTAACTTAGTTCGCGATGAAATTGTTGAGTCAGACGATTTACCGCTGAAGTTTACTGCACACACGCCTTGTTTCAGAAGTGAAGCAGGTTCATATGGTCGAGATGTTCGTGGTCTTATACGTTTGCATCAGTTCGAAAAAGTTGAGCTGGTTCATATGACAAAGCCACAAGACTCGATGCAAGCTCTGGAAGAGTTAATCGGTCATGCAGAAAAAGTGCTTCAACTATTAGAGCTTCCATACCGCGTGGTAAATTTGTGCTCTGGTGATATTGGCTTCGGTGCGACTAAAACCTATGACATAGAAGTATGGTTGCCAAGCCAAAACACTTACCGTGAAATTTCATCATGCAGTAACACGGGTGATTTCCAAGCCCGTCGTATGCAAGCTCGCTGGCGCAACCCTGAAACTGGTAAGCCAGAATTACTGCATACCCTCAATGGTTCGGGATTAGCTGTGGGGCGCACCTTGGTTGCGATTTTAGAGAATTATCAGAACGAAGATGGGACGATCGATATTCCTGACGCTCTGAAGTCATATATGAGTTAATAAAGAAGCTGCCTTGTGCAGCTTTTTTTATGTATGTATTATTTTGTTGAGAAGGTAAGGAGAAAGTGTTCAGTTGTGATTTTCCTTAAAATTGAATAATTTATAGCCATAAGTGATACACTTAATATCAGACTTTGATTCCAAAACCTAACCCTAAGGAATGACCATTAAGTTAATGAAGCGTCTTTTTAGCCTACTACTATTACTACTTCTAATTGCTGGCACCAGCTTGTCGCCAAGCTCTCTTCACGCGGCTTCTAGCCAAGATCCCCTTAATCTTCTGGATAATGAGGAAGAGTCAAAAGATAAAACACCCAACTTTAAAGATTTAAGCAGTCGTTGGTGGAACCAATATAAAGAGCTAGAGGCGGCAAAGAAATTCGAAAGTGAGTTCAAAAAATTTATTGCTGAGCTTGAAAGTGCTGTTAATGAGGTTGAAGGAGAAGAACGTGGTGAGCTGTTAGAGCGTATAGCTATTATACGAAACTTGGCTCAGGAATTTAAAAAGCTAAAGTATTCAAAAAGGGATGAGCTCGATATCCCTAAAGCTCTAGTGTTAAAAGAATCCTACACAATACAAGAGTATTTGGATGTTAATCAGCTTCGACTGCAAGTTGACTTCTTATTACAGCAAACGCAAGAAGAAATCTCTAGAGTCACCGACAGTATCAGCCAAACATCAAACACGCTTGATGTTCTTAAAGTATCTTACTTAAATAGCGACACTGGCAGTGTCGAACAACTTTCAATCGTTTTAAATTGGATTAACAGCCAACTGAGTAAGGTTATTGAAGAAGAGTTACTGCTAAACCTAAAGTCTAGAGAAGATAGTTTAAATACAGAATATAAGAGCTTAGAAGAAACGTTAGAAGAGGCACGACAAAGAATTTCATTCGAGCAATTTCCAGTTGAAGAGCGTGAGAAGTTGCAGGAAGAGAAAGAGAAGCTTGATGAAGATCTCAAGCAGCTAAATTTAAAATTGAGTCGAGACATCTCTGAAACCAGTATTGGCTTCACCAGTTACGAAATTCTTAAGCTCGACTTGGCATTATCTTTACTGTCTTACCATGAAGTCTTGTTAAAGTTGCAGCGTGCTGATGACCAAGACCGCTTAGCTGTAATCAAACAGCTCGAAGAGGGTGATAAACCAGACTTGGATGAGCTACGAAACTTAATCGCTGGCTCAGAAAGAGCTATTGAGTTAGCAGAAGATGAAATCTCAAAAGCTGAAACCTTAGCTCGAGACACACTGTTGTCCTCTGATATAAACCTGAGGCAGCAGTCGTCAGAAGAAAAAAAGAATTTGCAAAAGCTATCTGATGAAAGGCGACGTAAAGCCCAGCTTATTTTAAGGGCGATGTCAGATGTTCGGGTAACTATCAGCGACAACGAGTTACTGTTATCAATCCTCAAAAGCATTGAAGATAAGCAGCAGTCTGGTCTTAACCGAACTTGGGATACGGTTAAAGAGTTTACAGAGGATGCGTGGGATTCTACCGTTAAACTGGTCAATAAGCCGCTTTTTAGTATCAATGAACGCCCAATCACGCTGCTACCACTGATTAACTTGTGCTTCATTATTTTAATTGGTTACCTCGTTTCTAAACTGGTCAGTTTCTTAGTTCATCGTTTTGAAAAGAAGCATAAAATCAAAAATAGCTCTTCGCTATACCTGCTGCACCGCTTAATCCATTACTTAATTATTTTTATTGCCGCCGTTGCCGGATTTAGTGCGTTAGGGCTTAACTTAAGCAATTTAACCCTGATCGCTGGTGCCTTATCGGTTGGTATCGGTTTTGGTTTGCAAAACTTAGTCAGCAACTTTGTTTCTGGCTTAACCATCATGTTTGAGAAAACGTTGAAGGTTGGGGATTATATTGAGCTTGAGGATGGAACCACTGGTCAAGTTCGAGAAATTAAGACTCGAAGCACTCGAATTAATACTAACGACAACATCGATGTCATCATTCCTAACTCCTACATGGTTACGAATATTGTTACCAACTGGACCTTAAAAGAGTCGACGCGTCGAGTACGGATACCTTTTGGGGTTGCTTATGGAACGGATAAGGAAATCGTTAAAAAAGCGGCGATTGAAGCAGCCAACAATGTACAGTACACCCTAAAAAATATCCCTGGCAAAGAGCCAGATGTGTGGCTAACCGAGTTTGGTGATAACAGTGTTAACTTTTTGCTGTTGGTATGGGTTGCCCATTACGGAGTCAGAAGACCGACGAGAATAAGTAGTATTTATATGTGGGAGTTGGACACGGCGTTTAAGAAATACGGCATTGAGATTCCATTCCCTCAACGTGATGTGCACCTAAATATTGTCAACGAAGAGGATAAGCATTCGTTACCTTTGCAGTCAGTGACTGGAGAGTCGTTACCGCTAAAAGATAATAAAAGTAAAAAGTCCGACGATAAATAATAACCAAGTGAGGTGATAATGAAGATTAAAATCCTATTCTTTTTGTTTGTAACTTTCGGTTTAGTTCCAAATGTTGCACAAGCAGCTGAATTAAAAGCTTTCGTCGGTGGTACTTTAGTCGATGGGACTGGCGGTAAAGTGATACACGACAGTGTCATTCTGGTAAAAGACGAACGAATTGTTGCTGTGGGTACTGAAAAAGAACTCGAAGTTCCTAACGGTTATGATGTGATTTCAACCGAAGGTATGACTGTTCTACCTGGGCTGTGGGATATGCATGTTCACCTTATGATCAATGGCCATTCAGATTATAAATACTGGGATAAAGCTTACATTGATAAATTAGGCAGCGAAATCATGCCGGCGTCTGCGGAGCAGTTGTTACTCGCAGGGGTTACCAGTGCTCGTGATCTCGGCGCTCCCTTAAAAGAGTCAAAGCAGATTAAAGAGGCAATTAATCAGGGTGATTTAAGCGGCCCCAGAATGTATATGTCAGGACCATTCCTACAACATAAGCCTTACCCAGGAACAGAAGCGTTTCGCTGGGGGATTTCGAGTGAACGAGATGCGCGACAAAAGGTTCGTAAACTCAAAGACGCTGGCATGGATGTGGTCAAGCTTATTGATCATGACGTGATGCCCTTGTCGCATGCCAAAGCCATTGTTGATGAAGCTCATAAGCAAGGTATGAAAGTAGTGGGCCACTCTCACAAACCTGACGAAATTCGCATTGGCCTAGAAATTGGCGTTGATAACTTTGAGCATACAGGGCTAACAACGGCTCCAGAGTACCCAGAAGATATCATGACTATGCTAAAGGAAAGAACCGCGAAGGGACGCATCAGTGGTGGGCCTTTATATTGGACTCCTACGGTTGAGGGCTTGTGGAATTACGAATATACCCGTGAAAACTCTGAAGAGCTTGATAACCAGTGTTGGAAGCGAGGGCTGACCAAAGAAACCGTTGCTGATATTAAGCAATCGATCTCGCATCCAGAGCGTCTTGGGTATATGCAGCTTACTCCAAAACGTAAACCGACTTTAAAAACCAAGTTCAATCAGCTTCGCAACAGTGGTGCAATTTTGTTGGTAGGTACTGATAGTGGTATTCCTATGAAGTTCCATTGCCAGTCTACTTGGCATGAGTTACAGGTTTGGGTTGATGAGTTTGATGTGCCGGTAATGGAGGCCATTCAAGCGGCTACTTACTGGCCAGCAAAGTTCATGGGTGTTGACCAAGACTTAGGAACTGTTGTGCCGGGCAAGTACGCCGATATTATCGCAGTTAAAGGCGATGCTCTTAAATATGTAAACTTATTACAAAATGTTGATCTAGTCGTAAAAGGCGGCACGATTTATAAAGAAAAAAGTATCCCGAAAGAGGAAAACCTTACCCGCAAGCTTCCTGAAGCATAATAGTAAAAGCCGGCTAACTACCGGCTTTTTTAACACGTATTATTTATTGAGAGCTTTGTTGATAGAGAGCTTTCCTTACAGAGAACTCAATAGCTTCTCAGTTTCTTCCCAACCAATACAGCTATCCGTAATAGACTTTCCGTAGGTCAAGTTGTCGGATAATTTTTGATTACCTTCGATCAAGTGGCTTTCGAGCATAATACCTTTAATTGTTTGATTGCCAGCTCTAATTTGCTCCATCACATTCCTAGCAACACCTGGCTGTTTAGAAAAATCTTTGCTCGAATTGCCATGGCTCGCATCAATAATAATACGAGGATTAATGTTGGCTGCTTCTAGGTCAGAGATACACTGGGCCACGCTTTGCTCATCATAGTTAGGTGTTTTCCCACCCCGTAAAATGATGTGTGAGTAAGGGTTGCCATTGGTATGTAGTAGGGCAGTATTACCGCCGTTATCGATACCAATAAATGTATGTGGCGACTGAGCACTAATAATTGCATTGACGGCAGCGGTTAATGAGCCATCAGTACTATTCTTGAAACCCACTGGCATTGATAGTCCTGAGGCCATCTCACGGTGTGTTTGTGATTCCGTGGTTCTTGCGCCGATAGCAGACCAACTAATTAAATCGGCAACATACTGAGGTGTTACTGGATCTAAAGCTTCGGTCGCAGTGGGTAGGCCGAGCTCAGCTATCCAAGCCAATAACTCTCTGGCTTTGCTTAAACCTAAGTTCATGTCATTCGAACCATCAAGAGTCGGATCATTGATTAAACCTTTCCAACCAACATTCGTTCGAGGCTTCTCGAAGTATGCTCTCATGACAATGAACAGCTTATCTGAAAGCTTGTCATGTAATGTTTTCAGTCTCTGCGCATATTCCTTAGCGCTTTCCAAGTCATGAATTGAGCAGGGGCCTGCAATAATTAAAGTTCGGTTATCTTTGCCATCTAAAATATCTTGAATGGTATTACGTCCATTGATAACAGTGTTCGCTGCTTTTTCAGTCAACGGGATTTTAATTTTCAGCGCCTCTGGCGTGAGTAGAAGATCGAGGCGATTAATGTTGGTGTTGTTGATAGTGTTGTGTGTTACAGACATAATTCAGCCTCTTAAAGTGTATTAAACTGGTTGCTTAATGCATGGTGATCAAGTTTCGTTGCCAAAATATCATGCATCGGATAACTACCCAGTACATTAACTTCAGAAGCTTGTCGTTTAAGTTCATTGATAGCTTTCTCGATAGTTAAATCAGATGCATTACCTTCAAAGTCTATATAAAACAGCTCTTGCCATGGTTTTGTCGGAATAGGACGTGATTCAAGTTTAGTCATATTGATACCGTGACTTTTAAATACCTGCAAACAGTCGAGCAGGGCGCCTGGTTTTTGTGGCGTCTGCAAGGTTATGGTTGTTTTTGCTGGAATAGCATCAGGTACAGCAATATCCTTGTTAGCGATTAACAGGAATCGCGTGTAATTTTCCTGGTAGTTGTTAATGCCATAGCTGAGCACTTCCAGTCCGGAGTTTTCGGCTGCTTGCTCGCTAGCGATAGCCGCAATACTGGGGTTTTGATATTCAGCTACGAGTTTGAGTGCAGAGCTGGTACTACTACGGAAATGACTGTTAATTGCTGGGTGTTGATTGAAGAAGCTTTTGCATTGGGCAATAGCTTGAGGGTGTGAGTAAACGTCCTTGATGGTATCGAGAGTCGCACCTTTAGGAGCTACTAAACAATGTTTAACTTTAAGCTTTTCTTCACCAACGATTTTTAATTGGTATTGCAGCAATAAATCGTACACTTCGGTGATGTTGCCGGCCGTTGTATTTTCGATAGGTACGATACCAATGTCAGCTTGCTTGGATTCTATAGCCTTGAAGATTGATAAGAAACTGGGGCAGTGCTCAGGAACAAAGCGACGTTTCTTGGTTGAGAAGTGTTGTTGAGCAGCTATGTGGCTGTAAGAGTCGGGCTCTCCCAGTACAGCAAGTGTCAGTGGTTCGAGTGATTCCGCTGAGCTATTTTCAAGGAAGAAGTCGTATTGGCTTCGGACAGAATCTTCAATGATATTGTGGAATAAGCTTAAGGTAACACTCGGATCAATACCAAGGTCTTGTCCCTTTGCCGTCAGGTTGCTCAGGAGGTTTTTCTCTTGCGCTTGATCCCGAACTTTTCTCTTTGCTGTTAACTTATTCGCTGCAACCGCTAAGCTTAATTTTCGGCGTTCAGCAAAGATCTTGAGCAGTTCTTCATCCAGCCGACCAATGGATTGGCGAAGATTATCGAGATCATTTGAGCCACTGGTTGCTGTGTTGGTTTGGTCTTTCATCCTACTATCCTGTTGTTTTCTCTAATATTCGGGCAAAAAAAAACCTCCCGTTTGGGAGGTTTTTGTGTTGTTCGTTTTACTTTTTTTAGGCGAACACAGCTCCTCCCGACGATTCTGGAGTAAAAAAGTAAAAATAATACTGCTGTGCCTTTAAGTTCATAGCTTGATAGTAACGCTAACTATAAAAATAAGTCAATTCTTATTTGGTTATAAGGAGAGCCGAAGCCGTAAGGAAGCTAGCTATTACTGTTAAATAACCACAAATATAGGTATCCTAGCCCCCATTACCACTACTGGCATATGGCTGGAGTAATCTATGGTCATTTTTTATTATATTGCATCTTTTATAACGTTCGTGCTTGCTATTTATGCGGTTTATTTATTATCAAAATTGAGCAAACAGAAAGCACTAAAAAAAGTTGCTGATGAAGAGCTAGCAAAAAAGAACCGTGCTCAGATGAGTTCAGTTGTTGAAAGTATTGTTGATATTTCAAAAGCCATGCAACAAGAACAGTGCCCGACGATAGAGGGCTGTGTTCGTTTGAAGGTCTTGATTGATCAGTTACGCCTGAGTGAAGAGGAGAGAAAACCCTTCGAGGTTTATTATGAGGTTTATGATAAAACTGAGCATATCCCAACGCATCAAGCTTGGACTGATTTAGAGAAGCGCCAACAAATGAAGTTCACCAGAGATATGATGTTGATTGAGCAGGAGTATCAGGCTGAAATAAAAGAAACTGTTGATAAAACGGTTGAGCACTTTAAGGAAGTGTCTGAAAAGATGAAGTCTGAATAAAATGGCGCACCCGGCAGGAGTCGAACCTGCGGCCTTCGCCTCCGGAGGGCGACGCTCTATCCAACTGAGCTACGGGTGCGTATTTTAAAACGCAGTTACCAATTTATTCATTTTGCTTTCTACTTCTGTTGGAGCTTCGCTCCAAACCCAACTATACCCTTGTGTTCTTCGAAGTTATCACTTAGGGCTTAATCTCAGCCCCAGCAACAGGTGCTTTATTAAGTCGGCGGTATTCTGACAAGTCTTGGTTTTTTAATCAAGTTAAAAAGCGCAGGGCGCTTGTGCCGTAATTAATTTACCTGTTTTTGGGTCCTTAATCGTTAGTGATTCGGCATGAAGCAAAAGTCTAGACGCTTTATGTTCAGAACCATTTTTAGCATATAGGTTACAGCCTAAAATCGGGTGACCAAGTTCTAAGCAGTGCAATCTCAACTGGTGGCTACGCCCTGTTATTGGAGTTAGCTTAAGTCGCGTACAGTTATTTTTAATGTCTCTATCAAGAACACGCCATTCAGTGACCGCTTTTTTACCTTCGTCAAAATCAATTTTCTGCCTAGGTCTATTGGGCCAGTCTGCGATCATGGGCAAATCAATCACACCATCATCGTCGCTAACAATACCATCTACCATGGCAATGTAGTGTTTTTGTGTTTCTCGGTGTTCGAACTGCCGGCTGATTTCTCGGTGAGCCATTTTACTGAGCGCAACAACCATAATGCCTGAGGTCGCCATATCAAGACGATGAACCACGGTTGCAGTTTGCGACTTAGGGTGGTTTTGTAACCTTGTAATTAGGCAGTCCTTGTTTTCTTCATGTCTGCCGGGAATGGTTAATAAGCCCGCAGGTTTAGCAACAAATAGAAAGTTTTTGTTAGGCTTAATGATGCGCACAGGCGCAGAGCAGAAAGGCACTATATGGTAATCTTTGTCAGACATGCTACGGCTTCTTGTTCTTTTGAAGAGGCTTTTGCGCAACCATAAAAGCGCGTTTGGGTGCAGGGTAGCCTTCGATCGTCAGGCCTTTGTCATGTGGATCGAGATAGTCCTCAAGCGACTGGAAAGTCATCCAGTCAGTAGCTCTTTGTTCTTCAGTACTGGTGGTCGATACATTGGCCACTTGCACATTTTCTAAACCACACTTGCGCATCCAGTTCTTAAGCATACCTGTTGTTGGCAGGAACCACACATTGTTCATTTGTGCGTATCGATCCCTTGGAATCAGACACTGATCATCTTCCCCGTCAATGACTAAAGTTTCTAATACCAACTCGCCGCCGGGCTTGAGAAGGTTTTTGAGGTGAACAATGTGGTCAATTGGCGAGCGACGATGATACAAAACGCCCATTGAAAATATGGTGTCGAAGCCTTGCTTCCCCATGTTTTGTGGTAGGTACTCTAGGCCAACCGGTAAATAATGCACGGGATAAGCTGATAGATATTTCTGCATGATGGCGAACTGCATTAGAAATAGCTGGGAGGGATCAATACCTAATACCAACTTAGGTTCTTGTGCCGCCATTCTCCAGCAGTGGTAACCGTTGCCACAGCCTACGTCGAGAACAATTCTATCCTTTAAAGGACTAATATGATTTTTAACACGATCCCACTTCCAGTCAGAGCGCCATTCAGTGTCAATGTGCTGTCCAAAGAGGTGGTAGGGGCCTTTTCTCCAAGGATGGAATTGCTTTAATAGTTGTTCTAATTGTTCAAACTCACTATCAGACAGTTGCTGACGGCTTCCAATCGCCACTTTGTTCGTGATATCAATCTGGTCAGGCGTAATATCGGGTAGTTGCTTTAATAGCTCAATCCACTGAGTAATATTGCCATGAGTATAATCGGCCATTCGTTTATGAACAGCGTCTTTAAACTGATCAACCCAAGGATGTAGGCGTGTATCTAATAGAGCGTTATAAGTATCGTTAAAACTAAACATATTATTTTACGGCAATGAATGATGCGAAATTGTAGTGTTGGAACCAGGTGTCGTACTGCTTAAAACCTGCGTTTTCAAAGCGTTGGTAATGCTGCTCTCTAGTATCCGGAATCAGTACGTTCTCTAAGGCTGCACGCTTTTGTGCAATTTCCATATCGCTGTAGCCATTTTGCTTCTTGAAATCATGGTGAATATTGATGATGCTTGCATCCAGCGCTTCTGAGCTCATGGTTAGTTTTTCTGATAAAACCAGAGCTCCTCCAGGGTTCAATCCCTGATAGATGTTATTGAGTAACGTCTGGCGCTGTTCTCTTGGTAGAAATTGGAGCGTAAAGTTTAAAACGACGAAACTCGCATTTTGGAAGTCTAGGTCATTAATGTCCGCTTCAACCATTTCTACAGGCATAGAAAAGTTATAGCCCGACTGAATTAGCTTACAGCGCTCAATCATAGCTTTTGAGTTATCAACGGCTATAATTTGGCAACTATTATCATTCACAGCTTCTCGGATAGAGAGTGTCGCTGCACCCAGTGAGCAACCCAGATCGTATACTGAACTATTGGATTGTGTATACTTCTTGGCAAGCTGACCGATACCATCAATAATCGCAGTGTAACCGGGCACGGAGCGTTTAATCATGTCAGGAAAAACTTCCACAACTTTTTGATCAAAGTTAAAGGACTCGACTTGTTCCAGCTGATCAGCGTAGATATTATCTTTTTTGCTCATAAAGATTGGTGCTATAAAAGAGTTGGCTCAACACAATGGGCGTAATTCTACTATAATAGCGCTAGGTTACCATGATTTATTCTACAGAAGGCAGTGATGGAGTCACTTGAAACAGTACGAGCAAAAATTGATGAGGTCGATGAACGTTTAGTGCAATTGATAGAAAAACGGGCAGAGCTGGTTCAGTCATTGATTGCGATAAAAAAAGAACAGGGGGTATCGGCGCGAATTCCTGAGAGGGAGGAGGCCATTGTCCTTGACTTACATCAGCGCCATGGCAAGCACTTCACTCGACACGAGCTTGAGGCGATTTATCGACCCATATTCGATGCCTGTGTCAGAATGCAGCTAACTGATTGATAACTATAAAGTTACAGGGATAAAAAAGCCCCCAAAGAGGGGGCTAAAAATTGCGTCTCAAAATGAGAAGGAGATATTTTGAGATGCGAACACACAGTTAGGGGGTAGTTAACCGTTGTGTTCAGGAGTACTTTAATAGAAGCTAATATGTTTTGCTATACGCCAATTGTAACAGTTTGTAACATTGTAAACCTCGTATTTATAACCTAAAGTCACAAACCAACCTAGACCTGTTTCACATTTTTTACTATGCTAACTGAAATCCAAAACATAGAGTAATTGTATGAAAAAGATACTATTTTTCATGGGGTTGTCTTTGTTTGGCGCAGTAAGCTCTGGAACGAGCAATGCCGCTGAAAACAAAGGCTTAACGCTTGAAGATATTGCTAAAATTGAGTCAGTTGGTTCTTTCCAGGTTTCACCCGATGGTCAGTGGGTTGCTTATACAAAAAGTAGCAAGCGTGAGCCATATGTTGATGACGATGGTCCTGCTTGGTCAGAATTATATGTAAAGCCGGTAGGTAGCGATGCTAAACCATTCATCACGGGCAAAGTTAACATTGGCTCTGTTCGCTGGTCGAAAGATAGTAAGAAGATTTATTATATTGCGATGCGTAATGACGACACATTTGCTGGTGTTTACAGTATTCCAGTCGATGGCGGCGAATCGCAAAAGGTTGTGGGTACTAAGAATAATATCTTAAGTTACAGCCTAAATAGCACTGGCGATAAACTTGTGTTTATCGCGAAAGAAGGTGCTCCAGATCATAAAGAGCAGCTGGTTCTAAAGGGTTTCCAAGCAAAAGTTTATGAAGAAGATATCAAGGATGTTAACGCATGGGTCTATCCGCTAAACAACGATGATGCTGAGCCAACCAAGCTGGATATTGACGGTAGTGTCATTAGCGCAAAGTTTAGCCCCGTCGCAGATCAGCTTTTAGTCCAAGTGTCTCCAACACCACTTATCGACGATATTTACATGAAGAAAACTCTTCAAGTCGTTGATTTAGAAGGTGATGTTGTTGCTAAATTTAAAACTGAAGGTAAGCAGGGTAAAGCCGTATGGTCGACGGATGGTGAAAACATCGCGTTTATTGGTGCGAATGATTATAACGACCCAACTGCTGGTGCTTTGTACATTGCGAACCTTGATGATGAAACAGTTTCGAAACGTGTGACTAATGATAACAGCCATGTAATGGATGTTGAGTGGCACAATGACGACCTGATTTATATCGAGCATAAAGGCTTAGAAAGTCGTGTCGTAAAAGCTGCTGTTAAGCGTCGTATCGCGGCGATGCCTTTAGTTGATTATGGCAATGGTATTCAGCGTAGTCTGTCTGTTGCTAATAACGGTGCCGTATACGTACTTGCAGATACAGCGAATCATCCTCGTGAACTATTTGCGATTACAGGGGCTGGTATGCAGCGTTTGACTAACTCTAATACTTGGTTAGATGAGGTTGAGTTAGCCAAGCAAGAAGCATTTGAATATGAAGCGCGTGATGGCCTAAAGATTCAGGGCGTTTTGGTTTATCCTTTGAATTATAAAAAAGGTAAACGTTACCCGATGATTGCCTTTATTCACGGAGGCCCGGAAGCGCATCGCTCTAATGGCTGGAATACTCGCTACGCCGATCCTATTCAAGCGGTTGCTGCAAAAGGTTATTTCGCATTTATTCCTAACTATCGCGGAAGTACGGGCCGCGGCGACGAGTTTGCTCGTTTAGATCAGCATGCTTACGCCGACCCTGAATTTACTGACATTCTAGACGGTAAGTTAGCGTTAGTAGATAAAGGTATGGTTGATGGCGATAAAGTCGGCATCACTGGCGGTTCTTACGGCGGTTATGCGACAGCTTGGTCAGCAACCAAGTTGTCTGAGCATTATGCTGCGGCTGTTATGTTTGTAGGTATTTCGAATCAGCTATCGAAGTTTGGTACCACGGATATCCCTAATGAAATGCACGCTGTTCATGCTCGCGCATGGCCTTGGGACGATTTCCAGTGGATGCTTGAAACAAGCCCTATCTACCACGTGAAAAATGCTAAAACACCATTATTGATTATGCACGGTGATTCGGATACGCGAGTTCACCCATCACAATCAATGGAGTTATACCGTTACGTTAAAACGCTAGGGCAAGCTCCTGTGCGTTTAGTACTGTATCCAGGCGAAGGTCACGGTAACCGTAAAGCAGCGGGACAGTATGACTATTCGTTGCGTTTAGTTCGTTGGATGGATCATTACCTGAAAGGTGATGGCGGTGAGCCACCTGCTTACGACTTGCAGCATGAGAAAGCGTTAGAAGAAATAAACGCGGAAGATAAGTCAGAAGAAAAAGACGACTAATCTATCGCTTTAGCTCTAAAGCTAGGTACGGTTAGTAAAACTGCGTAACAATACCTAGCTTCGGCCCCGTAGCAGACTTTATTATGAGTCTATTGCGGGGCTTTTTTGTGCCACTTTGAGGATGATATTACATGGCGATTAAAGACTTGAGAATCTTGCTATCGGATCTAAAGCCTACTTTAGACTCTGAGGTGTATGTGTTTTGCTTGCTGGAAACAGTTCCTAAGACGCTTACCCCCTTATCAGTCTTTCAGGAAGAAGAGGGGCGCAGTATTATTTGTAAGAAGCTTGATGCTGAAGCTCATGAGCTAGAGTTTGACGCTACATTTAAGCGGATTACTTTAGCTGTGTACTCAAGCCTTGAGGCTGTAGGGCTTACCGCGGAGATTTCTAGAGTGTTAACCGAAGCAAACATTAGCGCGAACGTGGTAGCTGCTTATTCTCACGACCATGTTTTTGTGCCAGAGGCTAGGGCTGTCGAAGCACTCGAACTGATTCGCGCTTTAAGTAAAAACTAATCTTCCACAGCGTACAAAGGTTTCCTCTTTTGCGGCTGATAGAAATTACCGGTATTTAGGAAGTTAACAATATGTCGTTTAACCTTCCGCTTGTTCATAATAAAAGTATGACCATGTGATACGGTAATTAAATCCTTCATTTCAGACAGCTTGGTGTCACTAACGGAGACCTTGCCGTCATGTTCACCGTCAAACACATGGTTAAACCATGGGTCTGATGAACTGGTCCCTGCGATAACCCCGACCTCAGTTTGTAATGGCTTCAGCTTTTCTAACAGATCATTGTCACTTTTATGGAGCTGCTGACCTGGGGCGCCAGTCATCCAGCGGTACCAAAAATGATCACGATAGCGTTCTGCGACCTCTGAACCATTGTTCGGTGGCGCCAACATGACGATACGACCTAGCTGTTTAATTTTGTGGTTTGAAAGATAGTACCGGACCAATAAACCGCCCAAGCTGTGGGTCACGAAGTGAATTCTTGAAACTTCATCTCGTGAGATGTTGGCCAGTGCTGAGTTGATATAGTGTACGGCGGAGCGTTCGACATTGGCGACGGTAGAAGGGTAGCTACGATTATAGGTTACGTAACCTTTGTGTCTTAGGTAGTTTTCTAAGCGTTTCATGGAGCGTCTGCTACGGCCCATGCCGTGGATCAATATAACTGCTTCTTTTTTCAATATTTTCTATCTTATTTCCGTGGCTATCTGGTCAGACTTCAGTGTATCAGCTTGATAATATTCGTCAAAGACGTCCAATGACACGTGTTATGTGAAGATTGTTAGGTCTTATTGGTAATAAGTGTTAATCTTTATGTATTTACAGTGAAAGTGCCTAACCTTGTTCAGTCAAAAGGAGCTTCAATGTTAGAATCATCAAAAGCAAAGCTCGATGCTTTGGATAAAAAGATACTCAATGTTTTACAAAAGGAAGGACGTTTAACTAATGCCGAGCTGGCGAAGCGGGTAAACTTATCGCCACCAGCGACACACGCACGAGTTAAACGACTAGAAAACGAAGGCATCATTAATCACTATGCGGCCTTAGTTGACCGACATCGCTTAGGTTTTGATAACTTGTGCTTTGTTGAATTCAGCCTTCAATTACACAGTATTGAGCAAATCCAAACCATTCTAGCGACAGTAAACTCATGGCCAGAGGTGTTGGAGTGCCACAATGTTACTGGTGAGTATGATTACTTACTAAAAGTAGCGGTACAAAACACCTTGGCGCTAGAAAGCTTCATCTCCCAAAAAATGATACCGCTGTCTGGTGTTGCAAGAATCCACACCAGCATGGTTTTAAAAGAAGTAAAAACCACGACAGCGATAATTCTTGAGGAGTAGCTTTGTAGAATTCTATACACGAGGTAAGTGGATTTTATGAAATCATCAGACAGCAAGCATATTTTTAATCACCTTGAGACGCGTGCTATTCATGCCGGTCGTGTTGGTGATCCTAGCTTTGGATCATTAGCAACACCGATCCACCAAACCTCGACCTTTATTTTTGATAATGTTCAACAAGGCTCAAACCGCTTTGCGGGCGAAGAACAAGGCTATATTTATAGCCGTCTTGGCAACCCAACGGTTCGCGAGTTAGAACAAAAAATGGCGGCGCTTGAGAATACTGAAGATGCTGCTGCGTTTGGCTCGGGCATGGGCGCGGTGTCGGCGACATTGTTAGCAAACCTTAAACAGGGTGATCACTTGGTCGCTTCATCAGCGCTTTACGGTTGCAGCTTTGCGCTGATTAATCATAAGTTTGCAGACTTTGGTATCGACGTGACTTTCGTTGATATCACCGACGAGCAGGAAGTTGAAGCTGCTATTCAAGACAATACCAAGTTGATTTATTTCGAAACGCCGATTAACCCTAACTTAGTTTGCGTGGATATGGCAAAGGTTGGCGCGATCGCTAAAAAACATCAGTTATTAACCGTTATGGATAATACCTTTATGTCACCAGTGCTACAGCAGCCGACCGATTACGGCATGGATTTGATCATTCATAGCGCGACTAAATACCTAAACGGTCATGGTGATGTTATCGGTGGGATTGTGTGTGGCTCAGCTGAGCAGATTGGCCATATTAAAATGACGACTCAGAAAGACATGGGTGCGACGATGAGCCCGAATGATGCATGGTTAGTTACCCGTGGTTTAAAGACGCTATCGGTGCGTGTTGAGCGTCACTGCGATAACGCAGAGAAAGTTGCTGACTATTTAGAAGAGCATGGTGATATCGAGCACGTTTATTACCCAGGTCTAAAGAACCATCCAGCGAATCACTTAATTGGTACACAGATGAAGCGTGCTGGCGGGATTATTGCTTTTGAGGTGGCTGGTGGTTTTGATGATGCAGTCCGTTTTATGAATCACCTTGAATTGTGCCATATTGCGGTGAGTCTTGGTGACGCAGAAACGTTAATTCAACACCCAGCGTCAATGACGCACTCGACTTATACTCCAGAAGAGCGAGCAGAGGCTGGTATTAGCGAAACCTTAATTAGAATCTCGGTAGGGTTAGAGCATCCAGAAGATATCATTGCAGACTTAGAGCAAGCCTTGCAAAAAATGAAGATTAGAGCTGCTTAGATTATTTAACCCCTTAGTTAAAAATGTATCAGCCTAATGAAAAAGCCCAGCAAACGCTGGGCTTTTTTTATTACTTTGTAAACTAGCGGATATTACTTAGCTTGATAAGAGCTGCTAGTTACAATGCCTTCATCAGTAATGTCAAACTTGCCTTTAACAATACCGTCAGCTTTCTTCAGCTCAGAGAACACTTCTTTCTGCTCTTCAAGCATTTCTTTTTCACTACCGCGAGCATTTTCAGCAGCAGAGTCCATCATTTCTTCTAGAAGACCCATGTACTTTTTGAAGTCCATTGAGAATGTCATCAAGCCATTCTTTTCTAAACTTCCGTTACTCTCGACTTTACCAATCAACTCATCTGTTTGGCCCATCATCAATACTAGATCATGACCACGAAGAGCGATTTTAGTCTCAGCACCAACACCAGCTGGTAATACTTGAGGCTCACCACCATCTTCAAGTTTCATTTGAGCAAGCTCTGGAGCATACATGCCTAATGACTGAAGTAGGTTTTGTGGCTTTTCAGCAGTAACGGTTACCATGAACTGACCGTCTTGCATAAATGCCATTGGGTTTCTTTCTACGTTTGAAAGCGCATCTTCATTCACGTCAACAACGCTGAAACCAACGCCTTTGATACCAGCAACCATGCCAGACATCATACCAAGCATCATTGGGTTAGATTGACGTAGACCCGCTTGCATTTCTGCTAGAGGAGGGCAAGAGAAGTCTTCTTTCGTTAAGCTTTCCCAAACAGTAGTGATAACAGGAACCATTTGATCCATGTCTAAGCCAATACCGAAGCTCATTGCGAAGTCATCGTTTGAAACGTTATCAGAGATGTGACCACGTAATTTACCAAGAGTCTCTAAAAGATCTGCATTGTTACCTTTTAGAACCATTTTGTAGCTTGCGTTGCTATCGTCGAACTCAGTATAGCCAGCTGAAAGCATTGGCCAGTTTTGAGTTAAGCCTGTTAGCTCAGTGTTACATGCAGGAGTTTGGATATCCTTCATGTCGTTACCAGCACCGTATGCGTCTAAAACTTCTTGTAAGCTTTTACCAAAAGCATTCGCAGAAGGTTTAGTAATACCATCAACAATCGCTAGGTTATCAAGTAAGAAAATTGAATAACCTAAGTAACCGTTGTCAGAAGCAAGTTCGTTAAGAACTCCGCCGTCTAGGATATTAGTTGTTGGCTTTTCAGAAAGTGTACGCTGTAAATCTTTAGCATCGTCTAATTCAGTATTAACAGTAACGATAGCTTGGTTGTCATGCGTCGCAATCACTAATGACATTGGAACTTCTTCAGTGCCGTCATCTAAGCTGTATTCGCGATATTCAACACCATTAACCGTGTTAACCGTAGCAGTTACGCCTTGGTCAGCTTCGATTTTAGCGATAGCTTTTGAGAAAGCGTCAGTACCGTCTAGTTCTAAACGAATAACTGGAAGTACGCCGACCGTATAAACAGCCATGTTAAGTTCACTACGTAAACCTAACTCTTTAACTGATTTATTCTTAACAGCTTTTAAATAGTCACCATAAATACTAACTAATACTTTAGCTGCATCAGGAGCATTGCCTAACTCAGATTTCAAATCGTCAAAGCCTGCGCCCATCATTGCTGAATAATCGAAACCCATTTTGCTGCTCATTTCTAGAGTTTTAGCAAAATCTAAAGGCTCAACGCTGCCAGCAAAGAAAACGGTATCAGCTGGAACATACTCAAGCACTGCATTTTCTGATGGTAAAGAACCGCCAGAAAGACTCAAGCCGCCAACTTTCCCTCCTTTAAAGAAATAAATCCCTGCCGCAATAGCAATTGCTATCACTATAACAATGAGTAGTTTTTTCATAATAGTCCTTCTATATATATCGTTGTGTTATCGGATCTGCTGACCCGTGAGAAATTATATGTCATGATACTGCTTAGACCAATGTATTTTGTGTGTCTATCACATAGAATGGGTAAAAAAATGTTTCAAAGGTAATATATATGAGTCAATCAGAAGTACAGAATTCTAAACTAATTAGCTTGGCAGATGAGCTTTTGACCGAGCTGGACGGCCGAGAAAATCTAGAGAAAGAAGAGATTTTAGCATTGGCGAAGCTTGAGTTGGTTATCGAGTCGAAATTGTTTCAACAGGACGCTGAAGGCAACCCTGAGGAGTACCTCATCGAGCGTTTCCAAGAGCGTTTATACAATTTCGAGCGTGAATATCCATCCCTAAGTAGCTTTATCAGACGTATTTCAAACAGTTTAAGTAACATTGGTATCTAGTTGATAAATAAAGATATTTAAACGTTAAAAAATAGGGCTGTTTACAAATTGTTACCCTAAACAGCCTTTTTACACACTAAATCGCTAAACCTTTTCGCATAAATCCTTAATCTAAGAATATGTGTTAACCACATTTTAATTAATTAAGGAGTTCACTATGAAAACCATGCTCAAGTCCGTTGCTGTAGGAGTTGCTTTAAGCCTTTCTCTAGGTACCGCGGCGGCTCATTCCGACGATATAGCTTGTGATGCAGACTTCGCCTACAACATCGAGATACAGGACAAAGGCCTAAGTTTTTTCAGCAAAGACCAAGAAAAAGTATTAATCACTTCTTCATCAGAGCTGTTTTTAGACGGGCAAAAGCAGTTATTATCGCCTCAGCAACTAGAACTATTGGATGAATATAACCACAGAGTTCGCGAGTTGTTGCCTTTAGCATCTGGTGTTGCAGAAGAAGCGAGCGCGATTGCTATCGAGGCTGTAGGAAGCGTAACCGCAGCTTTACTGCATGATAATCCTGATAAAGCAGAGGAGTTTGTTGCTCGTGTTGAGACTATTTCAGCAGAGTTGAAGCAACATATCAGCAGTACGCACCTGCGCCCTGAGGCACTTGTCGACTATGTCGAGAGTTCTGATTTTGAAGCAGAATTTGAGTCACTGATTGAAACCGCTGTGACTGAGTTTATGGAAAACAATGTTGGGCAAATGATTGCGGCTGCGATGAGCGGTAACGAAGAAAAGGTAAAAGCCTTTGAACAACGCATGGAAAGCTTCGGTAAAGATCTTGAAGATAAGATGGAGCGTCGAGCTGAACAGTTAGAGTTACAAGCTGAAAAGCTGTGTGATCTGGTTGAAAATATCGATCAAACAGAGACGCAATTGGTCAAAGCTTTTGACAAGTTTGATTCCTATCAGCTGATTACCAAGTAATAGTTTCAACTTAGTTCCTTGCTTTACTGGGACTCTCGTCTAAATAAAAAACCAGCCACGCTGCTCATGGCTGGTTTTTTTGCCTTAATACCGGTTCTTATTTTCGTGAGCAAGCGCTAGACAGCTGAAACTAGTGGTTATAAGCTGTACGACAAACAAAAACGCAAGGGAACCATTATGTCATCAAAACATTTAGGCTTATCGGCTATCGCGCTAAGTATATCTTTAGCGATTACTGGCTGTGACTCGAATGACCAAGAGACTTCACAAGAGTCTTCAACAAAAGCGAAAGTTGAAACGGTAAATCAAACCGCTGCATCACAAAGTACTAAGCCCAAAGTTGAAGAGCACTCCAACAGCCAAGAAAAAAACGCTGTTGAGCCACCTATGGTCTTCAATATATACAATAAAGAAGACACTGCGGGAAAAGTCACTGTTGAGCAAAATGGCAACGTGGTTAAGTCAAATCTTGAACTCGGTTGGAACAACCGACGCGTCAACATTGATGAAACCATAGTGCTTGGTGAAGACGGTTATGTGATTAGTCAGGAAGTCTCGGGTACTTCAGCCTTTGGCGCTCCGATTAAAGAATCCTTTAGCATGAGTGACGGAAAGGCTGAATGGAAAAGCTTGAACGAGCAGGGCAATGCGAGCGCTGAGCAAAGCAAGTTTTATATCCCGAGCGATAGCACTGGCGTTTCGTCGAACTATCTTGTTAAAGCTTTATTGGAAGATGATGATAACCGTATCGATTTATTACCCAGCGGTACGGCGTCATTAATTGAGTTGGATAGCGTTACGCTGACTAAAGGTGAAGAACAGAAAACGGTTCGCCTAATCGGTGTGGTCGGCTTAGGCTTTACTCCAGACTTTAGTTGGTATGATGAAGACAACAACTTCTTCGCTTCTGACAGCGGTGGCTGGTTTGGCGTAATCGCTGATGGGTGGGGGCGCGACAATCTGGAAAAGTTACAGAAGGTTCAAAAGGAAGCGGATAACCAGTACCTAGAAGACTTATCGAAAAAACTGACACACGTTTCTGAAAAGCCAATCTTAGTGACCAACGCTAATTATGTAGACGTTGAAGCTGGGAAGCTAATTGAGGGTAAGTCGATCCTTGTTGTCGACGGCAAGATCGACAAGATTGTCGACGCTGATGCCATCAAAGCATCAGACGACTATACGGTGGTCGATGCACAAGGCAAAACCCTGATTCCTGGACTGTGGGATATGCACGGTCACTTATCGAAATCTGATGGCTTATTAAACATTCCAGCAGGCGTGACCAACGTTCGTGATATGGGCAATACCCACGACAATATTATTGCTGTTGAGCGATTAGCCGAAGATGCTGAAATTATTGGCGGTGATGTTTATCGTGCAGGGTTTATGGATCGCGAAAGCCCATATGCTATGAAAATGGGGCAGACGGTCGATTCTTTGGAAGACGCTAAAAGCGGTGTTGATTGGTACGCTGAGCGTGGTTATATCCAGATTAAAACCTACAGCTCGATGGAGCCAGAGTGGGTCAAGCCATTAGCTGAGCATGTTCACAGCAAAGGATTACGGTTAAGCGGTCACATTCCTGCGTTTATGACGGCGGAAGAAGCCGTTGATGCAGGTTTTGATGAAATCCAGCATATTAATATGATCTTCCTCAATTTCTTAGGAAAGAATATTGATACGCGTAAACGTTTACGCTTCTCGATTGTGGGTGAGAAAGCTCACGAGCTAGACTTAGACAGCAAAGAAGTGAATGACTTTGTGGCTAAGCTTGCAGAAAAGGGCATTGAAGTTGATCCAACGGTATCGACTTTTAATAGCTTGTTCCGCAAAGGTGGTGTGATTGACCCTGAAATTGAACCTGTCTATGAGCATCTTCCAATCAATGTTTCGCGCGGCTACGTCAGGCCAGTAATGGATATTACGCCAGAGCTTCGCGATGATTACGATAAGTCGATTCAAGCGATGTCTGCGATGGTTAAGAAGCTACACGAGAACGGTGTACCTATTGTTCCTGGTACCGATGCTATTGCTGGTTTTACGTTACATCGTGAGCTTGAGATTTATGCCGACGCTGGTATCTCGAACGCTGATGTATTGAAGTTAGCAACCATTGGTTCTGCAGAAGTTGTTGGCAATGCCGAGAACGTGGGTTCTATCAGCGAAGGAAAGCAGGCTGACTTAGTGTTTGTCGATGGTAATCCGCTGGAAGATATCGGTGAACTTCGCCAGATCGCGTTAGTGATTAAAGAGCAACGAATCTATAAGCCTAACAAAATTTATGAAGCCATCGGGGTGAAGCCGTTTACTGCATCTATTGATTATTAATCTATGAGCTTGCTCTAAATAGCTGCTCTATTGAGTTGTTCTACAGAAGCCATTAACTATCATGTTAGTGGCTTTTTTTATTTCTCCATCATCTTATTCACAACAATATTGACTTTAAGTATGTATAAATATATGGTTATCCGTATGTTCAGATGTGCGAGGCTAGTAATAGGCTAATGATTGCTCCTAATGAGTTTTTTAAATGCTTAAGTGATGAAACAAGATTGAAGACTATCTTGTTGATATTGCATGAAAAAGAGTTGTGCGTTTGCGAGCTGACAGAAGCTATTGATGAGTCACAACCTAAAGTATCGCGTCACCTAGCCCAATTAAAAAACATGTCGGTGCTAAGTACGCGTCGGCAAAGTCAGTGGGTGTATTACCGGCTGAGTGATGAGTTACCAAGCTGGGCACGCAGCGTTCTTGAAACTACGTTAGCCGCGCAAAGTGACTTTATCCAACCGTATTTAAATAATCTAGCCGCAATGGACAACCGTCCTGTGTGCTGTAACTAATCCCGATAAATAGTCAGTAGGGGACATTTATGTCGATCAAAATTGGTATTAATGGTTTTGGGCGTATGGGAAGATTAACCATGCGCGCGCTTTACGAAGCTGGGTACGTTAATGGAGATATCAGTATTTGCCATATTAACGATCCAGCAGGTGACGTTAAAACTTTTGCACACTTGCTCAATTTCGACTCGGTTCACGGGCGCTGGCAATTTGACGCAGAAGATCGTGATGGCGCGATCACTATTGATGAAACCGAGATTTCTTTTACTCAAAATCGTTCGATAGAAGACACGGATTGGTCCTGTTGTGATTTGGTGATCGAAGCATCGGGTAAATTCAAATCGCAAGAATCGCTACAAGCTTATTTAGACCAAGGTGTGAAAAGAGTCGTTGTGACAGCGCCAGTCAAAGAAGAGGGCGTATTGAATGTGGTCATGGGTGTTAATCATGATTTGTATGGCAAAGATAAGTTCCCAATAGTGACCGCCGCATCCTGTACCACTAACTGCTTGGCGCCAGCGGTCAAGGTAATTCATGAAAACCTTGGTATCAAGCACGGCAGCATGACGACGATTCATGACATCACCAATACTCAGGTGATTCTGGATTCAGCGCACAAAGATCTGCGACGCGCTCGTGCCTGTGGTATGAACCTGATTCCGACCACGACAGGCTCAGCCACGGCGATTACACATATTTTTCCTGAATTAGAGGGCAAACTCAATGGCCATGCTGTACGTGTACCGCTAGCCAACGCCTCGATTACTGATTGTGTGTTTGAAGTAGAAAAAGAAACCTCACAAGAAGAAGTGAATGCCTTGTTTAAAGCCGCTGCCGAAGGCGAGCTTAAAGACATCTTAGGTTACGAAGAACGTCCGCTAGTGTCGGTGGATTACAAAACAGATCCTCGTTCGAGTATTGTCGACGCCTTATCGACGATGGTAGTCAACGGCACACAGGTAAAATTGTATTTGTGGTACGACAACGAGTGGGGTTACGCGAATCGTACCGCCGAGTTGGTCAAGATGGTAGTTGAGCAAGGTCTCGACTAACCATGGGTCAGTCACTAGGCAAGCTTAACAATTTGTCGCCCGAAGTGCGTCAGTACATGATAGTGACAGGCAATTACTGGGCATTCACGCTGACCGATGGCGCCTTACGCATGCTGGTGGTGTTGCACTTCCACCAGCTCGGCTACAGCCCGCTCCAAATCGCCATGTTGTTCCTGTTCTACGAATTCTTTGGCGTAGTGACGAACTTAGTCGGTGGTTGGCTAGGCGCAAGGCTCGGCCTTAACAAGACCATGAACATCGGTCTTTTTTTGCAGATTGTTGCGCTGGGAATGTTGCTAGTGCCCACGGCGTTATTAACCGTTCCTTTGGTTATGTCGGCACAGGCTATTTCGGGTATTGCCAAAGATCTGAACAAGATGAGTGCTAAAAGTGCGATTAAAAACTTGGTATCTAAGAACGAAGAGGGGAAGCTTTACCGCTGGGTGGCGTTGCTGACAGGCTCTAAGAACACCCTAAAAGGTGTTGGATTTTTTATGGGTGGCTTGCTACTGGCGCTATTCGGTTTCCAAGGAGCCATATTGCTGATGGCGTTAATGCTGCTTGCCGTCTGGATCATCAGCTTAATGAAGCTCAAGCAAGATTTAGGACGGAGTAAAGCCAAGCCTAAGTTTTCACAAACCTTCTCCAAAAGCGCCGCCATTAATTACTTATCCGCAGCGCGCATGTTTTTGTTTGGAGCGCGAGATGTATGGTTCGTGGTCGCTTTACCGGTATATTTATCCAGCCAAATGAATTGGTCGCACACCTTTGTTGGCAGTTTTTTAGCCCTATGGATCATCGGTTATGGCGTCATCCAAACCTTAGCTCCTAAAATTACAGGCAGTAAAACAGGTAACGTACCGACAGGAAGCACAGCTTTTTCATGGGCACTTGTTCTCGCAGTGATCCCAGCGCTTATTGCATCTGCGCTTTATTTCAATGTGTCACCACAGATTGCTTTGCTTGGAGGCCTACTCCTGTTTGGCGTTATTTTCGCCATTAACTCGTCTTTGCACAGTTTCCTTATCGTGCATATGGCAACTGATGATGGCGTATCATTGGATGTTGGTTTTTACTATATGGCTAATGCGATGGGGCGCTTAATCGGCACTGTTTTATCAGGCTGGGTTTATCAAGCTCATGACCTCGAAATGTGCTTATTGGTGTCTGCTGTGTTTGTAATTATAGCCGCGATTTTGTCGTTATTGATTCCAAAGCCCGATAGCGTTCAGGCCTAGAAGAATTTATGGATACAAAAAAGCCCTCGCTTTGAGGGCTTTATTTTATTCCTGAGCGTGAAGTGAGTTACTTCTCTAAGTGCTCAAATTTTCCTTCTTTACCATCCCACTCAGCGGCGTCTGGTAGCGGATCTTTTTGTTCGGTAATATTCGGCCATTCTTCTGAAAGTTCAGCATTCAGCTCTACAAAGTGTTCCATACCTTCAGGGACTTCGTCTTCTTCGAAGATAGCTTCGGCGGGACATTCTGGTTCGCATAAAGCGCAGTCGATACACTCGTCTGGATTGATCACCAGAAAGTTAGGACCTTCGTAAAAGCAGTCCACCGGACAAACTTCCACACAGTCGGTGTATTTACATTTAATGCAGTTTTCGGTTACTACGAACGCCATGAATGTCTCCTAAATTGCAATTCTTGCGGCTAATTCACTATTGCTAGTTCAAATGGTGATTGCCTGTAGCAGCGTTATTTTAGCGATTCTTTTAACTTATACAATAGTTCCAGCGCTTCGCGAGGCGATAAATCGTCGGGTGCTATGCTTTCTAATAGCTCTAACGCTTCATTGGATGCCGATGTATCGTTAACCGTCTCTTCTAACAAGTCCAGCTGTGGCATGACTTCATCGGCTTGATCGTCGTGCGTGCCGTTTTGCTCAAAATAGCTAAGAAGCGCTTTAGCGTTTTGAATCACAACATTGGGTAAGCCTGCTAATTGTGCCACTTGAATTCCGTAACTTTGATTGGCAGGGCCTTCGGCGACTTGGTGCGAGAATACTAATTTTGTTGAACCGGTTTGTTCGGACTCGTATTCACTGGCGCCGAAATGCACGTTGGCACAGTCTTGCCACTCTTGAATTTGCTGCGTCAGCTCGAAGTAGTGAGTCGCGAACAGTGTCAGCGAATTTAACTTCTCATGAATATAGCGCATAGTTGCCGAGGCGAGGGCAAGGCCATCGAAGGTACTGGTGCCACGACCAATTTCGTCGAGTAAGACTAAGCTGTTAGCGGTGGCGTTGTTCAGGATATTTGCCGTTTCAGACATTTCGACCATAAAGGTTGAACGCCCACTGGCTAAGTCATCGGAAGCACCGATTCGAGTGAAAATTCGATCGATAGGGCCTAAGTTGGCAGAATCGGCTGGAACGTAAGAACCCGTGTAGCCCAGCAAGGTGATTAACGCCGCCTGACGCATATAGGTCGATTTACCACCCATGTTCGGGCCAGTAATGATCAATGAGCGTCGGTTAGGCGAAAGCTCTAAGTCATTCGGAATAAACGGCTCTTTACTGTGATACTCGACCACAGGGTGACGCCCCGCGGAAATATGGATTCCTGGATTTTCGCTAAACTCTGGTCGTGATAAGTTGAGGTTTTCTGCGCGCTCAGCGAAGCAAGCTAACACATCAAGCTCAGCAATCGCAGCTGCTGTCGACTGAATCTCGGCGACATATTCTTGTAGTTGTTGCACCAGCTCATCATATAGTCGTTTTTCGAGCGTTAAGGCGCGGGTTTTGCTGCTAAGTACCTTTTCTTCGTATTCTTTCAGCTCTGGCGTGATAAAACGCTCGGCGTTTTTAAGCGTTTGGCGGCGTACATACTCTGCTGGTGCCAAGTCGCTTTGAGCACGTGAAATTTCAATATAAAAGCCATGGACTTTGTTGTAACCGACTTTGAGTGTATTAATGCCAGAGCGTTCTTTTTCACGTTGCTCAAGCTGCAACATAAAGTCGCTGGCATCGTTGGCGAGGTTACGCAACTCATCAAGCTCAGCGTGATACCCTTCGGCGATAACGCCGCCATCACGGATCACCATTGGCGGTTGTTCGATAATAGCGTGCTCTAGTAACTCTTGAACATTCGGTAATGGCTTAATTGACTCGACAAGAGGGAGCTTTACCTGATGTGACGATAAATAGCTTTGTATGTCTTCGGATTTGCGCAAACCTTGTTCTAAACGCTTTAAATCGCGCGGGCTGGCGCTACCAAGCGCTAAACGAGTCACGATTCGCTCGATATCAGCAATTTCTTTAAGGTGAGACTGAAGGTCGCTATAGATTAAATTGGTTTTCAATGCGGAAACTGCTTTTAAGCGTTGTTCAACAGAAGACTTCTTGCTAAGCGGGCTATGCAACCAACGCTTCAACAAACGACCGCCCATAACCGTTTGGGTGCTATTCATGACTTCAAACAGCGTATTATGTGATTGGCCTTGGATGTTCTCGGTTAACTCTAGGTTTTTGCGCGTCGCAGGATCGAGTACCAAGTGATCCGCGTCGGAAAGTCGCTGCAACATACGAATATGAGGCAGGGCATTGAGCTGAGTCTTCTTGGCGTACTCCAGTACCACGCCTGCGGTGGAGACCGCTAAGCGATAATCCTCACAGCCAAATGAAGCTAAACTTTTCACTTTGAAATGGTTGAGCAGCTTATCGAGGTTTTGCTCGTAATCGAACTCCCAGTCAGGTTGCCACTGAACCGAGCTTTTAACTAATTGGCTTAAGTGTTGCTGATTATCCGCGAGTAACAACTCTGCGGGCTTAACGCGGTGAAGCTCTGCCTGAATCGCCAGTTCATTATCAAACTCGGATAGCCAGAAACGACCACTCGCCATATCCAAGCAGGCGAGACCATACTGGTGATGCTTTTTATAAACGGCAGCCAGAATATTTTCTGAAAGGGCGTCTAATAGGTTCTCGTCATAAAGCGTACCAGGCGTGACGATTCGAACCACTTTACGCTCGACAGGCCCTTTGCTGGTGGCAGGATCGCCCACTTGCTCACAAATCGCCACTGACTCGCCCAGCTTCACGATTCTGGCTAAATACGAATCCACTGCATGAAACGGCACGCCAGCCATCGGAATCGGCTCGCCCGCTGACGAACCACGCTTAGTGAGCGTAATGTCTAATAACTCAGCCGCACGCTTAGCGTCGTCATAAAACAACTCATAAAAGTCGCCCATGCGATAAAACAGCATGTAATCCTTATGATCCTGCTTTAAACGCCAATATTGGCGCATCATCGGGGTGTGGTGCTGTAAGGCTTCGTCGTTAATAATTTCAGCTTTAGACATGCTTGAGTGATTCGTTCTTAGGTTGCGTTAGTGACGGTTAGCGCCTATTCTTAGTTCTAATATTGGCTAGCGTCGGCTACAAATTTATAGCCCATAGCTTAACGGATTTGAGTCAAAAGAGGTAGACGAAGATTGCCCGATTTACAAAAAGAAGCAGATTCTTCTGACTTAGAAAGCTTATTAAAAGAACTCTCTAACCTGTTAATAAAAAAGAACTTAATGCTGGTCACAGCAGAATCATGCACGGGTGGCCTAATCGCGGCTTCCTGCACTAAATTGCCCGGCAGTTCACAATGGTTTGATCGGAGTTTCGTTACATATACCAATGAAGCAAAGAACGAGATGCTTGGTGTTCCAAAGGAGCTTATCGAACAACACGGCGCTGTTTCAAAAGAAGTCGTCGAAGCCATGGCAGCTGGTGCAGTTAAGAAAGCAGGCAGGAAAAATCGAATCGCCATATCCGTCAGCGGTATCGCCGGCCCCGACGGCGGCACACCAGAAAAGCCCATTGGCACTGTTTGGATTGGCTACGCCGATGACAAAGGTGTAGAAAGCAAGCAGCTACACCTTAAAGGCTCAAGAGCTGATATTAGGCAATCGACGGTTGAATATTCTGTAGGGTGGGTCTTGGCCAACCTCAAACCTTAAATAAATAGTAAGTGGTGCGTTACAACGAACTTTACTTATATTAAAAGTAGTTATTTGTAGGAAACATAAAAAATACATGGAACATCAAAATGTTTAATTATTTAGTTGTTAGGTTTAAAAAGAAAGAAATTGTGTATGGAGGTTGGACTATCCTGAGTGTATTAGGATTTTTTGTTTTCCAATTAGTAGATGATAATTCTCCCAAGTTCATAACGAGTACAATAGACTTTTTAATTCAGCCCTTCCCATTCATTCCTGAAGTTTCCGAGCACTCTAGTTATGAGTACTTCACAAAAGGGTATTTCCTTTATCAGTTTATATTGTTTTTATTCAGCTTATTAGTAGTAATTAAATTTGGTCCATTATTTCATCCACCCAAATGGACAAAAGCTGCAGCAAGAAAAGATATTTTAATTGGCTTGTTCTTTGTTGTTTGCTGTTTACTAGTTTTTCCGCTATTTGACTATATGGGGGTTGAGCATCTCGAACGAAAAAGAAGTACTCAGCTTTCTGTGCTGATGATCTACACCGTTCACTCGAAAGTTTGGATGAGTATATTTTATTTCGGTTATTTTTGGACCTTGCACACATTCTTATTAATTACAGGAAAGAATATTTATAAACTCAAGCAAGAGCAGTCTTAACGATACTCAAACCTCAAAAGCCTTTAAAATCGCGCAGGGTTTGCTTGAGCCGCCAGTTTCACATTGATGGAATAGGGTTTTTAGACGATCACGGGCTAGCTGCATTTCCTTTATCTTTTCATCGAGCTCTTTAATTCTGGCGCTGGCGAGTTGTTGGGCGCGCTGGTGGTCGTGGCTGGTGTCTAGAGCTAACAGCTCTTTGATTTCACTAAGTGTGAAGCCTGCTTTTTGCGCTTCTTTGATGAATTTAAGGCGTCGTAGGTCGTCTTCGTTGTATTTCCTAAAGCCTTCAGTTTTGTTAGGAACCTTGATTAAGCCTTTACGCTGGTAATAGCGGACGGCTTCGACGCCGATATTCACTTCTTTGGCTAACTTGCCGATTGTTAGCATGATTCAATCCTAAATTTTACTTTAATTTAAATATATAACCGGGTCAGGGTTTGATAAAAGACACTTGACTCCGTACCATGGTACAGAGTTTATAGTAAGTTTCTCTTTTGGACAATTGTTTTGAATCAAGGAGTCATTGCTTTATGAGCACTACTAACAAAAAAACTGCAAAACTGTACCGTATGTCTACAGACAAGCACACCTGTCCTTTTGGCTTAAAGTCTAAGGATTTGCTGAAGCGTGAAGGTTTTGAGGTTGAGGACAACATTTTAACCAACCGCGAGGAAACGGATGCTTTTAAGCAAAAGCATGACGTGGAGACTACGCCACAAACTTTTATCGACGGTGAGCGTATCGGTGGTTATGAAGATTTAAGACGACATCTTGGTAAGACGGTTAAAGATCCCGATAAGAAGACTTACCGTCCGGTGATTGTGTTGTTTGTGATGGCGGCGTTAACGGCGATAGCGGCGAGCTTTTCGAGTTCTGGTCACGAGCTGGGTGATGCGTTTACGATTAAAACAGTGGAGTGGTTTGTGAGCTTCGCGATGGTGTTGTTGGCGATGTTGAAGCTACAGGACGTTGAGAAATTCTCCACCATGTTCTTGAACTATGATTTATTGGCTAAGCGTTGGGTGCCTTATGGTTATGTCTATCCGTTTGCTGAGGGCTTGGCTGGTGTGTTGATGGTTGCTGGTGCTTTGACTTGGATTGCCGCTCCCGTGGCCTTGTTTATCGGTACGGTGGGCGCTGTGTCAGTGTTTAAAGCGGTCTATATCGATAAGCGCGAGTTGAAGTGTGCCTGTGTCGGTGGTGGTAATAATGTGCCACTAGGTTTTATTTCTCTGACAGAGAACCTAATGATGGTTGGTATGGGGATTTATATGGGCAGTAAGTTATTCTAAAAGATTAGTTGCTGGGTTAGGTCGATAACTCCTAACCCAGCATACGAATTGCTAAGATCTTAAATCCATCGTATTTATTTATAGTACTTATCAATAATCGGATTCATGACCTTTTTCCATAGTGGCGGCACCAAAGCTAATAACACCATCGTCGCATAGCCTGCGGGTAACTGCGGGCTATCCTCATGATGACGCAAGACTTGGTAGCGGCGCTTGGGGAAAGCGTGATGATCCGAATGGCGTTGCAAGTGAATCAATAGAATATTGGTTAGGAAGAAGTTAGAGTTCCACGAGTGGTGGTGGGTGACGTACTCATACTTGCCATTGTCACGTTTTTTGCGGCGTAAACCGTAGTGCTCAACGTAATTGATAATTTCGAGTAACACAAAAGCCACGATGCTTTGGCCTAAGAAAAATGCTAAACCGAGCCAGCCAAAAGCGATGAATGATAGAATTGCCCACAAAGTGCTTAGTCCGTACCAAGTAAATAACTCGTTATCCAAACTCCAGACTGACTTTTCTTTACGGGTTAATCGAATAGATTCGAGCTTCCAAGCGTTGGTGATGTTGTGCCAGATAGCTCTAGGTAAAAAGTGATACAAGGTTTGGTTGTAGTCGGCGGAAGAGGGATCTTCGGGCGTTGAGACGTTAACGTGATGGCCGCGCACATGCTCGACTTTAAAGCCGCCATAACACACTAAACTCAACAGCAAACCACCGCAAAAGCGTTCCAGCTTACTGTCTTTATGAATCAGTTCATGGGCAACATTTATCGCTAAAACGCCACTCACTACGCCAATACCGAGAATCCAGCCGACTTGGCCGGATAGCTCGATAGTGCTTTGACTGACCTGAGTCAAACCCAGAATTAGAACGCCAAACATGACCGGAACAGTCAGTAGTGTTAGCCCCTGATAGTAATACTCGCCAGAGATGTCTTTGGTTAACTCTTGTGGGGCATTCAGTGAGTCGCGGCCCAGCAGAGCGTCTAGCACAGGAATCACGCCAAAGAAGAATAGTAGAATGATGTAAGGAGCGGTATTTACCGAAATAAGATCTAGCAGAGAGACAGCATAAGCAATAAAAGGGATCGCTCCCGATACGAGAAACAAGGTGTAAGCATACTTTTTCAAGGTAAAAGTCAGTGGTGGGCGCTGTGTCAGGCTTGTTTCGCTCATGATGTTATTGCTGCTTAAGTGATCAGACCTCTATTATTAGCGTCAATTGCTCGGTTTGTAAATTGTTTCATTCAGATTCAATCACTTGCGGCATGTTGATTTTGAAATTAGGATGGGCTTAGTTTTGTTATTTTGGGGAAACGTATGAATTGGGGCGATATTGCCACGGCGGCGGTAACACTGTTTTTGATTATGGACCCACTGGGTAATGTGCCGGTGTTTAATGCGGTGCTGTCTAACGTCGAGCCTAAAAGACGAATCAAGGTTATGGCGCGAGAACTTTTGATTGCCTTGGGCATTCTGTTTGGTTTTCTATTCGCGGGCAACGCCATTCTAGCTTTCCTTGGGTTAACGCAGTCTTCACTCAATATTGCCGGCGGTATCCTGTTATTTATTATTTCATTGCGCATGATTTTTCCGGGCCGACGTGAGCCGGGCGATGAAATTGAGGAGGAAGAGCCTTTTATTGTGCCACTGGCGATGCCGATGATCGCAGGCCCTTCGACCATCGCCGTTTTATTATTACTGAGCTCAAACCAGCCGGGACAAATTGCTGAGTGGAGCATGGCTTTATTCTTGTCTTGGTTAGTAACGACGGTGATCTTAGTATCATCGCCAAAGGTTATGGCGCTAATAGGCAAGAAGGGTGCTAGAGCTTTAGAGCGTCTGATGGGCATGATTTTGATTATTTTAGCGACTCAAATGCTACTTAATGGTATCCGTGATTTCGTCGAAAGTTTGGCTTAAAACTGGCCTGACTGTACAAATAATCAACAGTTATGACTAATCATCAATAGCTTACCGCTATTAGGGTGATTTTCTTAACTTTGATCAAGAAATCACAGGTTACTTTTCGGGGCTGTTTGTGGAATAATCAGTCTAATTTTTCATATTCTTATAACATTTCAGTCAGTAGGTAATTTTGATGGATGACAATAAAAAGAAGGCGCTCGGCGCTGCCTTAGGTCAAATCGAACGCCAATTCGGTAAAGGTTCTATTATGCGCCTTGGTGATGGCTCTGTAGCTAAAGTTGGGGCGATTTCGACAGGCTCTTTAGGCTTAGACATCGCGTTAGGCATCGGCGGTTTACCAAAAGGCCGTGTTGCTGAAATCTATGGTCCTGAGTCGTCGGGTAAAACGACATTAGCATTACAGGCAATCGCTAGCTGTCAGGCTGAAGGTGGAACTGCTGCGTTCGTCGATGCGGAGCATGCATTAGACCCAGTTTATGCTGAAAAGCTAGGCGTTAACCTTGATGATTTGATTGTTTCTCAACCAGATACGGGTGAGCAGGCGCTTGAAATCACCGATATGTTGGTACGTTCTGGCGCGGTTGATATCCTCGTTGTGGATTCGGTTGCAGCCTTGACGCCAAAAGCGGAAATTGAAGGTGAGATGGGCGATTCGCACATGGGTCTTCAGGCTCGATTGATGTCACAAGCTTTGCGTAAGTTAACGGCTAATATCAAACGCTCGAACACCTTGTGTATCTTCATTAACCAAATTCGTATGAAGATTGGTGTGATGTTCGGTTCGCCAGAAACGACAACGGGTGGTAACGCGCTGAAATTCTACGCATCTGTTCGTTTAGACATTCGTCGAATTGGTCAAATTAAGCAGGGCGACGAGATTATCGGTAACGAAACTCGCGTCAAAGTGATTAAGAACAAGGTTGCGCCACCGTTCAAACAAGCCGAATTCCAAATTTTGTATGGCCAAGGTACGTCGCTAGAAGGCGAAATCTTAGACTGGGGTGTTAAGCAAGAGCTGGTTGAAAAATCAGGTGCTTGGTACTCTTATAAAGGCAACAAGATTGGTCAGGGCAAGCAAAACGTAATTCAGTTCCTTAAAGATAATCCTGAAATTAAGGATGAAATTGAAGGAACCTTGCGCAGCAAGTTGCTTGTGACCGCCAAACCTGAAGATGAAGAAGAAGCACCAGAAGAGGCTTAATTCTGCTTTGGTCTTCTCTTAGTCCTCATTTAGTGGATTAGTTTATGGGCTTTAAAAAGCCACCACGCGACTATAAAGTTATCGCGATGGATTTATTAGCGCGCCGGGAACATTCCCGGCGTGAGCTTATTGATAAGCTGAAACTTAGAGAGTTTGAAGGCGAAGAGGTTGAAGCTTACCTCGACCGTTTAGCTGAGCGAGGGTTACAAAGCGACGAGCGTTTCGCTCAAAGTTTTATTCGACAGCGTTCTCAAAACGGCTATGGTCCGTTACGTGTTCGTCAGGAATTACGGCAAAAGGGGATTGAAGATTCAGCCATAAGTCTCCATTTTGAAACTATAGGTATTGATTGGTACAAAGTTGCTGTTATGGCGTGGCGAAAAAAGTACAATCAAGCTCCTGGCTCTGACATGAAACTTAGAGCCAAACAAACCCGGTTTTTACAGTACCGTGGTTTTGACTTCGATATGATCAATTATGCACTATCTTCTGGCCCGGTCTCTAAGAACGAGCCTGGAGATGATGACTTTGGATTTTTTTAACCCAAAGTTTTTATTAAACAATAATTTAAGCGTGAATAGTAAAGTAAAAGGTTAATTTAAAGTGAGTACGACAGCTAATACAATGACGACGAATGATATACGCAAAGCCTTTTTAGAGTTCTTCGAGAAGAATGGTCACAAGGTGGTGGATAGCGCGCCTTTAATCCCAGCCAATGATCCGACTTTATTATTCACCAATGCCGGCATGGTGCCTTTCAAAGACTGCTTCTTAGGTACAGACAAGCGCTCTTACACGCGAGCGACAAGTTCGCAGCGATGTGTTCGCGCCGGTGGTAAGCACAACGATTTGGAAAATGTTGGTTACACTGCGCGTCATCATACCTTTTTCGAAATGCTGGGTAATTTCAGTTTTGGTGATTACTCCAAGAAAGAAGCTATTCACTACTGTTGGGAGCTACTGACAGAAGTCTTTAAATTGCCGAAAGAAAAGCTATGGGTCACGGTCTACGCCGAAGACGACGAAGCTTATGATATTTGGGCAAAAGATATCTGCTTTCCAGAAGACCGTATTAGTCGCATTGGCGACAATAAAGGCGAGCGTTATGCGTCTGATAACTTCTGGGCGATGGGTGATACAGGCCCTTGCGGACCTTGTTCGGAAGTGTTTTATGATCACGGCGAACATATCTGGGGTGGCCCCCCAGGAACTCCAGAGGAAGATGGCGATCGCTATATCGAAATCTGGAACTTGGTATTCATGCAATACAACCGTCACAAAGACGGCACCATGGAGCCATTACCTAAGCCTTCCGTCGATACGGGCATGGGTTTGGAGCGTATTTCAGCAATTTTGCAGGGCGTTCATAGCAACTATGAAATCGATACTTTCCAATACTTAATTAAGCAAACCGCTGACCTTTTAAACGTTAAAGACTTAGACAATAAGTCGTTGCGCGTAATCGCTGACCATATCCGCTCATGTTGTTTCCTCATTCTTGACGGCATCGTGCCAAGCAACGAAGGTCGTGGTTATGTACTGCGTCGTATTACTCGTCGCGCTATTCGTCATGGGCATCAACTTGGTGCCAAACGTAGTTTCTTCTCTAAGCTCGTTCAGGCTATGGTCGATATCATGGGCGAAGCCTACCCAGCGTTAAAAGAACAGCAGTCAATTATTGAAGGGGTTTTGGCGAAAGAAGAAGATGCTTTTGCAAAGACCTTGGATAAAGGTATGCAAATCCTTGAAGCCGATATAGCTGATATCGCCAATAAAACGATTTCAGGCGAGACAGTGTTTAAGCTGTATGACACTTACGGCTTCCCACAAGATTTAACCGCTGATATCGCGCGTGAAAAAGGTTTAGAAATTGATTGGGATGGCTTTGAAAAAGCCATGGAAGCACAGCGCGAACGAGCACGAGCTTCGAGCAATTTCGGTGTCGATTACAATGACTCGCTGACTTTAGAAGAGAAGTCTGAATTTACGGGTTACGACTATTTAAGTCAGCAGGTGAAGGTTGTAAAGCTTTTGAAAGATAGCGAACCTGTGGACAGCCTTAAAGAAGGCGAGAAGGGTATTGTGGTTCTTGAAAAAACGCCTTTTTACGCCGAGTCCGGTGGTCAAGTTGGCGATAAAGGCTACTTGTATGGATGCGGCGCAAACTTCATTGTTGAAGATACCCAGAATATTGGTGATGCAATTGCACATCTCGGTTATGTCGATAAAGGCGACATTACGAGCGATTCAGAACTAAATGCTAATGTCGACGGCGGGTTGCGTCAAAGCACGATGCGCAACCATTCAGCGACCCATTTACTTCATGCGGCGCTACGCGATGTACTCGGCTCGCATGTGCAGCAGAAAGGCTCGTTAAACGATCCTGACCGTTTGCGGTTTGATTTCTCAAACCCTGAAGCTGTGTCGCGCGAAGATTTAGCGACCGTTGAACGTATGGTTAACGAAAAAATCTTTGAAAACCACTCGGTAGAAGCTGCAGTGATGTCGATGGATGAAGCCAAAGAGCATGGCGCTATGGCGCTGTTTGGTGAGAAGTATGGCGACGAAGTTCGTGTATTAACCATGTCGCCGTTTTCTGTAGAGCTTTGTGGCGGAACTCATGTTAAACGCACTGGCGATATAGGTCCGTTCAAGATTGTTTCTGAAACGGGTATTGCAGCTGGCGTTCGACGCATTGAAGCGATTACTGGTGAAAAGGCTGTTGCTTGGATGCAGCAATCTGAAAGTAAGTTCCACAATTTAGGTAAGTTATTAAAAACTGACCCTGCGCAGTCCGTGGAAAAAGTTGAGCAGCTGCTAGACAAGTCAAAGCAGCTTGAGAAACAGATCCACCAGCTACAAAGTAAATTAGCGTCTAGCCAAGGTAGTGACTTAGCTTCGAACGCTGAAGACGTTAATGGTGTAAAATTGCTGGTTGCTAAGCTAGAAGGTGTTGAGCCAAAAGCTTTGCGTGATATGCAAGATCAATTGAAGAACAAACTCGGTTCTAGCATCGTTGTGTTAGGTATAGCGGGCGATGACAAAGTGAGTTTAATTGCTGGTGTTAGTAAAGATTTAATCTCCAAAGTAAAGGCGGGTGACCTTATTAAAATGGTTGCTGAGCAAGTGGGAGGCAAGGGCGGTGGCCGCCCTGATATGGCGCAGGCCGGTGGCAAAGATCCTGCAGCATTACCAGCAGCGCTTGATTCCGTGAAGCCGTGGGTTTTAGACAAACTTGCTTAAACTTCAAGGATATACATTTGAATTTGAACACGGTATTCTTGTAACAGAAAGTATTTTTGTGACTGGATGCGCAAAAGTATAGTTTTGAAAGCGATTTATTGATAGAATTCGCGACTTCCGACGTTAGTGTCGGCTTTCTTTACATGAAATATTTTTTGTATTTGTAGATTTAAAATTTGTAGATAGTGGAGAGCGGCTTGGATTCAGCCAGGGATGCTCTCTAGGATAGAGGAGACTGGAATGTTAATTTTGACTAGACGTGTCGGCGAAACGCTGATGATTGGTGATGAGATCACTGTAACGGTACTGGGTGTTAAAGGTAACCAAGTACGTATCGGTATTAATGCACCAAAAGAAGTCGCTGTTCACCGTGAAGAAATCTATTTGCGTATTCAACATGAAAAGCAAATGGAGAATTACCAACCAAATCAACCAGGTAATAATTCAGACGACGACTATAATTATTAAAAAAAGTTGGATTGGAGTGTTGCATTTTATCCTGAATAAGGTAACATTCCGTCCGCGTCAACGGTGAGGTGGCCGAGCGGCTGAAGGCGCTCCCCTGCTAAGGGAGTATACCCTAATCCGGTATCGAGGGTTCGAATCCCTCCCTCACCGCCATTATTTACTTACACAGTGAATAATGACGGAGAAACTTAAAAGCGACTGATTTTTAAACGCTTTTTTAGTTTCGAAAAGAAGCAAAAAACTTTTAAGAAATTATTTAAAAAGTTCGTTGACTTCTAAAAAGCGGGTGGCATAATACGCCCCACAAAACGATGCGCGTGTAGCTCAGTTGGATAGAGTACCTGGCTACGAACCAGGCGGTCGGAGGTTCGAATCCTTCCACGCGCGCCATTATTTGAAAACCTCGCTACGGCGGGGTTTTTTATTGCGTATATTAAAGTGGTGCTCAAGAACCTTCGACCGTACCAATGGCATTTCCTACGGTCACAGGAGGAGTTCGACAAAGCACGAAGTGCTTTGCATATCGGAGGCGTAGCCGACGATTACCCGAAGGGCAAGGAGCAAAGCGACGCAGTAATCCTTCACCAATATTTGCTCCTGCAAATTTGGATTTCTCGCCATACATGGCGGTCACACCGCGCCATTATTCGAAAAGGCTTCCAAGAAATTGGAAGCCTTTTTTCGTTGCACGAGATAAAAGATGAGAACCTCCGGAGAGGTTCGGCTGAGCAGCATTATCGTGTGACAACATTGGTTTGTTCTGTTAAAAGTCTGCATAAGGACTAAAAAACTAGGAACAAAGCGACGCAGCAATCCTCCTTCTATTATTGCATCCATACCGATTACCCAAGTTAGGGGCTATCCTATAAATTATGTAGAATGATCACAGTCAGTCCTACCCACGAAGGTATTAAAGGAGTTGAAGCATGTCTAATTTCTCACATTTGAATGCGTTATTCATCAATACATCATTAAAGAAAAAAGCAGGTGATAGCCATACGCGGTTACTCCTTAATGCTTCTGCGGATATCATGATGAAGAATGGTGTCGCGGTAGAACATTTGCATTTAGCAGAGCACGAAGTTCCACCCGGTGTTTATCCCGATATGACTGAGCATGGTTGGCAGCAGGACGAGTGGCCAGAACTTTGGGAAAAGGTTAAAGCCGCGGACATTCTTATCGTAGGCACGCCACTTTGGCTCGGCGAGGAAAGTTCTATATGCCGTATCTTAATCGAACGCTTATATGCGATGTCTGGTGAGTTAAACGACAAAGGACAGTCGATTTATTATGGAAAGGTTGGTGGTAGCGTTATTACCGGAAATGAAGATGGTATTAAACATACCGCGATGACGATTGGCTATGCCTTAAATCATTTAGGTTATACCACGCCGCCGCAAGCGGATTGCGGTTGGATCGGGGAAGCTGGACCAGGTCCTTCTTATGGTGACGAAAAAGAAAACGGTAAGCGCGTTGGGTTTGATAATGATTTTACGCAACGTAACACAACTATTATGACATGGAACTGCATGCACCTCGCGAAGATGCTCAAGGACTCAGGAGGGATACCCAATGAAGGAAATAACCGGAAGGCTTGGGAAGCCGGAGAGCGGTTTGGGTTTGAAAATCCGACAGAAAAATAATTATCTTTATCTACGATTAAAAAAAGCACGGTGGTTGCCGTGCTTTTTATTTTACTTGGTGAATGTTTAATTAAACAACTTTCAATCTAACATCAACGCCGCCACGAGTAGCATTTGAGTAAGGGCAAACCTGATGAGCTTTTTCAACAAGTGATTCTGCATCAGCCTTATTCATGCCTGGGATCGAGACTTGCAGTTCGACATCAATAGCAAAGCCGCCATCGGTCGGGCCAATACCGACTTCACCCGTAACTGTCGTGTCTTCTGGTAGCTTTATCTTTTCTTGGCCAGCGACGTGTTGCATGGCGCCGATAAAGCAAGCTGAGTAACCAGCTGCGAACAACTGCTCAGGGTTGGTACCGTCGCCGCCATCACCGCCAAGTTCTTTCGGCGTCGATAAATTTACGCTTAGTTTACCGTCTGCTGACTTCGCAGAACCAGCACGACCACCTGTGGCCGTCGCTTTAGTTTTATAGGCTATTTCACTAGGTTGTTTCATAATTCATTCTCCTTAAGCTTGTAGTGATTTCATATCAATAACGAAACGATATTTTACATCCGAGTCCATAACTCGTTGGTAAGCTGTGTTGACGTCCTGCATATCGATCATTTCGACATCAGAAACGATGTCGTGCTCCGCACAAAAGTCGAGCATTTCTTGAGTTTCTGCGATGCCGCCAATTAATGACCCTGCGATACGTTTACGACCTAAAATTAAACCGCCGCCATGTAGATCTGGAAGAGGGTTTAGAGCGCCGACAAGAACCATTGTCGCATCACGCTTTAATAGTCCAACATAAGGATTTAAGTCGTGCGATACAGGGACTGTGTTCAGAATAAAGTCGAATGAGCCTGCATGTTCTTTCATCGCATCTTCATCTTTCGAAACAAGAACTTCGTTAGCCCCAAGACGTTTAGCGTCTGCGCCTTTTTCTGGCGAGGTCGTAATCATGACAACATCAGCGCCCATGGCATTGGCGAGTTTTACGCCCATGTGTCCGAGGCCACCTAAGCCAACGACACCGACTTTATCGCCTTTCTTGACGTTCCACTGGCGGAGCGGGGAATAAGTTGTAATACCGGCGCATAGCAATGGTGCTACGGCTTTGGTGTCGAGCTTTTCTGAAACATTGAGTACGAACTTTTGGTCGACAACGATATCGTTGGAGTAACCACCATGGGTACGACCGCCTGAAATCGGATCGTCACTGCCATAAGTCATGATGGCACCGTTTTCACAATACTGCTCTAAGTCGTCATCACAAGCGCTGCAAGACTGACAAGAATCAACCATGCAACCAACACCGACTAGCTGGCCTTCTTTGAAGTTAGAAACGTTTGAGCCGACTTTAGTCACTCGACCGACGATTTCGTGGCCTGGAACAACAGGGTAGACCGTACCACCCCAGTCATTATGAGCGGTGTGAATGTCGCTATGGCAAACACCACAGTATTCGATATCAATTTGCACGTCGTCGGGTTTTACCTCGCGACGTTCAATCTCGAGTGGACCTAAGTCCGAATCTGCTGATTGTGCTGCATATGCTGCTGTTTTCATTATTTCTCCTAAGAAAGTGTTGGGAGTGTTGTACGATTATAGCGCTAATCAATTATAGTGCTTCGGGATGAAAGTTTTGTATAAGCAATCATCATCTTCGTCTTACTATAACTATTGGGGTAAATACCACATTCTCAAATATACAGTGTGTATCGACCGTTTAAACCAGTCTATCGATTAGATCGTAATCAGAGCTTACTTTGCACATCTTCACAATGTTTTCACCGACTTGCTTTATGATTTGTGATCAGACATCGTTGTGGTGATAGGCTCTTGTGTTCAAAGGCGGTGCTTTTAGATAAATTTGTGCAGAGGCATTTGTGAAGAAGATATATTGTGAAATTAGGCTCATTCTGGGTGATCAGTTAAATGCCCAGCATAGTTGGTTTGATGAGAAGGATGCAGATTGTTTGTACGTGATTGCTGAGCTGCACCAAGAAGCTCAGTACGTAAAACATCATGTGCAGAAAGTTTGCGCTTTTTTCCATGCTATGGGGAGCTTTGCTGGTGCATTAAATAAAGCTGGTCACGATTGTTTGCACTTAACGTTAGACGATACTAAGGAATATGACGATTTAACGGACCTTGTGTACGCATTGTGCGAAAAGTATAAAGCAGAAACTTTTTCATACCAGCTGCCAGACGAATATCGCTTAAGAGAGCAGATGAAGGCGATTAAGTTTGACGGTGTGACCGTAAAAGCATTCAGCACAGAGCATTTTTTGCTCGAAGAAGCAGAGTTCTCGCAGTACTTTAAGAAAGATAAGCACAACAGAATGGAGAGCTTTTATCGCAAGATGCGTAAAAGGTACTCGGTTTTGATGGATGGCGATTCACCGCTGGGAGGCGATTGGAATTATGACCAAAAGAACCGTAACACACTGAAAAAGTCGGATCTTGAAGCTATTCCCGAGCCCTTAGTCTTTGCGAATGACGTCAGTGATATTTTAAAGCGGCTAGAGCGGCATAACATTAAAACCTTTGGTAATGCTCATCAATCGCTATTATGGCCGACCACAAGGAAGCAGGCTCGGAAACTATTAAAACACTTCTGTGAAATCTGCTTGCCTCGCTTCGGTCAGTTTCAGGATGCAATGACTCAAGCGTCTGAGCATAAATGGTCTTTGTACCACTCAAGGCTTTCTTTTGCCCTTAATGCGAAAATTCTGTCGCCAAAAGAAGTCATATCTACAGCAATAAAAGCATTTGAGCAGAGCGATAACATTGACATTGCCCAGATCGAGGGATTCGTTAGGCAAATTATTGGCTGGCGCGAATTTGTCCGCGGTATTTACTGGACTCATGAGGACTACAGCGCAAAGAACTACTTTAATGCAAAGCGCGAGCTTCCAAGCTACTTTTGGACGGGAGAGACAAAAATGCGTTGCTTGTCCGAGGCGATTACCCAGTCGCTTGATTACGCTTATGCACACCACATTCAGCGACTGATGATCACGGGTAACTTTTGCTTGCTGACAGAAATTGACCCTAATCAAGTCGACGATTGGTATCTGGGTATTTATGTGGATGCGATAGAGTGGGTTGAGATGCCTAACACTCGTGGAATGAGCCAGTTCGCAGACGGCGGTATTATTGCTACCAAGCCTTACGCTGCCAGTGCTAACTATGTCCATAAAATGAGCGACTATTGTCAGGACTGTGATTATTCTCATAAAGAAAAGCACTCAGAAAATGCTTGTCCTCTCAATAGTTTGTACTGGCGCTTTATTGCTCACAATGAAGGAAAGCTAAGTCAAAATCATAGAATGAACATGATATATAATGTGTGGAATAAGAAGGCTCAAGAAGAAAAAGAGCAAATTTTGAACAAAGCAGCTGGGGTTTTGAGAAATATCGAGTCTTTATAGCTTAATATTCGTTGAAGCTACCGGTACCAAGCACTACTTTTTTATGGTGATTTTGTTACACTTACTGAATATTATTATTCATAGAACATTGTAATGGATTTCACCAGTTTTCTTACTAACAACTTACCGCTTGCCTTGACCTTAGGCGTCGTCATTGTATTGATTATCGTGCTTCTCGTGGTCGTCCTGCGACAGAATAAAGTGATTAAAGGTATTGCTGAGTCTCATGGCGGAGCACATGATGCGATCAAGACACTGGAACAGAAACAGACCATGGCCTTTGATTACGCCAAAGCTGACCTGCACCGTATGGCTGAGCAAAGCCAACGTTCGTCGGAAAACTTTATTGAAAAACTCCAAGGCAACCAGATCAAGCTAGGCGAGTCGTTTCAGTCCTTTCAAAATCAATTGCAGAAAGATCTGTCTGGCTTTAAAGATAATCTACAGAAAGATATTTTTAAGCTCAAAGAGCAAATTGAAATTAATCAAAAAGAATCCCAGGCCCAGCTCCATGAACAGTTTAGACGAGGTATTAAAGACGTTCGAGAGGAGTTAACCATAAGTCTTAAAACTCAGGGCGAGAATATTGAAAAGAATATGTCTGGGCTGACTAAGGCAACGGATGAGCGCCTTAAAGAAATTAGTGGTCAGGTCGAAAAACGTTTAGCGGATGGTTTCGAGAAAACCACTAAAACCTTCCAAGACGTTCTTAAACGATTGGCGCTGATCGACGATGCGCAGAAGAAAATCACGGAACTATCGAGCAATGTGGTGAGTCTACAAGAAATATTGTCAGACAAACGTTCGCGCGGTGCTTTCGGTGAAGTCCAATTGGAATCGTTAGTATCTAACGTGATGCCAACCAGTCACTACAAGTTCCAACATACGTTTAACAACGGCAAGATTGTTGATTGTGCCTTGTTCTTGCCAGAGCCGACTGGCGTGATTGGTGTTGATGCTAAATTTCCGCTGGAAAACTACCAGAAAATGGTGGACGTGGAATTATCAAAACCAGAGCGTGATGCTTCACATAGAGCTTTTGTGCAAGATATTAAGAAACACGTTAAAGACATCGCCAGCAAATACATTATCGAAGGCGAAACTGCTACAGGCGCGGTGATGTTTATTCCTGCAGAGGCGGTCTTTGCGGAAATTCATGCGCATCATCCAGAGCTGGTTGAGTTCGCGCAGCAGAATAAGGTTTGGATGGTATCGCCAACCACTATGATGGCGCTTTTAACCACTGCTAGCGCGGTTTTAAAAGACGAAGCGACTCGTAAGCAGGTCCATATTATTCAGGAACACTTGGGTAAATTGTCCGTAGAGTTCGGCCGCTTTAAAGATCGCTGGGGCAAGCTCAATACACATATTGATCGTTTAACCAAGAGTGCTAAGGATATTGATACTACGGCAGATAAAATTACACGCCGTTTTGATCAAATCGAACAAGTGGAACTACAGGGTGAAGATGACGGTGATGATCCGATCGGTATCGGTCATCAGTCGTAAGTTACTATAAAGGTTTATAAATGCTAAAAGCTATATTTAACAAGGTTATCGGTTTACTGTCGCTCAGTGTTTTAAGTTTATCGCTGTTGGCCCAGGAGCCACTTCTATTGTCTTTAAAAGGTGATTTGACTCAGGGCGGATTAGTCGTTGGGCAGGCGGTTAAAGGCTCTAAAGTTACTTTTGACGATAAAGAGTTAGAACTAACGCCACAAGGCTACTTTGTTTTTGGCTTTCACCGCGATATGCCTGAGTCAGCAACCCTTACGGTGCAAAATGGTGAGCAAAAAGAAGTGCAAAAGCTGTTCGTTCGCAAGCGTGATTATAATATTGAGCGCATTGATGGCTTACCACCATCGAAAGTTAACCCGATGAAACCTGAAGTTCTTAAGCGAATTCGTAAAGAAGGCGCATTGGTGTCTAAGGCACGAGCGAATACTAGTAAGGATGAATTCTTTATGCAGGACTTTATTTGGCCTGCGAAGGGGCGTTTAAGTGGTTTCTATGGTAGCCAGCGTGTTTTAAATGGTGAGCCCAAGCGTCCCCATTATGGGGTTGATGTTGCCGCGCCGATCGGAACGGCAGTTGTTGCGCCTGCTGATGGAACGGTTCGCTTAGCCTATGACAATATGTTTTATTCTGGCGGCACTCTCATCGTAGACCATGGTTACGGCGTTTCCTCAACGTTTATACATTTAGACTCTATTGATGTTGAAGACGGGCAAAAAGTGAAGCAGGGCGATAAGATTGCGACCATCGGCGAAACCGGACGTGCTACAGGTCCTCATTTAGATTGGCGTATCAACTGGTACAGCTCACGCCTTGACCCGCAGCTATTGGTACCTCCATTTCAAGAAAATAAATAATTA
>Ga0208833_1000015_pt1 | contig 65728 bp, 43 predicted proteins | sample DeeseametaMP1788_FD_184181 | JGI IMG/M metagenome (GOLD analysis project Ga0208833, IMG submission 184181) | Marine microbial communities from the Deep Pacific Ocean - MP1788 (SPAdes) | ecosystem: Environmental > Aquatic > Marine > Oceanic | place: North Pacific Ocean | collected 2011-05-03 | reverse complement strand
TGAATTAGCGACGGTAACTATTACCGACGTAGCTGAAACCGCGAACTTAGATATAGCGCCAATTAACGAAACGACGCCTGAGAACACGGCTCATACGACTGCGCCAGCGGACTTAACGCCGGGTGACGCACCAATTGGTACTGTGACTTACACCATTACTGGTGGCGCGGATCAAGGTTTATTCACGATTGATCCAGCGACGGGTGAGCTGACGCTAGGTGCTCAAGACTTTGAGAATCCAGCTGATGCGGACACCGACAACGTGTACGAAGTTCAAATCACGGCGACGGATAGTGACGGTAATACAGCGGTTGAATTAGCCACTGTTACAGTTGATAACGTGACTGAAAACGCACCGACCGTTAATTCGCAAGTGACAAATGATGATACACCAGTGATTACGGGTACAGCGGATAGTGCTGATGACCTAACGGTTACTGTTAATGGTGTGACTTACACTGAAGGTGATGGCAACTTAGTGGACAATGGCGATGGTACTTGGACATTAACCATTCCAGCAGGAAATGAAATCCCTGACGGTACTTATGACGTCACTGCAACTACTACTGACGGCACTAACTCGCTAACTGATGCAACCACTAATGAGTTGGTCGTTGATACAGCGATTACAACGCCAACGGTTGATTCGCAAACCACTAATGACGACACGCCAGTGATTACGGGTACAGCGGATAGTGCTGATGACCTAACGGTTACTGTTAACGGTGTGACTTACACTGAAGGTGATGGAAACTTAGTCGATAATGGCGATGGTACTTGGACGTTAACCATTCCAGCAGGTAGCGAGTTACCTGACGATACCTATGACGTCGTAGCGACTGTAACTGATGGTACGAATACCGCTTCTGACGCAACAACGGATGAGTTAGTGGTTGATACAACCATTAACGCACCAACGGTTGATTCGCAAACCACTAATGATGATACCCCAGTGATTACGGGTACGGCGGACAGTGCTGACGATCTAACGGTTACTGTTGACGGTGTTACTTACACTGAAGGCGACGGTAACTTAGTGGATAATGGTGACGACACTTGGACATTAACTATTCCAGTGGGTAACGAAATTGCAGATGGTACTTACGATGTAACTGCAACTGTGACTGACGGTACCAACACCGCTTCTGACGCAACAACGGATGAATTAGTGGTTGATACTCAGATCACTACACCAACTGTTGATACGCTGACCACGAATGATGATACTCCAGTGATTACGGGTACGGCGGATAGTGCTGATGACCTAACGGTTACTGTTAATGGTGTGACTTACACTGAAGGTGATGGCAACTTAGTGGACAATGGCGATGGTACTTGGACGTTAACCATTCCAGCAGGTAACGAGTTACCTGACGATACCTATGACGTCGTAGCGACTGTAACTGATGGAACTAACACCGCTTCTGATGCAACAGCTGATGAGTTAGTGATTGATACTCAGATCACACCACCTACGGTTGACTCGCAAACCACTAATGACGACACGCCAGTGATTACGGGTACGGCGGACAGTGCTGACGATCTAACGGTTACTGTTGACGGTGTGGTTTACACTGAAGGTGATGGCAACTTAGTCGACAATGGTGACGGTACTTGGACGCTGACGATTCCACCGGGTAATGAAGTTGCTGATGGTACTTATGATGTCGTCGCAACGGTGACTGATGGAACTAACACAGCTTCTGATGCTACTGCTGATGAGTTGATAGTCGATACGCAGATTACGCCACCTACGGTCAATACGGTCTTGACCAATGACGATACGCCAGTGATTACGGGTACAGCGGATAGTGCTGATGACCTAACGGTTACTGTTAACGGTGTGACTTACACTGAAGGTGATGGCAACTTAGTTGACAATGGCGATGGCACTTGGACGTTAACGATTCCTGATGCCGACGCATTAGCTGATGGTACCTATGACGTTACTGCGACAGTAACAGATGGCACTAACACAGCCGATGACGCCACCAATCAAGAGCTTACGGTTGATACGCAGATTACAACGCCAACGGTTGATCCTTTAACGACTACAGATGGTACGCCGGTAATTACCGGTACGGCAGATAGTGCTGATGATTTGACGGTTACTGTTAACGGTGTGACTTACACTGAAGGTGACGGCAACTTGGTCGACAATGGTGATGGCACTTGGGCGTTAACAATCCCAGATGCGGATGTATTAACCGAAGGCACTTATGATGTGACAGCTAGCGTTGCTGATGATGCTGGTAACTCAGCCGATGATGCAACCGCTGGCGAGTTGATTATCGAACAATCCGAGAAACCGCAACTTCGCTTGGTTAAAACGGTAAGCACGGATCAAGTACAGCTGGGTGACTTTGTAAGCTACACCATTACGGTAGAAAACGTTGGTACCGTTGATGTCACTGATATTCAAGTGATTGATTCACCGCCACTAGGCTTTGGTTATGTCGATAACAGTGGTGAAATTACTGACGTTAATGCTGGCAATGATGTGATAACACCTTATAAACCACTACAGTTTGAAGGTATTGATGTTGCTGAAGGCGAAACTGCTTCTATCAAGTACTTAATGCGAGTTGGCCCATCTGCGGTAGGTGCGGAACATGTCAACAGTGTGACGGCCTACTTCAATGGCGACAAAGTCAGTAACACAGCGACTGTGTCGGTATTCATGACGTCGGATCCTGACTTCGAGCAAGCGACTATCATGGGTAAAGTGTTTAACGACCGTGATGGCGACGGCTGGCAGGATGATGCAACGGCGACTGGCATTAGCGTCAGCGGTGGTATCGATGAATCTACATACATCGCAGACTCGACTACGGTAGACCGTGGCAACGGTCCACAGCCTGAAGCGGATGCAAGCGCTCCAATTAATCACGGTATTGAGCTAGGCACATTGCGTGGTCGTAACTCAGTGATGGATCCTGCCTCGAATCATACGATGGTTATTTCTCAGCTGATGAGTGAACCACGTTTCACCAACGACTTTGTCTTAACCACTGACGAAGGCACTAAGGTGATGATGGATGCCGAGGGTAATACGCGCGTTGAACACACTGGTGAAGTTGCTGATGATTTATCAGGTCAGAACCTGCGAGTTGAGCGTCACATTACACGCGTTGGCGATAGTTACCGAGTTGATTTTGTTATCAGTAACTACGGTATCTATGAGCGTGGTATCCCAGGTGTACGTATTGCGACGGTGGAAGGTTTAATTGTTGAAACCGATGCTTACGGTCGATTCCACTTGAATGCGCTAGATGTTGAAAATTACGCACGCGGTAAAAACTTCATCATGAAAGTTGACCCAGCGACGTTACCAGCAGGAAGTGTATTCACGACTGAGAACCCAAGAGTTCAACGTTTGACTCAAGGTATGTCGACACGCTTTGACTTTGGTATCAAGTTACCAGAACCCAAAGAGCCTGAGTTAGACAAGTCGAACGCCATAGAAATCGAGTTGGGAACGGTATTATTCGATGATAACAGCATCGAAATTAAAGATAAGTACCGCTCAGCTTTAGATGATATCGCTACTAAAATTAACCAATCTAAAGGTGCGACTTTAACGATTAACGGCTATGGCGGTGGTATTCCTATCGCCCTAGACCGCGCTACGGCCTTGCGTGAAGCTATCCTCGAAAAGGTAAAAGCGAACGTTGCGCCTAACGTTAAAGTGAAAATTAATACGCATGCCGCTGAAATTGTTGATGGACGTGACTTTATTACTATTGGCGACAAGATAGAAATCGGTCAGTTGTTCTTTGATACTGATGAATCAACAATTGGCGACAGTCAAAAAGTTGTACTAGAGACGATAGCTACATATTTAAATGAGAAGGGTGGCGGTGCTATCTGGGTGTCGGGGTATGCAGACATCAGAGGTAGCTCGGAATATAACTACCGCTTAGGTTTGAAGCGTGCAGATGCTGTGTACAGCGCACTGAAGAAGTACTTAGGTGAAGAGTTGATTAAAAACGTAAGAATTGAGGTGGCTCCAGGCCAGTATCAAGCTTCAGCAGGAGGTGCTAGCCATGAGTAAGCTAATGCTAAAAAATGTGGCGCAGCCGCTATTAAGTTTTGGTTTAGGAGCAATCTTATTCAGCCTAGCGCCCGAAGCTTTCAGTGCTGAGCCTAATAAACCCACGAAAGAGTACAGCTGTGAAAACTCTGAATGTAAGACTGAAGAAGGTTTGATTTTCAGAGTTAAGAGTAAAGGTGAGTCGACAGCGACAGCAGTTAAAGAATCCGAAATGGATAAAGACCGCCGCGTCGATGTTGATTATCGTGGTATTTATACCTACGACGAAGCTGGCTTTAGGCCAGACCAAAAGCGCGCAGATGTAGCTGGGAAAATGTTAGTTCAGCTTCCAAACGGCGGCATCATGTGGGCAACGGAAGACCCAGCCTTAACGCCACCATCATTAGGCGTTAGCGGTGCTTCGGTAGTGGCATTTGAAGATGGCAAAGTTGTAGAGCCTGTTAACTTTAGTTATTACTCAAATTATGCGGCTTTCATTGACCGTTTAGAACTCACGGTTTTCGATGCTAACGATACTGATTTAGTCACGCCATTGGCTACTGAGTCATTAGAAGTAACTAACAATGGTCGTTACGCGTGGGATGGTGAGTTAACTTTGGATCGTCCTTTAGTTCAAGGTGACCGATTGATTTACGTTCTTCGTGCGTATGACAAAGAAGGGCGCATGGATGAAACGGCGGCAAAAGGCTTACTGCTGGTTTCTCCTGAAGAAAAGAAAAACAATATTGCCCAGTTTGCTGACCAAGTTCGTCGAGGCGAGTCCGAAGAAGAGATTTCTGATCAGCAGCTAACGAATCAGCTGATTGAAAGCCAAACCTTTGGTCAAAACAATCTGCGTCAGCAAAATATACCGATTTACGGTTCACGCGTTCGAATCTTCGGTCAGGATATTCCTGAAAACCAACCATTAACGATTAATGGCGATATTATCCCTGTGGATTTAGAGCGTCGTTTCGTTGCTGAATATTTATTACCGGTAGGCCAGCATAACTTTAATGTGGTTATCGGTAATGATGAAGCCGAGCAAATCGTTAATGAAATGACGGTTGATGTGACTGGTGAGCATATGTTCATGGTCGCGTTAGCAGACTTAACCGCCTCTAAGAACTCTGTGTCAGACAGTATTCAAGCAGTAGACGAGGGCGATAAGTTCCAAGACGACTTCTTAATGGAAGGGCGTTTAGCATTTTACTTAAAAGGTAAAATCAAAGGTAAATATTTAATAACGGCACAGGCTGATACCCAAGAGCGTGAGTTAGACGAAATGTTTGATGGCTTCTTGGATAAAGATCCGCAGGATATTTTCCGTCGATTAGACCCTGATCGTTATTACCCAGTGTATGGCGATGATTCCACGACTTATCGTGACGTCGATACCCAAGGCCGTTTCTACGTTCGTGTTGATTGGGACAAGAGCCAAGCCTTATGGGGTAACTTCAATACCGGTATAACCGGCAATGAATTCGCCCAGTATTCGCGCTCGCTTTATGGTGCAGCGATTAACTGGCGTTCGCTGGATACGACTGAGCTCGGCGAAGCGAAAACCCAAGTCAAAGCATTCGCTTCTGAAGCGCAGACGGCATTAGGGCACGTAGAGTTCCTAGGAACTGGCGGTAGCTTGTATTACTTGAAGCATACAGACATTCTGCCTGGCTCTGACAAGATTACCTTAGAAGTTCGCGATAGCACTACCGGCCGCGTCGAAACGCGTGTTGATTTACAGCGTGGTGCGGATTATGAAATCGACGAGTTACAAGGCCGTATTATTCTGACTACGCCTTTATCACAAATTTCGCGTCGTAATCTCGACACGATTATTCGTGATCAGCCTTTAGATGGTTTTGATAACGTACTATTAGTGGATTATGAATACCGTCCATCAGGATTTGAGCCAGATAGCACCACTTTAGGTGGTCGAGCAAAAGTTTGGCTGGGCGAGCATGTGGCTGTCGGCGGTACTTTTGTTGATGAAAACCGCTCTGGTGACGATTACCAGTTAGCGGGCGTAGACGTGACGTTGCAAGCTGGACGCGGCACCTATCTTAAAGTTGAGTCAGCCGACTCGGAAGCGAATCAGGCTGCAACCTTCTTCTCGGATAACGGTGGTTTCACCTTTGATGAAGTCGTGCCCGACCCGACAGAAGAAGTGACCGATAAGAATGGCGGCGCTTACTCCATCGAAGCTCGTGCTAACTTTAAAGAGTTAGGCTGGTCAGAGCATGAATGGAAAGCTGGCGCATGGCACCGTGAAACTGATGCAGGCTTCTCGGTCGCTCGTCGTACTCTGAACGAGGAAACTACTGAGACAGGCGCAGAGGTAAACGGCTACTTTACAGACACAGTTTCGATAACCACTCGTGCCAGTAACTATGAACGTGGTGCAGACAACAGCTTGCGTCAGGCGCAAATTGGCGTGAACTATCAAATCACACCAAAGATTGATATCACCACAGAGCTACGCCAGTTAGAAGAAACGATTCTGGGCGTAGAAACGTCGGCGACGTTGGCTGCACTACAATATAACCAGCGTATCGGTGAAACGTGGGATGTCTACGGTATTGGCCAGTTTACGCTAGAAAACGATGGCGGTGACTACGACAATAACGATTTGTTTACCCTTGGTACGCGCTATTTATTCGGCGATCGTTCTTCAATCGGTGCTGAATATACAACAGGCCACCGTGGTGATGCAGCGAGCTTAACTGCGGAATACCAGATCAATAACGAGCACCAAGTGTATGGTCGTTACACCTATTCGACGGATACCACGCAAAACGTGTTTGGCTCACAAATCAACGACGGTATCGTGTTAGGGCAAAAACTTCGCCTATCGAACCAAGTAACGATTTATAACGAAAGCCAACACTTCAAGGCGCCACAAGAATCAGGCATCGTGCATACGTTCGGTATGGACTACTACCCATCGCAAGGCTGGACCATTGGTTTCAACCTGCAAGACGGTAATCTTGATGCGCTTTCTGGGCCAGTAGACCGCCAGGCAGCGACGATTAGCGGTGGCTACCGCTCGAAAGACGCTGACTGGAGCTCGAAAATTGAATACCGCGAAGACAGCGGGGCAGAAGAGCGTGAGCAATGGTTAACAACCAACCGCTTAACCTATCGCTTAACCGAAGACTGGCGTTTAGCTGCGCGTATTAACTACGCCGACACCGAAGACCTTATCGACCCTGCGCAAAACGCCAAGTTCGTAGAAGGTAACTTAGGTTTCGCCTACCGACCAATAGACAACACTCGTTGGGCATTGTTAGGTAAATATACTTACTTATATGACCTAAGAACGTTAGCGCAAGTCACTACAGGCGCGGACCAAAAGTCAGATATCTACTCATTTGAAGGTATCTACAGCTTTAACCCACGTTGGAAAGTGGCCGCCAAAGTCGCACATCGCCGTGGTCAAGTCCGTGAAAATCGTGGCTCAGGCGCATGGTTCAAAAGTACCGCGAACCTATACGCAGCCCAAACTCGCTACCACATTATTAGCGAATGGGACGCGTTACTCGAGTACCGCTGGTTAGAACTTGAAGAAAGCCAAGACGAACGTGAAGGTTGGTTAGCTGGTGCGGATTACCACATCAGCAACAACTTCAAAATCGGTGTTGGCTACAACTTCACCGAGTTCAGCGACAACTTAGCTAACCTAGACTTCAACTACGAAGGCTGGTTTATTAACTTCGTGGGTAAATATTAAACAAACTGTACAAAACTTAGGTAGAAGCCCGAAAAAAGTGACATTTTTTTGAATATAGGGCTTCCATCTAACCCATTGTTACGGTATTATTTCGCGCAAATCAGGAGAGGTGGCAGAGCGGCTGAATGCACTGGTCTTGAAAACCAGCAAGGGTTTGTAGCCCTTCGTGGGTTCAAATCCCACCCTCTCCGCCATATTGTTTGGCGCTCAAGCCCAGAAAGCTCGCTACTTAGCGAGCTTTTTTGCGTTTAGAGATATAAAAAATGGGACATTATTGGGCCAAATCCGTAGTATGTAGTCTAATCATTAAAACTTTGTAGTGTTAATTAAGAGCTGGATAATAAGCAAGTTGGAGATCTATTGTGAAATGGATAATCAAGGGAATCTTTGTACTGGTAGTAACTTTTACCTCTATAGCGTGCTCTGTAAATAAATTAAGAAACCCAGCACTCAACGCTAAATACGACTACACATTAATTGAAGACATAGCTTCTGTAGAATTCAACAAGTTCACTTCAGAACAAAACAATTTCGTAGTTGAGCATTTCTATGATACTAGTGCAGCAAAACAATATTTAACTCTTATAGACCTATACAAGGATTCGAATTCAGCTTGGCTACCTGAATTCGCTAATCAAAAAGCATATAGGTTAAATGTGGACCAAGATGGTCATAAATATCTTGAATCAGCACTAGAGGATGACTTTTTAAGTAACGGTAACAAAGCATCTTGGAAAAAACTAATCACTGAGCAAGAGGTAAGCAGCTTCTTTGGTGAAACTATTTCACTATATTCTATATCAATATTCGATGACTCATCTAACAAAATAATCTTTTTCGGTTCTAAGGCAGGTTCAGACTTTGACTTTATCTTTGAGTATTTGATTGGCGAAGGCCTTACAAAGGAAAATGTTTTTATCAAAGACAGCGATGGTATATCTCAAATAAAGTCAATGACAAATGACTTAGTATACTTTCTAGGTAATAAATCCGGAGGCGAACTCACTCCTAGAGGTTATTCAAGAACTCTAATGTTATGGGCAAGAGGCAAAGGTTCCACGCCTATTTTTACAATTCCCGATGGTGCTGAGTTCCCAATGATTTGGCGGTATTACAAAGATGGAAATCCTCATGTAGCTTTAAACTTCTATATTGAAGGGAAGGCATACATGTATTTTTCCCATTCGAAAACAGTTTCTAAATCTTCAAGCACCTATAAATACAACTTTTCTAATGAAAACGTTTTCTTGCCAAGGAATTATGACGGACAAAGGTGGTTAGCTAGAACAACTCTGGATGAGTTAATGTCCAACAAAGATTCTAATGAATTAGCGTATAATTTTTTAGAGAAACCTGATACATCTTTACAGTACAAAGCACACTACATCACTAATGAAAGAATATACACCTATTTTTCTAATGATGGTGTTATAGAATTATATGCTCATGACCTAAAGACTCTGAAATTACTTAGCAAAAATCCTATTCTCACATCAAGTAGTTTCGGAAGAATGAATCCTATAACAGATAGTTCTCATCCAGAAAAACTATTTATCAACATTGAGAGTTATGAAAACAACGGCTCACTAATATATATTAGTGACCATGACAACAGCTTCACCCCCGTTAGTTTGATTCAATCAGAGTTCGGGCAAAACAATGTTACGATAGAAAAGCTATCATCTAAGTCAGTTGATGGTGCTCAAATTCCATATTACCTTGTTTATATTGGCACAGAACGCCCTAAGAGATCGCTTACACTTGTTAAACCTTATGGAGGTTTTAACCAAAAAAATCTTCCTTTCTACACACCGGAAAACTTAGATTTTATTTTGCGAGGCGGAATTCTAGTCTATCCAGGCATTCGAGGCGGTGGCGAAAAAGGTAAAGCATGGCATACAGATGGTACAGTTCTCAATAAAAAGAACTCCTTTTCTGACCTAAATTCAGTGATACTTGATTTATATAGTCGCTCCATTTCAAAACCTCAAAACACACATTTAGCAGGAACTAGCAACGGCGGCCTAGTTATTATGGCTACCATTGCTCTTTATAATCCACCAATAGCTTCTGCTGTCGTCACAGTACCTATTGCTGATATGGTAAATTATACAGAAATAGGCAAAGGTGAAGTTTGGATTGATGAATATGGAGACCCATCCGTACAGGAGCACTATGACTATCTAAAATCATATACGCCGGTAGAAAGTAACTATGTCAGCTCTAACATTCCTCCAATATTAATATTCTTTTCAGATAAAGATGACAGGGTTTTACCCGTTCATTCAATAAGGCTCTTTAAAAAATTATCAGAAATGAGCAACAAAGTATTTATTTACCATAACGAAATTGGCGGCCATAATACTTACCAAACGAAAAGACAGCTTTTCAAAAATATATCAATACGAGATAACTTTATGAGGAAGGTTGGCCTGGAAAATTAGGAGGGAGTACCTTCTAAAAGCTATTGAGTGGGGTGATAGGTTGGCTCTTACTTTCCCCTCTATTTCAGTCAAGCGGATTTCTTCAAAGCCACCTCTAGGGTGGCTTATCTAAACCAAATACATTGTAATCTTCGTAGAGTGGTCAGAACCATACGGTGTTTATTCGTCCATTTTGTTAACGAGCCCTATATAGAACTCTGAAATTTTACTGTACGCTGAATCAAGCTGTGCTTTTTCTTCTCGCACCCTTATAGTCCTCTTGGCACTTTCCAGTCCACGCAACACTTGCTTAAGGTGTGATATAGATTTGGTGATATCGGCCAATATTTCACGTGTATAGTAAAGACAATCAAACTCCCAATCCTTCGAGTTACTGTCGAGCTGACTATCGGTGTAGTAGGGATAAGTCTTCCTCTTTTTTATGACCTTAGTAACTGGGTGGCCCATTACAGCGACCTTCGAATTAATTATAAGTTTGGTAAGATAAAAATAGACTCTGCCTGCCGATTTCTTATATGAAAAACGAACATGAGAGTTGTAATGCCATTCTATTCCATCAACTCGTTTCATCGTACGTTCTTTACAAATCCTGATTAATTCACTTGCTTGTTCATCAACAATTTTCATTCCAAGCTGTTCGAGTTCTGCGATTCGTTTTTGGACTGCATTAATACATGATGTTAGATTGTCAATTATTTTTGACATATAAAAATATCCTCTTTTTCTCTATATATTACGTTTAGGAAAACTTAATTTGTTGTTTCTAAATTAAGTTAAAAATTTGATTTCATTTCCTTATTAATAGGGAAAATCATTTTAATAGGGAAAATCATTCAAATTGGCTTTTTTGAACTGTGTTCACCCTAGAGGGATAAAACATTCTTGTTCAACCTTAGTATAGGAAAAGCAGGAACTAATCCGTGTAGTTGAAAGAAATTTATTCTTGCTAAAAAGAAGCTTTTAAGTGTTTGTCATAAATTTTCATTTGTTTTACCTAATTATATGTAAATGTTTTAGTTGCTTTCGATATTGCAGTTTGTCAGAAATTTTCGTAATCTTTCTCTAATTCTATAGGGAAATCATTTATAACCTTTCCGAGGTGTTATCGGTGTTTAATTAAAGAATTTTCTTATTATCGCCACTTTCAGTGCTGCTATAGGTAATGATCTGGGTCTAGAAACGTTTTTAGTGGTGGAGTATGTGTGTGGCAATTTGCCACACGTCTATGGGTATTCTTTAGGGTGTGTGGCAAATTGCCACACGGATGAACCAGCAATATAAATATCATATTTCTGAAATTTCTCCCTGGTGATGGTAAGTTAAGATTACTTGACTGAGAGGCGCAAGATTAGCGGGTAATTGAATATGTGTGGAGCTTTTAAAATATCAGATACGCCTAAGGTGGCTACATTGACGGAACTGTTTGGTCTACCTTCTCCTGATAGTAAAGGCTGGGCTAACTGCGGACAAACTATACAAATGATCCGTCAAGACCATGATAACTACAGTTTAAGCGACGCTATATGGTGGTTGTTACTTGAATCTAAAGAGGGTAATTTAAAGCCTCATAGTAAATACACATCATTTAACAGCCGTTGGAACCCTGGGAAGGGATTTTCGGCTTCATCGAAGAAGCCCTTTAGGGAGTCGCGCTGCATAATACCCGCAAATGGCTTTGTAGAGGGTATGAATAAAAAATATCACTATTTAGAGCCGTCTTCAGGGGTGCTTGCTTTTGGCGGCCTTTATAAATCTTGGAAAACAGAGGTTGGTACTGTTTTTTCATGTTCTATAATAACAGTTCCTCCTCATCCTAAACTTAAAGGTATTCATGAAAAGGCAATGCCGTTGATGCTCCCTTTAAGTAATGCAGAACTACTGAAAATGTGGTTAGATCCCTATATGAATGAAGTAGAGCCGTTCATCGAGATCATGGAGCCTGTATTAAGAGAAGACTTCAACGTAACCCCTTTAAAACAGTGGCGTAGCTTTGAGTCTAGCGGAGAATCATTTAAAGTTTCGAGAGATTAAAACTAATGAGTAAAGTTACATTGTTAATGCCAAAATCCACACCAATGGAGCTGCCATTAGTAACTACCAAGGTGCCAGCGGGCTTTCCGTCTCCAGCTGAAGAGTACCTTGGTGATAGTTTAGACCTAAATAATTACCTGATTAAGAACCCCAGTACTACATTTTTTGCACGAGTCGAAGGTGATTCAATGGTAGGTAAAGGCATCATGGCTGGAGATGTTTTAGTTATTGATAGAAGTCTAGAGCCCCGTCATGGGGATGTTGTAGTGGCAATCTTAAATGGGGAATTAACCGTAAAAACTTTGCATACTAAACACAATGTAAAGCTTGTATCCGAAAACCCTGAATATCCTGATATCAGTATTAATGGAGACATGGAGTTGCGTGTTTGGGGGGTTGCGACCCATACAATCGGCCACCTACGCTCATGAGTCAGATCTTTGCCTTGTGCGATGTTAATAACTTTTATGTGTCTTGTGAAAGGGCTTTTAATCCTGCTTTAGAAAACAAGCCAGTGATTGTATTAAGCAATAATGACGGCTGTGCAGTGGCTCGATCTAATGAAGTTAAAAGTCTTGGAATAAAAATGGGGGCTCCATTACATCAAATACAAGATTTAGTTAACCAACACCAGATACAGGTATTCTCTTCAAATTATCGCTTATACGGCGATATGTCTAATCGATTTATCTCAATTCTGGAGCAGTTTACAGACCAAGTTGAAGTATATTCAATAGATGAAGCTTTTTTAGGTTTTAGTGGTTTTCATCACCATAACCTTGGCAAACATACCAGAGAAATTGTAAAAACAGTCAAACGTGGTTTAGGGCTTCCTATCTGTATCGGGGTGGCCCCTTCAAAAACACTAGCAAAAATTGCTAATCATTATGCAAAATCGCTAGCGGTGCCTGGTGGCGTACTCGGCTTGTTCAGTGAATATAATATTGCTAATGCTCTTAAGAATTTACCAGTAACTGAAATCTGGGGGGTTGGTCGCCGACTTTCAGAGCGACTAAATAGAATAGGAATAAAGACGGCCTTGCAACTTCGCGATGCTGACGAAAAAACTCTCCAACGCCAGTTTTCTGTAAATATGTCCAGAACGATATTAGAGCTGAGAGGACAATCTTGCATCCCCTTAGAAGAAGATATCAATAAGAGAAAGCAGATAGTATGTTCACGATCTTTTGCCAATAAAAGTGATGATTTTAATCTTTTGCGTCAAGCAACTTCATACCATGTGACTAGGGCATGCATAAAATTAAGGCAACAACAGTCCATGGCTAAGTCTCTTACTTTAGGTATTCGAACTAATCCATTTAGTGAGCAAGATAGGCAGTATAGCAATTCTATATCGGTAGTTTTTCCTGAGGCTACAGATGATACAAGTACCATGCTCAAAGCTTCCTACCAAGCCTTACGGAAAATTTATCGAGACGGGTATCTATACAAAAAGGTTTCGGTGATGCTTGATGGATTAGTAGATGCCACCAGTCATCAAGCTGACTTATTCAATAGAACTCCTTCGAACCCTAAGCTTATGAACACTCTTGATAATATTAACCAATCTATGGGAAAGGGTACCTTACAGTTTGCTTCTGAGGGGTTTTCAAAGAGCTGGGTGATGAGAAGTGAACGTAGAAGCCCTGATTACACGACTAACTGGACTGAGCTGCCCAGCGTTAAATAGTTTTATAAGAATAGTTATTGTAAATGGATTCTCAAATAGTAGGTAATAAATTTGGAGTAAAAAGGAACCGGATCCTATTAGATAATATTCATTCAAAAAATCTCAATGGTCATTTATTGAACTGTTGCTATAATGGCGATATGAAAGATGACGCATTAATAATTCACGAAGCTTTCCATAAAGCATGTGATGAACTACAGCTCACAAAAGAAATCAGAGCATCTATCGCTGGCTTAGAAAAGCACTCTAATGAGAGTGAGGTTGTTAATAAACCGGAAGTTATTGCTGAGAGTCAGTGCTTGCTGTTGATTGAGCTCTATAAACGATTAAATATACTATCTTCAGGCAATGCTGACTTAATACAGCACTTGCTTAATACTCATAATACCCACCTTGATGCTACTCCGACTGATTTACTCCAGTCCCCCAAAGGTCTCAAACAGCTTGTAAACTACTACACATCTATAAGTCCCTAGCGCCTTATTTGGTAATTCAATACTATATCCAAAGAGTCCAGGCTCTTTCAAAGTATTTCTTAATCTACGGTTCAATGACCAATAATTAACCTCCCTAAGTGAAAGCAAAAGTAATTTGTTTTAAAACATGATCTTAAGTTGCCCATCAGTAACCGCATGAGAAATTGGTTCTTTTTACCTCCTAGGAGAATCAAATGACTCAGAATATCCATTTTCTAAACAAGCTAGACCTAGACAGAAGCCACACTAAAGTAGCGAAGCCTAAATATCCTGCAAAATTAATCCATAATGCAGCATTATTTTTATGCTTCAGCTTAAAGATCGAACCTAGCAACAATGAACTACCTGGCCCTATGGGGTATTTCTATGCAGAAGATAATCTAGCTGCGATCAAAACTTGGGTTTCTATATTCCTATTGTATGAAGTTAAAGGGTACACGTTCTCAGAATTAGAGATGTTAGACGACTTTATTAGCTTTCTTCAGCAACAAGGAGTGTTGACTTATTAATCTCTGTATCGATATGGCGGACTAAGTTCGAAACTACAAATTATATTGAGTATTGATCTAACTAGTCATACAAAGCTTAACGCAATAATTAGTTAGCTAGAAATTACCGGTACACCAAAAAATATTTTTCTCTGCGGTTTCTCAGAAACTGCAGGTTTTTTCCCCATACTAAGTAGTAGGTAAAGAAATTAATAGGTACTGAAATGAAAGATCAACATTGGGTGAGTGGTAAAAAACTCCATGAAATAGTAGGAATTACAGAAGATGCTGCAAAGAAAAAGCGGTATCAGGGGGTATGGCAAGAAAATCACCACTGGGTTAAGGGGCCAGACAACCGAATCTATTACGAACTAATTAAAATTTACAACTGGATTAGTAATGGACGAAAAGAAGCTAGATAAATACATAAAAACAATACGCGGGGTTTCCAGACACGGTAACTCTTTGCGGCTGGACTTTTCTATTCAGGGAAAGAGGTATCGAAAGGCGATAAATATAAAACTCACTAAAAGCAATGTTGATTTTGTAAAGCGAAAGCTTGAGTCTATCAAATATGATATCGCTACTAATACTTTCGATATGGAGAAGTACTTTCCTTCCAAAAAGAACATTACAGATACTAAGACTTTCTTAGGTGTTATTGATGAGTGGCTTGAGTTTAGAGAAAAGGAGCTAGATCCGAATACCTTGAGAGGGTACGAGAAAAATAGAAAGTTGATTAGTAAAACGGTAGGAGATATTCCTATTGAGCAAATAAATGAGGGTTGGCTATTAAAATGGAGGAAGGTCAAGCTAAGCGTTTATTCAAATAAATATATAAACAACATCTTCTCATTGGTCAGAGGCACCTTTAAGTTTGCTTTGATGGAAGGGTATATTGATTCGAACCCGCTGGTGAACATATCAAATCTTCCAATATCTAAGAAACAGCCCAAGCCTTTCACCCGAGAAGAGATTGAAACGCTTGAAAATCACGTTACAGACAAAGAAAGTGAACAAAACTACGTACTTTTTAGCTGCTGGACAGGAATGAGAGGAGGTGAAGCTCTTGCTCTATCCTGGAGTGATATAGATTTCGATAAAGAAATTGTTTACGTAAATAGGTCAGTTGTTAATGGTGTCTATAAAAGGCCCAAAAACGGTAAAAGTCGAACAGTTGTGCTACTGAAGCCTGCTTTAGAGGCTTTGAAGCGTCAGTTGAGTATCACAAGTAAGAACCAGCCACAAGAGATATCTGTGTTAGAGCGTGACAACAAGACTTTTACAGACGAAAGGGTGAATATAATATTCACAAATAGTAATTCAGGCTTACCTTTCAGGGATATTAAGACTTTCGGGAAAGTATTTTGGGATAACTTCTTAGAAGAATGCGGAGTCGAACACCGAGGTCCAAACCAATGCCGACATACATACGCATCGCAACTCATCACCACTGGCGAAATACATTTAGAGCGGATTGCCCAACAAATGGGCACTTCAGTAAATATGCTAAATAAGCATTACGGTAAAATCATCGATGAAGATGCTAAGACAAAGAGTATAAAAGACTCAATGAATAGAGTGCTATTTGAATCCAATAAAGAAAAATAACATTTCTTCTAACTCTAGGGAGGAAAGTTAAGCCCTAGAGCCCTTCCTTATACATATTTGCATTGCTTCAAAAGTTGAACTGGTTCACTTTAAAATATAGTATTAGATTTGACCTGTTAAGGTTGCTTGGAGTTTGGACTAATTCCGACTAGGACTATAAACATAAGAACTGGAATATCTATTTGAATACTCAAGAAAGCACACAAGCCTCAAACTTCGGTTTTTTAAAAGAGCACGATGAGTTGTTCTTTCAGCTTGCTCATTCAGCTGAGCGTGTATTTTCAAGCGATCCGAACACTACGTTAATAAAACTCAGACAACTTGGCGAAGCTATAGCACAGCATATTGCTGCAGCATCAGGTATTGATTTGGGTGAAAAGCTAACACAAGTTGAGCTTCTTCAAAGAATTCATAGAGAAATACGGTTAGATCCAGTCGTTAGGGAGTTGTTCCACACTTTACGGATTGAAGGAAACAAGGCCACGCATGAGTTTCAAACTCGACACAAAGACGCTTTAGATGGGCTTAAAATTGCACGTGAGTTGGCCGTTTGGTTCCATCGCTCGTTCGGACAAAGCGCCGCTAATTTTTCACCAGGTCGTTTCATTCCACCGAAAGATCCGAGCCATGACTTAAGGCGGTTACAATCACAAATAGAATCCCTAAAGCACGATTTAGGTCATGCGAATGTTGAGCTGGAGTCAAGTCAGCAGCTAAATGAACTCATAGCAAAAGAGAAAGCTGAATATGAATCTTTGGCAGTAGCTATGGATGAAGAGTCTAGGACTCTGGCAAAACAGGCCCAGCAGTTTGAGTTGGATTTGGAAGCGCAAAAGCTAGAGTACGAATCGAAAATAGAAAAACTTCAAAAACAAATATCAGCTAAAGAAGACTCTGCTCGACAGCAGCAAAAGCAAGAGGTTAGCCATAAAACCCAAACCGCCTCCCAAAGCTTGGTGCTGAACGAAGAACTGACCAGAATTATTATTGATACTCAGTTAGTCGAGGCAGGCTGGGAAGCCGACAGTCAAGAATTGACTTATGCTAACGGCAATAGACCTGAAAAAGGCACGAATAAAGCGATTGCCGAATGGCCTACCGAGGGTGGCAGAGCAGATTACGTATTATTTGCTGGCTTAACCCCGATAGCCGTTGTTGAAGCTAAGAAAGAGAACACCAACGTCGCAGGAAAAATCAGACAGGCAGAAAGATACAGCAAAGGTATAAAAGTAGAGAAGCCCTTATTACCCGCTTGGGAGCTGGCAGGAAGAGGGCAGCCTTGGGACTGTGATGATTCCGAAACCTATAAAGTACCATTTGTTTATTCCAGCAACGGCAGACCATACGTTAAGCAGCTTGAAGAACAATGTGGCACTTGGTTTAGAGATATAAGAAAATCGAGTAATACCCGTAGGGCATTACAAAGCTTTCATACTCCTGAAGGTTTGCTCGATAGACTAAGTCGTAGCAAAGCTAAAGCGGAGGAACAATTACGCAAAGAACCATTCAGCTACTTAGGATTAAGGGATTATCAGCAAAAAGCCATCCAAGCTACAGAGATGGCTTTAGAACAGGGGGCTAATAGTGCCTTATTAGCAATGGCCACAGGAACCGGTAAAACTCGAACGATTATCGGCTTAATGTACCGCTTCCTAAAAGCTGAGCGCTTTAAGCGCATCTTATTTCTCGTTGATCGTTCTGCGCTTGGGCAACAGGCCGTCGATTCTTTCAATGAAGCTCCGCTCGAACAAAACTTCCCATTATCCAAAATCTATAATGTCGCTGAATTAGGCGATATGGCCGTTGAAGCTGAAACTAAAATTCAGGTTGCAACGGTACAAGCCATGGTTCGAAGAACCTTTCTTTCCGATAACCCGCCTCCAGTAGACCAGTACGACTGTATTATTGTCGATGAAGCGCACCGTGGTTACACCCTCGACCAAGAAATGACGGATGGCGAACTAGCAATTCGAGATCCTAACCAATACATTTCAAGCTATAGGCGCGTACTGGATTATTTTGACGCCTTTAGAATTGGCCTAACGGCCACACCCGCCAAGCACACCAGTGAAATCTTTGGCAAACCAGTTTATACCTATTCCTACCGTGAAGCGGTGGCTGATGATTGGTTGATCGACCACGAACCTCCGATACGTTACGAAACTTTGCTCACCAAAAACGGAATTACTTTTGAGAAAGGCGCGGAAGTCAGTGTTATCAATACACAAACAGGTGCTGTCGAAACCTCTGAGCTTGAGGATGAAGTTAACTTTGAAGTGGAGTCTTTCAACCGCAAAGTCATCAACGAAAACTTTAATCGCGTGATTTGCCAACAGCTCGTTCAGGAACTGGATCCCTTTGGTGATGAAAAAACCATGATTTTCTGTGCCACCGATCTTCATGCAGATATGGTTAAGAGGCTATTGGATGACGCTTTTAAAGATTTATACAACGGTGAATATAATCAGCAAGCTGTAGCCAAAATAACGGGGCAAAGCGATAAAGTTGACCAGCTGATTAGTAAGTACAAAAACGAGCGTTACCCTAATATAGCAATTACCGTGGATTTATTAACCACGGGAATTGATGTTCCGCCAATTTGTAATCTAGTATTTTTGCGCCGAGTACGCTCAAGAATTTTATACGAACAAATGATTGGCCGAGCCACTCGTCGTTGCGATGACATTGGTAAAACGGTGTTCAGAATTTACGATCCAGTCGATATCTACGCCGCGCTAGAGGAGGTAAACACCATGAAACCTCTAGTGAAAAATCCGAATATCACGATCGAACAACTGGCCGAAGAAATCCGAAATCCAGAAAGCCTTGAAAAAGCGCTCAACAGCCCTGGAGATATGGAAGGCGAAAGCCAAGCCGACGTGGTTCTTAGCCAGCTGAGCCAAAAGCTCATGCGTGTGCTGAGAAAGGCCGACAATAAAGCGGAATCTAATCCTAAACTTAAAGAAAAACTCGACGAACTCGAACAATCGTGGGGCGTAGAGCCGAAATACCTACATAAACACTTGCATGAGCTTGGCCCCAAAGAAGCCTCAAATTTCCTCAATCAACACCAAGCACTGTTAGAGCAAATCACCGAGGTCAAAAGCTATATTGGAAGCGAATACTTGCCGATCATTTCTGAACATGAAGATCGGATCGAAGAGCGCGCCCAAACCTATGGCCCACATAAACGCCCCGAGGACTATCTAGATAGCTTTAACAAATTTATTAAAGACCAAATTAACCAATCATCCGCATTAGCCGTGGTTGTGAACAAGCCTCGCGATTTAACCCGCGAACAGCTTAAAGAAGTGCGGTTATTGCTCGATAATAACGGTTATACCGAAGCTAAATTGCAAAGCGCGATTCGTAACCAAACCAATAAGGACATTGCCGCCAGTATCATTGGTCACATCCGTCGCGCTGCCATCGGCGAACCTTTAATGCCGTTTGAGCAACGCGTTGCTAAGGCGATGGACAATATATATAGTAGCCACCAATGGACGCCTAACCAGCGAAAGTGGCTCGATAGACTGTCGAAACAACTGGTTTACGAAGTGATTATCGACCGAGAGTTCGTCAATAACCGCTTCGGTGAGCAGGGCGGTGCTAAACGCTTTGATAAAGTCCTAGGTAACCAATTAGACACTGTTTTAGTTGAGCTTAACGAAGCCATGTGGCCTTCGAAAACGGCCTGATTAATCAGCATGTTTTTTATTAATTAAACACCAAACTGCCTAAATAACCGAAAAACTAAAAAGTTTATAAGAACCGAGATAACTATGAATAATAATGATATCGTCCAAAAACTATGGAACCTGTGTGACGTGTTAAGGGATGACGGCATAAACTACAGCGACTATGTCACCGAGCTAGTGATGTTGTTGTTTATTAAAATGGTTCACGAAAACACAGAAGCAGGCGTGCTAAAAAAACATCCGCTACCGGAAGGCTGTCGCTGGACGGATCTAAACAGCAAATCTGGCATTACCCTTTTAGACGATTACAAAAGAATCCTGCTAGGGCTATCCAGTGGTAAAGACGCTGAAGGTAACCAAATTCACGATGATCCGCTCATTAGCGCGATTTACGACAGCGCACAAACGCGCCTAAGAGAACCGCGCCACCTCGAACAAATGATTCGAACGCTGGATAAAATCGACTGGTTTAGCGCCCAGAAAGATGGCCTCGGCGACCTCTACGAAGGTTTAATCGAGAAAAACGCCACCGAAACCAAATCAGGCGCGGGCCAATACTTCACGCCTCGCGCGCTTATTAACAGCATGGTGCGCTGTATCAAGCCTCAAGTTGGCGAAGTCATTCAAGACCCAGCGGCGGGAACAGCGGGCTTTTTAGTCTCGGCAGATCAATACATGCGCGATCAAACCGACGATTATTTCGATCTTTCTGCGAAACAAGCTAAGTTCCAGCGTACTAAAGCCTTTGTTGGCGTCGAGCTAGTGCCGAGAACGCGTCGTCTGGCGTTAATGAACTGTCTATTACACGGCATGGAAGGCGACGCAGAAGGTGTGGTCCATCTCGGTAACGCCCTTGGCGAAGTTGGTGCGAATCTCGCCAAAGCCGATATTATTCTGGCTAACCCGCCGTTCGGAACCAGTAAAGGCGGCGAAGCCAGTATTACGCGCGATGACTTAACCTACAAAACCAGCAACAAACAGCTCGCGTTCCTACAACATATTTACCGAAACCTAAAGCCTGGCGGTCGTGCTGCCGTGGTCTTGCCCGATAACGTATTGTTTGAAGCGGGCGTCGGCACAGACGTACGCCGTGACTTAATGGATAAATGTAACCTACACACGATCCTGCGCCTCCCCACCGGGATTTTCTATGCCCAAGGCGTAAAAACGAACGTCCTGTTCTTCACCAAAGGCTCAGCCAAAGACAAGCACCAAAAAGAAAACTGCACCGAAAACGTCTGGGTCTATGACCTAAGAACCAATATGCCAAGCTTCGGAAAGCGTACGCCCTTTACCGAACAGCACCTAAAACCGTTTGAAGAGGTGTATGGCGAAAGCCCTAACGGCGACAGTGACCGCAAGGAGGGCGAATACAGCTTCAACGTCGAAGACATCGAAGTTGATAAAACAATGGTTAAAGAAAACCAAGGCATCGAAGACAAGCTCGCCAAAAGCCGCTGGCGCTGTTTCAGCCGTGACTGGATTAACGAGACTAAAGGTGATTCCCTCGATATCAGCTGGCTAAAAGACAAAGACAGCATTGACGCCGCCGACCTGCCCGAACCCGACGTATTAGCACGCGAAGCCAAAGAAGAACTGCAAGCAGCGCTCAGTGAACTGGACGAATTGTTGGTAGCGTTGGAGGAAGTGAAGTAATGGCAGTGGCTTTTCCAAAAGGTTGGATGGATGTAAATTTAGAGGAAGTGGTAGAAATCCTTGACTCGATGCGAGTCCCTGTCAATAACAAGGAACGGCAATCACGAATAGATGGCAAGTCAGCATCACAACTTTTTCCTTATTACGGGGCTACTGGAGAGGTTGGGAAAATTGACGGATACCTATTCAATGAAGATTTGGTTGCTTTAGGTGAGGATGGAGTTCCTTTTTACGATCATTTAAAAACTAAAGCATATTTACTATCTGGGAAAACATGGGTTAATAACCATGCTCATGTTTTAAAAGGTTGGCCAGATGGATTAAACAATAAAATTCTCCTTCACTATTTAAACCAGTTTGACTATCACGGCTATGTTAATGGGGGAACTAGGCTGAAGCTTACGCAAGCAAACATGCGGAAAATACCAGTTCCACTTCCCCCTCTAGCCGAACAAAAAGTCATCGCCGAGAAACTTGACACTCTGCTGGCACAGGTGGAAACCACCAAAGCCCGCCTCCAACGCATCCCCCAAATCCTAAAAACCTTCCGTCAATCCGTCCTCAACGCCGCCGTCAGCGGTAAATTGACCGAAGAGTGCGGAATTAGCCAACCTGCTGAAAGAATGTATAAAAACTTAGGTGATGTTGGTGTAATAGTAAAAACTGGTCCTTTTGGAAGCTCACTCCATAAAAGTGATTACATTCCGAACGGTATTCCTGTTGTAAATCCTATGCACATCTCAGAAGGAAAAATTTTGCCCTCAAGATTAATGTCAATTTCTGAAAAAAAGTTTCACGAGCTTTCAAGTTGGCAATTAAAAAAAGGAGATGTAGTTGTTGGACGTCGAGGTGAGATGGGAAGAGCTGCACTTTACTGTGCGGGTGAAAAAATGCTTTGTGGTACTGGTTCAATGATATTACGTTCTCCAGCTAATGTCCTTCCGAAATACTTAGAGATCATTATAAGGTCACCAAAGGCTGTTGATTATTTTAACCGTGCATCTGTTGGATCAACGATGGTTAATCTTAATCAAAAAGTTATTAAAGCATTAGCTGTTTATTTTCCTGGTCTAGAAGAACAAACCCAGATCGTAAATCGTGTAGAAGAACTTTTCGCCTTTGCTGACAGTATTGAAGAAAAAGCTAATGCCGCATTAGCTCGCGTCAATAACCTCACTCAATCCATACTCGCTAAAGCATTCAGAGGCGAACTAACCGAGCAATGGCGTAAAGACAACCCCGAACTTATCACCGGCAAAAACTCCGCCGAAGCCTTATTAGCAAAGATAAAAGCCGAACGTGAAGCAATAAAAGCTACCAAAAAATAACGAACAAGGAAAAATTATAAAAATGAATAAGAAGAATACTCTGAGACGATGTGTATACGCGGTTTTGGGGGTATTATGTTTGGCATTTTCAGTTTATTGGGTTTATTCATACTTGATTAACGACGGTGAATTTATACCCTTTTCAATTGTTAGCATTATGCTGAGTGTTTTCTTTTTCAGAAGAAGTTATCTCGGAGATGGGTTTGATTATAGAGGGTACTTCTACTCTAGTTATTTTTCTACTGACCCTGAAGGAATTGCATCCAAAAAAGAGCTTTATTTGAGTTTGCCCTTTCGTATTCTAGTTGGTCTCATTGGTATGTTTTTTTTGATACTTTTAGGGAAATTAATTTCAATAATTGATAAAGACACAGGTATAATTCCAGTTTTAATAGGTTTATCACTTTTAGCACCCATCGTTTTTATTTGTCTATATTTCTCAATTTTCAGGAAACAAAAAGCTCAAAAAACTGAACTAAAACTTACGGGCAAACTTGGAATTATTGTTATTTACGGAATAGCCTTTCTCTTACTCAGTATTTTTCTATGGGCTGTTTTATCCTCTTTTGTAAACCTTGATGTTGTCATCATTATGGCTTTAACCCTGTCTATGTTGCTACTTATGTTCAAGGTCATAAAGGATAACTATAAGGTCTTCATCCATTCAAAAAAAGGGCACTTTTTCAAAGGGATCATAAAAGCATTTTTTTGCTGGGCACCATTGTTAGTGTTCTTATTACCCGGCATGTACCTGTCAAACTACATGAGTGATTACTCAGCAAGAGTTGATAGCGAAATTATAGAGAAATTAAATAAAAAGCACCAAGGCTATGTATTCGACCCAGAAGAACTTGAGTGTGGTTGGGACCCGTTTTGTCACTTAAATCCATACAATAAAATTAAGAAAACAATAAATGCTCAGTATTTGAAACTTAATAGTAGGGAGAAATCAATTGAGGCTTACCAAGCATCGAAAGGCTCATATAGTATAGTGTATGAAATATTAGGTCACATATTGAACCTTTTGCTGATCTTTACAGTTATCACTAGTTACCTTAAAACATTATCTCGATTCGTTGTTTCAAGTAATACTGGGGTTATAGCTACATTAAAAGGTAAAACTGAAAGAAAGGGAGGGCTTTCTAAAGTATTGAGTCTTGGGAAAAGCTTTGACCTTAATGAAAATCATTTTGACTACAGCTGTTACTACATTAATCGCCTTTATGAGCCGGATAATGCGGTGCCCAATATTGTATTGCCTCAACCTTCAAAAGCTGTTTTCAGACGGTTGCTCTCTAATTCTTATGTATTTAATAAGATCGAGCTAGAAGAAATTGACCAGCCTATTCTGTTTACAGGGGAGGGTAGTGAGGAATTTGTTGTGTGGGAGCTGGAAGAAGGTCAGGAGGTGATCTTCGATTTTAAAAATCTGGTAGCAATGAGTCAGACAATTAACTTAAAGTCAGTATTTAGTTTTAAAGTTCCTACATTGGTACTCGGGAAATCAATTTTTTCGAGTGCCAAAGGTCCAGGAGTATTGATATTTAAAACTAAGGGGCTCGCTCATTGTTATACGTCTACGCAAAGCGCAAGGAGTGTGCCGCTAAGAAGGGTTTTAGCATGGAGCCGTGATGTCGAATTTGATTTAATGTCGGACAAAAGCATTGCTAACGTGTATTTTAGCTCAGTATATTTGAAGCCTACCAGTGGTCGAGGTATTTTAGTAGACTCTGATGTTAGTGGTAAAAAGTCTTCCGGTATTGTTTCTTACATTAAGGACTTTTTAATTCCAATTTAATCGCAAGTTGATTTGAATTATTAATTTGGCAAGGGAAGTGGTCTGTAATGAGCTTGATTTTTCCTGATATTACTCTATTCAATAAACTCTGTGGTTTGAAGGAGCCATACAAAGATTTTTCCGAGCTTACAGGAGGAGGGGTGTCGCCGAATACTTTAAAGAAAGTGATCTCTCCATCTCATACTGCCTCTCCTAGAACTTTTGTAAAACTTCAAAACTTTCGACAAGAAAATCGACAGATAAGTGAGTTATTTGATAATTACGCTAATTTTATTCATCAATTAGGCCTTGACCCTGAAAATGGACGAAAGCCATTTTCTGTTACTTACTTTTCCCTGTATTTGGAATTAGCATTTTACTCCAAGTATGCTTCAAACTGTCTGTATCAATTAATAAAGCTAGATGTAGACCTATTTAAAGCTTGTGAGCTTAGTGACCACACACACTTTCAAAAGTCTATTCTTGAAAATAAAAGGCTATGTTCGGGGTTATTGAAGAGACTGGGATTCAACTTTGTTGCTCAGCACGATCGGCTGAGTGATAAGTGCTTAAGAAGTAATTTTCTAAGTGTATCACTATACGCACTAGCTTCTTTCGATGTAGTACTCAAAAAGAGGTTGGAGATACCAAGTAATAAAATGGTATTCGGGGGACTGTTTGAATATTACAATCAGTTAAAAGATCAAAAATGCATATTCGAGGCTTACTGGGAGAATATTAAAGAAAATTTAAGCAATACATATAGCATTCCCCCTAGCTGGCATGCATTTTCTGAGTGGTATGCAGCAGAATTTGGTGGAGATAAAGAGGATAAACGAAAAAGTTTAATAAGGTATAGGAGAGGGAAAGGGCCCTCAAAGAAACGGCTCAAAGAAATCCTGAAGCTCATATTTAAAGATGAGCAAATCGTTCAATTATATGAGTGGCGTCACCTTTTGTGTGTTTATTTGGAAAACTTTAACCATCTATTAAGTTTTGATTTTTCTGAAATCACAGAAGAATATTTCGAGTATATTAAGTATCATAACTCCCACTACAATTAATTGTAGTGGGAGTATATGGTTACTTTCTATTAGGATTCATTTGCTTTCCTCTATTTCCTTGTGCTTTAGAGTAGGCCTTATTTGAGCCACTTGTACCCTTATTAGGGTTGGATTGGTTAGCTTTATGGTTAGCGTTTGCTTTTAACATGTACTGTACCTCACTAGATTGAATGAGCGTTAAGATTAACTGACAGGGTTGTCCCGGGGTAGGGGCATACATTTTCAAAATGTTAGTTTTAATATTTCTGCGTTTGCTCATTAGATTCATTATACCGCTGCCCCAATTTCCAGTAAGGAAGTTAAACAATTTTAAAAATGGGACATCTTTGGGACATCCCCAGGCTCTTTGTAACCCCTTGGAGGCCTTTAAGTTTCTTTTAAGTTGTTGATTTATAATATAACTCAATGAGTTGCTAACCAAAATGGTGGGTTCAAATCCCACCCTCACATATTGAAGAAACCGGCTTAATTGCCGGTTTTTTTATGCCTAGAATATTTATAATATTTTGAATTTATACCCTTTCAAAATTCGACTTTATAGTTTCTTTTCTTTATGTTGTAGCTAGGTTGTCACCAAGATTTTAAGTTCTTGGGATTTGATTTTTTAACGTCAATAATAAGAGAGCTCTATGATTCAGCGGTTGGTTTTATTCTTTGGTGTCATTCTTAGTACGTTATTTTTTTCTCAGGCGTCTGCTGTGGCGGGGGATGCTGAGGGTGCAGTTAATCCGTGGCCGGAGGTTCGCAAGGAGCGAATCAATATGTTACTGCCTCGGGCGTTGGAGGCAGCGGAGGTTGATGCGTGGGTGATTTTGTGTCGTGAAAATAATAATGATCCTTTGGCGGATCATGTTGGTTGTGAGAATGCGGGTGCTCCGGCGGCTTATGTGTTTTATCGTTTAAGCGATGAGAAAGGCGGTGGCGAGTTTTATTCGCTGGTGTTTTCGCCTTCGAGCGAGGCTACGGCGCTTGCTGAGTTAGAGATTCATGACAAGGTTGTGTCGGTGTCGCGAGGTGAGTCTGCTCTTGAGTATGCGGCAGAGTTTATTCAGGAGCACGATTTTCAGCGTATTGCAGTGAACTCATCGGTGAATAATGCGCAAGCTGATGGTTTGAGTTATACCCAACGATTAGCTCTAGAAAAGGTTTTAGGTGATAAGTTTGCGCAACGTCTAGTGTCTTCAGAAGAATTGGTATACGAGTGGTTAGCGATTAAGTTACCGCAGGAAGTGGATATTATGCGCGAGGCTGCTCGGTTGACTGCCGAGTGGCAAATCGAGGCATATAAACAGGTAGTTCCGGGTAAGACTACTGATGCTGATGCGGCGCGTTTTTTGAAAGCTAAGATGGCGGAACATGGCGTGACCGATGCTTGGGCGCCGGATCAAAATCCCAACGTGAACTCTGGCGCCGATCGTGGTCACTCGCACGCGACTGGTAAAGTCATTATGCCGGGTGATGTGATTCAAACGGACTTTGGGATTAAGGTTCATGGTCGTTGGGTCAGCGACATTCAGCGTTTTGCTTATGTGTTAAAGCCGGGTGAAACAGAACCTCCAGAAGATATTCAGCATTATTGGGAAAGCGCTCGCGCTGGTGGACGTGCCGCTTTTGAGGCGATGAAACCAGGCGTTCGTGGAATTGATGTCGATGCGGCGCAAAGCGTATTGATGAAGCAGAAAGGCTCTGAACATGTAATGTGGAGTACGGGGCATCCTGTGGGTTATGTGGCGCATGATACTGGGCCAAACTTAGGAGGTTCAAGAGGTGCGACAGTAAGACCTGCTGCTCAGAAGTTACTTAAAGCTGGAATGGTATTCGCCTTCGATGGCTTTCATGCGTGGAAGCGTGATGATGGAACCACTAAGACGATTTCAGTGGAGGAGATGGCGGTGATTACTGAAGACGGTGCTGAATACCTGATACCACCTCAAGAAGAGCTGATTCTAATTCCAAGTGAATAACGCTTTTTATACTTTATCGTATCAGCATAAAAAAGCCCGCTAATCGCGGGCTTTTTAGTGGTTGCTTGTTTGCCTACTTTTTAAGTTCTAGCTGATAGGCGTGGCGCATTTTGTCGGCTTTTGCGCTTTTGGGCTTATCAGGCCAGCTCATATCGATTGAGTTTGTGCCTTTTTGTAGCACACCTTTGTCTACGAAGGCGTAGAAGGTGGTTGCTTGGTGTGGCTCAAACTTGGTCAGTACGGCTTTGCCGTTGACGGTAATCGTCGGTGAGCTGGAGAGTGATAAGTTTACTGGGTTTTGTGTGACCACTTTTATCACGACTTGATCCTGCTCTAGGCTCTTTAGCGAGCTTTTGCCGTAGATACTGGCTTGCTGTTTGCCGTTTAGCGTTACTATTTCGGCCGTTTTAACATCAATAGCATGTTTGCCTTGAGCTGCCAGCTTGTTGTACTGGACGTTGCTACCAGCGGCGAGGCTAGTAGCGCCAACAAAGCTTAAGGCAATCCCTGCGATTAGGCTTTTAGCGTGAGAATTCAATATCGTCCACATAGATTTCTCCTTGTGATGGATGGTTAAATTTGAATCGAATAAGGTCGATGTCAGTTAGGTCGACATTCGAGTTATTAACGATAAATGAGTGCAGCGGGATTCTGACCGTAGTCATGACGTTATGGTCGGTTCCTGGGCGATCATAAGGTACGGGTATTTGGTCGAAATTCGCGGCGTGTGTCGAGCGTTGGTTTGAACCACTAACGAGTTCTACACGGAAGTCTTGCGTTCCTGATACTGGGTTTGATCCTGCGTTGGTCATGCCGACGCGGAACGATAGGACTTCATAGCCTGAGACGTCTTGCTGCCCTGATGGAATGGCGTACTCCATGGTTGCGGAGCTTGAGCCCCAGCCGACTTGTAGTGCTTGCGTGCTGTGAACCGATGGCCCGTTTACCGACGACTTGCTAACCGCTGTTGAGCTGGTGGTGTTGTCTGAACCAGCTTCAACCTTTTGGTGAATTTTTTCATGGTGGAAGTGGTAGTTATTAACACCTGCGGTCGATGGGAAGCTTAAGTTTCCGCGTAGCATGTCTTGATAAACCGACTCACCTTTTAGGTGAATCAAGTTAAAGGCTGCTAGGTAGGCTTCGCCAACACGTTGTTGCTGTGCTGCTGGTATGAATTGTGGCCTGGATGGAGAGGCGTCATCGTTGTGTGAAGCCCAAACCGTGTTAAAGAAGTTGTGGTTTGCGCCATACAGGTGGAAGCCACTTTTGATCGTGTTATCGCTAATCGTACTGCCTGCACGATCATAAATACGCTGTCCTCGAATATCCCAAACATCACCATCAGCAGCGGGCAGCATCACAAAATAAGGCACGTCGCCCAGTGTATACAGTGGGTTGCTCATATCATACCGATCCGTTGGGGCGATGGAAGAAACCGCGACAATGTTAAACGCCGAGTTTTGGACATAGGCTGCAACAGATCCTTCGCCACCACGAGAGTGTCCACTGACCGCCATCTTGGTCATATCCAAATGATTGGTAAATAGACCTGAACTTGGATCTGGGTAGGTTGGGTAGGTTGCCGCGTTATTCATGTGCGACCACAGTTCCATATGACGCAAGATTAACTCACCACGCTCTGGAATCCACTGAGGAACCCAGCCGCTTAAGTCGAACGCATCAATTGATACCGCAATCACACCGTTACTCGCCAAGGTTTCCAGCAGACGCATATAACCTTCATGATTAGGCGTCCGTTGGTTAACTGGACAGTTTACATGATGCGGCTGTGGCACTGATATTTCACAAACGCGGTGATTACCGTGCTGAATCAAGAATATCGGATGCTGGCCTGCGGCAACAGGTGTATTGGTTCCAGCGACGGTCGCGGGATAACGAACGATCGCACGCAGGTCGACATCAGAAGCATTACCCATTGTCGCGAAGTAATCGTCAAAGCTGTACTCGAACTCACCAATTGCATAGCTGCCTAAGTCGTAAGGATCGTCTGCTACGATAAAGCCAATTTGCGTTGAGCCATCGAGGAAATCGGTACTATTATCGTAGTTATTGTCGGTGACGAAGTCCGCAGGCGTCATGGCTACGGTTGAGCCGAAATCGACAACCACATCGTATTCACCCTTGTTGAGAGGTGCGTGCCAGATAATGGTATCGGTACCGTTAATACAGCCGGATTTAACGCGCATGATTTCAATACCACCAGAGACATCTACGAGGTTGGTCGACCCGCCCATACCAGGGTCCCATTGTGGCGTATCACGGTGGTTTACCACGTAGTAAGCGGCATAATTACCACCTGCATGGCTTGGTTGAACGTAGGTTGGATCGACTGCGCCCCAAACGTCATCGTTTTCGTCGGCAAAAGAATCGGCAAACTCAAAGTAGGGAAAACCACCGTTGAGTTTACGACCTGCGATGTCCATCAGAGGACCGCCAGGAGGGTAGTAGAGATAAAGTACAAATGCAGTATCTTGGCCGTAAGATATGCGATCTCTTAGGTCCAGTCGATCATAATCCAGTTCGCGATCTTCGCGTTGAACGACGATGTCGTAGGCACCACGGCGTTGTAACTCTCGATCCCAGCTACGCACGGTAAAACGACCACTAGCGTCGGCTTCGACCCACTCAGCAGCAGCGGCGCTGAACTCACCTGTAATGTCGTTGACCTGATCTCCGATAGACCAACGGCGCTGATTTGGCACTAAGGATACGCGAAGTTTTTCGCCAGGCTCGAAATTTCTACCTGAGATATGCAGATCCTGTTTTTGGCTATGCATACTGTTATGCAGGCATGCCTCTTTATCGGATGGATAAACCGTTGGTTTTTTGGCTTGGATAATAGGCAACTGTAACGTTTGAATCGGCTTGCTCACTCCGAGCTTCATCGGCGGGACGCGCCCTGATTCGTCGCGTTCAACTTCGTGTAAACTGACTGCCAGACGACGTCCGGCGAGTTTTTCCGCTGCTTCATCAAAGCTGCGAAAAGCAAAAGGTTGCTCAAGTTCTCGTTTGGAACGGTAAGAACAGCCGATAACACCGCTGTGATACCACAAAACAAAGTTCGGTATTTCGCCATTAACGTTAGTGCTTACGCGGGCGAAACTTACTGCTTCTTCGTAATTATCCACATACTCTGTATCAATCCCTAAACGGACTTCATAGATGCGATTTTTGTCTAAGCCAGAAGCGGCGAGGGTGAGGGATGAACCTGTTTCTAGGTATTCTTGGACATTACCGTTATCATCGACAGGCGCTAAGCCATCGTACTGCCGAGGCGGATACTTTTCTGAGGCCTGTAAGCCGCCAGCAAAAAGTACCACACATAAAGGCACTATCCACTTGCTATATAGTGACATAGTAAAACTCCTTGTAAATGTATTCCATAATGTTTGAGGCGCTTTCTCACAAAGAACTCGCCTCTAGACTAGCTTGGCAGATTATTAGCGATATTCTATAGCTGAAAGAGGGAGTTGTTGTACGAGAAATCTGCAAAAACAATGCAACTTGGCATTAATGGTGAATCGTAAATGAGAATAGGGGGGGAAAGTTCCTGCTCAGGAGGCGTTTGGCTACGCTGCCTGAGCAGTTGTGATAGATGGGTTATTTTATACGTTTGGCTCGAAAGCGCTTATTTAGTCCTTCGATACCAAGAAGATAACTACCGAATAGTGCTTTTTCAATAGTAATAATGGGGTTGGTAACTTTATGATAAGTGCTTCTGTGATCAGTGATTTCCCACACCTGGCCATTTTCTAGCGTTACCGGTATACCTTTTTCCCACATTTTATAAGTGCCGATAGCTCGTGAACTGATTTCATCAACACTTTTAGGTTTTTTGGATGGGTCTTTAAGCTTTTCAGAGCCAAACTTTTCTTCAACGGTTAATTCTGGCTCAGGTGATTCAGTAACTGCTGGTGCTGACTCTTTGACAGTAGGTTCTGATGGCTTGGGTGTTTCTTGATGACGTTGCTCTTTCTGTTTTTTTAGAAATTTATCGTAGCACTCTAAACGCTTATTATTATCCGTAATAGCAGCGCAGTCTTCAGCGCTAGAAGCTGCCTGTAGATTTGCGCTAATAATGAATAGTGAGCTGAGTAACATAATGCGTTTAATAATCATACTATCTTCCAAACTTATCTTGATCTTGCTTGCTATCTTAACCTAATTTCATAATAATTGAACCGCTAAATTAAAGTTCTATTTTAGATTTATGTCATAGAAAGTAGGGGGTTGCGTGATAAAAGTTTTGCTAGTCGATGATCATGATTTGGTTCGTACCGGACTGAGTCGCCTTTTGTCAGATGCGGAAGGTATAGAAGTGATCGGGGAAGCAAAATCAGGTGAAGAAGCCATCACACAACAAAAAGCCCATCAACCGCATGTGGTGTTGATGGATGCTAATATGCCGGGGATTGGCGGCTTAGAAGCTACTCGCCGGATGTTACGATTTGACCCCGACTTAAAGGTCATTGCGCTTACCGTCCATGGCGATGAGCCGTATCCTAGTCAGTTTATTAGCGCCGGTGCTATGGGCTATCTAACCAAGGGCACTGACATCGAAGAAATGGTTAAGGCGATTCATTCGGTTAATCGCGGTAAGCTTTATCTTGCTGCTGAAGTCGCGCAGCAGATGGCCATTAGTCAATTCAAGAACCATGACGACAATCCTTTTTCTAAACTTTCTGAGCGCGAGATGCAGATCATGCTGATGATTACTCGTGGTGAGAAGGTGCAGAGTATCTCTGATACGCTTCATTTAAGCCCTAAAACGGTGAATAGCTACCGCTATCGACTATTCGAGAAGCTGGGTGTTGAGAATGACGTGGGCTTAACTCACTTAGCCCTTCGCTATAAAGTGATTGAGTCGCAGTAGTTCCCAGCCAGATGTCTGAATCGGACGCTCAAAACACCATTAAGCCTCAGATTAAGCAAATTCTCGCTCACCTTAGTAAAAAGCCTGGTGTTTACCAGATGCTGGATAAAGACGGTGAAACGCTTTATGTGGGCAAGGCTAAAAATCTCAGTAATCGTGTAAAAAGCTACTTCGTTAAGCAGCATTTGTCGCCAAAGACTGAGCTGTTAGTGACCTATATCGAAGATATACACACTACCGTAACGGACACTGAAACCGAAGCCTTACTGCTCGAAAATAACCTGATTAAAAAGTACAAGCCACGTTTTAACGTGATTTTCCGTGATGATAAGTCATATCCGTTTGTCTTTTTATCGGGAGGCGAATACCCGCGCTTGGGGTATCATCGAGGGGCCAAGAAAGAAAAGGGCGATTACTTTGGCCCTTTCCCGAGTACTTCTGCCGTACGTCAAAGTTTATCCTTGATGCAGAAGGTCTTTCAGATTCGTCAATGTGAAGACAGTTACTTCGCTAATCGTTCTCGGCCATGTCTGCAATATCAAATTAAACGATGCACAGCTCCGTGCGTGAACTACATTTCGAAAGAAGACTACGCCAAAGACGTGGAAAACGTTCGTTTATTTTATCGGGGTAAAAGCGACCAAGTGATTAGCCGTTTGCAGAAAAAGATGGATAAAGCGAGTGAAAGCCTTGAATTTGAGTTAGCCGCCAGGTTTCGAGACCAAATTAAGCAGATGCGCCATGTCATGCAGCAGCAAGTGATCAGTGGAACGGCTTCCGATTTGGATGTGGTTGGCGTGGCTTATGCTTCGGGTACTTGTTGCATACTATTAGTGTTTATCCGCAACGGCATGATTGTGGGTAATAAAACTTATTATCCGAAAGTGCCCAAGCACAGCGAGCTTGATGAAATTGTGAGCTCTTTCTTAACTTTCTATTACCTCTCCGGCGCAGAAACCCCTAAGCAGGTCTTTTTAGAGAAGTTGCCAGAGGATAGCGCTACTATTAGCGAGGCCTTGTCGCAGCATAAGCAGTCTAAAGTGACGCTTAAAGCAGCTAGTCGAGGGCAAACTAAGGAGTGGCAGGACTTCGCTAATAAAAACGCTCAGCATTCGTTAAGAGCCAAGCTCAATAGTAAGTCGAACTTCACCAAGAGGTTATTAGAGCTACAAAAGGCCTTGCAGCTTGAAGCGATGCCGAAGTATGTTGAGTGTTTTGATATCAGCCATACACAAGGCAACCAAACGGTGGGCTCTTGTGTGGTATTTGATGAGAACGGGCCTAAAAAGTCTGACTATCGAATTTTTAATATTTCAGGAATTGAGCCGGGTGACGACTATGCTGCCATGGAACAGGTTTTAACGAGGCGTTACAAGCGATTGCTTGCTGATGAAAAAACACTTCCCGACTTAGTGATTGTAGATGGTGGTAAGGGGCAGTTGGCTAAAGCTGAAGATGTGTTTAATCAGCTGGATATCACGCACGTTCCAGTTATCGGTGTGTCCAAAGGTTCTGATCGAAAGGTTGGAATGGAACAAATATGGTTTCCTGGCCAACACAGGCCACTCTTGTTGGACGAAGACTCGAAAGCTTTGCACTTTATCCAGCATATTCGTGACGAATCACATCGTTTTGCGATTACTAAGCACCGCCATCAGCGCAAAAAGTCAGGCACAAAGTCTTTATTAGAGGAGATACCGGGCGTAGGAGCAAAGCGTCGACAGGCATTGTTAAGGCACTTTGGCGGTTGGCAAGAGATTGAAAAGGCCAGCCCAAAGGATATTGCTAAAGCACCGGGAATCAGCTTGTCCATCGCGCAGAAAATCTACGATTATTTACACAGTTAGCAATATTTTTGTGATTTCTTAAGGTACAATAAATCACATCTAAAGTGCTAAAAGATAACAATACTGGGACTTGTATGTGGAACATACCCAACATCATTACCTTTTTTAGAATCCTGCTGATACCGCTTTTCGTCATTTTCTTTTTTATAGACGGTGTGGCGGCACGCTGGATAACGCTCGCAATATTTTGTACGGCTGCTTGGACAGACTGGTTAGACGGTTTCTTAGCGCGCCGGATGAATATTGAATCGCCGTTTGGGGCCTTCTTAGACCCGGTGGCGGATAAGTTGATGGTGGCGATAACCCTGATTCTCCTGATTGCCCGTGAAGGCTCACCATGGCTGGCGATTCCTGGCATGATCATTATTGGTCGAGAGATTACCGTTTCTGCGCTGAGAGAGTGGATGGCTGAACTTGGCAATAGAGCCGTGGTCGGTGTTTCTGCGATTGGCAAAATTAAGACCATGTGCCAGTTATTAGCGATTTTCTTGCTCCTGATAGCATCTCCAGCTATTTTTGGGCTACCTAAAGCCTTTGGTTATATTTTTATGTGGGTCGCGGCTCTATTAACCTTATGGTCGATGGTGGTCTACCTGAAGGCTGCCTGGCCGTACTTGACAAGCGAGAAGAATGACGGATAATAACCTTCTCTTACGGGTAGCACCTTGATTTTGGTCGAAAAAACGACACATTGTTTAAGCCTTAATCAATCGTAAGAAAAGTGCAAAAAAAGTGATTTTTATTGTTGACACAAAATGATTTCACAGTAAAATGCACGCCATCAAAACGACGCGGGAATAGCTCAGCTGGTAGAGCACAACCTTGCCAAGGTTGGGGTCGCGAGTTCGAATCTCGTTTCCCGCTCCAAATTCTAAAAAACCTCGTGCTAAATAGTCCGAGGTTTTTTTATCAGAGAAGTCGGTTTTGGCTGAGTGGTAGAGTGGCTATACAGCGGATTGCAAATCCGTGGACGTCGGTTCGACTCCGGCCTCAGCCTCCATAATTTCTCTCTGATGACAGTCATCTGCCCAGGTGGCGAAATTGGTAGACGCAAGGGACTTAAAATCCCTCGGTGGCGACACCGTGCCGGTTCGATTCCGGCCCTGGGCACCATTCTTTATCTTTATTTATAAAGCTTGCTCCAAAAGACCATAAAGAATTCAAAGCCTTGCTTATGCAAGGCTTTTTTGTTTCTATTGCTGATAAAGATTCGGTTATATTGAAGAGTGGCTCCCTTATTCGTGGAGCGTAAATAAGCGGTGAGTGTTGCATAAGGCTTTGTCTGAGGTTCAGGTAAAGTTACTAAAAGAGGAAGTGATATCTTGAAGGGGGGTAGTTGGTTGTTATTTTTCTGCTGGATTTTTAAGAGTTGCTAATAAAACAGCAGACTTTAAGAATTAGCCTGCTGTAACATAGCTGTTTTATTAAAATGCGTAGACAATATTGAAACGGTTAATGTGGAAGTCTGAGCCATTACGTTCTACTCTAATATATTCCAACCCAAGTTCAGGGGTAAAGAAGTAGGAAAGCCCCAGCTCTCTATAAAGGAGCGTGTTCGAGCTACTTTCATCATTACGACGGTTTAACAGGCCGGCAGATAATACCAAGTTCTCTGTAATAGCCCAGCTGGTATTTACTGTAAGGCTGCTATTATAAAGCTTTGTGTCATTTCTACCGTATTCAGAAGTGATGGTGTCACACTCATTGAAACTTGGGCATGGGTTCAAGTAAAAGCCTTCATCAGCTTCAACAAAGAATTCATAGTCGTCACTTTTGCTACGCTCAAACTCCACATTCATAGTAAAACTATCTGTAATATCGTAATAGGCGCCGACACCGACACCATAGACATTGTAGTCACGTGTAATGTGAACGGGTATATTAGTGCCAGAAGTTGGATCAAAACGTACCCGGTCATAACTACTCTCGTGCTCCAAGTAGTCAGCCATAACATAAAAGTTATCAATAAATTCATAACGCCCTAGTACTGCCTTACTTTTACCATCATAGGAATAATCGTTGTATTGAAGCTTTACATTAGTCCATTGTTGTTCGATTGCTTGCAAGTTGGTAGAACAGAAAAGCGCAGCAATTAGTAGAAGTGATTTTTTCATATTATTCCTTGCTATTAGTTATTGGTGAGTTATTAATATTTGTTTTTAAGGTTGCGGTCAGAGTGAAATGTATAATACTGAGCTAGCTTCTGCAAGGAATGTAAATGGTATAGGGGGAGTAAGAAGACCATTTTCTGAGGTTATAGCACTAATCGCTTTAAACCTTTCAACATCAATAGTTGTCTATAAATTTACAGCTCCCAATAGGCGGTTTCGCCATAGAAATTTTTGAAGTAATCAATAAAGGCTCTGACTTTCGGCGCGAGTAATCTTGAGCTTGGGTAAACTGCCCAGATAGCAGCCTCATCAGCGAGAGGGTGGTTTTCTAGAACTTGTATTAACTGCCCCGACCGTAATTCTTTATAAGCACACCACACTGAGCAGATGCAGAGGCCTAGGCCATCTACGCTGGCATCTCTCATTGACTCTCCATTATCGACCCTGAGAGTGCCGTGGGTTTTAATTTTGTTAATATCGCCATTCTTTGTTTTGAAATACCAGTCATCTAACTGACCTAAATTGACGCATTGATGATTTTTTAAGTCACTTGGAACCGTAGGCTTACCATGTTTTTTGATGTAATCAGGAGAGACGCAAACGACTCTCTGATCTTTGGCTAATCGAGTTGCTATTAAAGAAGAGTCAGGAAGTTGGGCATTTCTAATGGCGATATCAAAACCGCCTTCAACCATATCTACGATAGTATCGCTTAGTTTTAAGTCGATAGTCAGATCGGGGTAATTATTAAGGAAGGCTTTGAGCGCGGGAATGATATGCATTCGTCCAAAAGATGCTGGCGCTGTGATTCTTAATGTTCCTTGCGGTGTTTGACTACCAACACCCACTGCTGCTCGCGCGCTTTCTATTCTTTCTAATACCTCGATTGCATGTGGCAGAAAAGCCTGCCCGTCCTCAGTTAAGGAGACGTGTCTTGTTGTTCGGTGTAATAATTTAACACCGAGTGATTGCTCTAGTTTATTGAGGTAATTGCTGGCAACAGCGGGGGATAGGCCTAGTTCTTGACCGGCTTGGCTGATGTTTTTTGTGACTTCCACTCGAGTAAATAGCTTTAAATGTTCGACGTTCATTATCAATGAAATATAAAAAGTGATTCTAATATTATCGATATTATCATTAATCGGTAATGAAAATATACTGTGTACATAATTTGATATGAGGAATTCACAATGAAAGCAATGGTAATTAATCAATACGGCGACGCAGAACAATTTGATTTAACCGATATACAAAAGCCTTCGGCTAAAGCTGGACATGTGTTAGTTAATATTAAAGCTTCTAGCGTCAATACGGTCGATACGATGATTCGCTCTATGGGCGCAGACTTACCGTTTTCTCCAAAAACTCCTGCTATCTTAGGCATGGATTTTGCAGGCGTGGTGGAAGAAGTCGGTGATGGTGTCGGGCAGTTTAAAGTCGGAGATGAAGTTTACGGCTGTGCTGGCGGGCTAGGTGACTTACAAGGGAGTCTCGCTGAATACATGGTTGCTGACGCTCAGTTGGTGGCGCATAAACCTAAGTCATTATCAATGCGTGAAGCTGCTGCGTTACCTTTAGTGGGTATTACTGCTTATGAAGGGTTAATTAGAGCTGGTGTGGGCAAAGAGCAAAAAGTACTGGTTCATGGTGGTGCAGGTGGTGTCGGGCATGTTGCTATCCAGTTAGCTAAATATTTTGGCGCAGAGGTTTATTCTACTGCGGGCAACGATAAGCATATTCAAGTTATTCAGAGCTTAGGTGGTACGGGAATCAATTATACTAACGAATCAGTATCCTCGTATGTTGAACAGTACACGGATGGAAAAGGTTTTGATGTGATCTTTGATTCTGTTGGTGGAGAAAATCTTAGGAATTCTTTTGAAGCTGCAGCATTAAATGGACAGATAGCGACGACCGTTTCCTTGGTTGAGATGGATTTATCAACTGCTCACATGAAAGGGTTGTCATTACACGTAGTATTTATGCTAATTCCGATGATTCACAACACTAAACGCGGTGAGCATCAGGAGATTTTAACGACTTTGACGCAGATTGTAGATGGTGGTCATTTATCACCAATACTGGATGAGCATGAGTTCAAGTTAGAAGAAGTTGGTAAAGCTCACACCCAACTGGAAAGTGGCAAGGTGACGGGAAAAGTCGTTATAACTCATTAAGCTTAATCGTCAGTTTAGCTGGGGGATTCAAGCTAATCCCCCACATGCATAAGTCGGTAGCAGTGAGTTAAATCTTTACTTCATGCTAAGGTTAACGTTTTTATGAGCCGGAAAAAGGTGTGCTAAAAATACCGACCGCAAGCTCTGCCCACATAAGTAAGAAGGTAAGGAGTAATAATAGGGTAACAAGATTGCGCTTAATCGAAGAACTGAGCTTGCGTATCCCCAGCTCGTAGATAAGCCCGACGGTAGTAAGTAAGCCTGCAAACAAGAAGAAGTCGCTGAGTGACCAATTCACTTCTTGGGTAAATTGCATAGCAACGAGGGGAATGGACAAAATCAAACCAATACCGCCCAACCAAAAAACACCCCTTTTAGTGTTTATGTTCATAGTTCAACATCTGCTCAGTTAATTAAGGATCGTAGTTTAGGGACTGTGGCAGCCCTTGCTCAGGTTTCTCAAGGCTCCAATCTTTGCGTTGAGCATAATCCTCAACCTGAGCTTTTTCAATTTTTCCTGTGTCAAAGCATTCATGCTAGTCCAAAAAAACACTTATCGACTAGTATTTATAGCTCATTATTGAGGCTGTTGTAGTTGTGCTGGAGCTCAAGGTGTCTTTAATCCTATTCTAAATTAGTTTATAAACTATGCCATTAATCTTCAATAACCTTAATCACTAAGGCCTTGAGTGCAGGCTTTGCTATTTTATAACGTTGCTTGCAACTTCAATTTAAGGCCAATATAGTGATTAAAAATCAGTCATAGATTGTTAAAAAATTACAATAGGGAAAACAATGACAATAAAGTTACTTCTCACCGCTCTGATGGGGTTTGCGTTATCTGGCAATCTCGCAGCTGACACAACAGTAGACATTGATCAATATTATGGTGATCAGTACATAAAAATTAAGTTTGAAAAGGGTGTGCAAAGGACACCAGCTAAAGAAATTCCAATTAGTATACAACCAAGTTCTAACTGTATATGGGTATGGGTTAGTAGGAAACAGTTACGTTGTGACTTGGAGGGAGCCTCTGCACTAGCGCCTGCATCAAATTATGAATTAATTCTAAAAGAAGGGTTGATCTATGTTGATGGAGAGAAAGTTTCTTCTATAAGGCATCAGTTTTCGACGGTGCGTCCGAAGGTACGCAGTGTTTGGGTGGAACGCTGGGAGACGCCTACTTACCCAATACTTAATGCTTACACTAATATATCGGTTGAACCCGCAAGTTTGGAAGAGTCCCTTTTCCTAAAAAGCAATAAAGGCGAACTGATTGAGTTAAAGACCGCAAAGTCAGATAAAGAGAGCGATATAAATGAACTTTCAGAATACAACATTAACACAGGCTGGATATTAACCCCGAAAAGTGAGTTGAAACTCAACCGAACATACGAGTTACTTCAAACGGCAGGCATCAGAACGCCTCATGGCAAATTGCAATCAATAAAAAAAGTTTTCGATGAAAAATTTGAAGCTTATGGAGCTTTTAAGTATTTAGGGCGAAGCTGCCGTGAGGGGTGGCGTGATCCGGTAAAGTATAATGAGCCCTGCACGGCTAGTAACAGTATTAGGCTTAATTTTAATGTGCCTGTTGATGAGTCATCCGTTGAAACTTGTTTAACATCAATTGACGAAGTCACAGATTATAGCGTCTATAACCGTATCAATTCAGAGATTACCTTATCTGTTTCCAAAGCTAATAAAGATATAAGACTGGGGTGCCTATCCGAATTGAAGGATATCTTTGGGCGACAGTTAAATCGTTCAGATATTGCGGTAAATGCTAATGATTTTTTGCCCAAGGCACATAATTTTCATGCAGAAGAGGTCCTAACCGTTGATGATCCTTTTTCTTTGTCAGTGCATACTTTAAATATAGACAATGTGGAATTAGAGTTTGATTTCCTAAACTATGAGCCAACTTATCAGCATAAAGAAATAAAAACGACTCCTGGCAAAAATACGGTAGTTTCTACAAAAGTTAGCCTTGAAGACTTTTCGGATATTACTCAGGTCTCAGGTAGGATTGTATATCGAGAGGCTGACTCCTCTGGCCCTTTATCCATTCAAAAGTCTCGTTACAACGTCCATCTGACAACAAGTGATCACGAGCTACTCGTCTTCGTTACAGACTTAAAATCGGGTAAGCCACTTCGAAATACAAAGTTTGCAGCGAGTATATTTGATGGTGATAAGCAGCTTTACAATGTCTGGCTGCAAACTAATAGGCAGGGGGTTGCAACAACTACAGGTGAAGCTGTGAAGGCTTTTAAGAATACTCCGGGTTATCGCGGTAATAAAGTAATTCTTCGCTTCGATGACAAATGGCGTTCACAAGTGTTATTAACGAGCAATCACCGGAGTAAAAGCAACATATCAGGTGAACTTGCTTATGTCAGAGACGTTTATTCTTTATACGGAGACGCCTGGATATGGGGAATTACTGATAAGCCAATATATCGACCTGGTGAAGTGGTTCACTACACGGTTTATTTACGAGAGCTTCATGATAAAAAGCTCGTAATTCCAGAGTTAAAAAAAGAGTCACTATTGTACCTAGGGGGCTGGGACTATGACTGTTATAGAATCGATGATTGTAATAGCTTTTATAAGGTCAACGATCCGAAGATCGATGAGTATGGTACCTATTCAGGGCAGGTAACACTGCCTGATACTATTGATGATGGAGAGTATTACTTAAGTATTACTGGGCCAGACGACTTTGATAGCTTAGCTTATTTCACAGTAGCTAACTATAAACCTAACACGGTCAAATTAAGCACTGAAATTAAGCAAGAGTCGTTATTTGACAGCGATAGGGTCGATATCAAAACTATGGCCGAGTACTTTTCTGGCGGCCCTTATTCAAAAGGCCAAGTCGAAGTTATGATGCGAGTGGAAGAGGCTGGCATAGAAAATGAACTGTCAGACTTTAATGAGTACCGCTTCGATGCTAATGATTGCATTGACTGTGGCGAAGCAAGATTTTTTTCAAGTGGCAAGTTAGATGAAAATGGAGTTGCGCTCAAAGCATTACCTATCCTTGATTCTAATGTGAGATATGGAACAGTAACTGTCCAGTCATCCCTTATCGGGGCTAGTGAAGAAGGAGTTGTAAGCCGAGAGGTTAAAATACCTTACGCCAGTAGGCCATACTTTGTAGGAGTGAAAGACTCCAGCTGGTCTAGCTCTTCAAACGAGCCATTTAATATTGAGACTATTGTTGTCACTCCAGATGGGAAAAAGCGAAATAATATAGACGTTGATTTTTCTCTACAGAAGTCTACCTCTCCGTGGCGATGGGAAGACGAGAATGAAGATCCAATAGAAAGCATCAGATGTATTCAAAGAACTAATCAAACCTGTACATTTATGCCTGAGGTCAATGGCTATTATGATATCTTGGCTACTATTGTCTATCCTGATGGTGAAAAACAAACTTCTCGCCTGAAACAATACTTTTATGACGATAGTGCCGATAAATCCGATACGGCTGAGATGACAATCCACGCTGACAAAAGGGTTTATGAGGTAGGTGATATCGCCGATATATCATTCAGTAACCCTTTTAAAAACGCTACAGCTTTAATTGTCGTTCATCGTAATAAAAAGATTAAGCATGAAGTCTTAAACGTAACCAAGAGCCTTGGAAGCTATAAACTAGCAATTAGTGAGGATATGGCTCCTGGCGTTGATATTAGCGTTAATCTTTTCCCTAGGGATTTAGAAGTACTCCCAAAAGATCCCGTGCAGGTAGATTTTTCCCCAAGCATCACCCAGCGAATTACGGTGACACCTCCAAAGAAGCCTAAGAAATTTGATCTAGCTGTTGATAGTGACAAAAAAAAGCCTGGAGAGTCAGTCAACATTACTATTGATAATCATAGTGACTCGATGAAATATACCATTGCCATTATTGATGAAAGTATTATCAACCAAGTGGAAAACAGGGATTTCTTCGACATCTACTCGTCAGAGTTGTCGCCAAACAAAATATCTTGGGAAAACCCTGCAAGGTACACATTATCTGAAAAGCTATACTCAAGTAACGTTATGCGAAGTATGGAAAGAGATAGATTAAATAGAGAGGCAGACTACGGAGTCGAAGCAGAAAAAATTGTGGTCACTGGATCTCGTTTGAAACGCTCAGATATAGGCTTTTCCGAGAGCAGACCTTTTTCATTGTTTCCAAAAGAGAATACACCTAATGCAAACCTGCTAAGTTTGCATCGTCCTAACAGTATGCGAGTTAAAGTGGGTGACTTAACTATAAGCATGGCCCAGTTGAGAACACTATTTAAAGAATCTGCTTATTGGAACCCAAACGTCATTGTGAGGGCTGGCGAAGAGAAAACGATAAAGGCTGAGCTTCCTGATAATTTAGCCAGCTGGAAAGTCATAGTCCTTGGAACTGATTTGAGTGGAGATATCTGGACGGAAACTTCCACTGTAAAAACACAAAAAAGCTTAGAGTCAAGACTGAGTATGCCTAGGCAGGTTTCTGTTGGCGACCAGTTTGAGGGTAATGCTACGGTAAATTCACGCTCTGAAGAAACTTTGCCCAAAATTGAGGTTGCAGCTGAGGTTAAAGCTGAAGATAAATCAGTTCTGAGTGTAGCGATCGGGACTTTCAATTTTGTATCGCCATTTGATGAAAAACAGGTAAAGTTTAGAGCTTCTGTGCCTGAAACAAAGAGCCTTACTGTAACGCTGTTGTCATCTGCAGAGGGGGCAGAGGACGGGGTGTTAAGCAAAATTCCTGTGTATGGTACTGCTATTGAGAGAAGCCAAACTTATTACAGCGTACTTCCAGAACAAAAGTCACTGCTATTGGAGGCTATACCAGAAAATGCTCATAATCATGCTGAGTTAACTCTTTCTTTGTCATCCAGCATGAGTTCGCAATTGTCGGGTGCCTATGAATATATGCAACACTATCCCCATAACTGCTGGGAACAGACGTTAAGCAGAGCTTTAGTAGCGGCTTATCAGTTAAATTCTAGTCATTATGCGGAGAAGGATGAGTCTAGGCTAAGGATGAACATCAATATGGCGCTTAATACCATGCTTCACTTTCAAGCGCCAAACGGCGGTATGGCCTTTTTTAAACCAGATGATTATAACGTTAGTCAGTTCTTAAGTATTTATACATTATATGCGGCAAAGAAACTTCGTTTACAGGGTTATGAACTTACCCCAATTGCTCTAGAAAAGCTGCAGAAGTTTATTTATGATGAATTAAAAAGGGGAGATATAGAAGAGGAGATGAGAGCGCTTCTTGCCATCTCTTTGAGTTTCTACAGTGAATCAAAGAAGGTAGCAAAACATCACGTTGAGCTAGCCTATAATTCAAGAGAAGAGCTTAGCCATGCTACTAAAGGCATTTTGCTAGAGTCTTTAGCACAGTATGAAGAACTTGCTGATGAAAGCAAAACGCTAAGTGAAGAAATATTAGCAGATACGATAGAGACGAATAAAAAGCTAGTTTTAGAGGATGATAAATCACTAGATTGGAGCTACTTTAATTTTAATGCAAAAACTTACTGCAATATTATATCGGGGATGACAGCTTCGAATATATCGCGAAACATCACTCATAAATTTGTGCGCACTGCATTAGAGTATCGCCGTGATAAGAAAGGTGACTTTGGAAATACGATTAGCAATGCCATCTGTACTATCGCCATTGCGGACTATATCAATAAATATGAGAGTCCGTCCGAGTCCTCTGAATTTCAATTTAAAATTCAAAAACAGGCTCTGGCTGTTGGTACAGACAATACCTCTAAGCCCCTTATGATAGATACTCGGGGCAACAGTCAGCTTGAGCTGGATAGGCCGAGCGGAGAGAGCGGCTACCTTGAAGCGACTGTTGAATATGAAGTAGACGGTCTAAGCTCTAAGTCTGAATCAAAAGGCTTTTCTATTGAAAGAGTCTATTCCGTTTTTAAGCAGGGGAAATGGGTGAAAGTAACTGATGGCTCCTTCAAGCGAGGAGACTGGGTCAAGGTTCAACTTAAAATAACCAACCCTATCCAAAGAAGGTTTGTCGCTGTAACTGATTATGTTCCGGGCGGTTTTTTTCCAAAGGACAAATCGCTGGCAACATCAGCTCCAGAAGCTATTTTTGATAAGCTAGAGTCAAGTTGGTATTTCAATGAGAAGCAAGTTGGAGTTAGGACAGCAAAGTTTTATGCCGATATATTACCATCAGGTCAACATCAGATAGAGTATATTTCTCAGGCGACACATCGAGGGAAGTTTTCAGCGTTACCAACTTCTATTGAGGAAATGTATGATGACGATATATATGGCTCTAGTAACTCTATGAAGATAACTGTGGAGTAGGTTGAGTGAGCCATACTTCTTAACGTGGAGAATATTTATTGGTTTAGTTATGGATCGTAGTTGAGGGACGGAGCAAGCCATTGTTCTGCTTTCTCTAACGACCAACCTTTTCGATTGGCATAATCCTCGACTTGGTCTTTTTCAATTTTTCCTGTACCGAAATATTTGGACTGCGGATGCGCGAAGTACCAGCCGGATACTGCAGCAGTAGGGTACATGGCAAAGTGCTCGGTGATATTAAGCCCGATAGTTTCATCTGGCTTTAGCATCTCCCACAGGGTTCCTTTTTCAGTGTGATCAGGGCATGCAGGGTAGCCTGGAGCAGGACGAATACCTTGATATTCTTCTGAAATTAATTGTTCGTTACCCAGTTTTTCATCTTTGGCATAGCCCCAGTACTTCTTTCTGACCAGCTCATGCATTTTCTCAGCAAATGCTTCTGCCAAACGATCCGCTAGCGATTTTAGAAGAATCGAATTGTAGTCGTCATGGTTCTTTTCAAATCGCTCAACATGCTCATCAATGCCAACCCCTGCGGTGACAGCGAATCCACCAATATAATCGTTCAGTTGGGTTTCTTTAGGCGCAATAAAGTCTGAAAGGCAATGGTTAAACTTGCCTTTACGAGTTTGCTTTTGTTGGCGCAGGTGGAGCAATTTATAAGCTGTATTATCGCGCTGTTCATCGCTATAAACTTCGATGTCATCACTAACAGAGTTCGCTGGATAAAAACCAATAACGGCACGAGCAGTTAACCACTTTTCGTCGATGATGGTTTTCAGCATGGCTTGAGCATCTTGATACAGTTTGGTGGCGGTTTCACCGACCACCTCGTCGTTGAGAATTTTCGGAAACTTGCCTGCAAGCTGCCATGAGCGGAAAAAGGGTGTCCAGTCGATTCGTTCAAGTAAGTTCTCAAGAGGGTAGTCGTCGAATACTTTTGTGCCTAAAAAAGACGGCTTAACGATGTCTTCTGCTTTCCAGTCAATATCGGGCGCAAATTTTCTGGCTTCATGTAGCGAAGTCAATGTCTTCTTTTTCATACGTTGTTCGCGTTGCACTCGAAGCTTTTCGTACTCGTCTTTGTTTTCTTGAACAAAAGCGTTTTTGTCATCGCCTAATAGTTTGCTGGCAACGCCAACTACTCGCGAGGCATCAGCGACATATAAAGTGGCATGATCATATTGAGGTTCTATTTTGACAGCCGTGTGAATTTTTGATGTGGTCGCGCCGCCAATCAGCAATGGCAAGTCCATGTCTCGGCGTTGCATTTCTTTCGCCACATTGACCATTTCTTCTAGTGACGGCGTGATTAAGCCTGACAATCCAATGATGTGGCAGTTTTCGCTAATGGCGGTTTCAAGAATTTTATCGGTCGGTACCATGACGCCTAGATCGATGACCTCATAACCATTACATTGCAACACGACGCCTACAATGTTTTTACCAATATCATGGACGTCGCCTTTTACTGTAGCCATGAGAATTTTGCCTTTAGGCTTGTCAGCGAGATTCAAGCGTCTCTTTTCTTCCTCCATGAAGGGGAAGAGGTAAGCCACTGCTTTTTTCATTACACGAGCAGACTTAACCACTTGGGGTAAGAACATTTGTCCCGAGCCAAACAGATCGCCGACCACATTCATACCATCCATCAAGGGCCCTTCAATTACATGCAGTGGCCGCTCAAACCCTTGGCGAGATTCTTCGACATCTTCATCAATAAATTCAGTGATACCTTTAACCAATGAATGCTGTAGACGTTTATTCACTTCCCAGCTTCGCCACTCTAAATCTTTTTTACTTTTCTCACCCGTACCATCGCCTCGATATTGCTCTGCCAGCTCCAACAGAGTATCCGTGGCATCGTCTTTACGATTAAGCACCACGTCTTCAACCGCTTCTCGCAGCTCGAGAGGGACTTCGCTATAAACTTCAAGCTGTCCTGCATTAACGATGCCCATGTCCATACCAACGTTAATGGCATGGTATAAAAACACGGCATGGATCGCTTCTCGCACCTTATCGTTTCCACGGAAGGAAAACGATACATTGGATACGCCACCGGAAATCATGGCATGGGGAAGATTTTGCTTGATCCATTCGGTCGCCTCAATAAAATCGACCGCATAATTATTGTGCTCTTCAATACCGGTAGCGATAGCGAAAATATTGGGATCGAAAATAATGTCACAAGGGTCAAAGCCCACTTGCTCGGTCAAGATCTGATAAGCCCGCGCACAGATTTCAGTTTTGCGCTTAAAGGTATCAGCCTGACCTTGTTCATCGAAAGCCATCACAATCACGGCGGCGCCGTAGCGTTGGACGAGTTTGGCTTGTTCAAGGAAAATCTCTTCGCCTTCTTTCAGTGATATAGAATTGACCACACCTTTGCCTTGAATACATTTCAAGCCTGCTTCAATCACTTCCCACTTTGACGAATCCAACATGACCGGCACGCGGCTGATATCTGGCTCCGACGCAATCAAGTTCAAAAAACGCTGCATGGCGGCGGTAGAGTCCAACATGGCTTCATCCATGTTGATGTCAATAATTTGCGCGCCGTTTTCTACTTGCTGCAACGCAACTTCAATCGCGGTTTCGTAATCGTCTTCTTTGATAAGTCGCAAAAAACGTTTAGACCCGGTGACGTTGGTTCGCTCGCCGACATTAATAAATAGACTGTCTTCATCTATCAGTAAAGGCTCTAACCCCGACAGGCGACACTTTTTATCTTGATTGGCTTGCGTGCGAGGTTGTTTGTGCTGCACTAATTCTGCGAAGTGGGCAATATGCTCAGGTGTGGTTCCGCAGCAACCACCGATAATGTTAATCATGCCATCATCGACCCACTGCATCATTTCGTGTGCCATGTCTTGTGGCGTTTCGTCGTAACCTCCGAACTCATTGGGCAAGCCTGCGTTAGGGTGAACTGAAATATTAAACTCACTAATGCGGTTGAGCTCGGTGACATAGGTGCGCAAGTCTTTCGGGCCGAGCGCACAGTTTAAACCTATCGAAATAGGGTTGGCATGGCGCACTGAGTTGTAAAAAGCTTCGGTCGTTTGTCCGGTTAAGGTTCGGCCAGAGGCGTCAGTAATAGTACCTGAGATCATGATCGGCAATTCTAGCTTGTGATCATCAAAGTATTTTTTCACACCATAAATAGCTGCTTTGGCGTTAAGCGTGTCGAAAATGGTTTCGATCAACAGTAAGTCCGCGCCACCTCTAACTAGAGCATCGGTTGACTCGTAATAGGCATCGGCCAGCTCATCAAAGCTGACGTTTCGAAAGCCGGGATCGTTAACGTCAGGTGAAATACTACAGGTTCTGTTTGTCGGGCCAAGCACGCCAGCCACAAAGCGGGGTTTATCAGGCGTCGAGTATTCGTCTGCGATTTCTTTGGCTAGGCGTGCGGATTCAAAATTTATCTCCGCCGACAAGTCTTCCATGTCGTAATCGGCCATGGCAATACGAGTGGCGTTAAAAGTATTGGTTTCGATAATGTCCGAGCCAGCTTTAAGGTATTCTTCGTGAATATCCTTGATGATCTGCGGCTGAGATAGACTCAGAAGGTCGTTGTTACCCTTGACGTCGCAATGCCAATCTTTGAATCGCTCGCTGCGGTAATCCTCTTCCTCTAGGGTATATTGCTGGATCATGGTGCCCATCGCACCATCCAGAACGAGAATGCGCTGCTTTAGTAACTCTCTAATATTTAAGTTGTTTTCGTTTGGTATTGTCATTGCTTATGCGAAACCTAAAAGCTGTTTATAGAACCCGTTGTTATAACGAGTCACTGAATTATCGGAAATATGCAATAAACTAAAAGATGTATAGACGTCTAAATAGCTTGTGGCTATAATACCACCGAGTTGGAGAAGGGTGAACCTATTTATGGTTATTTATCCCCTAGAAAAGATAAAGCTCCCTCAAAACAACATTCGACGTCATTATTGGCTAACAAGGTTCCATGGGATTAATCGGGAAACCAGTGTGGTTCTGGTACTGCCCCCGCAACGGTAATAAAGAGCGCTTCTTTCTTATTAATAGACGAGTGAGTTATTAATAAACCACTGAGTTATACAACTGAACGTATGCTTGGGAAGGTGAAGGAGTGAGATGCTTTTAAGTCCGGAGACCGGCCTTGTTAGGTGCTGAGCAGATCGGTGGGCTCTTGCTCGGTAGACAGTAATGAAATAATACTCATGCCCGCTAGAAGTGAAGAGATCTAGCAATGACAGAAACAACATTAGCGACTCAAACGTTAGTCGCTATCGCCGTCACGGCGACTTTAGGCTTAAGCGCAACGGTTAAAGCAGCAGAGCAACCTGGGACAGAAGGGGACGTTAGGGAAGATAATACAGTCGTTATTACAGCGTCGCGTTTTAAAGAACGCAATGTTCGACTGCCAACCAACATCACCATCATCTCCCAAGACGATATCGAGCGCAGCAACGCGACACAACTCGTCCAGTTATTAAAGCGTGTCGCTGGCGTCCAAGTATCGTCTGTCAGCGGCAAAACGACGATCAGTATGCGTGGTATTTCAGCTGAACAGGCGAGTAATAATGTATTGATTCAAGTCGATGGTCGTCGTTTGAATTACACGGATATTGCCGCGCCCGATCTGGAGTCTGTATCAGTCTCGGACATTGAGCGCATTGAAATTATTCAGGGTGCGGCTAGCACTTTATATGGTGATCAAGCGGTCGCTGGTGTGATCAATATCGTGACACGTTCTGGCAAGAGTAAAGAATCGAATGCCAGTCTCATTGCGGGTAATTACGGTACTGTGCAAGGCAATGTGAACCTACATCATGCGCTGAATCAGGATTGGTCATTTTTGTTGAGCGCGAACTATTTAGAGACTGATAATTACCGTGATCATAACGAGCGTGAGCAACATCAGTTAGCCGTTAAGTTTAACTATTTAACTGAGACATCGGACTGGCTGTTCGAGGTTAATACAAATCGAGAAGACTTAAACATCCCCGGTGCGCTTTTAGAATCAGACTTGGGTGAACCAACGCAGTTACGCCCAGAGTTTGCCAATGATTATGTGGATACTCAGCAAGATGTGCTGCGTATTTTTGGTCAAGAAACAATCGATAATAACTGGAAATATGCGATTGATGTCAATTATTTAGACTCTGACATCGACAGTATCAATAGCTTTGTTGGATTTCCAACCACCACAGTGAATACCACCAATAGAACTCAGTGGAGTATCTATCCACGAATTAAAGGCGAGTGGCAGACTGACAGTGGTTCGATTGACTGGATTAACGGTATTGATTATGACCATGCGGAATATGATTTTTCGTTGCTGGGGCGTAGCAATGAGCAGGAAGTCGAAAGCTTTTACTCGCAGTTGTTTTTACCGTTATCTAAAAACACAGACATTGAACTCGCAGCGCGATACGCACGAGTTGAGGACGATTTAGTGGACTTTACTGCTTATCCAGCAGGCATAAAGTTAAAAAATTCTGCTACGGCTTACGATTTAGGGTTGAGTCATCAGTTAGATAAACACAGCAAAGGCTATGCACGATTTAGTAAGAATTACCGTTTCGCCAAGGTCGATGAGCAATCTTACACAGCAGATGGTGTGATTGGCCTAGAGCCACAAACTGGTGATTCATTGGAAGTGGGTTATGAGAAAACGCTGAGCCATGGTTTTTTAAAGCTATCGGCTTACCAGTTAGAGCTGGATGATGAAATTTTCTTTGATCCAGCGGCAACGCCGCCACCAGGAGCTTTCTTTCCAGGCGCTAATGTGAATGGTGGTGAGTCTGAGCGAATAGGCTTTATTGTTGATTATCAGACGGATATTACTTCTAAACTAACATCTGGCATCAACTATCATTATGTCGACGCTGAAATAAAGCGGGGCGAACCAAGTAGTCAGGGCAACAATATTCCAGGCGTTTCTAAGCATACGGTTAACGGCTGGTTTGACTGGCAGATTGATACAGTCGCTAATTGGTATGTTGAAGTTAATTATCGCGGAAACCGTTACCAAGAAGGTGATGTGGCGAATGCTCTACCCAAAATTGAGAGTCATGTTGTCCTGAATTCAGCGATAAACTGGCGCTGGGAGGAGTTAACACTGGGGATTCGTGTTGATAATTTGTTGGATAAAGAATATATCGATTATGCGCAATTTGGCGGCTATTACCCTGCGAATGGGCGAAATGGTTATGCTAAACTGAGTTATCGTTTTTAAAGACAGCGTGGAACTCTATGGCTAATCGCTTAACACAGATAACAACTGGCGCTGGTGACGGAGGCACGACACGTTTGGCTGATGGTAAACGTGTCAGCAAGTCATCGTTACGTATCGATGCTATAGGCTCGGTGGATGAACTGAATGCGGCTATTGGGATGTTTTTGGCTGCTTTACCACATCTTGATAAGGCAAGCTTTTCCGAGTTTGACGATATCCAGATGTTTTGTCAGCAGATTCAAAACGAGTTATTTAACGTAGGAGGGGAGTTAGCATCGCCTAGCAATCACTTCCTATCCGGTTCCGCTACTGACAATATTGAGCACTTTATTGAGCAATGGAATGCAACGCTACCAGCGCTTAAGGAGTTTGTCATCCCTGGGCAAAACTTGCCTTCTGCTAACGCTCACTTTGCGCGTTGTGTGGCAAGGCGAGCTGAGCGAGATGTGGTGCGGTTAAGTATAGAAGAAACTGTATCAACAGAACTCTTGGTGTATTTAAATCGTCTATCGGACGCTTTCTTTATTATCGCACGTTTAACCGGTAGAGCTGCTTCGACACAAGAGCCCCAGTGGCAAAAATGAAAGCCAGTCTAAAAGGCAATTACAAAGTTTTAGAGAGTGAGTTATGAGTAAAATATCGATTAAAACGATTACATTAGTGACTATCATTTTAGCGCTTGGCGCTTACCGGTTGTTTCCACATCCGTTCAACGTAACCCCTGTGATGGCAATGGGGCTTTTTGCCGGGACTTATTTTGATAAAAAATGGATGGCCTTTGTAATACCTATGTTGTCGATGTTTTTAGCGGATATCTTCTTGGGCTTTCATAACACCATGTTGTTCGTTTATGGCGCGATTTTGGTTGCGGTATCGATTGGCTTTTTACTCAGAGACTCTGTCAGTCCGTTGAAGGTGATCGGCGCTTCCGTGGCTGGCTCTATACTCTTTTTTGTGATTACAAACTTTGGTGTGTGGGCGGTTAGCGATTATTATCCAAACACATGGCAGGGGTTAGCAACCTGCTTCACCATGGCAATCCCATTCTTCCAACGCACTCTTTTTGGTGACCTCTTCTTCAATGGTGTTTTGTTTATCAGTTATTGGTATTTCGCCAAATCGCTAGGACGCTACACCTTAGATATTAGCCGAACAAGCAATTGAGTTAAAAAGTAAATGGTGATATTTGCAGTGTAAATTAGATTTTACTGGTGTCACCGGATGCTTTTTCGATTGAAAGACGCTCAATAACCAGAAACTCTTTAACCGAGGTTAGCTCTAGTTTCATTGATAGAGTCTGGGAGCTGTCAGTGGAAATATGCCAATGTTCAAATATTTGGCCATCATCAAGACGCGAGTTTATTTGCTCTAGTACGCTCAGCTTTTGGTACTGATTGATGAGCTTCTCGTGTAATGAGGTAAATTCAGCCGCCCCCATTTCTTGGCTAAATTGGTCGCTAAAATAACGCCAAACCAGCGAATAGTTCCCTACATTCAACGCGCGAACGAGATCGTCAACGATGCCTTGGGTGATTTTCAACCGTTGTTCTGGTGTTAATTGTTTAAGTTTTAGCTCTGAAAGTTCGGTTTTGGACATGGCTTCACAGTCTTTTGCACTTACCCCTGTAATTCAGGGTTTAAATCTCTATAATTGAATCAACGAAATCTACAATGTGATTGGGCAAAAGTCTAGTTTATGATTCATTATCAGATCCATCCTGTAAATCCTGAAGCACATTTATTTGAAGTTAAGCTCTTTTTAGAAGCGGTCGGAGCCGACGGGCAATTGCTTTACATGCCGAACTGGATCCCTGGAAGTTATATGGTAAGGGACTTTTCAAAGCATATTCAGTGGATCAAGGCAGAGAATGCTAAAGGCCAACTAGAATTAGGTCGAGTCGACAAGTCGACATGGAAATTGCCAACTTCTGACAGTCCTGTGACGGTGACTTATCAAGTGTATGCCTGGGATCTATCGGTGAGAGGGGCGCACCTTGATCAAACCCATGGTTTCTTTAATGGCACCTGTGTCTTTTTTGCCGTCTCCGGGCGCGAGGATGAAACCTGTACCTTAGATATCAGCCGTCCTGACGGCGAAGATTACGTCCACTGGCGTGTGGCGACAGGGCTAAAACCTATCGAAGGAACCAGTGAGTTTGCATTCGGTCGCTATCAAGCATTGGATTACGCCGAGCTGATTGACTGCCCCGTGGAAATGTCTGACTTCCACCTTATCAGTTTCGAAGCTGGTGGCGTGCCGCATCATATGGCATTAACAGGTCGCCATAAGGTTGATGAAAAGCGTTTAGCGGATGACCTTACTAAGATTTGTGAGCACCACATTCGCTTCTTTGGTGAAGCAGCTCCAATGGAGCGCTATATTTTTATGACCTATGTTTTGGGTAGTGGTTTTGGCGGCTTAGAGCACCGAAATTCGACTGCTTTGCACTGTAGTCGCGAAGATCTGCCTTTAGAAACGGATGACCAAGACAAGGTTAAAGATACCTATCAAACTTTCCTAGATTTATGTTCTCATGAATACTTCCATACTTGGAACGTTAAGCGAATCAAGCCAGCGGAGTTTTTGCCGTACGACACTCAAAACGAAAGCTATACGGAGTTATTGTGGGCTTTCGAAGGTATTACGTCTTATTACGATAATTTGGCTTTAGCTCAAACACAGTGCATTGATAAGGAAGAGTACTTAACCCGTTTAGCAAAAACCTTAACTTCCGTTAGGCGCTCTAAGGGTCGTTTGATTCAAACGGTAACGGATTCGAGTTTTGATGCTTGGACTAAATTCTATAAGCAAGATGAAAATGCACCCAATGCTGTCGTGAGTTATTACACGAAAGGTGCCGAAATTGCTTTCTGCTTAGACTTGCTGATACGAGAAAAAACTGACTGGAAAAAGTCGTTAAAAGATATCATGCGCCGTTTATGGGCAGAGTATGGCAAAGTCCAAAAGGGTGTTGAAAACGACACCATTCAAGCACTTGTTTTAGAAGAAACACCTGAAACGTCTCACGATGATATCAAGCAGTTTTTTGAGGTTGCGTTATACAGTACCAATCCATTGCCTACAGAAGCTCTATTGTCTCGGTTGGGGTTACGCTTAGCGTACCTGCCGCGTACGGATAGAAGTGATCGCGGTGGTTTTAAAGCTACCTTGCCACAGGATGAACATTTGGCTGACTTAGGGCTGGAGTATAAATCAAAAGCTACGGGCGTTGTGATTAAGAATGTCTACGCTGACTCCCCAGCCGGAAAGGCGGGCATCTCAGCAGGTGATCACTTAGTCGCAATGGACGGACTGCGCATTAATGCGTCAACGTTTGATCGTGAGGTTAAACAGGTGCCAGTTGGCGAAAGTATCGATATTGTTGGTTTCCGACGTGATGAACTGATGACGTTTAAGGTGGCACTGGAAGCAGCAGAATGTGATACTGCCTATATCACTTATGCTGATGACTTCGATAAACATCAGAGTAACTTTGAACACTGGTTAAACATGAAAAATTCTGGACAATAAACACTATGAAAATTGTGACTTTTAATATTAATAGTATTCGTACTCGTGCTCATCAAATGGAAGCGTTGGTTGAGAAGCATGATCCTGACATTATTTGTATTCAGGAAACCAAAGTCCATGACGATATGTTTCCCTTTGATTTGTACAAAGACTTGGGTTACCACATAGAAATTCATGGTGGCAAAGCTCACTATGGTGTGGCGACATTCAGTAAACAGAAGCCTATTGCTGTAGAAAAAGGCTTTCCTAATGATGCTGAAGACGCCCAGCGTCGAATGATTATTACCACATTCCAGTATGGTGATGAAACGATTAAAGTATTGAATGGTTACTTCCCACAGGGTGAAAACCGTGAGCACCCAACCAAGTTTCCATACAAACAAAAGTTCTACCAAGACTTGCAAGACTACTTAGAAAGTCATGACATTGAAAATATCAGAACCATTGTTCTGGGTGACATTAATATTTCGCAGCTTGATATTGATATCGGTATTGGTGAGCCAAACCGTAAACGTTGGCTAAGAGAAGGGAAGTGCAGCTTTTTACCTGAAGAGCGTGAATGGGTTCAGCGCATGTTAAGTGCTGGGCTGTATGATACCTATCGTACGATTAATCCTGATAAAGATGATAAGTTCAGCTGGTTTGATTACCGTAGCCGCGGTTTTGAGCGTGATCCTAAGCGTGGATTGCGCATTGACTCAGTGTTTGCGTGTGACTGGCTTAATCAACGTGCGGTTGCGTCAGATATCGATTACGAAATTCGCAGTATGGAGCGTCCATCGGACCATGCGCCAGTTTGGACGGAGTTCAATTTAAAGAAGTAGTAATAATTTATGACGAAAAGTTGGAAATGGTTAAAAAGGATATTGTGGGTTCTGTTAGGGCTCTTTGTATTGCTGTTTTTGGCTGTTTCCGTTTTCGTCTATATCATAAATTCCGAATCCTACCTTGAGGATTATTTAAAGGAAAACCTAGGCGTCGAGGCCCAAGTCGGTGAGCTGGACGTGTCATTACTTAGCGGAACTGTAAAAGTGAGTTCCAGCGTTATAGGTCCCAAGGATGACCCCTTCATCCAGTTTGAGCAACTAGAAGGAGAGCTCGACTATAGCCACTTATGGTCAAGCCAACTGACGGTTGAGTTGCTCCAGCTAACTAATGCAAAGGTACGCTACCCGTTCGAGTTTAAGCTTAAAGAGAGTGAAGAAAGGGCTGAGGCAACCTCACTACCGTTTGACTTTATCGATGTCGCAGCTATTGATGTTAATAATCTCGACTTTGAGTATCGAGGCGAAGTGTCGCTTTTTGCCGAAGGCGCGAATGTTAAAGTCAGAAATTTACCTGTGGCTGAAGATGGTTTTTTACTGTTTGAAGATTTACAACGACTCGTTAAAGCCAGTAAAACCACCCTCCAAGCTGAACTAAAAACATTGAGTTCAGATAAAACAGAGCTTAATCAACTGAGTTTAAATGCTCATATCGAAGAGCAAAGACTGATCATCGATGAAATCAATTCGGGACAGTCGTCTATCAACATTAATCTTTTAGACCACTCTCAAGGGATTGCTGCCGCGGCTGAAGATGAAAAGGTAACTGCAGCGGTAACGCCTGAAAAAGACGAGCTGGACCTGCCTTTTAGTGATGTCGTCATTAAAACTATCGACTTAGGCAAAACCGATCTAGCCATTCAAGATAAGCAAGAGTTGTCGATAAAGGCGATTGAAGCAGAGTTTTCTGAGTTGTTACTAGTAAAAGATAAAAAAGCCTTATGGTTAGACTGGCCTGCTTTCTACAAAGCGCAAGACAGTAACTTCACTTTAAGCTCACAATCGATGCAGTCTGATATTTTGGGCTTTGAATCCTTAAGCTTAGAAGGAGAGTTGAAGCAAGGGCAGTTTGTTATACCCAAACTAAACTTAATAAAGCCGTTAGTCAGAATTAATACAGACGACAATACAGACGAAGCGACTTCGACTGGTGAACTAGAAACTAGCGGGAGCAACGCCTGGCATTTGCCGTTTAAAGCAGCGAGTTTAGCGAATGCAACAATAGAGCAAGGCGAGCTACAGCTTACCACTGATGACGAAGAGCACTCTGTGTCTGATATCGAGGTTGAATTAGCAAATATTCCTCTAATTATGAATCATCAACCGCTTTTTGCTATTGAGTCGCTTGATGTCGGAGGCGAAGAAGCATCTGTCGCACTGAATAATGCAGCTTATTCCGGAGCTTATGGCACCATTGATAAATTGACCTCGACGCTGGTGCTAACGAACTCAGTTGCAGAGATTAGAGGTTTAGCGATAACTAATCCCGATATTCAATATCAAGTGTCTAGTGAGGCGAATAGTCAGCCAGGCCCAGCCTCAGAAACCGCTTCAGAAGCCGGATCAGAAAATAAAGGGCAATTACACGTTTCCACTATCAGTTTGAGTAACCTAAAAGTGGATAATGGTTCCATCGATTTGACGGTTAATGACGACTCCTATGTGGGCGAAGGGGTGAACGTAGAATTGTCCGGAGTGCCGCTTTATGAGCAAGGCGAGTGGAGGGTGGCCAGTCCTGATAGGTGGCAAGAGCAAACCAACCTAGTAGTCAGCGCTCAGTCTGTTGAGGTACCGCAAGGACGTTTGTCAGGTTTGTCGCTCAGTTCTGAGTATCAAAATAATCAGTTAACACTGACGCAAGTCGAGCTAGCTGGCGCTGACTTAACGATTAATGCTGCAGCCGATGATGCTGACCAGTCGTCGCCATCCAGCGATAACTTGCCGATTGATTACGTACAGCTTAACAATATTGATCTGCAACAAGTGAACTTAAAGTATCAGAATGATGATGTTCGCTATCAAATAGTAGATGGTCATTTAGCACTAGGAGCCTTTCCGCTAGTAAGACAAGGTCAGCTGGTGAGTGAGCCAATGCGGCATTTCGATGGAACGGCTAACCGTATGAGCCTGAATGTTGCAGAACTGATTACGCCGGAAGGAAAGGTAACTGGTTTAGAGTCGCAAGGTACATTGCGTAACAAAGACTTGATGCTGGATTACTTGCGGACAAACTCAGCGGATTTAACCTTGAAGCAAGTAGATACTGAGTCCCCCGAGAGTGACCAACAGGAAACCTTGGAAAAGCAAGAAAAGCCACAAAAGTTTGCTTTGCGTACAGTGAAAATTGGCGATTTGAAGTTACGTAATATTAATGCTGAGTTTACTCAAGAAGCTGGCGAAGACTCTAAAACCTACTTAGTGAAGAATTTATATTTAGGGGCAACAGAATTGTTGCTTGCTAAAAATCATCAAACGATTGACCAATGGTATGGTTCACAACTTGAGAATGCGTTTACTTTAGTGGCCTTAAAGGTTGAGAAAATTGCTCAAGAGCAAAACGATGTTAATAACCTCACTGTGACAGCGGTACAAAGTGGTCAAAAAATCACCGTCGAGCCACTGCGAATGACGGTCAATGAAGCGCCGATTAGCGCGAAATGGGTGATTGACTTGAGTCAGCAGCCCTATAGGTCAAATTATATTTCTGACTTTAATAATTTGTCACTAGATAAGCTGGTTGACCCCGCTGATGAGAGTAGCGTTGCGATGTCAGGGAACTTGCAAGGTGACATTGATATTGAGTTTTCTGGCCTAGATTCAGAGTCCATAATGAACAGTCTTAATGGTAGGCTTCTAGTAAGCAATCAAACGCCTGTGACCTTACACCGTTTGAATGTGAATAAAGTATTGAGAAGCTTTTTGGACACTCAGAAGTTCGGCTTACTGGATGTTGGAGGCTTTTTGCTAGCAGGCCCGCTTGGTCTTTTGGCATCACAGGGGGTTAACCTCCAAGACACACTGAGTCAGCTGGGTGCTGATAAAGGTGACACTCACTTTTCACATTTCAATGTGGATATGGATATCAAAGATGGTGTGCTGACGACTAAAGATGTCGCCGCAGCCACGCTGAAATATCGCTTTGCATTTAACGGTCAGGTTGACTTGGGCAAGCAGGAATTTAAGGATTTTGAGTTTGATATTATCAATGAGAAGGGCTGTAGTGAGTACGGTCAGACTCTTAACGGTAGCTTGCTTTCCCCTGAAATAGAAACCTTCACTGCAGCGTTTGATGCTGTCACCGGTTCTATTACGGGGCTGTTCAAGCAAGGTGTTGGCCTGATTACAGGTGGCGCTTGTTCGGCTGTCTATGAGGGCGTGGTTCCTCATCCAGAAGATGGTGCTGAAATTATACCGAAAGACCAACAAAGAACGATTGAGCCAAATGCAGAAGGCGACTCAGAAAACGGTGCAGAAGAGGACGATGCTGATTTAAAAGAAGCCGATAACTCTAATTCTAATTAACCGTTGGCGATAGCACCTTTGTTAACGCCTTCAAAAGCTTTGACCTCTAGCTTTGCTTCTGGCTCTAAGGCTTTTAGCTGCTTGAGGATATGATGAGCAATCAACTCTACGGTAGAGTCACTTTTCATGATATGACATCGAGCTTTAGGGATTTCTAGAGAAAAATACCCTTGTTCGCTGGTGTAGGCGAAGCGGTAATAATCATTTGAACTTTCGACTTCTGGCTCAACCAAGTCTTCTTCGGTACCAATGTAAATATCTTCCCACTTCTCACTCCAGAAAGCTTCGAGCTTCTGACTTCGTTGGCCATTATCGAAAATATGAATGCGTGAACGATGGCCATGAGCAATTCGCTGGCAGTCACCGAGATGCTTCTTCAAGCCGTGGGCATAGTGATAGTAGTTACCAGTGATAGCTTCGGTACTGAGCTTAAGGCTGATTTTCGCGACGTTAGCTGGAACCACTTCTAAACATGCTTTATTCAATACTTTGATAACATCGGCCATGGTCACTTCTTCCGCGTCCAGTAACACAACAGCTTGATCAGGCGATTGGTGGTAGTAACGGTGCCCAGCCGTGTCTGATAGGGTGAGTTTCAATCCTTGCCCGTTTTTTTCAGTGTCCACGTGCTTGCTGTTGGCCGGAACCACAAACTTATGATCAACGGTCGCGTCGATGGCTTGTTTGATGCGTTTCTTCACATCACCGAAGTCGAATACCATCCCCTGATCATCTAGCTCGCCTTCCAGAACAAGGTCAACGATCCAGCTTTCGCCAACGATTCCGCGGTGAATATCAAAAAAAGCAAAGTCAATTACAGTAAGTTGGTCAACAAAGAGTGCAGGCATAGCCAAAACCAAGGAGTGGTTAACGTTTAATCTTGCGATGAATTATAGCATAATCAGGGCAAACTCTAATCAAGATTTTAAAGATGACAAAAAAATATGACTTGTACGCGCTCGGTAATGCTTTGGTTGATGTTGAAATCGAAGTCAATGAAACTGAGCTAGAGCGTTTAGGCGTTGAAAAGGGTGTGATGACACTGGTTGATGAAGAGCGCCATGATTACTTATTAGGCCACCTCAAAGGTAGTATTCACCAGAGAGCATCTGGCGGTTCAGCAGCCAACAGCGTTATCGCGCTGGCGCAGCTTGGTGGTAAAGCGTTTCATTCATGCAAAGTTGCTAAAGATGAAGCAGGAGTCTTTTACTCCGATGATCTTGATGATGCTGGTGTCACCAATACCTTGAGCCAACTAGAAGGTAACGAAGGTACAACAGGAAAATGTTTGGTCATGATTACCCCTGACGCCGACCGCACCATGAATACCTTCTTAGGCATTAGTAGTGAACTTAAGGAACAAGATATCAATTATGAAGCGCTTGGCGACAGTCAGTATTTATACATTGAAGGTTACTTGGTTAGCTCCCCTGACGCGCATTTCGCAGCGATTAAAGCGCGTGATTTTGCTAGAGAGAAAGGTGTTAAGGTTGCAACAACTTTATCGGATCCAAACATGGTCCGCTTTTTTAAGCCAGAGATTGAGCAGATACTTGATGGTGGGGTCGATTTATTATTCTGTAATGATGACGAGGCTTTAGAGTACACAGGCGCCGAAAATGTAGAGAAAGCTCTAACTATTTTGTCGCAGCAAGCGAAGCAAGTTGTGATTACTCTAGGCAAAGAAGGTGCGTTAAGCTTCGATGGCGAGAAAGTACAAACGATTGAGCCATTTAATGTAAAAGCACTTGATACCAATGGTGCTGGCGATATGTTCGCAGGAGCATTTATGTACGGCTTAACTAACGGTTTGAGCTGGGCGGATACAGGGAAGTTAGCAAGCTTTTCATCAGCTCACCTCGTGACACAGTTCGGACCGCGTTTAAAGCCAGAGGCGGTGGCAGAACTAAAACAGTTTGTTGAGAAAGAATTTTCTACTCAATAAGCCATAAACCTTGTTAAGGATTAACAGTTAGAGAGTGTTTTATGAGACATATTTTTATCATGAGGCATGGCGACGCTCCTTATATAAATGGGGAGCGTCAAATTTCTGACATGGGACATCAGCAAATCAAGCAGATGACACGCTGGTTTGCTGAATACCTGTTAAAGCATGAGCTGAGGCTGGATACCTTATTGGTGAGCCCAATTTTACGTGCACAGCAAACCGCTGATACGTTTGAAGAAGCTTTATCTTCTTTAGTCGACTACCGTTGGCAGCGCCAAACAGAATCTTTGTTAAGCTCAGACTCCAATCCTGACATGACAATTCCCTACGTCGAAGAAGCGACAGAGGGCAATACTGTACTAATAAGCCATATGCCACTGGTTTCGCATTTATGGGCGGGCTGGATAAAAGGTGAGAGCCAATATTTCCCAACTGCTGCGATTGGAAATCTAGTGCTTGATAGTTCGAATAATGGCGCGAGAAAATTGGCGTTCCAAGCGCCTGAGTAAGTATATTCGAAGAATCTTCTGGAAGTCCTTTAGAAAAATAGCTAGCATTGCGTTTCTATGACATTTGTGTGACATCAGTTTTGAACGAACTAACAGTCAAAAAAGCTAACCTACTTAGAGCTTGGTGGGTAATACTGGTCTCTATTGCCGCAACAGGCAAATACAGTCTATTGACCCTTACAACAGCTCTATTTAACCGCAGCGAATCGGCCAAAAAGACCGTAAGGCCTAAAATTGACCGCGTGATTTATCGTTGGGGAACTTGCCTTGTTAATGCCGTTCGTTTGCGCTGGACGGTTGAAGGTGATTTAGAGGCTCAAGCCGAGCCTGGTCGACGAGTGATTATCGTGGCCAACCACTCTAGCGCGTACGATATACCGCTAATCTTTGCTGCGCTCCCAGGCAGTATCCGCATGATTTCTAAGAAGGAGTTATTCAAAATCCCATTGCTTTCAAGAGCCATGAAAACGGCAGAAATTCTTTCTATTGACCGCCAAAATAGACAGCAGGCGATAAAAGATCTTAGCGTGGCAAAGGCAAAAATGGAGAGTGGCATTCGTATTTGCATGTTCCCTGAAGGCACTCGATCCAGTGATGGCAAGCTTTATCCATTGAAAAAAGGAGCCATCCGACTAGCGATCGATACTGATGCGTTAATCATTCCTGTGGCGATCGAAGATATTTATAAAGTATTGCCAAATAAAAAGTGGCTACAGATGCGTTTAAATCAAAAGGTTAGTGTCAAGGTGGGTCAAGCCATTGATTGTCGTGAATTTGAGGTGGCAGATCGTAACCAACTAACAGAATTAGTATATAATTCATTATACAGCATGTTAAGCGAACAGCAGGGCGAGGTGGCCTCATGAGTGAACAAGACATTTACCAGCAAGCTGAACAAGAGTTAAGCAGCATCGCTGACTTTGTGCGCTTTGCAGCAACGCAGTTCCACCAATCGGATCTCTATTTCGGTCATGGCACTGATAATCCGTGGGATGAAGCCGTCGCCGTGGTGCTACAAATGCTTGATTTACCAGCTGATTATCCTCAAAGCATGCTGGGTGCTCAGGTGCTTACAGAAGAAAAGAAGCACTTGATTCACGCCATCAAAACTCGCGTCTCAGAGCGCAAACCACTAGCTTTCATCACCAACAAAGCCTATTTCGCTGGCTTGGAGTTCTTTGTCGATGAACGAGTTCTGGTGCCGCGTTCGCCAATAGCTGAACTTATCCATAATGATTTTTATCCATGGCTCGAAGCCGATAATCCAAAAGTGTTGGATTTATGCTGTGGTAGTGGTTGCATTGGTCTTGCTACGGCAGCTTATATCGAAGATGCAGAAGTCGTGATGTCTGATATATCAGAAGATGCGCTAACGGTAGCTGAAATCAATATTGAGCGTTTAGGCTTGTATCATAAAGCTCGTGCGGTGCAGTCCGACTTATTTGATGGCTTAAAGGGCGAGGTCTTTGATTTAATCGTCTCAAACCCACCTTATGTTGATGCTGACGACTTAGCTGATATGCCACAAGAGTATCACCATGAGCCTGAGATTGGTTTGGGTTCAGGACTTGATGGGTTGGATATTACACGTCAAATTCTGGAAAATGCAGCGCACTACTTGAGTGACCAAGGTGTTCTTATCGTTGAAGTTGGAAACAGTTGGCCGGCACTTGAAGAAAGCTTCCCTGAGATCGAGTTTAACTGGATTGAGTTTGAACAGGGCGGTGATGGCGTTTTTGTCTTGACCAAAAAGCAGCTGCTGGAATATTTCAGTTAATTCATGTTATTTGAAGCACCGTTACAACAGCTTGAAACTACATCGATAGACAGCTCCTCTTCTGGTAGCTGTCTTAATCAGCCAAATGTTCAGCACTTGGCAAGAGCCTTCAATCGACACTTTGTAAAATACCATACCCAACTAACACCAGGTGCCACCGAGCCGTTTTATCAGGCTGCGAAGTCCCCTGATGACGTTGCCACCATATTCTCCAGTCATGATTATTTTTCCAGTGCACTCCACGAGATCGCACACTGGTGTATTGCAGGTGCTGAGCGCCGTCAATTAGACGACTATGGTTACTGGTATGAGCCTGATGGACGCACCCCTGAGCAGCAGGCAGAGTTTTTTAAGGTCGAGGTGAAACCACAAGCTTTGGAGTGGGCCTTTAGTCTTGCAGCCGGTATTTCCTTTAGGTTGAGCATCGATAATCTTGATGGCGGTGCTGAGGCTTTAACGCAAGCATATACATTCCGTGATGAGGTATATCGCCAGCTTGAGCGTTATTTCTTACAAGGCTTTCCAACACGAGCGCTATTAATGATTCAGCTTTTATGCAGACTCTATCGAAAGCAACATCCTATTCATCAACCGCACATAGAATCATGTTTACTTTAGGTTTTATTATTAATCCTTTTGCCGGTATTGGTGGCAAAGTAGGGCTCAAGGGGAGTGATGGCGAGGCTATTCGCACAGAAGCTTTCGCTCGCGGGGCGAAACCGCAGGCCGTTGAGCGCGCGAAAATTGCTCTGGAAGCTTTAATGCCATACAAAGAGCAACTCCATATATTAACGGCCTCGGGTGATATGGGGGAGAACCTTCTAAAAGAGATGGGGTTCCAGTTTAAGGTTGTGCATCAGGCGCACGAACCCTCGACTCATGAAGACACCATTACAGCAGCCAAAGTCATGGCTGGACTCAGTGAAGAATCGCACAATATTGATGTCTTATTATTTGCCGGAGGGGATGGCACTGCTCGAAATGTTTATGAGGCTGTTGATGGCGCCGTTCCTGTTCTCGGTATTCCAGCCGGAGTGAAGATTCATTCTGGAGTTTATGCGGTAACGCCGCATGCTGCGGGCTTAGTGATAGAGAAGATGATCAATAAAGAGCTAGTGAGCCTGCTTGAAACGTCGGTAATGGACATTGATGAAGATGCGTTCAGGAAAGGCGTGGTTCGAGCGAAGCAGTATGGAGAGATGCAGGTTCCAGCGGAGCATCGTTATGTGCAAGCGACTAAGTCAGGTGGGCGTGAGCTAGAAGAGTTGGTATTGCAGGATATTACCGACTTTATCACCGACAACATGGATGAGGACGATTATTATTTAATTGGATCCGGTTCAACCTGTGCTTTTCTGATGGAAAGCATGGGGTTAGACAATACTTTGCTGGGGCTCGATTGTGTTCATGATGGCAAGGTTATTGCTAGCGATATGACTGAAGCGGATATTCTAGAGTTAATGTCACAACACCAGGGCAAAGTCAGACTGGTTATTACCGTGATTGGTGGGCAGGGCCATATCATTGGTCGAGGCAATCAACAATTAAGTGCTAAAGTGCTATCGCAGCTCGATAAAGACGATATTTATATCATCGCGACCAAAACTAAACTTAAGGAGCTTGAGGGAAAGCCGCTTATCGTTGATAGCGATGACCCTGAGTTAAATCAGCGTTTATCCGGCGTGATGCGAGTTATTACAGGCTACGAAGACTTTATTTTGTACCCGGTCGGTATTGAGAATTCCTGACAGTTAAGCATTTGGCTGGCTACTTTGTGCGAGATCTCGCACAAAGTCCTAAGCATACTCTTAAAAAGCTCTCCGACTAATGCCTCATAAAAAATACATCTTTAGTAAGTGATTGAAAAGTATAGGCTTTACCTTTTGTGGCGGGTTTTCTCCCGTAATAGAACCTAAAAAAGGCGATTGTTCCAAGTAAAAGATTTGCTACAGTATCTTCCGTGTTCAGGGAGAACACACTATCTACAAATCGACTATCTAACGATAGGTTATGGAATAAT
>Ga0208833_1000014_pt1 | contig 66921 bp, 63 predicted proteins | sample DeeseametaMP1788_FD_184181 | JGI IMG/M metagenome (GOLD analysis project Ga0208833, IMG submission 184181) | Marine microbial communities from the Deep Pacific Ocean - MP1788 (SPAdes) | ecosystem: Environmental > Aquatic > Marine > Oceanic | place: North Pacific Ocean | collected 2011-05-03 | reverse complement strand
AAAGGCTCGTCTTCATCAATAGGGAGATTAAACTCCTGTTTGTAACGCCTAACCTCTTCCTTACTTAACTGATCGTCCAATAACTCGATCTTTAAGGATTCGTTTTCAGTAGATTCGTTACCAGTAATTTTTACTGCAGAAAGTTCATTAGGCCCTTTCGGGTTTGGATGCTTCGTCAGCTTATCCAGTCCAGTTAGATGATTATCGTAGGCTCGGTTAGTGATGAAATACATGTGTATGTCCCTGCTTTTGCCTTGCTCTGTACCACTATCATTATGATTTAGCGTCGCTTCACTGTATGCGATAGCGTTCTCACTGTTTTAATGCAAAATTGAATCACCGGGCCATACAAAGCTTTAACTTCGGTAGCTCACAGTTTATTATCAAGTCACTCGTCACCTTTTGGGGATTATAAATGATCATAAAAAGTATCAAGTTTGCACTACTAAGCACACTGATTTTTGGTGCATCGGCACAAGCCGCGGACCGTGTTACTGGTGAAATGCACGCCACACGCTCAGAAGTCATTGCACCACATGCCATGGCTGCCACCAGCCAACCATTAGCCACACAAGTAGCCTTAGACATCATGAAAAATGGCGGTAATGCCATTGATGCAGCTATTGGCGCTAACGCTGCTTTAGGCCTTATGGAGCCGACTGGTAGCGGTATCGGCGGCGATTTGTATGCCATCCTATGGCACGAAAAAACACAAAGGCTTTACGGCCTAAATGCCTCCGGTCGCTCTCCTAAGTCACTGACTTATGACAAGTTGCAAGAGGAACTGACCAAGCTTGGTCGAGAAGACTTGCCACCTTACGGTATGTTGCCGATTTCAGTCCCTGGAGCCGTCGATGGCTGGTTCGAACTTCACAGTAAGTTTGGCCAGATGCCGATGGACAAGATATTACAGCCCGCAATCGATTACGCTGAAAACGGCTTCCCAGTGTCAGAGCTTATTGCTTATTACTGGAAACTTAGCGTTCCTCGATTGAGTCCACAACCAGGTAGTTTTAAAGAAACATTCACTATCGACGGTAAGGCTCCTCGTGAAGGTCAAATGTTTAAAAATCCTGAGCTAGCCAATACTTATAAATTGTTAGCCCAAAACGGCCGCTATGCATTTTACCAAGGCGAAATCGCGAAAAAGATTGATGAGTTCATGAAAGCCAACGGTGGTTACTTACGCTATGAAGATTTAGCTGAGCACGACTCTAACTGGGTTGAGCCTTTAGGCGTCGAGTACAAAGGTCACACTTTGTGGGAGTTACCACCGAATGGGCAAGGTATCGCCGCGCTACAAATGTTGCAGGTTTTAAAGAATTTCGACCTTGCTGAGATGGGTTTTAACAGCACTGAAAGTATACATGCTATGGTCGAGGCTAAGAAACTAGCCTTTGAAGACCGCGCTAAGTTTTATGTCGACATGGACTTTTCAGAGCAGCCGATTGAAGCTTTAATTTCTGAAGAATATGGCAAAGAGCGCGCAAAGCTCATTAAAGAGCGAGCAGCTCGCACCGTCCAAGCTGGCAACCCTAACTTAACGGAAGGCGACACTATTTATCTAACCACAGCAGATAAAGACGGTAATATGGTCTCGTTGATTCAAAGTAACTATCGCGGCATGGGCTCAGGTGTCGTGGTACCAGGGTTAGGCTTTGTCTTCCAAGATCGAGGACAGCTTTTCTCTATGGATAAAGAGCATGCCAATGCTTATGAGCCGGGTAAACGCCCTTTCCACACTATCATTCCTGCATTCATCACCAAAGATGGTAAACCTTTCATGAGCTACGGCGTGATGGGCGGCGCAATGCAACCACAGGGTCATGTTCAGATCTTAGTTAACATCGTTGATTATGGCATGAACTTGCAAGAAGCTGGTGACGCTACTCGCTGGCAACACATGGGCTCAACGGAGCCAACAGAATCGCAGAAAAAGTACCTAACCGATGGCGGCTATGTGGAAATTGAATCAGGAGTTTCCGCTCAAGTGCTACGAGAACTGCAACAGAAAGGACACGATGTTAGGAGTGGTAACGGCGGTTTTGGTGGTTACCAGGCTATCATGCGTGATCATGAAGAAGGCGTTTATCGTGGAGCTTCTGAATCTCGTAAAGATGGTCAAGCTGCAGGATACTAGGTTTACAGCCTAATATCCCAGTTCTAAAAAAGCGGTTTTCTTAAACCGCTTTTTTCATAACCACCTTTTCCATCACATAATCATCCATCACGAAACCGCCACCAATATCTTTAACCACGGAGTCAATGGTTTCAAAACCCAGTTGCTTATAAGCTGCGATAGTTCCAAGGTTAAACTTATTGACGGTTAAACGTATGGTTTTCGCCGACTGAGCTTCAGCTTGTTCAGCGATAAAGTTTAAAGCCTTCTTACCAATACCCTTGCCTCTAACTTCTTTGGCGACATAAATTTTGCTTAAAAATAATGCATTATCTTCAAAGTGATAGCAAAAATAACCAACAGGATGGTCTTGCTCAAACAATAAATGATAATGAGCACCGTCTTGAATTTGTCGCTTAATCGCAGGGGTGGTTTGGAATTTTCCGAGCATATAAGTGACCTGCTCGCGGCCAATAATGGGTAGGTAGTGTTCGCGCCAAATTTTGCTTGCCAACATTTCTACAAGTGAAATGTCATTATTCGATTCAACTTGATTAATTATTGTTTTTACCATGTCTCAATGTCCTATTGATATTACTCGACTAAACGCCAGCTATCATACTTGAATTCACTTCTTGATAGCGAAGCAGGCATGACTTTTTTATGGAAACGTGCTGCAGTTCAACCTTTGTAATTCATTCCTGCATTGAAGCAACTCGAAGGATTAGTTTTATCGATTTATCCTTTTCAATTGATAAAACTCGGTAATCGCTCCAAGCCATAAAATCTATAGCCTGAGGCTTATTTCTTCTCTTTCTGGGAAGCTTTATTTTTCGCGTGCTTTTTCTTATTACGGCACCACAACCAAAACCAAAAACCACTCACGGTTATCCAAACCATGGCAATACCACTAATAACGGCGATTGTGAAATAGGTTAAGCCACCCACCTCAGCAATATGTAATGCATAGAATGTCTGTGAGATTTTCGTGCCTAAGGTTTGATCACGATAATTGGTAACTTCTGATATTTGGCTAGTGTTCGGATGAAAGCTGACATAGCTACGCCCGTTCGGATGCCACTCTTCAGGCTGCTTCATCCGCAACTTATCGCTATTAAGGTAGACCATCACAGGTCGAAGCTCTGGCAGGACAGTAGATACTTGCTGTAATCGAGTAGCCCAATCGGCGGGAAGATCTTTCGAAGCTTGATTTTGCTCTTCTATCATCGACGTATAATCAACTGGCTCACGGTGGTGCTGTGGAAAAGTCGTGTTGAGAGCTTGATTGAATGCCTGACTGTAAATCATGGCCGTACCAGTTACGACCAGTATGAGCATGGGTACTAATAAAACTACACCCAAGGTTCGGTGAGACTGCCACAAAGTTTGCCCCCAGCGCTTTTTGCCAGGACGAGAAAAAGTTACTCCTAGATCACGCTTTTGCCACTTCCCTTTTGGCCACCACTTAATTAAGCCAGTGATAAATATCAGTAGCGTCAGTAAGCCAAAAATCCCTTGCAACTCTTCACCAATGTCATTCAATAGTAAGTGATGATGAAACTCGACGAACCAGCTGATCCAGTCGCCATACTTAGAGCGTTGGACGAGAAGCTCTCCCTCCGTTGAGTAATAAGCGCGGTCACCCGACGCTTCAATAGCTTCAACCCAAGGGTGTAGCTCTGTTGGCACGAACACATAACGCGACTCTTCCGACATTGCGCCAGACTGCATAATATCGATAGCTTGTTGCTGAGTCGCCTTTTGAGATTGTTCGAGCTGCGGATAGGTAAGAACTAATAAATCGTTTTTATACAGGAGGACAGTACCAGTAATAGTCACCAATAAAAGCCAAAGGCTGAGCGCAAGGCCCAGCCATTTGTGAATCATCATTGAAAACTTTTTCACTGATACTCCTAACGTATTACCACAATGCTAATTGCTTAGAATGTATGTCGCCAGTTTAAGCGCAAGGTACGGCCTCGCCCTTTAAAGTTGCGTCCATCATTACCAGCAGTTTGCGCATAGTAAGTGAAGTAGTCTTCGTCTAACACGTTTTCCACGCCTAACGTAAACTCACCGACTGTGTTGGTTAACATACTCACTGAGAAATCTAACCTGGAATAGCCGTTAAAGTTATTAATGGCTTCTGCGCCAGAATAAATATCGCGGTCAAAGAAATGGTTCCACTGCAGACGACTATCGACCATACCGGTCCAACTGTGGTTCCAGAAGAGGTTTAAGCGACGAGGCGCAATATTGCGGCCACCAAGCTTAGTATCAACTTGGCCGTTATCATCACTATCAAACTCACCATCATTATCGGCATACAAGGCACCGATACTCGCGTCTTGAGTTAACGCGTATTCAGCTGATAATTCGAAGCCATTAATTTCTGTCTTCTCACGATTAACTTCAAAAATGCCATCAGCGTTAGGTGATAAACGTGCGCCTAAATCTGAATCAGACTCGAAATAACTGGCCGACAATGTTAAGTCATGGCCTAAATATTCGACGCCGATTTCGTTGTTTTCAGTCAATACTGGCTGTAGGTTTAAGAAGGTATCTACCGACAGGTTTGGTTGATCAATGCCACGCAGAACTCGTCCCACGTCAGGCATGCTAAACCCTTCTGAAACACTGATAAAACCGCGCCACTCATCAGTAAACTCATAGACCACGCCGAAGTTGGTCAATAATTCATTGAACGAAGGCTCGCCACCTTCAACATCCTGACTACCGTAAGAAGCTAAGGTCGTGAAGTCATCAACAATCAATTTACCGTATTCGTAACGCAAGCCAGCACTGAAGCTCCAAGGGCCTTCATTTAAACGTGCCTGTAAATAAGGCGCCCAGTTCTCAAAATCTGTTTCAGGCACCCACTTACGACCCGTCTGGGCTAACTCCTGGAAGGTTCTATCACGTAAAAAGTCTAACCCGGTAGTAATATCAACGTTAGTATCCGCAACTTCTAACCAGTTCAGAGTGATACGCGAACCTAGCTTGTTTGAATCATTGCGCGACTGATCATAAAGATCAGCGCCAAAAGCTGGATCTTGGAAGGTTCCAAAACGACCACCGCCATACAGTGCTGAGAAATCTTGTGAGAATAGCTGCCACTTCAGATCAGCGCCTAACCATTCTGCATCGCTAAAGTTTAAGCTAACCGTGGTTACTTCATTTTCCGCAGGATCACCTTCAATATCGCCACGCACTGAAGTCGCTGGAATACCGTTCGCACGATCACCCGTAACCGTTACATAATCGCCATTCGTAGCAAGGTCGTAATGATTAACCATTAACTGTAACTGTTGTTCATTGTTGAACTGGTAAATAACCTTACCAAAGATATCTTGGCTGCTTGAGTCCATGGTGTCGCCTTGCGTCGTATCAACGCCCACTAACTCTCCATTACCATCAACGTACATACCTGTTTCACGTAAATGAACACCAGCGACAAACTGCCATTGACCCTCACCGTGGGATACCAAATAACCCGCATCATAAGATAGGCCTTCCGATGTTTCGCTCGTTGGCGCAGAAACCCCTGCCGTCACTTGATGCTCAGTACCACTGCGAGCAGTTTTAGTGATGATATTAATAATACCGCCACTCGCGCCCAAGCCCTGAATAGCGCTGGCGCCATGAATCACTTCCACACGCTCAATCAGCATCGGGTCAATCGTATTCCCTGAGCGCGAACCATTTCTAAGAGGGTTTGACTGTGGCACGCCATCAATCAAATATAAAGGCGTACGACCTCGAAGCGTTTCGCCTGAACTTGTTAATTTCTGTCTGGATGGGCTGTAAGAAGGCAGTAAATTACCCAAGATGTCTGACAGTGAGTTGCTTACCGACAGTTGTTGGCGTATTTCTGTGCCATCAATAATAGTCACAGTAGCAGGAACTGCGCTTTGCTGTAATGGTGCTCGAGTTGCCGATACCACCATCGTTTCTGTTTCTTTACTTTCGTCTGCAAAAACACTTTGACTAGAGAGCGCCAATGCCCCAACTACTGCTGTTGAAATTAACGAATACTTCATGATTTCGCCCTTAATTAGAAATATGGCGCGAATGATAACAATTATCATCTGCAAATCAAGTCATATTTGCAATAAAGTGTCCTCCTACAACAATAAAAAAGCATAAAAAAAAACGCCCGAAGGCGCTTTTCCTGAAATTACAATGAGTTAAAAGACTACTCTTTGCTCATCTCAATAACTTCTTCCGCAGTTTTACCGTCTAAAGCTTCTTGAACTGCTTCTTCAGCTTTTTCAGGGTTACCCATGTTTGACATCGCAACCTTCATTGAAACAGCCATAATAGCCATACCAAACTCAGTTTTTTCAGCTTCAGTCATGTCCTTGGTAATCTCTTCCATGGATTCTTGCATCGCCTTCTCGCTCGAAGCGTCAATAGTCGGCGCGCCACATGCTGTTAAAAGCAAAGTCATTGCACAAGCAATTAATAAATAAGTGATTTTTTTCATAATATCTTCCTGTAGTAATCCAGAAATCATCATACCCGTAAAAGATACAAATAGGAATCTTCTTAAGCATCGTGCGAACAATCTTCTCTATCATTCGAGATTGTTGTTACAGGTGTTACAATCAACACAAAACTTACCTACAAATGTCATAATGTCACAGGCAAACCGCCCATCCTTTGTCACACTGCCCTCCTCAACCAAACACAGAACCGTTCTGGAGTTTTTGGCCGAGCAGTTTCCTCACATTGATTCAAACGTATGGAAAGAGCGAATGATGAGCGGCAAAGTATTCTGGCGAGACTCACATTGTGATAGTAACAGCGGCAGTAACAGTAGCAGTGAGAGTGGCCGTGTCAGCGAAAAAAGCGATCGAGTAATCGATGAAACAACACCTTACCAACCAAATAGAACGTTAGGTTATTACCGAGAAGTTACTGAAGAGCCACAAATTCCTTTTGATGAAATGATCGTAGAACATAATAATCACTTCCTGATCGCCCACAAACCTCATTTTCTACCAGTCATGCCTGGAGGGCAGTTCGTTAACGAATGTTTACAGGAACGTCTCATAAAACGCACGGGCATCAAAGAATTACAAGCAGTACACCGCTTGGATCGAGACACTGCTGGCTTAGTCATGTTTTCCACCAACCCAGAAACACGTGGCGAATACCACCAACTGTTTAGTGAGCAGAAAATAAAAAAAGCATACCAGGCAATTGCAAAAGTGCCTGATTCACGGTCAATCGTTGGGAAAACATGGCATATAAAAAATCACGTTGCTCGCGGTGAACCTAAATTTCGCTTTAAAAACACTAACGATTCATCCCAAGGACAATATGCTGAATCGCTAATTGAATGTGTAGAACAGAATCAAGATCTCGGCTTATTTAAACTAAGCCCCATCACTGGCCGTACACACCAGTTACGGTTACATATGATGGACATTGGCTACCCAATTCTAAATGATCGATTTTACCCAGAGTTACAACCCAAAGAAGAGGATAACTACCAAAGCCCCTTGCAGCTTTTAGCGAAAACTCTACAGTTCATCGATCCCTTGGACAAAAAAGATCGGACATTTAACTCGCCCCTCTCGTTAAGTCTGGAGTGTTCTTAAGGCTACTGAATATAATTGACATACAGAAGATAAAAAGAACTCACCATAATAATGCTGGCGATAGAAATGACAATTCCATCCTCAGTGCTCAGCCCCACAGCAGCTAAAACGATCGAAAAAGCTGGCAACATGACGGCAAAAGGCACTAGTTCAAGCGGAATCATCACCAAGCCAGCCAGTGCACATAAAACCGCAACGGCACGCTTCACTATACCTTCTGAAAGAATAGAAACCCTAGGCTTAAACCAGCGGTCAACTTTCTTTGTATATGGCGTAGCCTTATCAATGACGGTACCAAGTTTTTCTTGGCTAAAACCAATCGACTTAAGCCTTTTAGGCAGCCAAGGGTGCTTTTTGCCCCACGCCATTTGAATGGCGATTAAGAAGATCAGTATGCCACAGGCGCTAGGAATCCCTGGGATAGCACCCGTTGGAAGTAAGGCGACCAAAGCTGGCGCTAATAATATCGGGCCAAAACCGCGGTTTTCTAGGTGTTCAACCACTTCACCCAGCTCAACCTTCTCGCCCTCAGCATTCTCTTTAACCGACTCTAAAACGTCAGTAATTCCCATGCGTTTTTCAGACAAAACAGATTCCTTACGTTTAACCTATTGCGAACTATCATACTGAAATTAAAAGCAAAGCAAAGCTCAATGGCTAAGTTTTAAAATCCTTCACTTTCTCTTCACAAATACCAGAAGATACTGGTTCCATGAAAACAGCCATTATTTTCGGTTCCAGCGGCGGCATTGGCCACCAGTTCGTTGAATACTGCCTTGCTCAATACGAGCACGTCTTTGCCTGCACCCGCCAGTCACAAAGCTTTAAAACCATCGACAAAGAAGGTAAGGGTAAGCTACACCTAATGCAACTAGATCCAAGTTCAGAAACCGAGCTGCAATTGTTCTCGGAGTATTTAGCTGGACGCGAGTTTAATGTACAACTCATGATCAATGCCTGCGGTTTATTGCACGACGACTCGACACATATTGCCCCTGAAAAAAAGATTGAGGACTTCAATGCTGAAAGTTTTGAAGCGGTCATAAAAGCTAACGCCTTAATCACACCATTAATCGCTAAATACCTTTTATCACACCTGAATAAAGGCGCAAAAAATTGCCATTCCACTGGCGTGTTTGCATCCCTCTCAGCGCGAGTAGGAAGCATTGGGGATAATTATTTAGGTGGTTGGTATAGTTACCGTGCCAGTAAAGCCGCTTTAAACCAAATCATCAAAACTCTGTCCATAGAAGCGAGCCGACGCTTTAAAAATTCGGCGGTAGTTGCTATCCACCCCGGAACAACTGACACTCATTTATCTGAACCTTTTCAAGCCAACGTCCCTGCGGAGAAATTATTTACGCCAGAATATGCCATCAAAAAAATGATGGCAGTGATTGAAAATGTAACGTTGGACGATAGCGGCAAGTTTTATGCATGGGACGGATCGTTGATACAGTGGTAGTTATTCGAAACTAGGTTCTTCTCCTAGCCTAGCGTAAGGAAACTCACCTTCTTTTGATAAACGATAATATTGATTTAAACCACCAATACCAACGTTACTCTGACTTTCTAAATCTAAATAGCCTTTATCATTAACGGCATCGTCTGGAACAATAATTGTTTGAATTTCACCAATCATTAATCGTGTGCCGTTCAATTCAATCGGCAACTGCTGATAAAACTTAACGCCAAATTTAGTGGTCGCTTCTTTAACATACGGAGCCATGAAACCATCCACGTATTCTTCTGTAAAACCACACTTCTTAAATTCGGAAACATCGTCCGGAAATTTGGTTGAGGTGTAGTGAGCATTTTCAATATGACTCGCCGGAACATGGTTTACCGTAAAGTAAAGGGTATCAAGGATATTCTCATAAGTATGGCGAGGCACTTCACCAGTCGGTCGTGTAATAAAACCAATCAACGCAGGATCGCTCCCCAGATGAACAACCGAGCTAAAAATAGCAAGATTGCTCTGCCCTTCTGCATTAGCCGTGCCAATTAAGTTAGCGGGCTTCACTCCAGTAATACTATTAATTAAGTTCAGTCTGTATTTGCGTTCCAGTTTCTGGATATCGCTAACTGATAAATTCATTGAATTCCTCCTGTTATCTAATCTCACTATGACACAGGTAGTATCAATATTTGGTGAAGCCCTATTGATAGAATTAACGCCTAAATAATCAGTAAGTTCATAAACTCATTAACCGGAGTATCCATTAACGCATCTTCATCAAGACATAAATCAATAATTTCTTCGCCGTGTCTTTTAGGGAAGCGTGTGTAGACGTTGCTTTTGAACTTCTCGATTAACACAGGAATGCCCTCTTCTCGGCGCCGTCTATGACCCAGCGGATACTCAACTGTGATTTTGTCAGTGGAACTTCCATCTTTAAAAAACACTTGAACCGCGTTTGCAATACTCCGCTTGCTAGGTTCATGGTAATCTTTTGACCATTCTTTATTTTCTTGAAGCGTCATCTTGTCACGCAAAGCATCGATTCTTGAATCTTTAGCGACATCTTCTTCATAGTGATCCGCATTCAACTCGCCGAATAGTAAACCGCAAGCGACCATATACTGGATACAATGATCGCGATCAGCAGGATTGTGTAGCTCGCCTTCTTTAGAAATAATTCGTATCGCGGATTCATGAGTTGTTAATTCGATTCGTTCGATGTCGTCAAGTTTATCAGCAACCTTATCATGCAACTCAATAGCCGCTTCGACCGCGGTTTGTCCATGAAACTCAGCTGGGTAAGAAATCTTAAACAAGATGTTCTCCATTACATAAGAACCAAAATCACGCTGAAAACTAAACGGCTTACCGTTAAACGAAACGTCATAAAAGCCCCAGGTTTTAGCGCTTAACGCGCTTGGATACCCCATCTCGCCAGTCAACGTCATCATCGCCAAGCGTACTGCACGAGAGGTCGCGTCACCTGCTGCCCACGACTTTCTTGAACCTGTGTTTGGCGTATGGCGATAAGTCCGAAGCGACTGACCATCGACAAAAGCCTGAGACACAGCATCTATAATGTCATTGCGATTACCACCCATCATATGCGTTATTACCGCTGTGGAAGCGACTTTGACTAGAATCACGTGGTCTAGACCAACTCGATTGAAACTATTATCCAGCGCTAATACACCTTGAATCTCATGCGCTTTAACCATGGCTTCTAAAACAGCTTTCATTGTCAGCGGCGCGTAACCCTCAGCGATGGACTGACGACTTAAAAAATCAGCAATGGCTAAAATACCACCAAGGTTATCCGAAGGATGCCCCCACTCCGCCGCTAGCCAAGTATCGTTGTAATCCAGCCAGCGAATCATGCAGCCAATATCAAAGGCCGCTTTAACAGGATCCATCTCGAATTGTGTGCCCGGCACTCGCGCACCGTTTGGAACAACTGTCCCGGGCGCCAGTGGCCCTAGATGCTTCGTGCATTCGGGATAGCGTAGTGCTAATAAGCCACAGCCAAGCGTATCCATCAGGCAATAGCGAGCAGTGGTCATTGCCTCATGGCTCTCCACGGTATAGTCAGCGATATATTCTGCAATACGGACCAACTCTGCATCAGGTTCTGGGCGTACGTTCGACTCAACTGTGTTGGACATAACAACTCCTTGCTCATAATGAATGCTATCCATTCACCTTAAACAGACGCCGCCTCTATCTCAAGCGACAAATGTTAAGTTTTAAAAAGTCCCACTGCTTCTAAGATGAAATAAACTTTTCCTTTGTTTAAAAATCAGACACAATGATGCTCATAAAATAAACAACGAATCATGACATGAGCGCTCGTTATCCTGACACCTATTACGCCGCGACCAAAAATCAAGAAATCTCCAATGATGAGTTTATCGACAATCAAGAAGTTGAGACTTGTATTGTTGGTGGCGGTTATGCGGGGCTGATGACAGCCTTAGGTTTGGTTGAGCGTGGTCATACTAATATCGCCATCGTGGACAAACACGGCATCGGCTACGGATGCTCCGGGCGCAACGGCGGCCTAGTTTTTGCGGGATATTCGTTAGGCGCCAAAGCTCTGGTAAAACAGGTCGGTCTTGAGCAAACAAAAATCCTTTATCAGTTTACTCAAGCGGCAGTAAACCTCATTCGACGTCGAGTAGTCCAATACACTATCAGTTGTGACTTAGTTGATAAAGGCGCGCTGTGGGCTAACTGGTTTAAAGATCAATCCATTCTGCGCGATGAACAAAACTTTATGCGCGACACCATAGGCGTTGAGTGGGACTATATTCCTCCGGATGAATTAAACGGCATGTTAAAAAGCGACCAGTATCACGGCGCTTTATACGAGCCGAACGCGATGCACTTCCATCCGCTTAACTACGCACTTGGAATCGCCAAAGAACTAAAAAAGCAAGGCGTAGAAATACATCAAGAATGTGAAGTGCTGGATATCAATTACCAAAGCGCCACCAAACAAATTAAAACTTCGCAGGGCACCATCAAAGCCAAAAACGTAGTAGTCGCCGGTGGCGGTTACATTGGTGATTTATTTAAACCGGTGTCCAGCTCGATTTTACCGATCGCCACTTACGTCATGACCACAGAGCCGCTCGGCGATCGCCTAACAGATGCGATCAACACAGATTCAGCAGTCTATGACACCCGCTTTGCTTTTGATTACTACCGTCCGCTAAGAGACACTCGAATACTGTGGGGCGGTCACATTCACGCCAGCAAAGCTAAGCCCAAAAACTTAAACCACATGCTGAAGCGAGACATGCTCAAAGTGTTTCCGCAGCTTGAAGGGGTTAAAGTCGATTACGACTGGCATGGTTGGATGGCCTATGCCAGACATCAGATGGCACAAATTGGCGAGGTCGCGCCGAACGTTTGGTGCAACACAGGGTTTGGCGGACACGGCGTAGCGCCGACCACAGCTGCAGGTGAAATAGTTGCCGCCGCAATCACACAAGAAAACGACCTCTACAAAAAATTCGAGCCGTGGGGCTTACCCTGGAATGGCGGCCCCTTTGGCCCACCAGCTGCACAACTAAGCTACTGGTGGTACGAACTTAAAGACTGGTGGAAAGAGAAAACAGAGTAGCCATCATTCCCTCTCACCTCTAGAAATCCCATTAAGAAGGGCGAGAGTACATAGTTTCTAAGAGCAAGTCACCTTTTTGTGCATATTGTTGCATATTGCGTCATTTTATATATAATCGCGTCATTGAGGTGACTTATGCAACTAATGTCTATTGAAGATTTGGCGCTGTATTTAGGTGATTCCAAGAGGACGATCTATAAATATATAGCCAGCGGTGACTGTCCGCCGTATATCAAATTAAGCGCAAAAAATATTAAATTCGATCGAGCAGATGTTGATACTTGGTTGGAATCAAAGAAAATAGAACCTAATAAAACGAAGGAGAAATCATGACGTTTGCAACTTGGATGATTGTAGTGGCTATTCTTAATTTAACCATGTGGATTGCACGATTCAAAAAACCACTTTCTAAGCTAATTGATATTAAAGGAAAACAACTTGAAGAACTACAAAAACAAAGAATGGAACTTTCAAAAGCTGCTGAGGAAATAACTCAGATTAGAAAAGAAAAAAGTAACAGTTAAAGTTTTCGGCATCCCGCGTTTAGACTACAGTCTTTCCCAGGTTCGGGATGCCTTTCTTCAAACTCCTACTCCAGACTTACTTAACCTTCCCTCGAACAATAAATCCGGTATCTACACCAAACCAAAAAACGTCTTTTTCACTATCATAGAACATGTGGCGAACCGAGCCACCGCTCTCGACTGTTGTTTGACTGATGTACTGTTTGGCTTCTGTATCAAAGCCCATCATTAAGTTTGGATAAGGGCCTGTTTCGCCAATCCAAATACGACCATCACTATCCAACGCTGTACCATAAGGTTGACTGTCATGCCCATTTGGCGATAACCACTCCGTAAACTTCTCAGTCTCAGGGTTATACTGCCCTAAATAGCCTCGGTTAAAGTCTACATACCAAACCGTATCATCAGAGGTGACTTCCAAGCGACGCGGACGCGCTTTTTCGCGTGGGATATCCACTTCCGTCAACACCATGGTCTTAGGATCAACCGTCGCCAATTTATTGGTACCGACCATCACCACCCAAGGCACACCTTTTGAGTTCAGCTTGATACCGTAAGGACGAGAACCTTTTTCAGTGCCTTTCACAAAACGCACTTCGCCCGACTCAACATCTAAATGCCCAATCACGTTTGAGTGCTGCGCAGTAAACCAAATGTTTTCATCCTTATCGAAAACCAAGGTGTGCGGATCTTTAATCGCCTCAGGCATTGGGAACTGCTTAATATCGCCATTCTCAGGATCAATCCGACCGATATGCGCATTCTGATTACCCGCGTACCAAACGCCACCATCGCTCGCCACGATTAAATTATGCGGATGCGAACCTTCTGGAACCGAAAACTGCTTCATAGCACCAGTCTCAGGCTTCAAACGAGCAATATAATTCCCCGCCTGCCCACAAAACCACACCATACCGTCAGGCGCCACCGCAGGGTCACGCGGACGGCCGCCCCACTCGACTTCAAAAGGCTCTAATTCTAATAATGACGGTAAAGACGAACTGTCTTTAGCTGTAGGCTTTTCAGCTTCGGAAGCAACCGCCACCGAACTAAAAGCCAAACTTGACGCAAGCAGCAGCGAAGAAACCACCGCAGGAATAACTAAATAACGACGAAACATACTGACTCCATGGTTAAAAAGCTTAGAGTTAGTATAGGGATTTAACAGTGAAGTATCAAAGTGCCACTTAACAGCCTAAAGGTTTGCAGATTGAGCAAAAAAACGATTATACGTAGCCTCTATTAGCTTAAGCGCACCATGGCACTCCCTTTGGTCGTAATCGAGGAAACAGCTGATACCCTTTTACCATAAACCTCGAAGTCCCTTCGAGGCTACGCTTGCGTGTGTGACTTCCTTAAATATATACTAAGAATACAATTCGTTATTAGTTTGTTTTTTTGGATAGTTCTTCATTTAATATTTTAAGGTTTTTGACCTCTATCTCTAACTCCCTAATTTTAAGGTCCTTGCTACTAATTTTTTTTGGAATCTGAAATAACATGTCTAGCTCATCTTTATATGGCATGATAGGTTGGTATAGTTTATGAAAAGCACTACCCAGTGCTCCTCTGAACAAAGTCAGTTTAGGGGATTGCTCACCTACAGATAATATGTGACTTGTGGCTATTCCAGGATATGGATCTATATAATAAATCTCCTTAATACCAAGTTGATATGCTTTTTTCGCACAGAGTTCGCAGGGGCTTGCTGTTGTAAATAAAACCCCTCCTTTTAATTCTTGCCCGCCGTGCTTTGAAATCTGTAAAAACGCATTTTCTTCAGCATGTAAAGAGCGAGTATGAACCTGATTTTTTTCATTCTCGATTTCATTTTGAATATCTTTAAAACAAAAAGATAAGTTTCGACCAATATCATTGGCATCAGGAATTGCATTTTTATACTTGCTTGTAAGAACAGACCTAAACTGGGGGTCGTTTCTTTCATAAGTACTATAAATTTCATTTTCTATGCCATTAATTAAGTCTTCTGAATTCCTTAAAATACAAGGAACCTGTCCCTGTGCAGTGCTATTCCACCCCACAGACTTTACTGCAAACTGACTATCAGAAACTACTGCCCCAACTTGACGAGAAATACAGCCTGAATTTTTTTTTACGCTATACGCAATCTGCATACAACTTTCTATCGAGTTAGGCATGACCAAACCAGGATGCAACATTAGACTTACATACCAAGCTAACTGTGACGCCAACTCACTAGAACCAAAATCGTCTACTCTTGGATTATTTATATGAATATCTGATATCTCAATACATTTTTGAATATTCTGAGAAGTGAATTTTGCAACCTTGTCTAAGCTCTTTGGATACTCTTTATCATCCAACTCTTCTATTTGTTCATTAGAAAATTTGTGACTATTTCTTAAATGTTTAAGTCTATTTTCATTTTTTGTATTAATTGCAATCAAATAAAAACTTGAGTTTCTTTCCTTCAAATATAAAGCTTCGTAGGGGTTCCTTATAGCATCTAAAACTAAAAAACACGGCTCCTTTTTAAGTTGAGTTACATATTGAGCAGATTTAATTATTTTGTTAATAACTTTCGGAAACTCAAATACTTTCTCAGGGTTAAACTTAGAGTCTCTTGCGTCCCCAGATGCTCGGATATTATCTCCTGCTTTCTGGTAAACTCTTGTGTAAGCACTTGCAGAAATCTCTCGAAGCGCATTTCTTAATTTATTTGAAAAATTTGGTAACCATTCAAAGTAGATCGAAAAAGCATCCTCCATTTTCTTATGCTTTCCCTGTAAAGAGTTATCCTCAATAGCTAAATACTTTGTGATTTTGTTATGTGCATCTTCATATTCACTACGGAATGATTTTAATACTTCCAAAGTATCTGATAATTCTTTACCCAGAAATTTTGCTACTAAATTAGCAAACTCCGTATAATTTAGAGTAAGTAGAAACCTTGTAATAATTGTTCTAATCTGCAACCATTTAAAGGGATACCAGTTTTTATCTATATATTTTTTTATAATCCTATACTTTCTTTTCTCATTACCTTTGAAGTGACATTTCTCAGGGGATGGCAATGGTAATTTAACTTTTGTTAGAAGCTCTGCACTTGTAGAGCAACCAGATCCAGTTCTGCCAGTCAAGCCAATGACTATAAAATCTTTAGATCCCTTAAAAACGGACTCCATCGCCTTTGAAGTAATATTCTGATTAGCCATATGATTATTTTTTGTGAAACATTTCACAATAATCCCACAAAAATATCCATATGACAAATGTGGCTTAATGCAAATATGACTTAAATATCAGTTATTTAGGAAACTTATTTCCACACTTCCTTCATTAAGTTATAGGCGTTTAAACCTAAGATTTTTTCAATGCGGGTACTGCTGTGGCCTAGTTCGGCGAGCTAATTGGCGAGTTTGTAGAGTTGATTGGGGCCCATAATATCGGGCATAAAAAAACCGCATAGAATGCGGTCTTTTATAGAGATTCCAACTTTCGTGGGAATGACAACTTGAAGAGTATTAAAAACAATCACCCGGTACTCTTACCCAGCCTTCCATTAAGATTCTGGCGCTTCGGCTCATAAACACTTTCTTCGCTATCCACTGGTCGTTGTGTAGTTCGGTTTCAGCGCCAACTTTAAGAGTTCCTGATGGGTGTCCGAAAACTACGCTTTGGCGATCGCCGCCACCTGCGGCTAAGTTCACTACCGTTCCTGGAATCGTTGAGGCTGTTGCTATCGCGACGGCAGCGGTGCCCATCATGGCGTGGTGGAGTTTACCCATAGATAATGCACGTACGTTGAGATCGATATCGCTGGCGCTGATTTTTTTACCGCTAGAGGACACGTAGTCCGCTGGTTTAGCAACAAAGGCGACTTTGGGCGTGTGCTGACGGTTAGCGGCTTCTTCGATGTTTTCGATAAGGCCCATAGCCTTTGCTCCATACGCACGGATAAGCTCGAACATTTCTAGTGCTTCGTCGTCGTTGTTAATGGCTTCTTGTAACTCGGTACCGTTATAGGTTTTACTATTAAAGTTGATTTCCTCGGCGTTTAAGAAAATGGTTGGAATACCCGCGGTAATCATGGTGGCTTTGAATGTACCGATGTTTGGTACTTCTAGCTCGTCTACCAAGCGCCCCGTCGGGAACATTGAGCCTTCGCCAGCAGGATCTAGGAAATCCACCTGCACTTCTGCTGCGGGGAACGTGACGCCATCTAGAATAAAGTCGCCCGTTTCTTGCACCTGACCATTGGTAATCGGCACGTGCGCAATTATGGTTTTCTCTATATTGGCTTGCCAGATACGAACTTCAGCATGACCATTTTCAGGAATACGCTCAGCATTAACAAGGCCACTGTTAATCGCAAAAGAGCCAACCGCCGCGGTTAAGTTTCCGCAGTTACCACTCCAATCGATAAAAGGCTTGTCGATTGAAACCTGACCAAACAAATAATTCACGTCATGATCCGCGATGTCGCTTTTAGACAAGATGACCGTTTTACTGGTGCTCGACGTTGCGCCACCCATACCATCAGTATGTTTACCGTAAGGATCAGGACTTCCCACCACACGTAATAATAAGGCATCACGCGCTGGCCCCGGAACTTGCGCCTCTTCTGGCAAATCCGTTAGGTTAAAGAAAACACCTTTACTGGTTCCGCCACGCATATAAGTGGTTGGGATCTTGATCTGTGGAGAGAAGCTCTGAGGAGGAAATGTTGCTGACATGGGGCTTAACCTTTTGTTCTTGTCATTCCGCACGATAATGCGAAATCTAGTAAGTTGTTTTAAAGGCTCTGGATCCCGCGGTAAACGACCAAAGGAAGTGCTCTTAGTACCGCGGGATGACAAAGTAGTTGTTTATATTCTAACTCGCTGCTAAGAAGTCCTTAGCGAAACGCTGCAACACACCGCCTGCTTCATAGATATTTACTTCTTCAGCGGTATCTAAGCGACATGTCATTGGAACTTCAACACGCTCGCCGTCTTTGCGCTTGATGACTAATGTCATGGTCGCGCCTGGTGCGATATCGCCTTCGACGTCGTAAGTTTCTGTTCCGTTTATGTTTAGCGTTTTTCGCGTGGTTCCTTCTTCAAACTGAAGCGGTAATACGCCCATACCAATTAAGTTAGTACGGTGAATACGTTCGAAACCTTCTGCGGCAATCACTTGCACACCCGCTAGGCGAACGCCCTTCGCTGCCCAGTCACGCGAAGAACCTTGACCATAATCAGCACCAGCCACGATAATTAGCGGCTGTTTGCGTTCCATGTAGGTTTCAATCGTTTCCCACATGCGCATTTCTTTGCCTTCCGGCTCAAGGCGCGCTAACGAACCTTGCTTCACTTCGCCATTTTCGTCACGAACCATTTCGTTCAATAATTTCGGATTGGCGAAAGTCGCACGCTGCGCGGTTAAATGATCACCACGGTGCGTTGCGTAAGAATTATAATCTTCTTCTGGTACGCCCATCTTATCCAAGTAAGCACCAGCAGCGCTCGATTTTTGAATCGCATTCGACGGTGACAAGTGGTCAGTGGTAATGTTATCGCCTAATACTGCTAACGGACGCATATCTTTCATGCTACGCTCGCCAGCCAATGCGCCTTCCCAATAAGGAGGACGGCGGATATAAGTGCTCATTTCACGCCAGTCATACAATGGGTCAGTCTTATCGCCCATATCGACTTCAACGTTGAACATCGGTTCATAAACGTCACGGAACTGTTGCGGCTTCACGCTGTGAGAAATGATTTCATCAATCTCTTCGTCCGTTGGCCAAATGTCTTTCAAGGTTACTGGATTACCGTCTTGGTCAGTACCCAACACACCTTTCTCGATATCAAAACGAATCGTGCCGGCGATAGCGTAAGCCACAACTAATGGCGGCGATGCTAAAAACGCTTGGTCAGCGTGTGGGTGAATGCGGCCATCGAAGTTACGGTTACCGGAAAGTACCGCTGTCGAATATAAGTCACGCTCTTCAATTTCTTGCTTAATTTTTGGATCCAACGCACCGCTCATACCGTTACACGAAGTACAGGCGTAACCAACGACGCCAAAACCAAGCTGCTCCATTTCTGGTAACAGGTTTGATTCTTCTAAATAAGCCGTTACAGCCTTTGAACCTGGTGCTAACGAAGTTTTGACCCACGGTTTGCGCTGTAAGCCAAGTTTGTTAGCGTTGCGCGCGATAATACCCGCAGCGATCATGTTGCGAGGGTTACTGGTATTAGTACAGCTCGTAATTGCCGCAATAATACAAGCACCATCCGGCATTTTGCCTTCTTCAATTTCGTAATCTTTTACGATACCTTTCTCGGCTAAATCAGATGTTGAGACACGCGCGTGAGGGTTCGATGGCCCTGCCAAGTTTCGACCTACCGATGATAAATCAAACATCAGCACTCGCTCGTATTCAGCATTTTTCAGACCGTCAGCCCATAGACCTGTTTCTTTTGCGTATTGCTCGACTAACTTAACTTGCTCATCATCGCGGCCAGTAAGTTTCAAATAATCAATGGTCTGCTCGTCGATGTAGAACATACCAGCAGTCGCGCCATATTCTGGCGTCATGTTTGAAATCGTCGCGCGGTCGCCTAGCGTTAAGTGCGAAGCACCTTCGCCAAAGAACTCTAAGTAAGCTGAAACCACACGCTCGTTACGTAAGAATTCTGTAATTGCTAACACGATATCTGTACCCGTAATACCCGGTTGCGGCTTGCCCGTTAGCTCTACGCCTACGATGTCAGGAAGACGCATATAAGACGCACGGCCCAGCATGACGCTTTCAGCTTCAAGACCACCAACACCTACAGCAATAACACCTAGAGCATCAACCATTGGCGTGTGACTATCTGTGCCTACAAGCGTATCAGGGAAAGCTACTCCGTCCCGAGCCTGAATCACTGGCGACATACGTTCCAAGTTGATTTGGTGCATAATGCCGTTGCCTGGAGGAACTACGTTGACGTTCTTAAACGCTGTTTTACACCAATTGATGAAGTGGAAACGATCTTCGTTACGACGCTCTTCAATCGCACGGTTTTTCTCGAAAGCGTCTTTCTCAAAACCACCATGCTCAACGGCTAACGAGTGATCGACGATTAGCTGCGTTGGAACTACAGGGTTAACCTGCGCAGGATCACCGCCACCCTCGGCGATAGCATCACGCAAACCCGCTAAATCAACAAATGCCGTCTGACCAAGAATATCGTGACAAACTACACGCGCTGGAAACCATGGAAAATCCAAATCACGCTTTCGCTCAATGAGCTGCTTTAAACTCGCCGTCAATGACTCAGGATCACAGCGACGAACCAGGTTCTCAGCGAGAACTTTAGACGTGTATGGAAGTTTATCGTAAGCACCTTCTTGAATATCCTCGACCGCTTGACGCGTATCGAAATAATCTAAGTCAGTACCCTCTAGTTTCTTTCTGTAGTTTGTATTCATTATGTAATCTTTGGTCTCTTTTTGCATTTGTAGTGCCTTCACGCATAGCACTAAACTTTTTTGTCATTCCCACGAAATATACTTTTATTAAAATGATTTTTTAGCGTTAAGAGCAAGGCTTGCGGTGAATTTATTGAGGGAGTTTAGATAATCTAAATGACCGCTAATAAATTCACCGCGTAACGCCGCTATTGGCGCTAAAAAACATTTTGACTAGCGTTTGTCGATCTCTACAAACTCACGCGGCTCCGGCCCCGTATAATTCGCGCTTGGACGAATAATCTTGCCGTCTTGACGCTGTTCCATCACGTGTGCAGACCAGCCAGTAATACGTGACATCACGAAAATTGGCGTGAACATTGACGTTGGAATACCCATCTTGTTGTAAGACACGGCTGAGAACCAGTCTAGGTTAGGGAACATTTTCTTTTCGTCCCACATCACTGTTTCAAGACGCTCTGCGATGTTGAACAAATTAGTGTCACCCTGCTCCACTGATAATTCTTTCGCCACTTTCTTGATGACGTCATTACGAGGATCGCCCGTTGTGTAAACTGGGTGACCGAAACCAATCACGATTTCTTTGCGAGCAATACGCTCTTTAATGTCAGCTTCAGCTTGGTCTGGGTTGTCGTAACGCATTTGAATGTCTAGCGCGACTTCGTTTGCACCACCGTGCTTAGGGCCACGCAATGCACCAATACCGCCACAAATCGCTGAGTACATGTCAGAACCTGTACCTGTGATTACACGGCTAGTGAAAGTCGATGCGTTGAACTCATGCTCTGCATAAAGGTTCAATGAAATCTGCATCGCACGAACCCATGAATCAGGGCATGGCTCGCCGTGTAGCAAGTGTAGGAAGTGACCCGCGATAGATTCCTCATCAGTTTCTAAGTCAATCGCTACGCCATTGTGCGAGAAGTGATACCAATAAAGAAGCATTGATGGGAACGACGCCATTAAGCGATCCGCAATGTCTTTTGCTTCGTTTAGCGGCTGGCTTTCACGCTCTGGCAAAACTGTACCTAAAATCGAACAACCCGTGCGCAGAACGTCCATCGGGTGTGCATTCGCAGGAATCAGTTCTAGTGCATCTTGTACTAGTGCTGGTAAACCACGAAGTGCTTTTAATTTACGCTTGTAGTTGTTTAACTCAGCAGCGTTAGGCAATTTACCGTGAATTAATAAATGTGCAACTTCTTCAAACTCACAGCTTTCTGCCAAGTCTAAAATGTCGTAACCACGGTAGTGCAAATCGTTTCCGCTACGACCCACAGTACATAGGGCAGTGTTACCTGCTGGTACGCCTGATAAGGCAACCGACTTTTTTGGTTTTGGTAAAACTGACTCACTCATACTATCTACTCCTGTTTTAAAATTTAAATTCTCTTTTAATGCTGAACCGCTATCTGCGATTCTTAAATACTATTTTTCTTTACCTTCAGCAAAAAGCTTATCCAGCTTCTGCTCATAGTCGTGGTAGCCAAGGAAATCATACAACTCTTCGCGCGTTTGCATGATTTCGACCACGTCACGCTGGTGACCTTTCTCTAAAACATCACGATAAAAAGTTTCAGCAGCCTTGTTCATAGCACGGTATGCGCCACAGCAATACAAGACGATATCAACGCCCTGCTCGCCCAACTCTTCACACGAGAATAGTGGCGTTTGGCCAAACTCAGTAATGTTGGCCAAAATTGGGGCGTTTACGTGCTCACGGAAGTATTTATAATCTTCCAGCTTGCTCATCGCTTCTGGGAAGATCATGTCAGCACCCGCTTCAAGACACGCGTTCGAGCGATCAATCGCCGACTGCATACCTTCGACACCAAGCGCATCAGTTCGTGCCATAATCACGAAGTTTTCGTCGGTACGCGCATCAACTGCCGCTTTAATACGGTCAACCATTTCCTGCTGACTCACGATTTCTTTATTTGGGCGATGACCACAACGCTTCGCCGCTACTTGATCTTCCATGTGAAAACCAGCTGCGCCAGCTTTAATCAAAGAACGCGTAGTGCGCGCGATATTAAAAGCGCCACCGAAACCTGTATCAATATCCACCAATAATGGCAGACTACAGACGTCAGTAATACGACGTATGTCCACTAATAAGTCTTCTGCAGTAGAAATACCTAGGTCAGGCATCCCTAAAGAGTTAGCAGCAACACCGCCACCAGAAAGGTAAACCGCTTTATGGCCTACCTGCTCAGCCATACGCGCCGCGTAAGCTGTAATGGTACCCATTACTTGTAGCGGATTATTTTCTTCAACTGCTTTTCTTAACTTTAAACCTGCACTCATAATTCTTTGCCTTCTTCTTTTTGTTGGGTTACGTCTTCGACTAACCCAACCTACTACGAATTTTTATTTACCTGTCGGTCAAACTTTAGTCTGTCATGACAGGTATTTTCTTGGCGTCACGAGCGATGGAAAGACAAGGTACAAAACAAAATTAGATGCGGAGTTTACTAATAGTAAATGACAAAGCTAAATTTTGTTTTTAACGCCGTATTTCCAAGCGCAGTAGCCAAATCAACTAGCCAGCTTAACTTTCCAAATCTGCGGCCCCGTCTTGTGAACACTCTCGCCCGACGAGTCCACCGCCACCGTCACCGGCATATCTTCAACTTCAAACTCATACACCGCTTCCATACCAAGCTCAGGGAAAGCGACAACGCGTGAATTTTTAATCGCTTTTGAGACTAAATAAGCCGCGCCACCAGTTGCCATTAAGTAAACTGATTCGTGCTTTTTAATCGCATCAATCGCTTCATCGCCACGTTCAGCTTTACCAATCATGCCGAGTAGACCAGTCTTATCCAGCATCATATCGGTAAACTTGTCCATACGCGTTGCGGTTGTTGGGCCAGCAGGGCCTACCGCTTCATCGCGTACCGCGTCTACTGGGCCAACGTAATAAATAAAGCGGTTATTGAAATCTAAGCCTTCTGGTAAGCCTTCGCCTGAATCCAGTAAGTCTTTAATCTTTTTATGTGCCGCATCACGGCCTGTCAGGATTTTACCGTTTAGCAATAAGACATCGCCCGGTTTCCAGCTGGCGACTTCTTCAGGCGTGACATTGTCCATGTCGACACGTTTAGCGTCAGCTGAGGCTTCATATTCCATATCAGGCCAATCTTCGATAGACGGTGGGGTTAGCATAGCAGGACCCGCGCCGTCTAATGTGAAGTGTATGTGACGAGTGGCGGCACAGTTTGGAATCATCGCTACCGGTTTTGAGGCTGCATGTGTTGGCCAGTCTTTAATTTTGACATCAAGAACTGTGGTTACACCGCCAAGACCTTGAGCACCAATGCCGAGTTTATTCACGGCCTCGTAAATTTCGATGCGTAATTCTTCAACTTTATTGTTAGGACCACGCTTTAACAGCTCCTGCATATCGATAGGGTCCATCAAAGACTCTTTGGCTAAAACCATGGCTTTTTCAGCAGTACCGCCAACACCAATTCCTAGCATGCCCGGTGGACACCAACCCGCACCCATCTTAGGTACAGTTTCCACAACCCAGTCAACAATCGAGTCGCTTGGGTTTAGCATGACAAACTTGGACTTGTTCTCAGATCCACCACCTTTGGCGGCACAGGTCACTTCGACTTTATCGCCTTTGACCATTTCGACATGAACCACGGCTGGCGTGTTGTCTTTTGAGTTTAAGCGTTTTCCTGCAGGGTCCATCAATACCGATGCACGAAGCGGGTTTTCTTCGTTGGTGTAAGCGCGGCGAACGCCCTCATCCACCATTTCTTGAATCGTCATGCCACCTTCAAAGGTTGCATCCATCCCTACTTTGACGAAGGCACACGCAATACCTGTGTCTTGGCAAACGGGACGATGGCCAGTTGCTGACATACGCGAGTTAACTAAAATCTGCTTCATCGCGTCTTTAGCCGCAGGACTTTCTTCTTTTTCATAAGCCGCGGACATGGCTTGGATGAAGTCTTTCGGGTGGTAGTAGGAAATGTACTGGAAAGCGTCAGCAACGCTTTCGATAAAATCTTCGGCTTTAATTGTGCCCATGCAAGGTCTCTCCGAATCTTGGTTTGTCGAGCTTATGTGAGCTCCGCTATACAAGCTACACATAAACCTCTAAAATCGGTGCATCATTATACAGGCTGGATCAGGCGTTTCCCAAATTTTGGGCTGGAATAAGCCAACCAGCGCTAGTTTTAGATTAATTTTTAATCAATCTGCATGAAAAAAGAGCACTCAGAATCATCATTTGTTGAATTGCCCTATCGTGAGCCCGCTGGTGTCCGTGACCTATTTGGACACTTTGCGGACGAACCATGGTCACTATTATTCGATAGTGGAAAAACGCTCCACCAAGCAGCTCAGTTCGACATTATTTTGGCTCGCCCAAGAGCAACCTTTGCATTTTCAGATCGCGAGTCAAAAATCACGGGCGCGGATATTCAGCCCAGCCATGATCCCTTTGAAACACTAAAGCGATTTTACGAGTTCGGCTTACAAGACGCTCAGCCATTACCCGAATCATTGTCTCAACTACCGTTTCATGGCGGTATTGCGGGCTACTGCAGTTACGACGCAGGTCGCTACGTTGAGAAGCTTCCGAACACCGCTGAAGATGATATTGAATTACCCGAGCTAGCGTTTGGTTTGTATGAGTGGGCTTACATCAGCGATCATAAAAACCATAAAAGCTTTTTGATAAAGTTTTGCCAGTATTGCGATGCCTATTGGAAAGATATTATCGTCGAGTTCGAGAAGCTTTATGAAGAAGGCGTAAGCACAAAAAGTGATGCCTTTAGTTTAAAGAGTGCGTGGCAAAGCAACATGAACAAAGAAGGCTATATAAAGCGCTTCCATCACGTTCATGAGTACATTCATGCTGGTGACTGTTACCAAGTCAATTTGGCACAGCGTTTTTCCGCAGACTATCAAGGTCACCCGTGGAATGCTTATTTAAAGCTGACCGATCATAATCAAGCGCCCTTCTCCTCTTATATGAACTTGGAGCAGCAACAAATTCTATCTCTGTCGCCAGAACGCTTTATACAAGTATTCCCGCAAGGCAAAGGCCGACAAAAGAAGCTGCATGTGGTGACACAGCCAATTAAAGGCACGCGCCCACGCAGTAAAGATGACGCCGAGGACAAGCGCCTATCCGAAGAGCTTCAGAACAGCGAAAAAGATCGCGCTGAAAATTTGATGATTGTCGACTTACTGCGTAACGACATTGGTCGCAATGCTGAAATTGGCTCGGTCAATGTGACCAAGTTATTTGAGTTACAATCTTTTATATCGGTTCATCATTTAGTTAGTACGATTGAAGCTGACTTAGCGCAAGATAGCGACGTGTTCACGCTACTAAAACACTGCTTCCCTGGCGGCTCTATTACCGGTGCGCCGAAAGTCCGTGCCATGGAAATTATTGAAGAGCTAGAGCCGCACCGCCGTAGTATTTATTGCGGCTCAATGATGTACTTAGACTTTCGAGGATTCTTAGACTCCAATATTGCGATTCGTACTTTAGTGACTGACGGTGGGAAAATTCATGCTTGGGGTGGCGGCGGTTTAGTTGCTGACTCAGACGCAGAAAGTGAGTACGAAGAAACCTTGCATAAACTCAGTAAAATATTGCCCGTGTTAAGCGATGAGTGATTTGTCATGAGCACTATGATTACGCTAGAACAAATACAGCAAGCACTGGATGCTGCAGATGAAATCACGCCGCGCGCAGCGAAGCTCAGACCAAGCGCGGTTCTTGTACCATTAATCCAAAAGTCAGATGGTCTACACATTCTGCTAACCCAGCGCTCAGAACATCTGCGCCATCATGCTGGGCAAATCAGCTTTCCAGGCGGCAGTATGGATGACACTGATGATAACTTGGTCCATACAGCGTTGCGTGAAACCGAAGAAGAAGTCGGTATTCCACAAACGGATATCGAAGTTTTGGGTAAGCTACCTTTGCAACCAACCGGCTCAGGCTTCTTGATTCAGCCTGTGGTGGGCATTTTACCCGACAATGTCGAGCTGACATTAAGCCAAGACGAAGTGTCGTCAGCTTTTGAAGCGCCGCTTGATTTCCTATTTAACCCAGACAACCAAATCCACTCTTACCGCGAGTATGGTGGCAAGAATTATTCAATTTATTCAATACCTTATGACGGCTGGAATATCTGGGGCGCCACCGCGAATATTATCGTTAAATTCTCTCAACTGATTAACCACTCTGCATATATCGATAAGTTATAACAGACTGGTCAGATGACACCTGTCGTACCCCTTGCTTTCATAGCCAGTCGCACACATTACTATTACAATAGAGTTATCAATTTGAAACGAGGAAAACACTTTGGCAATTAGCGTATTTGACATGTTCAGCATCGGAATTGGCCCGTCCAGCTCTCACACGGTTGGCCCAATGCGTGCAGCGCATCGTTTTATCGAGTTTATCACTGAAAAAGGGTTATTAGACTCGACGCACCGTGTTGCCAGTGAACTGTATGGCTCCTTGGGGGCAACAGGCAAAGGCCACGGCTCTGATACTGCCGTGTTGCTGGGACTTGAAGGTCACTTACCTGAAGAGATTAATCCAGACATTATTCCAGAGCGCTTAGAAGTGATCCGTGGCGATGGCAAGATTCATTTGAACGAACAAAAAGTCATCGACTTTAACGAAGAAACTGACTTGGTACTTTACAAGAAAAAGTCTCTTCCAAAGCATGCCAACGGTATGATTTTTTACGCTTACGACAAAGACGGTAATGAAATCGCGCAAAGGACTTTTTACTCGGTTGGCGGCGGTTTTGTGGTTAATGATGATGTCGACGCCGACTCACCGATTATCGAAGACGATACCAAAGTTAAATACCCTTTCAGCAGCGCTAAAGAGTTAATTGATATTTGCGACGAGGAAGGAATCTGCATTTCGACCTTAATGATGGAAAACGAAAAGTCGTGGCGTACTGAGGAAGAAGTTCGTAGCAAGTTGCTCGAAATCTGGCACACCATGGAAGAATGCATTAAGCGTGGTTGTAACCGCGAAGGTATTTTACCGGGTGGTTTAAAAGTGAAACGCCGCGCCCCAGGTATCTATCGCAAGCTAAAGTCTGAAAGTAATTCCACAGACACATTATCCACAATGGACTGGGTGGATTTGTATGCGCTAGCGGTTAATGAAGAGAATGCTGCGGGTGGGCGTGTTGTCACAGCGCCAACGAACGGTGCCGCAGGTATTATTCCTGCCGTCTTGTATTACTTCATGCGCTTCAATCCAAACGCCGACGAAAAAGCCGTAGTTCGCTTCTTATTAACGGCTGGAGCCATCGGTGTTTTATACAAATTGAACGCTTCCATTTCTGGCGCAGAAGTCGGTTGTCAGGGCGAAGTGGGTACAGCTTGCTCGATGGCGGCAGGTGCCTTAACGGAAGTTATGGGCGGCTCTCCTCTGCAAGTGGAAAATGCAGCAGAAATTGGTATGGAACATAACTTAGGCTTAACCTGCGATCCTGTGGGCGGCTTAGTACAGGTTCCTTGTATCGAGCGTAATGCCATGGGCGCGATAAAAGCGATTAATGCTTCCCGTCTAGCCATGCGTGGCGATGGCCAGCATAAGGTCTCCCTCGACAAGGTTATTAAAACCATGTGGGCGACTGGTAAAGATATGCGCGATAAGTACAAAGAAACTGCCCGCGGTGGTTTAGCGGTTCATATTATCGAGTGCTAACCATTCAACTTACTTTATGCAATAAAAAAAGGCGCCTCGTGCGCCTTTTTTATTGCCCCGAAACTTTTTTCACTTATTTAACAACTTCAACATCCTTCACTTAATCACGACAGTCAATTTGTTATAGTAGTTCTATAACATAAACAACGTTGGGGTGTTGTCATGTCACATATTCTAATTACAGGCGGAACAGGTTTTATCGGTCGTAACCTCGTTCCTGTGCTGAAAGAACAAAACTTTGATATTACGGTGCTAACACGCTCGCCGGATAAGTACCGCGCCTACCCTACGTTTAACGGCGTGACCTTGACCAGCAGTTTGTCAGAAGTTGCGCCTGCAGACTTCGTTGTCAATTTAGCAGGTGCTAATTTATCAGCCAAACGTTGGAGCGATAGCTATAAACAAGAAATTGTCGAAAGCCGCTTAAATCTCACAGAAAACTTACTCGAGTGGATCAAAGGACAGTCTAAAAAAACTCATACCCTAATCAGTGGCTCTGCAATCGGTTATTATGGCGCACGAGGTAATGAGGAACTCGACGAAAGTTCTACTTCAGGAAGCGCCTCTGAGTTTCAAGTAAGGCTCTGTTCTCAATGGGAAGACGCAGCATATAAAGCAGAATCATTGGGTATTCGCGTATGCTGCATCAGAACTGGCGTGGTGTTAGGTAACGAAGGTGCACTGCAACAAATGCTCACGCCTTTTAAGTTTGGGCTAGGCGGAAAGCTCGGCAGTGGCAACCAATATTTTTCATGGATTCATATTGAAGACCATATACGAGCACTGATGTACTTGATCAATAATCACGATCTGTCAGGTTCGTTTAATTTAACAGCACCCCACCCTGTCACTAATGAACGACTAACGAAAGCACTCGGCAAGAAGCTTGGCAGGCCGACCTTTGCAACCATGCCTCCATTTGCGCTTAAAATCGTTGTTGGTGAAATGGCAAACATGCTTTTAACGGGACAAAGGGTATTCCCTAAAAAACTTGAAGAGAAAGGCTTCACCTTTGAGTATCCAACCATTGATGAAGCCTTAGAAGATTTAGTTGATTAGTCCGACTCTTTTTCTTGCTCAACTAACTTTTTTACATCTTCTCGAAGCTGCTTCGCATCGAAAACAATGCCGTCTTTGATGGTGTATTTCACACCGCCCACATACTCAGCTTTGTTATCAAGGCCTAGTCTGTAATGACCCGTTCCGTATAAGACTTTAAAGTTGGCAATCGGATTTTCCTCAACAATCACTAAGTCGGCTAACTTACCAGCCTGAATCGTGCCAATTTTATCGTCCATACCTAGAGCCTCAGCACCATTGATGGTTGCTGACTGGACGACTTCCAGAGGATGGAAGCCTGCTTCTTGAAGCAACTCTAGCTCGCGTATAAAACCAAATCCAAATATTTTATAAATATAGCCAGTATCCGAGCCTGTGGTGACACGTCCGCCGTGATTCTTAAAATCATTCAGGAAGCTCATCCAAATTCTGTAGTTATTTTTCCAGTCGATTTCGTTCTGCGTAGTCCAGTCGAAAAAGTAAGAACCGTGCGATTCACGATTTGGCTCGAAAAAGGCCTTAAGTTTTGGATGAGTGAACTCTTCGTGCCATGGTGCATTGCGCGCACGCATGACGTCACGACTCGCTTCGTAAATAGTCAGCGTTGGGTTTAGAGTAAAATCCAACTCAATCAGCTCATCGCGTACAGTGTTCCACTTTTCTGAACCTTTCTTGGCAGCTTGTTGCCACAAACGACCAGCTTCAGTAAAGCGGTGTGATTCGTTGTTGTAGTTATACTCTAGTGGATAGTCCTGAATCACTTTATCGTTAAACAAAGCTTCTGGCAGACCATACCAGTGCTCCATAGAAGTTAGCCCTAAACGCGCAGAGTCTAAAGCGTTGGTCCCCACCACGTTTAATTGGGCATGATGCATCATAGTGCCTAAGCCTTGTTTATTGGCCTCATCAAGAGCAGCCCCCATCATCTGACGCGGCAAACCAAAAAACTTAATACCTTTCGCCCCTTTGTCAGCAACATGACGTACCCAACGACGGGTCTCTTTCGGGGTGGTAATTTCCTTATCCCAGTCCATATTGAAGCCTACATAAGGCACAATCCGTGGCGCAGTGATCTCATTATCGTCACTCAACTCTTGGTGTTTTAATGTCCAGTCTAGACCGTTAAAACTACCCGGTTCACGTACCGTCGTGATTCCGTGGCCTAGCCAGAGCTTAAACGGATACTCGGCAGGCAGCCCATCAACACTGCCTGCAATATGTCCGTGCATATCGACAAAACCTGGCATTACATAATGCCCACTTATATCGATCACCTTATCGCCAGGCCCGGCCTTAGGACGACTCAATTCTTTAATCTTGACACCAGGAGCACCGACCGATCGTACCGAGACAATTTTATTGTCTTCAATAATAATATCGACAGGGCCGAAGGGTGGCGCACCTTTGCCATCTATCACAATGCCGCCACGTAAAATCAATCGCTCAAATGGCCCCTCACCTTCAGCGCGTTCTGGTGCATCCAAAGTGCGTGCAGATAAAGTAAGGCTTAATACACAAGATAGTACGAATAATATATAACGAATCATTTTAATATCCCCAAACTTAGGTAGGGACAAGATGCACTATGTACCACAAATAATCAAGGCTCGAGAGAAGTCTAGCTAGGTCATCTTGATTTTTATGGAAAGCTACAATAACAGACAGTGGCAACAGCCTTAAGCTGAAATAGCTAAACGAGGTATAGACCTGCTTGGCCTAACACTTAGCCAAAATCGGTTATATCCAAACCGAACTCATCTAACGACTCTCGATCTAATTTCAGTCCAGTCAACGGTGGGATCACCAGCGTGGATATCGAGGATATGTCCATATCAGGCAAATCTTTAAGCACAAACGTATCAATTCGAGGCTTTTGAACTGGTATAAAAGGAGCTTCATACAAGATCATTTCATGCTCAAGTGGGAACCATTTATTCAAAATACGCACAGTCGCCTGAAGGTTTTGCTCCGTTGTTTTAAACGTTTTTAGCGTATGCTCCCCTGCTAGACCGATCTGCCATAAAATCGTATAAGCGGCCGTATTAAGAGGCACACCACTAAATAAAAACTGAGTCGCCTCATAGGCTTGGCAGCCTGTCGTACCAGGATCAAACCCAAGATCCGCGTAAAGACAAGCGTCGGCAGAAACCCCAGGCAGCATCTGAGCTGGGTAACCTTCTTCATTTAAGCGCTCAATGGCGAAATGTCCAACGCAAGCAAAAATTCCCGGGTGACCATAAAGCGCCAGTACGACCTTCTTGCCATCGCGCACAGCCTGACAGACCACTTCAGTCATGTCTTGATAGGTTTGTCGACGGGATTTGCCTTCAGCATATAAATATTGCAGGCTTTGATAAGAGGAGTTTAACGACTTTACCCAGTCTTCTGAGAGCTTATCAGGCAAAATACCAAAGACACTTTCAGCCTCTTCAAGGTAGTGTTTTGACAATGTTGTAATCTGACCGGCTAGCGTAATTCCTGTGCCAATGCAGGTTAAAGAGCCTGTAGCGTTATTATTCATTTAATGATTCTTAATATATCTGTGTTTGGTTTCTGCCATTTCTTTTAGCTTGATACATAGCGTTATCAGCTTCAATAATTAGCTCTTCTAAGGATTCACCGTTACTTTTCGCTGCAACTCCAAAGCTGGCAGTAATTTTAAAGTCGTTAGGTAATTTTGCATGCTCTATATTTTTAAAGGCTTCAGCGCAGCGCTCAATAAATTTCTTAGCATCATCACTCGTGCATTGAGGTAAGATCACTATAAACTCTTCTCCTCCAAGTCGACCAAACACGTCAACTGGTCGTGTTCGCTCTTTCACGCAGTCACTGACTTTTTTCAATACCCAGTCGCCCATTGCATGTCCAAAACGGTCATTAACGGTTTTAAAATAGTCCAGGTCGAAAATAATGACACAATATTGGTTATTATCGATAAGACTATTGTGATGAACCTCATGAGCAAGTTTTAACGCATACCTACGATTTAATGTGTTTGTCAGCGCATCCGTTTGCGATAATCTTTGGTAGCGTTCTTTTTGTTTCTTAACCCGCCACGACCATAAGCAAATCCCCACTAGCAAAATTAAAACTATCGCTAGGAGTAACTGAAAGTTTCTTTTCGACTGCTCTTTAACTTGACCGGTCAGTTCAAGCAGTTTGTTTTTCTGGTCTAAAATTTTAATTTGCGCGTTTTGGTCCAAATGCGCATACTTCACTTTTTGATAGGCTAAGTTTTTACTTCCTTGATCAGCAAGCATCTCATCTTGAATCTGAACAAGCTTTGATAGCGCTTTAAAAGCTTCAATAGAGTTACCGTTCTTTTCATAATACTTAGCCAACAACTCTGTCGCATCCTTTCTATTCACCCCAGATTCTTGTATTTCAGTTTCTTGCAAAACTTCATCAATATATACTTTGGCCTTCTCCAGCTCCCCAGTCTCTAAAAAAACACGCGCCAAACCCAGTTTGATTTGTAGAACATCAGGGAGATAGCCGTTATCAGAGGATATATTTAGTGCTGTGATATAGGCCAGCTCAGACTTTTCTATTAATCCATGATTAAAGTAATTTTGCGCTAGATTTTTATACAGATGAGCATCGATGACTAATAGATGTAAACCTTTACAGTAATCGATAACTTCTTTGAGTCGTTCCTCGTGATTAATACTGCTATCTTGGCTTAAAAAAACACTGGCTACTAATGCCTTTGCATAGCACTGATTTCGATTATCATTCATGGCAACAGCGATTTCGTTTGCCTTGTGAACGTACTCTAAAGCTTCATCGTAAGCTTCTAGCTCTACAAAAACATTAGCCGCAGCATAGTAAGAATTAAACTGTAAGGATTTATCTTCAATCTTTGGAGTTATTGACAGACCATCAAATAAGTGACTAAAAGCCTTCTGATATTCATTCAGCCCCATATAAATTTGAGACAGCAAAGAATAAGCAGCTAACCTTGAGTCCTCGGACACATCCGTTAGCTGTAACAATAATCTTAAGGGTCTTTTTGCTTTCTGGCTTTCTGCTTTCAATATATAGAAGTACGATTCTTGAATATAGAACCGTGCTTTCTGCTCATCGCTTTCAAACTCTTCCCACCGATTTTGCAAGTCCTGAATCAATTGAAATGCTTGGCTTGAGTCTCTTGTGTTGCTTTCCCTTAGTAGCTTTAAGTCCTGCTCTATATCCGCACTTGCCGTGTCGCATAAAAAAAGCAGGACCAGGATAAATACAAGCTTCTTCACAGGAGGATTACAAGTTATGCTCTTTTACATTGTGAACAACAACAGGGTACTCTCCACCATCCCCAGCTAACTGCTTCAATTTTGCTATATCAGCATTTTGAACAGCATCAATCTCGTCATCATTTAAACCAGCAGCTTTCATCGTACCAACAGGTTCAGCTTTATAGTCTTCCAGTAGTTTAGCGTTAGTGCCTAGCTCGGTTAAGAACTTATTTAAAATTGACATTTTATTCCCCATAACGGTTGTTTATTATTTGCGCAACCATAAATAGTACAGATTTCAACGCATTATGCTACTGTTTTTTTATGCAAGGGAATATAAAATGTACGGCATTACGCCCTTTAGCTTGCAAAATAATTAGTTCTCGCCACCGATTCCTATATTCTATAGCCGGGATAATTACCTGCTTTTGTAACGGATTGGACTTTAATTAAGCAGTGTGGGCTATTGCTCTTGAGACAAAAGTAGAGCTGGAAATCGAGGATGAGGACTAACGATGTACGAAGCCTCACAACATATCAGTCGTGAAGCGCCCCTTTTGAATTGAAACCAAAACTTATAAGAAAAAACCCGAGTTCGCTAACGCTTGTCGAGGCTACGCTTGCTATTGCAGTATTGATACCAATAAATAATTTAGGAGTCCAATAACAATTTCCGATAAATGTACTCTGACCCCATTAGTTCTGCATTAGTTCTGCGCTAACCTTCAGACTCAGGCTCTTTATCTATGATAACTATTTCTTGTAATAAGCGGTTGTCAATGGCGCCAGCTTTTAATTTGTTAGAAAATTGTTTACTCCCAAACCCATACTCACTTTCTAATAAAATAATACTCTTAAATGATAAGCTCCCATCAGCTTTTTTTTCTTCAAAGGAGTGTATAGCAACTAGTTCCTGCTCAACAATTAAAAGGTACCTAATGTTTCCCGTTTCTAAGTCCTCGACTCTTATTGCTCGAGATCGCCCGCTGTATTTTTTTATGAACTCTTTACCAGTTTTACTCCCACTAAAGTCAATAACAGGAACCTCATTAAATCGCTGCTTATTAAAATCCCAACTTTTAAAACTTTCCTTTAGGGGAAAAGCCAAGCCACCAAAGCCAGTAGAGCAAAACCATTCCATACTCTTACAATAAAGGATACCGCCTGTAACTGAATCACCCATAGTGCTGTTACCAGACTGGGAATAAAAGACAGGCTGTACAATCACAACATCATCTTTAATTGCAATGTACTTATAAGTTACGTCTTCAGGAGAGAGAGATAAAGACAGCGTCATAAGTGTGAATAAAATGTTACTTATCATATATTCCTCTTAGTTTATTCATGTATTTGGAATAAGAGTAATGGGGTCAGAGTATAATATACACTTATTGTCTGCTAAGAACTTCATAACTAAAAGAGCCGCAGTAAATGCGGTCCTTAAATATTTAAGTTTAAGCTTAACTTCTACTTCAACCTAAACCTTACTGCTAAGGTTGCTAATAGGAATAATGGGGTCAGAGTACAATATACACTTGTTGTCCGCTAAGAACTTCATAACTAAAAGAGCCGCAGTAAATGCGGCCCTTAAATATTTAAGTTTAAGCTTAACTTCTACTTCAACCTAAACCTTACTGCTAAGGTTGCTAATAGTAATGACAGTAACCACCAGTCATTCGAACCACCGCCACCACCTGATGATGCTGAGTTAACCGTTATCTGAACACTTGCTGTCGCAGAAGCATCATAAGGATCTGTGACGGTATATTGAAAACTGTCACTACCTGTAAAGCCTGCGTTTGGCGTGTATGTGAAGCTAGTGCCTGAGACGGTTAAGCTACCACTTGCTGGACTTGTGTTCTCAAACGCAAGTTCATCGCCATCTGGATCAGTAGCATTAAATGAACCTGAGACAGCTGTATCTATATCAGTGCTTAAGGTCACTGTATTAGCTATCGGTGTATTGTTAACAACAGTGATCATGACTATCGCAGAAGATTCAGCGCCGCTTGGATCTTTCGCAGTGTACTCAAAGCTATCTTCACCGCTAAAGCCGGAATCAGGCGTATAAGTGAAGCTGTCACCAGAAACTTCTAAACTTCCGTTAGCTGGAGCTGTATGCTCATAAGTGAGCTCATCACCATCCACGTCTGTCGCATCAAAGTTACCTGAAGTCTCTGTTTCAGTATTTGTAGAAAGGCTGACGTCATTAGTCACAGGGGCATCGTTTACAGGGTTAACCGTTATAGTTACTATAGCTTCTGACTTCCCACCATGTACGTCTTCTACTGAAAAAGTAAATGAATCTTCGCCATAAAAGTTTAACTCTGGCTCATAAGTAAACTGTCCGTTGGCATCGATGGTAACTGTACCGTTATTAGCTTCAGTTACAATTTCAAAAGAAATATCATCACCTTCAGGATCCGTAGCACTTACAGACTCTTCCAGAGAACTGTCTTCATCAATAGTGAACTCTGTGTCTGAGACAACTGGGTACAAATTATATTGATATAATCTCAGCTCGTTCTCAAAGCGGACAGCACCAGCAATATCTGAGCCATTAAATCCTAAACTTGATAATTCCGGCACCCCGTCTAACTGACTAATGACAGAAATATTAGCAGCGTCAGAGATATCAACGACCAACAACCCATTAGTTGAGCTCATCAAAATCGTGTCTGAATCGATTTCAGTAGCGGCCGTAACTATACCTAAACTTGGAATCTGACCAATATAGCTCGCTGAAGACAAATCTGATATGTCAATTAAAGCTACACCGTACTGGCTTGCTGAGATCGCAGTATCGCCAGATACAAAAAGCTTTGCTTCTGTCGTGTCTGAAAGGTTTGGTACCGTTATGATCACAGGATTTGCTGTATCAGAAAAATCGATAGCTAATAACTCATCATCAAGGCTAGAAGCTAATACATAGTCACCATACGGAGTTATTTCGGTAATGTATTGCTTAGAACCTGACTCTGCCAGTGGAAGGTTTACTGATGAGGTTAATGCTTGAACATCACTAGTTACATCATATAGAGCAATTGTCCCGTCATTAGTACCAACGTATAAAGTATCTTCTTTTTCTTTAATGAAAGAAATAAACCCATTAGCACTTGGTGTTTTGCTATCAAGGAAGGAGCTAGGGTTTAGTGTTGTAAAGTCATAAGTTTCAAGGTTTTTCTCAACGCCCAGCCAGCCAATATTATTTTTTATCTCACCAGCTTGAGTATTAATCCCAGCAGGAGTAGGCATTCGGCTTTTTGGTGTAAATGAATTATCAGCTTCAATATCAACAATATGAAACAAGCCTGTTTCATCAGATATTAACAGTCTGTTGTCACTTAGACTTAAATCCTCAGGGATCATAGATTGTGAGTAATTTCCAAGTGGATCCATATGTGGCATTGCAGTAGCTGATATATCTAATGTACGTAAGCCATCAATACCATAAGCAACATACATAACATCTGCACTATTCGCGAAACCATATACTTCGTGCGTGCCTGCTCTAACGTCTCCTTCAAATGACGGTGAGTTTGGTGTGCTTATATCGAACTGGAAAATTCGACCGTTAAACTTACCTGCATAAAGGTTATCGTCAATGATATGGAGTGTTTTCAACACATCTATCGGCTCAATGAAAGAGCCTGAATTTATGATCGATACGAAAGAGGGATTATTTATATCTGCAATATCATAGACGTGTAATCCATCACCCGCACCGATATAGAGCGTATCGCCAGCAATTTCGCTATCGTAAAAGATCGTACTGGAAGCTTCCGCTAAGGTTGTTAGTTCGACAATCGAGCTCTCATCCGCAATATCAAAAGCTCTTACCTTGTTAAAGTCGCTAACTAAGTATAAGTAATTGCCATTTTTTTTAAGCTCTGAAACATTACCTAAAGAACCGAAGGTTTGGGTATTAATGTTTTGAAGGTTAGACAAATCTGTCGCATTAAAAACAGTAATATCACTGTTTCCTCCAACCATATAAAATCGATTTCCATCGAGCTTCACACTATTAACGGCATAACCTGAAGAATCATGAGTTCCAATTAACGCAGGAGCTGAGCTATCCGAAAGATCGAAAAAGTGCACTGCAAAAGCACATCGAACAACCAAGGTACTTCCATCCAACTCCAAGTCTGTAGAATCACAGCCGATCTCAAGTTCTTCAATCAAGGTAACATTTGAACTATCCAAAACATCCAAAACAACCAAGTCTTCATTACTATCTACAGCGTAGGCCACATTATTATAATATGCCACATCATAGAAAGGCCCCATTCCGTAAGAAGACTCTAAATCAATTAAAGTTCCAGGTTGGGCTTGACTAGTTACTGAAGTTAAAGATAAGGCGCAAGCAAACGTTGCTATCAATTTTTTCATTAGGAATTCCTTTTTTAAGTATTGGCCTATTTTTATTTAAACTATATAAAGAATTACAATATAGGCGCTAGAACCATAATGCCTACGACTTATAAAAACAAGTATTCATGGAGAAAAAGGTTATAAAACAACTCACCTAATGCAAGTATGACTTAAGAAGGTGACTTTTGGGATATCTAAGAATTTATTACACCACTCGGCACATGTCCGCTGGCAACGTGGCCTTTGGCTCGGTCAATATGCCCTTCCTGGTCGTCGAAGAAGACGTCGGCGCCGAAGGCTTTGAGGAATTTGGTTTTATCCATACCGCCAAGGAACAGGGCTTCGTCGATACGGATGTCCCAGTAGCGCAATGTACGGATGACACGTTCGTGAGCTGGTGCGGAGCGTGCGGTGACTAGCGCTGTTCGGATAGGACAGTTGTCTTGTGTGTATTCTTTTTGTAGCTTGTGAAGGGCTTGCAGGAAGTTTTTGAACGGCCCTCCTTCTAATGGCTTTTGGGCAGACTGTTTTTCAGAGCGGGTAAACTCTTCAAGGCCATCTTGTTGGAAAATTTGCTCCGCCTCATCAGAGAACAAAACAGCATCTCCGTCGAACGCAAACTTTATGGTGTCGCTGTCGCTATCTGCCTGAGTCGGTGAAACAATGGTTGCAGCTGCAATACCTGCGTTAATCGCCTGTAGAACATCTTTAGGGTTTGTCGATAAGAATAAGTGTGCGCCAAACGCTTCTGCATAAAGGTAAGGGCTATTACCAGATGTAAAAGCTGCACGGGTTATTTTTAGCTGATGATTCTCAATCGAATTAAAAACTCTAAGCCCTGTATCTGCACTGTTTCGTGATAGCAGAATCACTTCAACTTTTGGCGTATCTTTTTTGGTTTCGTTTAAAGAAAGTAACTTTTTTACCAAACCAAAGGCAGCTCCAGGCTTAAGCATCTCGTCTTCGTGGTCAATTTGATACTGCGCATAGCTGTCGACACCACTTTCCATGTATATGCGGTGGCTTTCGGCAAGATCAAACAGAGCCGTTGACGATATCGCTATTACTAAAGTGTCATTAAATTCGATTGGCATAATGGTTTAGTTTTACCACTCTTCGCAGTCTTCCTCAAACTCACATTCATCTTCAATCGGCGGGCGGCCATCGTAAATCAAGAACTCTCTGCGTTGTAAATAAGCATCACGTACCATTAGGTACTCATCTAACGCTTCTTCCAATTGCTCTTCAAGCGGTAATAGCTGCGCTCGAGTATCAATTAACCACAGGGAACGTAAAGTCCATTCTGTCTGCGAGTCATTTAATGAGTCATAGGGGCTATACACGCCAAAAGAATCTACAGCAAAACCAATGCCGTCTCTTGCGTTAGAAGGGCCTATCAGAGGCAGCATCAGGAATGGGCCTGATTCAAAACCCCAAACAGCAAGTGTTTGACCAAAGTCTTCATCTTGCTCCTCAATACCCATCTCAGTCGCGGGATCTAGTAAACCAGCGATTCCGATGGTGCTATTGATAAGGAAACGTCCTGTACTTTTGCCAGCATCACCAAACTTGGCTTGCAATAAAGCGTTAACGATATTGGATATTTCACCTATATTATCGAAAAAATTAGAGACTCCAGTCTCTACGGGATCGGGCGTGATGTATTGATAGCCCTCCGCAACAGGTTTCAACAACGCTTTATCGATAGAACGGTTAAATTCCCAAACAGCCCTGTTTCGTTCCTCATAAGGGTCTTTAGGGTTATCACCTGTCGTGGCGCAGGCCGTCAGCAATGTTGCTAACAAAATTATAATAATATGGTTACTTTTCATTCCTCAATAACCTTTCTATGTTCAATATGCGCTAATCATAAAGCACCAAAACACTTATGACCAGCGCTAAAGAGGTTAGCTACGCTTATATTAGGCAGTCCCTAAAATGATGTCACGTTCTAGCAAACTGGTTAAGATTTGTAGCCCGCCATTCAGTAACTGTTCAGGGTTCGGGAACCCCGTTTCTTCGATGAGCTGTTCTAAAGCTTGCTTTCCAGTTATTTGTCGTCCTTGGTGCAAGTGTTCGATAAATATGTCCAAAAGCCGATAAGTCATTGAGTTACCTTCCATAAAGTCGACTTCATGTTTACGATTACGACTGATCATCAAGAAGGTTGGTGTCTCAGGGGCTTCATCAGGAATGTAACTAGCACCAATTCTATGAACCGGGTACTCGTAGACTAAACTATGAGCCAACGGTGACACTACTACTGGTTCATTGAATAAATCGCCGTTCCTTTCGTGAGGGATTTTTAGAATATCTTCTTTCGCTGAAACTGTTTTAACTTCCATCCATTCCCAATGCGCCAGCTCTAGCATAAAGAGAAAGTCGTCGGCCTCGGCCTTACGATGCTCAGAAAGGTAGACAAAGAACTCTTTCGATATATCAATAAAATAAGGTGACTCGGCTCTAAAGTCCGTAAAAAAAGCACGAACCATTCGATGCCACTTATCATCCGATGTGACTTTTCGTAATACTGGAAAGCTGTTTTTACAGAAGTTCTCAACGTTGTTATAAAACAAATCATGATAAACCTTCATTCTTCTGGCTTCTATGCCAGTAGGAGCCTCAAACTCAGATGGGTTCCTGAGGTTCTTAGAAAACTGATATTGGATTTCTTGAAACTTTGGTAGTGAATGAGTCATAGGTAGTTAGCCCTATGCAATCGCTGGTTGATGATTGTGATTGGTGCTGTACTTATTTTGTAACTCTTTAATCTTGTCCACCTCTGCCAGAAGCTGTGGCATCGCAGGGATATTAAAGTCTCGCTCAAGTAATGTGGGGAACACTCCAAAGTGGTCATAGGCAGTTTCTAATAAAGACCACACATCGTCTTTAACATCTGCACCATGCGTATCCACTTTTAAGTCGTCAGCTTCATCGTAGTGTCCAGCGATATGAGAGTAAGCTACTCTATCTTTAGGTAGCGCTAACAGGAAATCTTTAGGGTCGTAGCGATGATTGATGCTATTAACGTAAATATTATTGATATCAAGTAATATATCGCAGTCAGCCTCTTCGACCACTGCTTTAAAAAACTCTAATTCAGACATTTCTTGGCCAGGCGCAGCGTAGTAAGAAACATTTTCCATCGCAAGGCGCTGTCCGATAATGTCTTGTACTTGCTTAATTCGGTCCGCAACATAATGCACTGCTTCTTCGGTAAATGGAATCGGCATAAGGTCGTACATGTGACCATCATCGCTACAGTAGCTTAAATGCTCGCTATAACAACGGATATTATACTTTTTGATAAACTCTGCGACTTCTTTTACAAATGCCGTATCAAGTGGGCTGGGACTGCCAATCGATAAGGACAAGCCATGGATCACAAAAGGGAATCGCTCAGCATATTGGGCAAAAACTTGCTCTAAATGCCCACCAAAAGGTAACCAGTTTTCCGGAGCAACTTCCATAAAGTCAACGCTTGAAGCATCTAGCGCCTCAAACTCTCTCATGAAGTCACGTCTTAAACCAAGTCCTGCACCTGTTACTGGATACAAAAAATCACCTTTGAAGAGTTAATGAGTAGAAAGGAAGGGTGATGGAGAAACCACCACCCTATGGTCTAAAAGCTTAGAAGATTAAGCTACGCCGCATTTACCTTCGCCGCACTTGCCTTCTTTTTCAGTTTTGCCTTCACCGCATTTACCTTCGCCGCACTTGCCTTCTTTCTCGGCTTTATCTTCGCCGCATTTGCCTTCACCGCACTTGCCTTCTTTCTCGGCTTTACCTTCACCGCACTTGCCTTCGCCGCATTTGCCTTCATTTTCTTTAGCGTGATCTTCACCACACTTGCCTTCGCCGCATTTGCCTTCGCCTGCTTCGAATTTAGCAAGATCGTAACCAGCTTGAAGGTCATTTAATGCGAATGGGTTGTCGCTTGCAGCAGCTGTACCCATTGCAGCAGAAGCTGCAATTGATGCACCAACGATTACGGCTAACTTTTTCTTATCTTTGTTTAACATAGACTTACTCCTAGGTTGCTTACTTTAGTTAAGTTATTCAGAAACTTAGACTTACCATATCTGAATTTGTTACAGATTTTTTTGGCATTGTCTAAATTTGGCGTTTTTTGAGACAAATGTCACGCAAAAAATCACCTTGATAACACTATTCCACGTTTTCCGTGATTTCTATGTGAAAAGTTTCGCTGGGAGTTAAAGAGCTTTGTATGCTGGTCTGACCAAAGCGGTCACCTGGCTCGGGTTGTGCTAGGCCACTTTGTGATAAGCGGACTTGAATATAAATATTCTCAGCGTCCCACAGGTCAACACCTGGCAACATAACATCGCTTGGTGTAATTTTTTGAGGTGTATGAAGTTTAGAAATATCAATAGATTTTACCGCAACTGGAGGACCGCCTTTCTCGTTTCGAACAAGGAAGAACGCTTTTTTATAACGCGTCAACAAAAGTGTATCCACATTATCGATAACAACAGTTATGTGATTCAGTTGAGCAAGCTTAAGCTGTCGTTGAGCTTGTTCAATTTGCTTACTGATTAACTGATGAGATTCGCTACCTGGCTCTCTATATTGCAACAATTGCTGCCAATAACTGATCGCAGCCTGATACTCCTGTTGTTTAAAATGATTAATGCCCTGCATCAACAAGGCGCCTTCATGGTTTGGCTCATTCATCAGTACAAGGTTGATATGTCGCTCGGCATTCTCAAAAGCTTCTGGGCTACCCTGCTCCATAAAGTAGCGAGCAACCTCAATTCTGGTTTCAGCCCTAGGATTAGCCGCAACAGCTCTGGTAAAGGCTTGATCCGCTCTTGCCACTTCACCAAACCGCAAGAAAATATTGCCGAGTTCTCGCCATTTTTCAAAGTTTCCAGGGTCACTCTCGGTTCGCAATCTTAGTTCTGCCAATAGTTCTTGGATGGTAATTTCTTTTTGATCAGCTTTGTTCGCCAGTTGCTTAAGATCGAAGCCACTTAAACGTTGGTGCAACTCAGCTGTTTCTTCTAACTCTTGATGAGCGCCCTGATAGTAATAAATTCCTAAAGAACTGAGGCTTGCCAGTACCAATAGTGACAAGTAAGCAATAATTCGATGCTTACCCGTAAAGACTTGTCCAAATAACCATGCAGCCCATACCAAGGCTATTAATACAAATGCGAACCAAACCAACATCAGTTACTCTTCCTCAGTTCCAGTTTGCTCAGGCTTTATTCGACGACGTCCAACCTTTAACAATACGGCAATTAAGATAACTAGAAACACTGCCAAAGGCGCAAACCACAAGAAGTAATTTGATGGTTTGACTGGCGGGTCGTAAAGCACAAAGTCACCGTAACGTTCTTGCATATAAGCTAAGATTTCTCGCTTGGTAGAGCCATTACTAACTTGCTGATAAACGATATATCGCAAATCTTCCGACAAACCAGCATTAGACTCAGCAATGGTTTGATTCTGGCACTTTGGGCAACGAAGCTCATTTATAATGTCAGTATAAAGCTGCTCCTGCTCTTCTGTCTTGAACTCATAGGTTTCAATAACAGCAAAAGCTTGTAAACTCATTAACAAGGCTATTGTGGCAATCAACTGTTTCATCATTTCATTCCCTCACTATCATTCTCGGCTGCGTCTTTTTGCACCTGCTCTAAAGGATACCCTTGAACTTGCTCTATCACCGGTAATATTTTGCTATTCCACACACGATCATCAATAACACCGACGTATCGGAACCTTACTTTGCCATCGCTATCCACGACAAATGTCTCAGGAGCACCGTAAACGCCTAGGTCGATACCCAACTGCCCGTCAACATCAGCGATGACCATTGAGTATGGGTTACCTTTCTTCTCTAAGAACTCTAAGGCATCTTTCGTTTGATCTTTATAGTTAACGCCAACAATAGGCACTGGATATTGCTGTGAGAACTTCATTAAGTAAGGGTGCTCTATATGACAAGGGCCACACCAAGTACCCCAGACGTTCAGCAGAAACAATTCATTAGGTAAAGACTCTGATGTATAAACACGTTCAGGGTTTTTTAGCGCCGATAATTTAAAGTCAGGCACGGGTTTATCGATCAAGTTTGAGTTCAGTTTTTTAGGGTCTTTTTCTAATGCAAACCAAAAGAAAATGACTAAAATGATAAAGGTAACTATTGGTGCTACCGCTAACACTAATTTCTTATTCACCCTAACTCTCCACAACGCTAGTTGTTTCTGATTTAGCCTGCTTTTTTTCACGGCGCCTTTGGCGATAGCGCTTATCTGAAACTGCTAACAAACCACCCAAAGCCATAAAAATTGAACCTAGCCATATCCAACGTACAAATGGTTTATAGTAAACACTAATAGCCCATGCACCATCATCTAGCGGCTCACCCATAACCACATATATATCTCTGAATAAGCCAGCATCAATATCCGCTTCGGTCATAACCATTTTAGACGCATTGTATTTACGTTTCTCAGGGTGTAAATCAGTGATCAACTCCCCCTCAGAATAAATACGGAAGCTGCCCGCTGATGAGATGTAGTTTGGCCCTTCGGTATTCTTGAAGTCGTAAAACTCAACATCTAAATCTTCTACCTGAACTGTCTCACCCTGGCTAATTTTAATGTTTTCTTCGATACTGTAATAAGAGGTCAACACAACCCCTAAAACCGTTACTGCTACGCCCAAGTGAGCGACCAGCATTCCCCAGTAACTACGACTAATTTTCTTCACGCCGATAGTGAAAGAAGTGCTTTTTGAGGCTTGCGCTAGCACATACTTAGCACAGCCGGCCAACACCCACAGTCCAAGAGTGGTTCCAACTAATGCCATAGGCTCAATACCACCCATGATAATAACCATGGCTAAAGCAATTAAAATACTACTTATAGCCCAGAGCCAATACTTTGTTAGCATGGGCTTCATCGATTCTTGTTTCCAATTAATTTGCTGACCAATCGGCATCAAAATTAAAATTGGAATCATGAAAATTGAAAACATTAAATTGAAGTACGGAGGGCCAACCGAAGATTTATCACCAGTAAAGGCTTCTTGAATCAGCGGATGCAAAGTCCCTAACAAGACCATAAAAGTCACAACCGCGAGTAATGCATTGTTAAACAGCAGTGCGGTCTCACGAGAAAATAGCCCAAAGTTGGCTTTGGAGCGTATCTTGTTCGACTGAATCGCGTAAATAAGTAATGAAGCGCCTACCACAATACCTAAGAACACTAAAATAAAGCGCCCTCTTACTGGATCATTTGCAAACGAATGAACAGATGTTAGAACACCTGAGCGTACCAGGAAGGTTCCCAGCAAGCTCAATGAGAAGGTTAAAATAGCCAGCAAGACCGTCCACGACTTAAACACACCACGCTTTTCTGTTGCCGCCAACGAGTGAATCAAAGCGGTACCTGCGAGCCAAGGCATAAAGGAAGCATTCTCTACCGGATCCCAGAACCACCAGCCGCCCCAGCCTAGCTCGTAATATGCCCACCAGCTACCCAGCGCGATACCCAGCGACATGAAAATCCACGCCACGGTGGTCCATGGACGGCTCCAACGAGCCCAGTTGTGATCTAAATCCCCTTGAAGTAAACCAGCGATAGCGAAGGCAAATACCACTGAAAAACCGACATAGCCCATGTACAACATAGGTGGGTGTACGATCAAACCAAAGTCTTGCAGCAACGGATTTAAGTCAGAACCATCGATCGGAATAAACGGCAACACGCGATCAAAAGGATTTGATGTAAATAAAGTAAAGGCGATAAAACCGATTGCAATAAAGCCCATCACTCCCAAAACACGGGTAATTAATGGCTTTGGTAGCGACTTGCTGAAGAGTGCCACAGCCGCCATCCAGCCGGTTAGGATAAGTACCCATAGGAGTAAGGAGCCTTCGTGAGCACCCCAGACAGCGGAAATTCGGTAATGAATCGGTAGCTGAGTATTAGAGTGGTTCGCAACGTAAGCAACCGAGAAATCATTATTGATAAAGGAAATCGTTAAGCAAACAAAGCTCGCAAGAATAAGAGCAAAAATACTGATCGATGCACGTTTTGAAAACTGCATCAAACCTTGGTGTTGGTAATGCGCACCAATAAACGAAAGCACACCTAAAAATATGGCGTTAATAAACGCCATGATTAATAAAAAATTACCGAGTTCAGGGATCAAGACTAGTACCTAATATTCTGATGATTTTGACTTACCGGGATGACCATACTTTTCCAGCGACTGCTCAACCTCTGGAGGCATATACTTTTCATCGTGCTTGGCTAAGACTTTCGATGCGACAAATTCTGTCTTAGAAACCAGCTGACCTTCAGCGATCACGCCTTGGCCCTCTTTAAACAGATCAGGCAAAATGCCGTGGTATTGCACTCTTAGCGAGTTTTGGTTATCTGTCACAGTGAACTCTACATCAAGCCCATCGGCAGCGCGCTTGACCGAGTTATAGGCCACTAAACCACCAACGCGGATGGTTTTGTTCAAAGGTGCTTTGCCTTGGCTAACTTCTGTTGGTGGGTAAAAATGGTTTATGTTCGAGCTTAACGCATAAAGAATTAAGCCAACTGCTGCCGACAGCAGGGCTAAACCACCAATAATAGCGAATAATTTATTTCGACGATGTGCTTTCATGAGTTCTACAGTTTAAATTCGTTTGGTTTTACAATGTCTCAACAGGAGTAACCACACAGTAGTGTTACTCAGTTGGTGATACCTTCAGCTTACGAGCTTTCGTTCTTTCGCCGCTAGGCGCTTTAGCTTCTTGCTGCGCTTTTTGCTTCAAAGATTTCAGCATCATACGAAAGCCAATAAAGAGACCTAGTAACACGATTAAGGTCATAAGGTAGCTCGACCATACATAAGCGCCATGCTTGCCCATAAAGATAAATTCATGCCAACTGCTCATGCATCACCTCTTTCTGTCGATTGTCCTGTTGCCCACTCGGTTACCCAGCGTGCTTTTTGGTTTCGTAAAATAATTTCAGCTCTCAATCGCATGATGACCAGAGCCGCGAAAAGTAGGTACATCGCGCCCAGCATCAAAAACAGCGGTGTCTGAAACGCAGGATCAAGTGCACCTTCTTCTGTCACAGAGTAACCCTGATGCAACGTATTCCACCACTTCACTGATAAGTAAATAATGGGAATGTTAATCACGCCGACAATCGCCAAGATAGCACCGGCTTTATCCGCTTTTGAGCGATCTGAAAACGATGCGTGTAAAGCAATATAACCTAGGTAGAGGAACAATAATAACAACTCAGACGTCATACGAGCGTCCCATTCCCACCAAGTTCCCCACGTTGGCTTACCCCATACGGAGCCTGTAAACAGTGCCAAAAAAGTCATGGCTGCGCCTACTGGCGCGATAGACCGTACGGCTGCGAAAGCCATCTTCATTTTCCAAACCAAGCCCACCGTAGCTGCAATCGCCATTGCTATATAAGCAATCATAGACAATGCCGCCGCAGGCACATGCACATACATGATACGGACCGTATGGCCTTGGCCTTGGCGTACCTCAATTGGCGAAGCCCACAATGAGTAATACAAGCCAACAGCCAGCAGTATCAACGTCGCTCCCCATATCCATGGAAGCCACTGACCTGTTTTTTGGAATAAATATTTTGGAGAACCTAGCTGGTGGAACCAGCGCCAAGCGTTTGCCATTAAACCTTAACCTACTGAAATTTTAAGTGCGCGACCCGATGCGAAAGGCGCAAATACAATTGCTATCAATAAAAAAGCGCCCAAGATGGCGAGTTCGCCATTATAACGCATATTTTCTAGGGATGCTGTAACTGTCGAAGCCCCAAATATCAAAATTGGCACATACAAAGGAATGATCAAAATTGAAACTAACAGCCCGTTTCGGCTGGCCGCCAGAGTGAGGCTCATGCCCACAGCACCCAGCAAACACAAAGTTGGAGTACCCAGTACCAAGCTCAGCATAAGCACCCATGTATGAGATGAGCCGGCACTGCCATAGTTAATTTGCATCAATACCGCCAATAATGGCGATAAAATGACTAGTGGTAGTCCTGTTAATAACCAATGAGCCAATATTTTGCTGATGGCCACCGAGGTCGGCGAGCTCATTAAAAGCAGTTGCTCAAGCGAACCATCTTGATAATCACTGCGGTAGAACTGTTCCAATGACAATAACATAGCTAACAGTGCCGCGACCCATATCACGCCTGGAGCAAGCTTTTGTAGTACTGGAGCCTCTGGGCTTACTGCAAAAGGAAATAAACTGACCACAATGATGAAAAATAGCAATGGAATGGCTAGGCCAATCCAGTTACGGCGTGCGACTTTCAATTCTCGTTTCAGCAGAGTCAAAATCATTCGTGCTCTACTCCAACGTTTTGGTCGACCGGCAGCTCGTCAATGTGATGGTGCGAGGTAAACAGTACCACCCCGCCCTGTTCTTTAAACGCTAAGGTTTTATCGGCCAGCCAGCCTCGCGTCTTTTGATCAAGGTTGACGAAAGGCTCATCTAAAATCCAAATCTTCGCTGGCTCAAGCATGAGTCGTGCCAAGGCCACTTTATGCTGCTGTCCTGCCGACAATTCTGCAAACATACGGTTTTCCAGACCACCAATGCCTAATTCCCTCAACACACCTGAAATATCATTAGAAAGACTTTTCTGGTGAACCCGCCCTTTTAAGCGCAAGTTAGCGTAAAAACGTAAGTTTTCAGCAATCGTCAGCTCGTTTTTCATCGACAAGCTGTGCGCCAGGAAAATTAAATCTTGGAAATAACCAGAGTCAGGGTGACTAATTGGTTTTTTGTTCCAGTAGACCACACCATGGTCTGCCGGTAATAGGCCCGCTAAACAGCGCATCAAGCTGGTTTTGCCAGCGCCATTTTCACCATAAAGGTAAGTAATGGTTGAAGGAGCGAGATGCAGATCAGCATCTTCAAGAAGAACTTGCTCAGATCGAGAAACCGTTAGCTCATGGGCATATAGTCCATCGAATTGTATGTCTTGAGATTGAGACATCTGAGCTGCGGCTTGGCATAAGTTGCTTTGCCCTGAATTATAGTGGGCTTAGCGCCTTATGCCAATGATTTTACGTATATTTACCTAAGCTCAGCTTATGCCAATGCTTTCAGTACAGCGTCGCCCATCTCAACCGTCGAGACTAGCTTATCACCTTCAGTATGGATATCCGCTGTGCGGTAACCTTGATCCAGTACCGTCGAAACAGCTTGGTCAATTTTGTCCGCTAATGCACCTTCGCCGAAGCTATGGCGCAACAACATTGATACTGACAAAATAGTAGCCAGTGGATTAGCTTTGTCCTGACCAGCGATATCAGGCGCTGAACCGTGAATCGGCTCGTACATACCTTTACCGTTCGCGTCCAAGCTCGCCGAAGGCAACATACCAATAGAGCCCGTCAACATCGCTGCACAATCTGACAAGATATCACCGAACATATTGCCCGTTACCATCACGTCAAACTGTTTAGGCGCGCGAACTAACTGCATAGCCGCGTTATCAACGTACATGTGAGTCAATTCAACTTCAGGGTACTCCTTGCTCACACGATCCATCACTTCGCGCCATAGCTCAGTCGCTTCAAGAACATTCGCCTTGTCTACTGAACATACTCGCTTATCGCGTAACATCGCAGCTTTAAACGCCACGTGAGCAATACGCTCAACTTCGCTTTCCGAGTAAACGTAAGTGTTAAAGCCTTGGCGATCGCCATTCTCAAGTGTGCGAATACCGCGTGGTTGACCGAAATAAATACCGCCGGTTAACTCACGAACTATCAAAACGTCTAGGTCAGACACAAGTTCAGGCTTCAAGCTCGAAGCGTCAGCCAGTTGCTTATATAAAATCGCAGGACGCAAGTTACCAAACAACTCTAACTCGGAACGTAACTTCAACAACGCCTTCTCTGGGCGCACTGAAATATCATACTGTTCCCACTTAGGGCCGCCTACAGCGCCCAAAAGAATAGCGTCAGCCTCTTTCGCCTGACCTAATACTTCGTCAGTTAAAGGCGTTTCGTGCGCATCATACGAAGAGCCACCCACCAACGCAGACTCATAAGTCACGTCCAAGCCGTGATTCTCTATCAACGCATCCAACACACGCGTTGCCTGCCCTACAATCTCAGGGCCAATACCGTCACCCGGTAATACCAATACTTTTTTAGTCATGTTTAATCCTACTATTAAATTTTTCTGTCATTGCGAGGCAGTAAGCCGAAGCAATCTCCTACAGATTGCCACGGATTCTTCGAATCCTCGCAAAGACACGAATCTACTATTCTTAATACGAGAGAAATTGTTTCCTGGCGCGGCTTTTTGCCTAATTTGATGCGGAGTTTACAAACAGTAAATGAGCACGCAAATTAGGCAAAGTAACAAAGTCAGGGAATAATTTAGCCGTATTAATTAGAGCTGAAAAGCCAAGGTGCTCGCTTCGCACGCTCCTCTTCATATTTACTGATCGCATCTTCTTGCTGCAACGTAATACCAATATCATCCAAGCCGTTGTACAAGCTATGCTTACGATCTGACTCAACCTCAAAGCCAATCACATCACCATTCGGCATCGTGACCGTTTGTTTATCTAGGTCGATATCTAGCTTAAAACCTTCATTCGCTTCAGTTTGCTCGAACAAGGTATCCATCGTCGCGTGATCTAATACGATCGGCAAAATACCGTTCTTGAAACAGTTGTTGAAGAAAATATCAGCATAACTCGGCGCGATGACCGCTTTAATACCATAATCTTCCAGCGCCCAAGGAGCGTGCTCACGGCTTGAGCCACAACCAAAGTTCTCACGCGCTAATAAAATCGAAGCGCCTTGATAGCGTTCTTTATTCATCACGAAGTCAGGGTTTAAAGGACGTTTTGAGTTGTCCATGCCTGGCTCGCCATGATCCAAATAACGCCACTCGTCGAATAAGTTCGGGCCAAACCCAGTACGTTTAATCGACTTCAAAAATTGCTTAGGAATAATCGCGTCCGTATCAACGTTAGAACGATCTAAAGGTACGACTAAACCTGTGTGTTGCGTAAAGGCTTCCATTAGTGCACCTCCGAAGCTTTTGCTAATTCTGAATCTAACTCGAGTTCACGCACGTCAACAAAGTGACCGTGAACCGCTGCCGCCGCTGCCATTGCAGGGCTGACTAGGTGTGTACGCCCGCCCTGGCCTTGACGACCTTCGAAGTTACGGTTTGAAGTTGATGCGCAGTGCTCGCCCGACTCTAAACGGTCAGCGTTCATGGCTAGACACATGGAACAACCCGGCTCACGCCACTCGAAACCTGCTTCAGTAAAGATGGTGTGCAAACCTTCAGCTTCCGCTTGTTCTTTTACCAAACCAGAACCCGGAACCACCATCGCCTGCTTGATGCTTGGTGAGACTTTGCGACCTTTAGCGACAGCTGCCGCTTCGCGTAAATCTTCGATTCGTGCGTTAGTACAAGAACCAATAAACACTTTATCTAGCGGAATCGACGTAATCGGCGTATCCGCTTTCATGTCCATGTACTGAAGTGCGCGCTCGATGCCTTCTTTCTTAACAGGGTTTGATTCTTTTTCAGGGTTAGGAATATTACCAGTCACCGGCTTCACCATTTCTGGCGACGTGCCCCAAGTGACTTGAGGAATAATGTCTTCAGCTTTCAGCTCAACCACGCGATCAAATTGTGCATCAGCATCGCTGTGCAAGTCTTTCCATGCCTCTACCGCCATGTCCCACTGCTCGCCTTTTGGCGCAAAAGGACGGCCTTTAACGTATTCGATAGTTTTGTCATCCACAGCTACTAAGCCAACGCGCGCGCCCGCTTCGATTGCCATGTTACAAATCGTCATACGACCTTCCATTGATAAGCTTTCGATAGCTGTACCAGCAAACTCAATCGCATGGCCATTACCGCCAGCCGTGCCGATTTCACCGATAACCGCCAAAACGACGTCTTTCGCCGTAACACCAGTGCCCAGCTCGCCATCAACGCGAACTAGCATGTTCTTCATCTTTTTCTGGCGCAAACATTGAGTCGCTAAAACGTGTTCAACTTCTGACGTGCCCACACCAAACGCCATCGCGCCGAAAGCGCCGTGTGTTGCAGTGTGCGAATCACCACAGACCATGGTTAAGCCCGGAAGCGTATAGCCTTGTTCAGGGCCAACGATGTGCACGATACCTTGGCGGATATCGTCCATCTTAAATTCTGTTACGCCGTAACTGTCACAGTTATCATCCAAGGTTTGGACCTGAATACGTGACACTGGATCCGCGATGCCGTTAGTACGGTCAGTCGTCGGTACGTTATGGTCCGGCGTCGCTAAGTTTGCTTCTAAGCGACGCGGTTTACGGCCAGCAATACGCAAACCTTCGAATGCCTGCGGAGATGTTACTTCGTGTAATAATTGACGGTCAATATAGATCAATGCTGATCCGTCGTCGTTTTCTGCGACAAGATGGTCTTCCCATAGCTTGTCGTAAAGCGTTTTTCCAGCCATTAACTGTGCCTCATTTGGTCTTTTCACGTAATTAAAATAGCCGCACATTCGCAGCAAAGTGGAACAAGTGTAGACCTTCTTGTAGAATAACTCCAATTCATTATTTTTATAAAACCCATAACCATTAGGAATGCGCCAAACTTAAGCAAGTTATATTATGGATATCGAACTACTGAAAACATTCTTAAGCGTTGCACGGCTTAAATCCTTTACGCTTGCCGCGAAAGAGTTGCAGTTGACACAACCCGCACTAAGCAAGCGCATCAAGCGGTTAGAAGCCATGGTCGATAGCCAGCTCTTTGACCGAGTTGGCAATCATGTAGTGGTTACGGAGGCTGGCCAACTATTACAGCAGCAAGCACCAAAAATCATCAGCGATATCGAAGACGCAGTGCAGAATATTCGTGACTTGAGCGGCAAAGTTAGCGGTGAGCTTCATATCGGCACCAGCCATTACATTGGCTTGCATCTACTTCCCAACTACTTAGAGCAGTACGTCGATACCTTTGAGCAAGTAGATGTAAACATTGAGTTTATTGATTCTGAGCTAGCCTACGAGCGTGTATTAAGCGGTGATCTCGAATTAGCACTGCTAACATTTCCAGCACAAAAAGATCCTCGCCTAGAGCATCAGCTTATTTGGAAAGAGCGACTGGCAATCGTCTGCCACAAAGATTACGCCCTTGCCCATGAAGACACGCCATTAGAACAATTGCAGCACTATCCCTGTATTTTACCACCAGCCCACACCTTTCCACGTGAACTGTTTGAGGTGCAACTAGAAAAAGCAGGCGTTACTTTAGGCAAAGTAAAAACCGCCAACTACCTGGAAGTTATCGCTAAACTCGTCGCCTGTAAAATGGGCTGGACGCTACTGCCTACGCGACTATTAACCGAACCGCTAGTGAGTTTGTCTTCAAAGCAGTTTCTATCAGACCGCGATATGGGTATTATTTACCGAACCAATAAAACCCTTTCTAACGCATCACAAGAACTGGTTAAATTGCTCAAAAGCGAAAAACCGGCCCACGTAAAAGAATAGGCATCTTTAAGGAGATAGTATGAAACGACTTATTATGACCGCGCTCAGTGCACTTGCCCTACTAGCCAGTAACAACGCAGAAGCCATTGTCAGCGCTCAAAGTAAACAGCACTTTTCAGTCAAAATTGAAACTACCATCAAAGCTCCTGCTGAAGAGGTCTACCAGCAATTTATCAATGTCGGCGACTGGTGGGAATCCAGCCATACGTGGTTTGGCGATGCCTCGAAAATGTACATCGAACCACGAGCCAACGGTTGCTTCTGTGAAGTTAATGGCGATAAAGAAGCGATGCACATGACGGTTAGCATGGTCATGCCGAATAAAAATGTTCAGATGGTCGGTGGCTTAGGGCCACTGCAAAGCATGGGCGTTTATGGTCATATGTCATGGAACTTCGAAGAAAAAACCAAAGGCCTGACAACACTAACCATGACCTATTTAGTTAAAGGGCTTGTCGGCGAAGAGTCTAACATGATGGCAAAAGCCGTGGATAGCGTACTAAACACCCAAGTGAAAAACTTAGAATCTAAATTTAAATAGCACTTTAATCACACATAAAAAAGCCCGCAAAATGCGGGCTTTGCTTATAATCTATACTACTAGTCCGTTAATTTATTCAATGTGATAACTTCTTCCTTAAAAGACTCCATTGACTCATCTTTTGAAACAACTCCACCACACCACATGGTGTTCAGTCTACCGTCATCTTCAAAAGCATAAATCAAATATTCTTTCGACTTTTCAAACCAATAACCATAGCAGCCTGCGGCATTATAAGCGGTATGGAGAGTGCTTTCCTCTTTCCCGCCCTTCCATTGGTTTTGGATAGAAAAGCTAACAACAATCTTTTGATCACCAAATACATTGGAGCTTTCTAAATACTGTATTTCTTTTACAGAGCCAACAAATACGCTTTTTGAGCTCTCCAACTTCTGAGATACCTCTCCCATACTGCAGCTGCAAGAAAAAACGGGGGCTGAGAAAGTGAGTACTAATAAAAGTATAAACAGTTTCAATGATGACCTTTCCTTAATAATCAATTCAGAAGCCGGTTAGCTGGCTCCTGAATTGAGGTTATGACAAATTACTTCTTACCGATAACCAGCTGCAATAAACCAATAAGACCTAGTGCCCCGCCACCAATCATCAACCATGTGGCTTTGTCAGAGAAAGACCCAGTAAAGGCTTCTTTAACTTCCTCACCGACCGACTGAGTCATGTTATAGCCCCAGAAGAACAAGGCAATACCTACTGCTAACAATACAATTCCAATAATTTTCTTATTCATCATTTTCCTCTCTTTTTTTGCTAGTAAACCTTATTGAATCTTAAACCACAAAATTACTTCGCAGCGTGATTTTCAACTTGTGCCCATACTCGCATCAAATTCCCAGAAAGCATTTTCTCAATATCTTGCTCTGAGTAACCTCTTTCCAATAAACCTTTAATCAGGTTTGGATAAGTCGATACATCCTTAAGTCCCGTTGGTAAGCTGTCGCCCACCCCATCATAATCCGAACCTAATCCAACATAATCAACACCGACCAAGTTAACCACATGGTCAATGTGATCTAACACATCTTCACGATCTGCAAATAGGAATGGTGTTTTCTGACGATAACTTTTTCTGAAACTTTCAATCGACGGTGCATCTTTCTTAGGGTCTAAGTTATTAGACTCGATGTAATTTTTTACTGCTTCTTTATAAGCATTATTGTTCTCGATTGAGTCCTGCGAAATAAACGTCGAGCCAAAATTAATAAAAATGACGCCGCCTTTCTCAGCCATGTCTTCAATCATATCGTCGTCCATATTACGCTCAAAACCTGGAGTGTAATAACGTGCAGACGAATGGCTGGCGATGACTGGAGTCTGCGACACTTCTAAAACATCATAAAACGCATCATCAGACAGGTGTGACACATCAACCATAATACCTAGGCGATTCATTTCTCGAACCACGTCTTTACCAAAATCACTCAAGCCTTCATTCGGGCGAGCTTCATCGTAAGAAGAATCCGACAAATGATTACTGCGAGAGTGCGCTAGGGTGATGTAGCGAATACCACGCTCATAAAAGTATTGGACGTTTTCTAGCTTACCTTCTATTGGTGAGCCGTTCTCCATCCCCAAAGGCAAAGATATTAAACCGTTCTTAAAGTTCTCTCGAACCTCAGCCGGACTCGTTGCTAAAGCAAACTTATTCGGGTTATTAGCCACAATCGATTCAACATTATCAATCAGCTCATTCGCTAACTTATAACTCTCACCTTCTGCTTCGAACTCCAAGTTCGCAGGAATATAAATCGACATGAACGGAGCGTCTAAACCACCTTTAACTGCGCGCGGATAATCAAAATCACCGCCCTCAGTCGCCACGCTAATATCTTCATTAGAATCATGCAGGCGATGCGGTACATCAATATGCAAGTCCGCAATAATATACTTTTTACTTATGGCCTGGGCTTGCTTTGCATAATCTGGCGCAGCCTCCTCTACAACAGGAGCCGAGCCGCAAGCTACTAAACCGAGCGCTACCGATGCAACAAGCGATGCAATCATTGTTTTTTTCATCATAATTGCCTTTTTAATAATAATTTGAGGTAATAGCATCATAAAGCGTCCAAAAATAATTGCAAAGACAACCTTATTCCAACCTTATGAACCAAGAACTCCTTCTCGAATCCATTAACCAAACCATGCCCTTCGGTAAATACAAAGGCCGTAAGCTTCTCGAACTCCCCGAGCCCTACCTCGTATGGTTCCACAAAAACGGCTTCCCCGAAGGCAAGCTCGGCAAACAGTTGGCGCTCATGTACGAAGTAAAGCTCAACGGACTAGAAGGCATGTTACGGCCGCTACTGAAATAAAGATTACTGGCTATAACCGTGAAATAGTAACAGTCGCTCAAAGATAGTGATAGAATTGGGCACAGATTAAACCGCCACAACGACCAGAGACATCCCAAGCCACATGAGCATATTCCAAGAACTCAACCCAAAGTTAGTCAAAGCCCTTGATAAATTAAATATCACGGAGCCAACCGATATTCAGCAGGAAGCGATTCCTGTGGTGTTAGATGGTTTGGATGTAATGGCTAGCGCTGAGACGGGCTCGGGTAAAACGGCGGCGTTTGTTTTGCCCATTCTGGAGCGTTTATTGGCTAAGAAAGCGCCGAACTCTGGAACTCGCGTGCTAATCTTAGCGCCGACTCGTGAGCTGGCTCGTCAGATCCATAAACAAACCATGGATTTAGCCAAGTTCACAGGCATTCAAGCAGGCTTAATCACGGGTGGCGAAGAGTTCAAGGTTCAACGCGCTGCCATGCGCAAAAACCCTGAAATTATTATTGGTACACCTGGCCGTATCCTCGACCATAGCCAGCAAGGCGCGACTGAGTTTGAAGATTTAGAGTTTTTAGTGTTGGATGAAGCCGACAAAATGCTGGATATGGGCTTTAGCGACGATGTTATCGCTATTGCTAATTATTGCTCTAGTGACCGCCAAAGCCTGTTGTTTTCAGCGACATTACAAGGCGCAGGCATACGCCATATCACCAAAACTCTGCTCAAAAACCCAGAGCCTATCACGCTCAACACCTATGAAGACGCCCAAGCGAACATTCATCAGTCGATTATTACAGCGGATAATTTAGAGCACAAAGAAAAGCTGACGGGGCAATTACTACAAAACGAAAAATATCGCAAAGCCGTGGTTTTCTGTAATACCAAGACTCAGGTTGAACGCTTAAGTGGCCTTCTCCGTTACCACAAGTTACGAGTCGGCCACATTCACGGCGATATCAAGCAAGACACCCGTAACCACATCATGGTGCAATTTCGCGACGGAAAGTTCGACGTTTTGATTGCCTCGGACGTCGCCGCTCGTGGCCTAGACGTCAAAGACGTTGACCTCGTCATCAACTTCGACATGGCGCAAAGCCTTGAAGATTATATTCACCGTATCGGGCGTACCGGCCGCGCAGGCGCAGAAGGCGCCGCCATATCCCTAATTACCCACAAAGACTGGAACCTCATGGTTACCATTCAAACCAAACTCGGCGCACGATTCGACGTCAAAACCGTCAAAAACCTCGTCGCCAAATACCAAGGACCACAAAAACTCAAAAAAAGTGGCAAAGCCGCCAGCAATAAAAAACGCAAACCCGCCGGCAAAAAAGGCATGACGAACCGTGACAAAAAACGCTTAGCGAAGAAACAAGACAAGAAACAAGACAAGAAACAAGAAAAGAAAGATTCCAACATCAGCTCAAAGCCAAAGAAAAAATTTGGTGGGATAAAGAAAGAATAACTTATAATTTTTGTTTAAGCGTTTCCAAGCTTCCACCTGCCTTTTGTATAGCTTCTAATAAAGAGGTGCTTGAAGTTTCTGGCTTTTTTAACTGATAAAAATAAGCACCTTTATATGTCATGTAATAGTCCCCGCTAGATTTTTTTGTTAATAAATCCAAATTAACAAGTTCCACTAACTCAGCATCACTGATACTATTCATAGCTTCTGAAGGCTCTCTATTAACTAACTGCTCAACAGCATTTTCTAAGCTTTTATTACTTTGTACACTCTGCCAACTTTTTTGCCAACTAGAAATCATCTTTGCGGCTCTTTCGTCAATTACAGCATGCTTTAATGTTTCTTGCACAAAAGAACTATTTGAAACTACGTAGAAGGCTGTGCTGTAAATATCGTATTGAGAGTTAAGGTATAAGTCTCTTTTCTCAACTTTCGAATCAATTTTAGATAGCGCAAATTTAAACCAGCTATAAATAAAGTGCGCTACCAAACTAACCAGCAGATATAAAATAAAGATAATCAGAGATTTTAAAAGTGGAAGCCATAATAGGTCTGCATGGTTGAAAAAAGTCTCAAGCCTTCCTACAAACTCATAGTATGGTAGTTTTAGGGTAAATATAGCCGTTATAAGTTTCCAATTATGAAATATCCATGTTGTAACAAAAAAAGCTAACAGTGGGCTTGCCAACCTTGCTTTTGCTGAATTTAGCAACTCAGAAGTAATTGAGTCATTAGTATCCAAATGCAACTCTCCAATAGTATTATTTCCATGAGTATGCTCAATATTACAACAAGTTAGCAATCAAACCTAATATGATATTAGAGACAGTTATTTATTAGTTTTGTTGTAGTAAATTGCAGTTACGGGATCCCGCGGTCAAGCCGCGGGATGACGCGAATCAAGAATGTTCAGGCTGACGCCCATTCCCCATAAACATCAGCCGATGTAATTTAAAATTGTAGTGCAAATTAGGCAGGGATAGCCTAATTTAATCAAAACGAAACAGGATGTTTCGTTTGATGGCACGTTATAATTTTAAGTTACGAGGGTAACCGTTAGGCCTGATGTTTGGAGTGTCTTTTCTTTTCGCCCTTTTCTTTGGACAAGCAAAGAAAAGGGTAAATCACATAACTACAAACCTAACTCTGATACAAATCATACAACACCATAAAAAATCCCCCCATCATACTCACCAGGCCAGCGACAACGATAAAAATCGAGACTAATCCTAAGGTGGTCTGTAAAGCTCCTGCTGCGATAAACGAAGCGAGGAACATGAGTGGTAAGCCAATAAATGCAGCAAGGAGAAAGCTAAGAATTACTATTTTCCAGCCACGTTGAATTTTTGCTTTTAGAATAAAGTTTAATGGTTTCATAATTTATAGCGTATCAAGAAATTCGAGTCGTTGTGGGTAGGTTTTGCGTAAATGATCAAACTTTTGAAGAATATCGGCCTTAACCTCGCGCATGCGTTGGTCATCAGCTTCAATATCATAGTAAGGCTTGAGACTTTGGTATAACCCATCTAATGAACCGCTCCATTGCCACTTAGGGGCTTCAGGAAGTAACTCGTCAAGGGCTGTCTCACCTTGAAATCCTTGCCATTGAGTAAAGGCCTGATACAGCTGATAAGTTCCACGGATTTTGCCCTCTTGCGAATAACCTGCAATATGAGGCGTGGCGATCATGGTATGTTCAAACAAATCGATATTTACGTCGGGTTCGCCTTCCCAAACATCAAGGATATAGTCGATGGCTTTGCCTGCCAACTTTATTTCAAGTGCTGCTTTATTATCGACCACTGCTCCTCGTGAGCTATTAATTAATAAACTGTTGTCAGGCACTCTTTCTAAGAAGGTGTCATCAACGAGGTGGTAAGTGGCATATTGGCCTGATTTCTCAAATGGTACATGGCAGGTCACCACATCGCATTGTTGTATTTGTTCAATACCAACAAAGTCTCTGGGATCACCAGCATCTGCCAATGGTGGATCATTAAGAACATAATCAATGCCAAGACGTGTAAACACCTTGGCTACGCGGCTACCGACATTGCCCGCTCCGATAATCCCCACCTTAATCTTTGTTAAGTCGATACCGCGTTGTTCTGCCCAGTAAGCGATACTGGTTAAGACATATTCGGCGACACCTTGCGCGTTACAGCCTGGCGCGTTGGAAAATTGAATGTTTTGTTGAGCCAGGTAGTCTAAATCAATGTGATCCGTGCCAATAGTTGCGCTGCCTACAAAACGAACGTTTGAGTCCTGAAGTAAAGATTGATTAACCTGTGTGACCGAGCGCACCAGTAAAATATCGGTATTTTGGAGGTCGCTCGAAGTTATGCTGCGCCCCGCCAATTTCTTGATATGCGTTGGCTTTCCATTGATATTAGTAAACAGTTGTTCCACTAACGGCATATTTTCGTCGGCAACAATATTCCACATTGGTATTAACATAATCGTGATATTTATTTGGGTATTGTAGCGATATCCATTAGAATTACGACTGAAATTGAAACGGGAAATGGCAAGATGTCCGATAAGTTAGCAAATTTATATAAAGATGTGTTGATTGAGCTTGGTGAAGATGTTTCACGTAACGGCATTCTCGATACACCAACTCGCGCCGCAAAAGCAATGCAGTTTTTAACTCAGGGCTATGATCAGGACTTAAACACTGTGGTCAATGGTGCAATTTTCGATTCTGACAACGACTCGATGGTGATCGTCAAAGATATCGAGCTTTACTCTATGTGCGAGCATCACATGTTGCCATTTATCGGTAAAGCCCATGTAGGTTATTTACCAACGGGCAAGGTTATCGGCTTATCTAAGATTGCTCGTATCGTTGATATGTTTGCGCGCCGCTTACAGATTCAAGAGAACCTTACTAAGCAGATTGCTGAGGCAATCCAAGACGTCACTGGCGCTGCTGGCGTTGGCGTCATTATCGAAGCAAAGCATATGTGCATGATGATGCGTGGCGTCGAAAAGCAAAACTCAGTCATGACCAGCTCTACCATGCTCGGACAATTCCGCTCGTCTCAAAATACGCGTAACGAGTTCCTAACGCTTATCGAAAAGAAATAACCTCGTATGCATAATGCTTTTCTGGGCGTAAAACCCGCTGTTATTGAGTGGCGCCAATACGACTCAGAAAAGCATCAATGGTTAGCCGCTGATGACTCACAGGACCAAACAGGACAGCTGGCTCCCTACTCTCCTTCCTTTGATGATATTTATTACAACCCACAAGACGGTATCGCTGAAAGCACACACGTGTTTCTAGACGGCAACGATCTTGAGCCGAGATTCATCGAACGTCATAAGCTGCCAGAAAGTTCTGAGTTCCATATTTTTGAAACCGGCTTTGGCACAGGGCTCAATTTCTTGCTGACGGCGAAGCTATGGCAACAAACAGCGACGCGAGACTCAAAAGCTAAACTCCACTTTTGGTCAATCGAGCAATTCCCTCTGCACCCTGACGACTTAAAAAAGGCTTATCGCATACTCGGGGTCGAGTCAGAATATTCGGACAAGTTGTTAAGTCGTTACCCTGACGCTCTGCCAGGATTTCATCAGCTGCAAATATCAGACAATATCGTGCTTCATTTATTGTTTTACCCAGCTGACAAAGCTCTTAAGGAATTGGCGTTACCAGAAAGCCACACTTTCGACGCTTGGTTTTTAGACGGTTTCGCCCCTAGTAAGAACCCCGGCATGTGGGCTAAAAGCTTATTACACTTCATGGCGCTTCACAGCGATCATGGCACCACACTATCGACCTTTACCGTAGCAGCAGCGTTAAGAAAGCCCCTACCGCACTATGGTTTTAATATCGAAAAGCGGCCAGGCTTTGGACGAAAACGTGAAATGTTAACAGCTAAGTTCAGCGAAAAAGAACTCTCCACACCCAAGCCCACATTAGCTACTGATTATATCACGGCGCGCCCCAAGCCCAATAAAGTCGCTATCATTGGTGCAGGGTTAGCGGGCTGCTCTTTGGCGCATGAGTTACATCAACAGCATGTTGAAGTACACCTATTTGATGAGCACGGAATCTGTGGCGGTGCTTCCAATATGCCGTCATTGGTCGCCTTGCCGGTGTTATCGACGGACCATAATGCCTATAGTCAGCTTACCTTTCATGGTTTCCGTAGCTTAAAAGCCTATATCGATAAACATCCCGAGTTAGCTCAAAGTTACTTTGCGCACCAACTGAGCAATAAAAAATACTCGCAGCACCACCTAGAGCAGTATCAAGAGGTTTACGCGAAGCAAAACTGGCATAGAGAAAAAAGCTGGTTTCAATTTCAAACGTTACAAGTGGCTGAGCAATCCGTTCAAGCGCTCAAGCTCCCGGCTATTCAAGTGAACGGAAAACAGTTTTGCCAACACTTGGTCAAAGACTTAGACCAACAACAGCTTCACCTGAACACCAAAATAGACCACTTAAGTGAACTAGCAGAGTTCGATCACATTGTCATCACCAGCGGTTATCAGAGCTCTAGCTTTAGCTGCTTTGATAACCTGCCGCAGATAGCGCCAATGCGAGGGCAACTAACGACATTAAAGGCTAAACATAGCCATACAACCCCCATCAATCACGATGGTCATATAGCCCATTATAATGGTCGTTTAGTTATTGGAGCGACCTTTGAGAATAGTTCAGACGACTCTATTCGACGTGAGAATTCATTAAAAAATATAGAGCAGGTCAATCGACGTTTCGGGTTCCATTTTACTGAAAAGGATATCGCTGCAGAGCATCCCGGCGTTCGTGCCACCAGTTATGATCGTTTCCCTTTTTGTGGTTATTTCAATCAAATTGGGCATCAAACTCTTTGGCTTAACTACGGCTTTGGCGCTCGTGGACTTTGCTTCTCCATGCTGTGTGCAGAAGTGATTGCAAACGCTATTAACCAGCGCCCTTCGCCGCTTCCGAAAACACTACTAAGTCGAATATCTCCTTTAAGGGTTTAGTTATCGTGGCATGAACCACAATACATATCGGCAGTCATAGCAAATATAACAGTTAGCCGTTTTATTAGCCCAGTCCCAGCCTAAGAATGCAAAACCGGGCGTGTTCATTAATGTTTCTCTATAAGTGAATGTATGGAAACCACAAATAGGGCAATTCACAACATTCCCTTTAACGGTTAACTCTTGTGGTTCGCTCTCTTTAAACCTTTTCCAAAACATTATTGTTTTCTCTGTCCTTTGTTCTAATCAATATATACCATGCTGTTGAAAATGCTGATGAACACAATATCGCGACCATAATCACAATTTGATAACGCACCGCGACCAGCGGACTAACGCCCGACAAAATCTGCCCTGTCATCATACCGGGCAAGGCCACTAGACCAACGGCCAGCAAGCCATTAATTTGTGGAATCATCGCTGTGTAAAAAGCCTTATTGCGAGCAGCTTCGAGCAGCGCCCCAGCTTTTACCTCAGTATCAAAGCGCTCACCGGATAAACTAAGGCTATTCATAGTGTTTGCTAGCAACATACCGGCTAATGGAATCACAAACCGAGGCTGATACCAGGGTGATAAATCCAATACAAAAACAATGACCAGCCCTAAAATTGAGCCACACCCAAGCAACAAAGCGGATGAAAGCTGTGCAATGTGTTTAAAACTTTTATCAACCAAGGGCCTCATGGCAATCCAGCCCGCCGCAACGAGCATAAATGACATGACGAGTAATCCTAACCAACTGGAAGTCTCTTTGAATAAATAGACCAGTACGAAGCCAATCGCAATCAACTGCCCCACCATACGCAAGGTAGCGAAGATTAACTCTTTGCTGTTCGCTTTCCAACGATAAAAAATAACCGCCACTAACATAACCGGAAAACAGCTAATTAATAATTCGAAATAGCCAATCTCGGGTAAGGTCAAAACTAAGGCTTCTCTTCTTGAGTTGAGTCTTGTGGCGTGCCTTGTGAGGAGCCGTGAATAGTAGCTCCCTGTGTCGAGCCAGAGTCATTTCCCTCATCCTCTGAATCATCACCCTCTTCTTCGTGTGATACAGGAGTATTCCATGCACGGCGCATTGCTTTAGAGTCTCTTTGGTCAGCTTTCAAAACAGCTTCCAGCATTTCTGCACGCTCAGCGGCTTTAATCACATACTGCTTATCGCCCCACAATTCAGCTAGCTCCTCCAAGTGCTGTGAGTCATAGTGATAAAAAGCAGTTGCCGTTCTGTGTGCCTGATACTTACGATAACCAAGTCCCATCAAAGCTTCGCGACCTAGAACTACCGCAGAGCCCAACGTTTCCCGCATGACGAAGTCTGCCCCTGCTTTTTTCTGCTCGTAAGCTTCACGCCGACCCTTAGCCCGTGAATAGATTTTCAAATGGGGGAAATGTTTATGGCAAAGGTCGATAACTTTTAAAGTCTTCTCTTGATTCCCCACAGCAATGACCATCATTTTCGCATCGTCAGCACCAGCAGCTCTTAACACCTCTTCATTGGTGACATCGCCATAGTAAGCCTTAGTACCAAACTTTTTAACCAAGTCAATTTGGACTGCGTCGTATTCTAGCAACGTCGTATCAAAACCCTGCGAGCGTAGTATGCGCGAGACGATCTGACCAAAACGACCATAGCCAGCGACGATAACCGGCGTTTCACCATCATCAACCTTGTCGAAAGCACGACGTTCTTTGCCGAAAGACAAACGAGGGATAATCAGTTTCTCACAAGCAATCAGCAATACTGGTGTTAGCGCCATAGAAAGCGCCACAACCACAGTCAGTAAGGAAATAATTTCGTTGCTCAAAACACCGTTTTGAGAAGCAAAACTAAAGAGAACGAAGGCGAACTCACCACCTTGTGCTAAAGCAAACGAAAACAACATATTTTCAATCAATGACATCTTAAATTGCTTAGCTAATATCATGAGTACGATAATTTTAATCGCAATCAAAGATACCAATAACAGCGCAATAAGACCTGGAGACTGCATTAGCATTTCAAGGTTAATGCTAGCGCCAACAGTAATAAAGAAAAGCCCCAGCAATAAGCTTTTAAAGGTGACTAAGCCGACTTCTAGTTCGTGTCGATACTCACTCTCCGCCAGTACAACCCCCGCTAAGAAAGCACCTAACGCTGGCGACAGGCCAATCTCTTGCATTGCAATGGTAATACTTAATACCAATAGCAAGGAGGTCGCGATAAAAATTTCACGAAGTCCTGTGCGGGCAATCCAATTGAAAATCGGTCTGACCAGATAACGCCCAACGATAATAATGCCACTGATGACAGCGAAGACCAGCGCTGCTTGTTGCCATGCTTCTAACTCGGTATGGCCGAGCGATTGTGAGCTCTCCACTGGCAACGTTGCCAATAGAGGTAGTAATGTCAGCATGGGGATTACTGCAATATCTTGGAATAACAGCACTGAAAAAGCGGATTTGCCAGCATCCGTGCGTAATAAATCTTTCTCCGACAAGGTTTGCAAGACAATCGCGGTTGAGGATAGCGCTAAAATCATGCCAATCGCTAGTGCCATTTTCCAGTGCAGATCAAACGCTAAAGCCAACAATGTGAGCAGGACCATGGTGATGATGACTTGCAGCCCCCCCAACCCCAAGATAGGCATTCGCATTTTCCACAATTTTTTTGGCTGAAGCTCTAAACCAATTAAAAATAGCATCATGACCACTCCAAACTCAGCGAAGTGCATGATGTCTGTAACATCCTGCCCCACCAACCCTAAGGCAAAAGGTCCAATGATAATACCTGCGATTAAATAGCCGAGAACGGAGCCTAGGCCTAAGTGCTTAGCAATCGGAACGCCAACTACCGCAGCGAGAAGGAAAACAAAAGCTTGATAAAGAATACTCGCTTCTTCCACTTAGCCCTCCTTTTCTTTTTCAGTGTCTTTAAGCAACTCTAAAGACTGGGCTAGCGAATCCACATAATCACGATAACGTTGAGCTTCTTTTTCGACTGCGCTGTGACTCAATGTTTCAGCTTCATACATCACGAAGGGCTCGACATAGTTCATGCCACAAAAATCAGCAGTTTGCTCAAACGGTCTCAGCAATTCGGTCGTTGAAAACTTATTGAAGCCATGAGGGGTATAGCTATCTTTAGCCGCACCAGCGGTGATAGCGTTTAGCCAATAGCGCCCAGCCAACTGGTAGCCACCTTCACCATAAGCAAAACCTTCCGCAAGAACCAAGTCCTGCCACTCCTTTAACAAAGAGGGAGAGCTGTACCAATAAAAAGGGTGTTGGAAAATGATTAAGGAATGCTCGAGTAGCAGCTTTTGCTCACGCTTAATATCGACAAAGTAATCGGGGTACTCTTCATACAAGTCGTTCACTCGAACGTAATCCAGATCCTTTATAGCCTCAAGCATCACCTGATTAGCCCAGGATTTTTCAAAAATAGGATGTACTAAATTTAGCAGAACACGAGTCGTCATAAACGTTTTGCACTTCTTGTTATGTACCCCAATAACAAACATAGCGTTTGTCACATTCTTACCTTGAGTCTACACAAGTTTAAGCTAAAAAAGAAATGAAGGTTTTACGATAAGCCAATGAATGATATACGAAAATATCGCATGATGATAAGTTTTGAGAGAGTGGGTTTCAAGAGAGTGAGTCTCCGGGAAATGTTGCAGGCAAAATAAAAGCGGCCAAAGCCGCTTTCAATATAGGATGAGTCCGTCCCACAGTTTTCCGATATCCAGCCTTGGATGATACGTCCGTTTAATATGTCCTAAATTATTATTCCATAACCTATCGTTAGATAGTCGATTTGTAGATAGTGTGTTCTCCCTGAACACGGAAGATACTGTAGCAAATCTTTTACTTGGAACAATCGCCTTTTTTAGGTTCTATTACGGGAGAAACCCC